>Ga0302187_10002793_pt1 | contig 14310 bp, 11 predicted proteins | sample II_Bog_E1_3_FD_202120 | JGI IMG/M metagenome (GOLD analysis project Ga0302187, IMG submission 202120) | Peat permafrost microbial communities from Stordalen Mire near Abisko, Sweden - II_Bog_E1_3 | ecosystem: Environmental > Terrestrial > Soil > Wetlands > Peat | place: Sweden: Abisko...
AGAGGCATCCGGGGAGGCGACGCTGGGTTGGGCATCCGGGGGCGGGGACACGCGAGGTGATCAGCTGGCCCCAGCGGTCGTGCGACAACGCCGGGAGGTCACGGCCCCCGGGGCCATTGCCTGGGCTTGCGGCTGACGGACTGCGGTCAGGCGTTCAATCGCGTCCCCAGCAATGTGCGAATGCGGTCGAGAAGCTGGGCGGCGCCCACCGGCTTGCGCAGCAGCAAAAAGCTGCCACTGGCTGCGCCGCCAAGGGTCAGCGCGGTGCTGTCCGCGGCATGGCCGGTCAGCAGCACGGCGGGCAGGCCGGGCCAACGCTCATGCACGGCGCCGATGAGGGCAAGCCCGTCCATGCCAGGCATGGTCAGGTCGGTGATCAGCGCGTCCACCGACTGGCCCGCGGCGAGCAGAGCCAGCGCCTCGGCGCCGCTGGCAGCGGCGAGCACGGCGAAGCCCGCGTCCTCCAGCGTTTCCGCCATGATCTCCCGGACCAGTTCCTCGTCGTCCACCAGCAGCAGCCGCGCACGCGGCTTGACCTGGGCGGTGGCGGGCGCGGCGGCCTCTGCCGCTTCCGGTTCCGTTGTATCAGCTTCCGGCTCGGTGCTCGCCTCGGGCAGCCATAGCGTGACCGTGGTGCCCTTGCCCGGGCGGCTTTCGATGCCCACCGCACCACCGGACTGCTCGGCGAAACCCCTGGCCATCGGCAGGCCAAGCCCGGTTCCGGCGCCCTCTGCCTTAGTGGTGAAGAACGGCTCGGCGGCCTGGGCCAGCGTGGCGGCGTCCATGCCGGTGCCGCTGTCGGCGACGCTGAGTCGCACGTAGCGCCCCGGGGCCAGCCCGGCGTTGTGGGGCGGGTCGTCCGGCGGCACGATTTCGGTGTCGGCGGCGATGATCAACTGGCCGCCATTGGGCATCGCGTCCCGGGCATTGGTGGCGAGATTAACCAGAACGGTTTCAAGCTGCCCCTTGTTGGCCAGCAGCTTCGGCAGCCCTTCGCCGAGGCGCACATGCATCTCGATGGCGGTCCCCAGGGTGAAGGCCAGGATTTCGTGCATGCCGCTCAGTAGCGTGGCCACACCCAGATGCGTGGCCTTCAGGTCGCCGCGACGGGCGAAGGCGAGCAAACGGCGGGTGATCGAACCGCCCCGCTCGGCCGCCTCAATGACGCGCCGGGCGAAACGGCGGGTGCCGGCGGGGTCCTCCGCCCGGCGCTCGATCAGCGTGGCCGCACCCATCACCGATTGCAGCACGTTGTTGAAGTCGTGCGCGATGCCGCTGGCGAGCTGACCCAGCGCCTGCATGCGCTCGGCATGGGCGGCGCGCGCCTGTGCCGCCTCGCGCGCCGCGACCTCCTCGCGCACGCGCCCCTCCAGGTCTTCGGTCAGCCGCCGGAGCTCGGCCTCGGCCTGCTTGAGCAGCGTGATGTCGCTGGACACGGTGACCAGGCCGAGCGTGCGGCCGTCCGCCATCTGCAACGGCGCCTTGGCCGAGCGGAACACCCTTGTGCCCCGGCCGACGGCGTCGAAGAACTCCTCGAGAACTTCCGTCCGGCCGGTTTCGATGATGCGCCGGTCATTCGCCATCACCGTGGCGGCCTGTTGCCGATCGTGGCGCCACTCGGCGTCGGTCCGGCCGATCACCGCTTCCGCCGGCAGGCCGATGACGGCGAGGAGGGCGGGATTGGCGAACAGGAACCGGCCCTCGGCGTCCTTCGCATAGATCGGGTCGGCCGAGCATGCGCCGACGGCGCTGAGCAAGGCCGTCGCCTGTTGCAGGTCGGCCTCGGCGTGCTTGCGCGCGGTGATGTCCTGGATGATACCGATGAAGCACACCGGCCGCCCCTCGACGTCGTGCAGCAGGGATATCGTGTTGGTGGTCCAGACGACGCCACCGTCCTTGCGGATGTAGCGCTTCTCCATCGAAGCCGACCCGTCCTCGCCGCCGATCAGGGCCGCCATCCGCGCGCGGTCGGCTGCCACGTCATCGGGATGGGTGATATCCAGTGTCGTGCCGCCGAGCAGGTCTTCGCGCGTGTGGCCGATGATCTCGCACAGCTTGTCGTTGACGCACAGCCAGGTGCCGTCCAGGCCGGCCTGGGCCATGCCGACCGCCGCCTGCTCGAAGATGGCGCGGTCGCGCTCCTCGCTCCGGCTCAGTTCGGCGGCGATACGGCGCTTCTCGGCCACGTCGCGGAAGAACGCCGTCAGGCCGTCCTTGGTCGGATAGGCGTGCGCCTCGAGCCAAGTGCCGAACGCCGCCGAGTAGCCGACCGTATGGGTCTGTTCGCCGCTTTCCATCGCCGCCCGGCAGCCCTTGGCGAACACGCTATCGGCGGTTCCGGGCAGCGCCTCCCAGAGAATCTGGCCCACCAGATCACGGCCCTGGGCCACGTGCGCCTTGGCGCGCTCGCTGAGGTAGGTGACGCGCCAGGAACGGTCGAACATCATCACGCTGTCGGTCGTGCTTTCCAGCACGGTATGCAACAGGCGCTCGCGGGCTTCCTGCGCCGCGGCCATGCGGTCGAAGGCGGTGGCGAGGCGGCCGAACTCGCTGCCGTCCGCCCAAATGCCGCTGCGGGCGGCAAGGTCGCCGCCGCGCCAGCGTTCGGCGACACCCAGCAACCGCCTGACCGGGCGGCGGATCAGGTGGATGCCGAGCAATGCCGTGAGCGCCAGTGCCAGTGCGGCGCTGCCGGTGATCAGCAGCAGGCCGGTACGGTTGGCCTGGGTCACCGCGGCAAAGGCGGTTTCCCGGTCCAGCCCGACGCCGACGCTGAATCCTTCCGGATCGGCGCCGGGTGGCGAATTCGCCACGATCAACGGGCGGCCGTCGTCCAGACTGGTCATCGGGAAAACCCGGATCTCTTTGCCTTCAAGCAGATAGCGGTTCTTTTCGGGGATCGGCTGGCCGGCAAAGCGTGCCTGGCCGGGGCGGCGGGCCAGGGTGGTGCCGTTCCTGTCGGAGATTGTCACGATGGATCGTGGCGGCAGGTCGAGATGCTCAAGCTGCTGTCCCAGCCACTCGAGGCTGAGCGACAGGTCCACCACCCCGGCGACCACGCCCTCGGCGTTGCGGAACGGCTTGGCCATGTGGATGGTCGGCAGTCCGGAGACCCGGCCGACCGTGTACTCGCCGATGACGAAGCCGCCGGTTGCCAGGGCACGCCGGAACCACGACCGGTCGGATGCGTCGATGCTGCTGTCCGTTGGGCCGGGGGCGCACAGGAGATGCCCGTCGAGACCGATGACGGCGGTTGAGTTGTAGCGTGGGGACTGTTCCAGCAGTTCTGCGAGCAGGCGCTGGCACAACTGGGGCATGGCGTCCTGGACGGAGGGTGCGGCGCTCAGGGCGTTCAGCGCTTGGTCCGCCCCTTCGGTGATCCGCTGCCCCTCCGCGCTGACTTGACGCACGAGGCGCAGTGCCTCGTCCTCCGCCAGTTGCTGGCGGAGGTGGCGGGCGTCAAATTCGGCGTAAACCTGGAATGCCAGGGCGGGCACCAGGGCGACCGACACGACTGCCAGCAGCCGCATCAGGAGGCTTTTCACACCATACCCTCGTCGCGCCTTTCAGCCCGGTTGCGCGCCGTTCCGTGCGGACAACGTTATGCTCGATATCGCCGGATGGGCGATCCGGCGATGGCCGGTTGTATCACTTTCACGTGAGCAACGCAAGGTTGTTAATTAACGGCCGGCGGCTCCAAATGCGATCCCATGTCGGTGGCCCGGCAACCGCGGGGAGCGGGTCGGCGGCGAAGCGAGTCTGATATGTAACATTTGGTAGACTTCGATGTATAGTTCCCAAACCTATAGCGGTTTTTTTGTTTTTGTCGGGACTCGACACTTTATTCAACAGCGGTGAAAGCGCCATCGGGGAAATGCTCATTGAGCTGAGCGGGGGTCTGCGCCGATATTTCGAATAGGCACACCGGGCTGCGCCGTGACGGTGACAAGGAGATGGCGGATATCATCTTGTCAGTATTCTCGATAATTTTTATGGAAATTCAGTAGTTACTTTGGCATCAGCGGGTATTGCGGGACGGGCAAGGCTGCTCGAACTGCGAGACGGCGTTCGGCATGTCGGCCATCCCGAGCGACGCCTACATCCGCCTGATGCTGGATGGTACCGCGTCGGCGGCGTTCGACGGGCCGTCATGAGCGCGGTCGCCGCCGCCGGGCCGCTGACGCAGTTCCAGCGCCTGGACGGTCGGGTGCTGATCGCGCTGGATGGAACCGAACACTTTTGCTCACGCAGTTTGAACTGCCAGCAGTGCTCGACGCGGCAGCGCTCCGACGGCGGCAAGGAATACTTCCACGCCTTCCTGGGGGCCAGTGTCGTCGCGCCAAGCCACCAGCACGTCCTGCCGCTGCCGTCGGAGTTCATCGCTCTGCAGGACCGGGCGGAAACGCATGATCGGGGTGCTTCGAAGGAACGGGTACCGATTCGCGCGGAGACCGTCTAAAATCTGGGTGCGTGCTCTGGGACCGCCTTATCAGCCTGGGCCCGCCAATGGCGCTGCACGGCAGCAGCCGACCCGCTCACGCGCGATGTCGCGCCGTTTCGCTTGCTCTGCGCTCGGCCGTGCGGTCGGCAACGTTGCGCTGCCAACAGGTACGCAGCGACGTGCAAACCAAAGATCTTCAAGCATCCTGCGGATCGCCATCGTCGTGGCCCCCGAACCGCCGGGAAGACGCTGTCACCAGCTTCCACAAGGCGCCGGCCTCCGGCGTTGCATGCAGCGCCAACGCACGCTGCAGCAACGGCAAGGCGGCCTCGGCATCGTCGAGGGCCATGCGGTGGATGGCCGCACCGACCAGCGCCTGGCTGGTGCGTTCCATTTGTTGTGCCGTGCCGAGTTCGGCCCGGCAACGGCGGCAGGTTTCCGCGCCGTCGAGCATGGCGCGGCACAGCGGACAGCGATCCATCGGTCACGTCTCGAGATAAAACAGCAGGTCCTGCAACTGGCTGCGTGCGGTCTCCAGCGCATCGCCGTCGCCGCTGCTTCTGGCGTCGCGGATCGTCTCAATCAGATCGATGATCTCGGTGCGATCCTCCTCGCCAGCCGCATCGAGTTTGCCGCTTGCCTTCGCCAGCAGCGCATCGATAGCGGCATCCCCGGCGTTGCCGTTCTGGGTCGCCCCGGTCGGCTCCCCGCCATCCTGTTCTTCGGCATTCTGCTCAACCTCGTCGAACAAGGCGCCGATCCGCTGCCGCGCTTCCGTCAACTGGCCTTGGTCGTAGCGGGAGGTGGCATTGTCGATGGTGATCCGGCGCTCCAGCCCGGTCTTCTTTTCGCGGGCCGAGACCTGGAGAATGCCGTCACGGTCCAAGGCCAGGTCGAGGATCACCGGGTTGCCGGCCGGAACGCGACTGAGGCCGGAGACATGGAACTCGCCGATCTTGATGTTCTCCAGGGCATCGGGGTTCTCGCCCTGGTAGATACGGACCTCCACTTCGGTCTGGTTGTCCACGGCGGTGAAGAACACTTCGCTCCGGCGCACCGGGATCGGCGTGTTTTTCGGAATGATCGGAACGTACGTGTACGGGTAAAAGTCGCCGTTCAGCTCGCCGATCGCGCTGGTGCCGAAAGTATAAGGCGTGACATCGACCAGCACCGCCGACACCTCGACGCCGGTGATTGCCGCGCCCTGGATGGCCGCCCCGAGGGCAACGCACAGATCGGGATCGACCTCGCCGCGCGGCGTCTTGCCGAACGCCTCCTCCAGGCGGCGACGCACCAGCGGCGTGCGCGTGGCGCCGCCGACCAGCAGAATCTCCTCCACCTGCGAGGAGGCGAGTTTCGCCGCTTCAAGGGCGATGTGGATCGCCCCAAGCGTCTCCTCGATGAACGGCGCGATCATCTCCTCGTATTCATCACGGCTCAGCTCCAGGTCCAGGTTGACCGGCTTGCCGTCGTGTTCGGCGAGGTATTCCTCCTCGATGCGGGCGTACGGGTGGTCCGATAGATGTTTCTTGGCGTCCTCGGCGCTGCGCAGGATGCGCGCCATCGCCCGCGGCTGGTCGGACACATCCACGCCGTGCTTGATCCTGAGATGGTCGAGCACATGCTCGACGATCTTGTGGTCGAAATCATCGCCGCCGAGATGATTGTTGCCGTGGCTGGAGATCACCTCCACGACCCCCTCCTCGATCCGCACAACGGACACGTCGAACGTGCCGCCGCCGAGATCGTAGACCAGGATCCGCTTGCCCTGATGCTGCGACGCCTCATAGACCAGCGCCGCCGCGGTGGGTTCGTTGATGATGCGCGCCACTTCCAGCCCGGCGATCTCGCCGGCCTCGCGCGTTGCCTGCCGCTGCGCGTCGGAGAAATACGCAGGCACGGTGATCACCGCCTGGCGCACCGGCCGTCCCAGCCGCTGCTGGGCGATGTCCTTCAGCCGCGACAGAATGATCGCCGAGATCTCCTGCGGCGTGTAGTCGCACTCGCCGAGGCGAACCCGCGCGTCACTGCCCATCTTCCGCTTGATCGAGCGGACGGTTCGCTCGGGATACAGCAGGAACTGGTTGCGTGCCTCGTCGCCGACAAGCAGTTCCCCGGCCTCGGACAGCCCGACCACCGATGGCAGGATGACGCGCCCCAGCCCGTCGGCCAGCACCTCCGGACGGCCATCCCGGTAGATGGCGATTTCCGAATTGGTGGTTCCGAGGTCGATGCCGACGATCTCGTCCGTCATGGAGAATCTCCTTTGCCGGCCTCGCCTTTGCTGACAATCACTTCCGCCGTGCGCAGCACCTGGTCGTCCCAGAGGAAGCCGGTACGGACTTCCTCGGTCACGGCTCCCGCCGCCACCGACCGGTCGAGCGTCGTGCCGATGACCCGCGCCAGCCGCGGATCGAACGGCCGGCCGACCAGTTTCGTTGGCACGACGCGCCGGTCCAGCAGGACCTGGTCGAGCCGTCGCAGGGTCATCCGCAGCCCCTCCTGCCACTCGGCTCCGGCTGGCGGGGGACGGCGTAACAGGCGGTCGTACCAGCGCGGGCGAACCGCACCGGCAAACGTCAGCGCCGCCAACAGCCGGTCGCGCAGGTCGATGACATCGAGCAGCAGCGGCCGCAGTGCTGCCTGTGCCTGTTCCCGCGTCTCGTTCCGCGCGCGGTCGAGTTCGCGCTGCACCGTGGCATGGCTCGCCTGCAACGTGTCGAAGACGCCACGGAACTGGTCCAGCGCCTCCTTGACCAGACGTGATTCGGTGCGCACCTCGCTGCGCAGCCCCGCCATTTCGACGAACAGAGTGTACAGGTCGGTCGTTTCCCCTGGGTCCTCCGGCGGTTCCGGCTCATCTTCCACCGTATCGAGATAGGCGCTGAACCGGCTGAGCAGCGCCTGCTTGATGCTATCTTCCACCTGCTTCCTCTCCGGCCCGGCGCTCATCCGTTGCCATGCGCATGATCCCCTCGGCGAGCAGTGCCGCCACCGTCTGTCTGGTTGCCCGCGCCTGTCCGGGCGGGGCCGAGTTGAGGGCCGCCATGCTCAGCCGCGACAAAGCAGCGGCGTTGGTACGCAGCAGCGTCATCTCCAGGCGTTTCCGCTCGTCGCTGAGCGCCTCATAGGCCGCGCGGTATTCGCGGAACCGGTCCGGCGCACGATCCGGCGGGAAGTCCCGCACCAGGGCAAGGTACCGGCGCCTGATCTCGGCGTCACCGGCATTCTCGTTGACGCCCAGAACGGTGAACGGATCGTGCATCAGAACGGAATCCTGCGTCCGGCCCGGGCCTGCCCTGGGCGGCTGCCATCCATCACCTGCGCCACGATCGCCTCGCACAGCATCCGCAGCATCGGCTCCGGCAGATCGTTTCCGCCAAACGCGCCTTTATAATCCCTGACCAGCTGCACCACCGTCCCCTCCCGGCCAAACTCCCCGACCAGATCACGCACCCTCTTCGCCTCCGCCTTGGGCATGCCGGATATCATCGACCCCATCATTGCGTGGATGATGTCGGCATCCAGGCTTTCCGGCAGGTCATCGTCCATGACCCGGCGACGGCGACGGCGACGGCGACCGAACGGCGCCTCGTGGGATCCGTCCAGGAATCGCTCGATCCGGGTCGCCGTGTGAAAATCCTCCCGGTCGGCCGCCGCCGCGGCCATGGCCACCAGTTCGTTCGTCTCCGTTATATACAGGCGGTCCGCATTGCCGTCAGCGCGGGCGACGATTTCGTGGAACCGCCAGACCGGGTTCGTCGGCTCGCGCCGCCGCGCGGCCCGGGCGAACTCGCCCAGCAGCTCGAACGCACCGAACCGGATGAGCGTGTCGGCCAGGGCCTGGAATTCGGCCGGCGGCCAGTCGATGGCGGTCGCCTGCGTCAGCCATGCCCGCATGCCCAGCAGCAGCCCGGAGACCACTCGTTTGTTCTCGACCACTTCCGCCTGGCCAAGCGCCGAGACGATCGCCATCACCGCCTCCCGGGTCGGCGGCATCTCGCGCGCCTTCGCCAACTCGCGGCGCAGCAGAGTGGCATTGGCGCCGGCGAGCTTCATCAGTTCACCTTCCAGGCAGGCACGGAACCATCCGCCCACCCCGCCGCCGGCAAGCTGGACCCCTTCGCGCAGCCGGGTCTGTACCTCCTCGCCCTGGCTGGTCTGCAAATCGACCAGACCGTGGGCGATGCGCAGCAGGGCGCTCGGGGCATCCGCCCGCTCCCATTCGGCCGCAGCCGACAACTCCTTGGCGGCCAGGTCGGGGCGTTTGGACCGTACCTGCTTGCGGGCATGCGCCACCTGCAACTCGATCATCTGCCGGCGCACCGTGGGATTGATCGGATCGATCTTCAGCAGTCTGTGAGCAAAGCCGGCGGCTTTCTTGAAGGCTTTCCGTGCCATCGCCGATTCGCTCGCGGCCAGCAGCACGGCACTGTTTTCGGGAAAACGCTGGACCGCCTCGTCCGCCAGCCGGTGCCAGTCCTTGAGCTGGGCGTCCTTTCGATAATGCCCGATCAGTTCCAGCACCGCGGGAACGTAATCGGGATCGGCCCGATAGCTGCGCTCCAAATAGCTGACAACCGGGTTGGTGAAAGGATCGTCGCTATCGTCCCCCTCGATCTCCCGGTGTTCGGCGGCCAACTGCGCGAGATGGCGGAAAATAACGCCGCGTGACAGGCCGGCCTGCGGGTCGGCGTCGGCGATGGCTGCGGCGGCTGCCCGCCAGGACCGTTCAACCTTCTCCCAGTCCCCGCGTGCCTCCGCGGCGAGCGCCTGGATGCGGTGACGCTCCAGGGCCGAGAGCGGACCGAAGCTCTTCTCGAACTGCGCCACGCGATCCGGCAGTTGCGGCAACAGGTTCAGGCAGGCGCTCCTGACCTCGGCCGGCGGCAGATCAGGCTGTTTTAGCAGCAAGGCAAACATGGCGGCCGGGCCGCTTCGCTCGGCCTCGGCGGAACGGGCCAGGAACTGTGCCGTCGCCGGCGACAGACCGCGGGTCTGCGCAACGAACGCCTGCTGCGCCTGCGACAGCCGGTTCCACCCGTCGGCATCCAGCCCGCGCTCGCAAGGCAGCGCCGCTTCCACCGCCTGACGGAACGGAAAGAACGGGGAGCCGGGCGAGACAGCCTCCAGCAACCGGCGGCTGCGCTCGGCATCCTGCGGCGAGTTGGTGATGCTCTTGAGCAGCAGGCGGACCGGCTTGAAGGCGGAGCGCAGCGAGATCCGGTTCAGCTGCCGGTCCAACTCATCCGGCGATGCCCCATTGACCCAGGCGGCCAGCGCATCGCGGGATGCAGCGGCCAGTTCGAGCCACCGGGTGCGTTCAGAGGCAGCGGAGTCGGCCGGGCCAGTGGCGACGGGAACAGGGCGCTGCGGCACCGCCACCAGCAGGGCCGCCGTCAGCTCATCCAGGGCGGTTTGCCCGGCTGCCGGCAGCGCGTTTTCCCGGCCGACGTACTGGAGTGCATGCGCCGCTGCTTTCTGCTGCTGTCCATCCAGGATCAGGCAGGTCAGGTACAGAAGGGGGTCCCTGACCGTGCCGTCGGCGCCAAGGGTGTTCTCGAGGACCATCGCGGCCTCCTTGAACATCTTCTTGGCAGCCAGGGCACGGCCGCGGCCGAGATAGGCGTCGGCGAGCGACTGCTTCCACTCCGGTCGCGGGTCCTGCCGGATCACCAGCTTGTAGAGTTCGATCGCCTCCTTGAAGCGTTCCTGCGCCAGCGCCTCGGCGGCCCGTGCCTCCAGGGTGCCGATCGGCGCGGACGGTGCCGGGCCGCGCCGCTGGGGCTTCTTCACGGGACGGTCCTCCGCACAGGCTGTGGGCAACGGACGTTCATGGCGCGGTCAGCAACGCCACGCCGGCCAGCGGCGCCGTACGGGTCAGGTCGTCGCTCGTGGTTGCCAGCGCCACGCCGAGCCGGAGCGCTAGCTCAAGATAGGCGGCGTCGTGGATCGTGAGCCGGTGGCACCGGGCAAGGTCGAACAGGGCGGCCTCGTCCGGCTCGCCATCCACAACCACCGGCAGCCGGCCGAGCCGTTGCAGGAAAGCGGCCGTGCCGGTCGCGTCACGCTGCTGCCGGCGCTCGCTGGCGAGCAGGGCCTGCCGCACGTCGAACCACCAGAACGCGGGGACCACGGCATGATCCCCGGCCAGGCGCTCCAGGGCCGCATCGGCGACCGGATACTGCGTGTCGGCGGACCACCAGGCCACCACCACCGAAGCGTCGAGCGCGACCGGCATCAGTCGGTTCGCCCTGGATTGATCGACGCGCCGATTTCTGCCGGCGAGACAGTCGCGCCGCCGCGGCGAAGCGCCTTGATGCCTTCAATCGCCGTGCGGATTTCGGCCTGACGGTGCTCCGCTTCGGGCACGATGCGGGCGATCGCGCGACCATGGCGGGTGATCACGACGGTCTCGCCCCGCTCGACGGCGTCGAGAAGCTGCGGTAGATGGGTCTTCGCCTCCGAGGCTTGGATCTCGCGCATGGCATGCTTTCATCCAGCCGAATCGACCGGTCGACTCGGCGCGGCCAATTCTAACGCCGCCGGGATTCCCCTGCCACCCCTTCGCCGATACCGGCAACGATTCCGCGCGGCGATCCAGACAGCTTCGACGATGTTGAAAATCCGACAGCCCCGCGGTGTTCGTTAACGATCTTGCGCAATCAGTTTGCCAACGACACCTCAATAGGTCGTGTTTGCAACAAACAACTCGCGTCGGACGCGAGCGGCTTCCCCCCTTCCCTGGCGCTTCGATCACCATCCGTCGTGGCCAGGCTCGACCCACGCCGGCAGGCGCGCGCGAAGCCAGGCCCAGTCCAATGGAAGCTATGAACCCAGTTGGCTGGGGTCCCCCAGCACACCATCGCCAAGCCGGGAAGCGGCGCTTTGGGTTGCTCGCAAAACCTCCGCGGGGTAATTCGGTAGCGAAGGCACCCTGCATGCCGGGAGACTTGATGGCGCAGCCTCGTTTTTCTGGCGTCACCATCGACGGTGCGGCCGCCAGAGATCTCGATGACGCGATCTGGGTGGAGCGGGCCGGTTCCGTCTGGCGCGTCACGGTCGCCATCGCCAACGTCGCCGCCGCCATCTCCGTGGGATCGGCGGAGGATATGGCAGCCCGCGCCATCGGCTTCTCCCGCTATTCCGCCGCGGCCACCATCCGTCCCATGCTGCCGCGACACCTCTCCGAGATGGCGCTGAGCCTCCTGCCCGGCGAGTCCAGGCCGGTCATCGCCTTCGACGTTGACCTGACGGACACGCTCGACGTCCTTGATTTTCGTATCGCCACCGGCCTCCTCGACCATGCTGGCCGCCTGTCGCACGCCGAGGCAGGCAACCTCATCGACGGCGGCGATCCTCGGCTGCACGGCATGATGGCGGATGCCTGGCGGCTCGCGGCCGCGCTTCTGGAGGACCGCCGGCGTTCCGGGGCCATCGCCTTCTTCTCGCCGGACGCCGGCCTGGCGACGGACGAAGACGGGCACCTGGTGCGCCTGGACGCTTCGGGGCCGGTGTCCAGGGCCTACATCGTGGTCCAGGAGCTGATGGTGCTCGTCAACCGGCTCGTGGCCGAGCGCTTCGCCGCGGCGGGCGCCCCTTTGCTTTTCCGCAACCACCGTGGCAACCCGGTCGCCGACCGCGACGCGCTTCGGCAGGACCTGGATGTGGTGGCTGGTGGTGGGGCACATGCCGAGGCGGCGGGGCGTCGCCTGGAGATGATGCTGGGGCGCGCATCGCTGGGCGCCAAGGCGCTCGGCCATTGGGGGCTCAACCTGCCGATCTACGCCTGGGTCACCTCGCCGATCCGTCGCTACGCCGACTTCGTCAACCAGCATCAAATTCTTGCCGCACTGACCGGAGAACCGTTCCCGTTTGGGTTTGACGACATCAACGCCGTCGCGGCCGGGATCAACGACCTCGCCACCCGCGAGGCAGAAGAGCGCTCGGCGTCGTTCAAGATGGCCTCGACCCGGCGCGCCGTCCGCCACCTCGACCGGGCGCGCTTCGCCAGCCTGGACGCGAACGACATGGAGGCGGTCATCAAGGCTGCGTCTGCCGAAGGCGCGTTCCCCGACGAACTGGTCGCGGAGATCGAGCAGCGCCTCGGCGCCAGGAGCCTGACGGCCAAGGCCATGTCCAGGTTGGTATTCGGGGCCGGTCCGCCGCACGCGGCAGCCAGAACGGCATTGTTGCGGCATCTGGAGTCCAACACCGCCGATGCCGTAGCCATTCTCAACCACCTCGAACAAACCGGGCGGTTGTCCCGGCCGGATGGGCAGGCCTCGGAGGCCGTCGACGGTGCTGCTGGCTTCACGGTTGCCATCTGTGCATCGCTGGATGGAACGGCAGCCGCCTCAGGAAGGCTTGCCGGAGCTACCCGGAAGGAAGCGCGGCAACGAGCCGTGGTCGCATTGCTCGCTCGGTTTGCCGGCGCTGAGTGGGCTCCGCCACAGCACTGGCAGCCCTCGGCGTTGCCAGAGAAAACTACCGGGGTCGCCGCACCGATCGACGATCCGAAGGGTGCCGTCATTGCCGCCTGCCAGCGTATGGGTCTGCCGCTTCCCGCATTTGCCGTGGTTCAGAAAGGTCCGCCGCACGCTCCCGTCTTCAGCGCGGTCGCGTCGGTAATTCTGGCCGAGGGTCGCGCCGCCACGGAGCCGCGGGAGGCGAAGACCAGGAAGGAGGCCGAGCGCCTGGCTGCCGCTGCCCTCCTCGCACGGCTCGGCGATGGCAAGCCCATGACAGCGGAGCGGGAGGACGGGGCGGCTACAGCGACGAGCAACCCAAAGGGTTTGCTCCAGGAGCGGTGCGTCGCGCTGGGGTGGCCGTTGCCGTTCTATGAGGTGGTCCAGTCCGGCCCGGCGCATGCGCCGGAATTCCGCGCCGTGGTCCGCATCACAACCCCGTCTGGTGACCTGGCGTCGGACCCGGCCACCGCGGGCGTGCGCAAGGAGGCGGAGAAACTGGCGGCAGCGAACATGCTGCGGCTTTCCGTTCCCGCAAGCCCGCTTTTTCATGAGTGAGAGTCAGTCATACTATGAGGCCGGGGACGTAACCTGTCGCCTGTTCCAAGAACCGTCGAGCCAGCTTATGTAAGCTGGTTCAATCGTCATTATGAACCGACAGATTCCGCACCGTCGAGCCGTGCCGCTTACCTCATGCAGGTTGCGTTTCGACTTGACGGAAAGCCATCGGATCGACGCCAAGCGGCGATGACACGCTCCGGCAGCGCTGTCTGGTGGCATCATGCCGGAGCGGTGAACGTCCCCGGGCTGTTCGCGCTCCCACGCCAATCCGGCGTCCGGCTGGGGCTCGCTTCGGACAGGCCGCGCCGAACGCCATCCGCATCAAAATCCTTCGTGTAGACCGGCGAACCCGGCTGCTGGCGCCACGACTCGTCCAGTCCGCCGGCGTCGATCGCATCGAAACCGAGTTCATCGACGAGCCTCAGCACCACGGACTTCGCCTCGGCATGGTCGCCGGCGACCGGCAGGGCGATACGCCCCGCCGTGCCTGCCGGCTTGCCGTTCTCCAAGAGGTGCTTTGCATAGATGTTGTTGAACGCCTTGATCACGGGGTGGCCGATCTGCTGCTCCACCCACCGGCTTTCCGGCAGTCCTGCCTCGATTGCCTCGATGCGGCCGTCGCGCTGGCGCGGATAGTAGTTGCAGGTGTCCACCACGACCACTTGGTCCGGGACATCGGCGAACAGCTCGGACGGCAGATCCGGGATGTTCTTCAGCTCGGCTTTCCGCCGTCCGTTTCTTAAAGTTACCGATTTGAGGGGGCGCCTCGAGGCAAAGGTATCGAGTCGTCAGGCGGCGTAGCACACGGTCTGAACCAGCCTCTGGAGGAGAGTCGTGGGA
>Ga0302187_10002796_pt1 | contig 14298 bp, 12 predicted proteins | sample II_Bog_E1_3_FD_202120 | JGI IMG/M metagenome (GOLD analysis project Ga0302187, IMG submission 202120) | Peat permafrost microbial communities from Stordalen Mire near Abisko, Sweden - II_Bog_E1_3 | ecosystem: Environmental > Terrestrial > Soil > Wetlands > Peat | place: Sweden: Abisko...
CGTGCTGAACCACGTGCGCGGCGTGCTGGAGATCGAAGCCGGTTCAGCGACCGACAATCCGCTGGTATTTCCCGACGACGCCGAGGGGGGCGCGGTCATCTCGGGAGGGAATTTTCACGGTGCGCCGCTGGCCTACGCCTTCGACTACGCGGCCATCGGACTGACCGATCTGGCCAGCATCACCGAGCGCCGCATCGACCGCCTGCTCAACCCGGACATCAACGAGGGCCTGCCGGCCTTTCTCTCGCCCGATCCCGGCCTTTCGTCGGGCTTTATGATGGCGCAGATCGTCGCCGCGGCGCTCATCAACGAGTGCCAGGTGCTGGCCCATCCCTCGTCCATCGGCAGCATTCCCACCAGCGGCGGCAAGGAGGACCACGTCTCCATGGGCATGACCGGGGCGCTGAAGCTGCGGCAGATTGTGGAGCACGCCGAGCGCATTGTGGGCATCGAGCTGATGTGCGCCGCGCAGGGGCTTGAAGCGCGCCGCCCGCTCAAATCGGGCAGGGAAGTGGAACAGGCCTATGCGGCGGTCCGTCGCGTCGTTCCGCGTCTGGAGCAGGACCGCGTGCTTGCGACGGACATCGATGCGATGGCCGCGGCCATCCGCGCAGGCGTGTTCAACGCCTGGCTCTAGCCCGCATCCCGTCAGGGATGCAAAGAAAGTAGCCCAGCGTGGAGTCCGCCGCGGCGGCGGACGGAACGCTGGGAAAACGGCCGGAACAACTGCGCGCCCCGGAGGGGTGCGGTGAATCTCACCACTCAATTTCTTCTCAAAAGCCAGAAAAAGGCGACCCAATTGGGCCGCCCTTTTCGTCCACAGCAAATCGAGATTAGGCGGGCACTGCGTCCGCCGCATTCACCTTTACCGGCGTCAGCCAGCCGAACCGGTCCGGCTTGAGCCCATTCGCAATCCCAAAGAACTCGTCGGCAATCTTCTTGGTGATCTCGCCAACCTTGCCGTCGCCGACGACAATCCGGTCGATGCTGCGGATCGGCTGCACCTCAACCGCGGTGCCGGAGAAGAACACCTCGTCGGCAATGTACAGCAGCTCGCGCGGGAAGGCCTGCTCAATCACCGTGAGCCCCAGGTGCCGCGCAATGGTCAGCACGCTGTCGCGGGTGATGCCGGAGAGCGCCGAGTTGGCCAGCGGCGGCGTATAAATGACGCCGTTGCGCACCACAAAAATATTCTCGCCCGACCCCTCGCTGACCAGGCCATTCACGTCCAGCGCAATGCCTTCCTGGTAGCCGTTGATCTCGGCTTCCATGCGGATCAGCTGCGAGTTCATGTAGTTCGATCCGGCCTTGGCCAGCGCAGGCATGGTGTTCGGCGCCATCCGGTTCCAGCTTGACACGCATACGTCCGCGCCCGCGTTCCCAGGGATGTACTTGCCCCACGGGAAGTTGGCGATATATACCTCCACCGGCGATCCCTTCGGGCTGACCCCGATCTCGCCATAGCCGCGCAGCGCAATGGGGCGAATATAGCAAGGCGCAACCCCGTTGGCCTCAATTACATCCACCACCGCCCCGCAAAGCTCCTCAAGCGTGAACGGAAGCTCCATGCGGTAAATCTTGGCCGAGTCGAGCAGCCGCTGCATGTGTTCGGGAAGCCGGAACACAGCCGATCCGTGGGGCTGCCCGTAGCAGCGAACCCCCTCAAACACGCTCGATCCGTAGTGGATCACGTGGCTCATGACATGAATATTGGCGTCTTGCCAGGGAATCAAATTCCCGTTGTGCCAGATTTTGGAGGTCGTTTGAATAGGCATATGGGATCTGCAAGGCTCCTTCGGCCGCGCTGGCGGATGAATACACTTCAGGGTAGCGCGAAGTGCGCCCGCCTGTCACCGTCGCAAGTGGGAGTGGGGGACAGAGAAGGTAACCGGGTTGTCATCGTCGCCCCTCCAATTCCCCCGGCATCGATCGTGTTGAACGAGCTCGGGTGAAAATCAACCCGTGTGAGCGGAACCGCCGTTCTTGATCGCCAAAGTGTTTCGTATGGGGTTGTATGATTACGGGCGAGGCCATCATCGGGCCACGTCGCTTCGGTTGCGCCCAAATTGGCCAGCGAACCGAAGTCGCCCGACACCCATCCATCGCTGAACTTTTCAGGAGACCCTGCTCATGCCAAATTTCCTCTTGCGTCCTGCCTTATTTCTCTCAGTCACCGGCGCTGCTCTCCTGTCCGTTGCCGCTTTGTCTGCCCAGCAGCCGGCGGCTCCCGCCCTCATGCCCATGCCCGCCCATCTGACCCCGGGCGAAGGCCAGTTCCTCATCGGCAGCAACTTCACCATGGCTGTGGATGGTCACCCCGATCCGCGCGTCCTTGACGGCAGCCGCCGCTTCCTTAGCTCGCTCAACCGTCAGACGGGCATCATCCTGGCCGTCGCGCCAACCACCGGCGCGGCCAGCTTCGTCATCCACGCGGCCGCGCCCAGCGAGGCCATCGAGCAACTCGGCGAAGACGAGTCCTACCGCCTTATTGTCTCTGCAACCAAGATCGATCTCACAGCCCCCAATACGCTCGGCATTCTGCACGGCTTGCAAACGTTTTTGCAACTGGTCCACGTCACCCCGCAGGGCTTTGCCGCGCCCGCCGTCACCATCGACGACCAGCCCCGCTTCCCCTGGCGCGGGCTCATGATCGATGCCGGCCGCCACTTCCAGCCGGTTTCTGTCATCGAACGCAACATCGACGGCATGGAGGCCACCAAGCTCAATGTGATGCACTGGCACCTGTCCGACGATCAGGGCTTCCGCGTCGAGAGCAAGCAGGCGCCGCTGCTCGCGGAGAAAGGCTCCGCCGGCAGCTACTACACCCAGGCCGAGGTGAGCGAGGTCATCGACTACGCCAGCGCCCGCGGCATTCGCGTCGTGCCTGAATTTGACATGCCCTGCCACACGTCCTCCTGGCTGGTCGGTTACCCGCAGCTCGGCAGCGGCGCCGGCCCCTACACGCTGCCCACCAAGTGGGGCGTGCTCGACGCCGCGATGGACCCGACACGTGAGACTACGTACGAGTTCCTTGACCGCTTTTTCACCGAGATGACCGCCCTGTTTCCCGACGCCTACTTCCACATCGGCGGCGACGAGTGCGACGGCAAGGAGTGGGACGCGAACCCGCGCATCCAGGCCTTCATGAAGGCCCACAGCCTGAAAGACAACGCGGCTCTCCAGTCCTACTTCACCGGCCGCATTCAAAAGCTGGTCGCCGCACACCACAAGATCATGATGGGCTGGGACGAAGTCCTTCAGCCCGACACGCCGCGCGACGTCGTGATCCAATCCTGGCGCGGACCCAAGGGCCTGGCGCAGGCCGCGCGCCAGGGCAATCGCGTCATCCTCTCCAACGGCTACTACATCGACCTGAATCAGCCCACCTCGGAGTACTACCTCGTGGATCCACTGGGCGGCGACGGCGCCAATCTCACCGCAAAGCAGAAAGCCCTGGTGCTGGGCGGCGAAGCAACCATGTGGAGCGAGTTCGTTACACAGGAGAACATCGATAGCCGCATCTGGCCGCACACCGCCGCCATTGCCGAGCGCCTCTGGTCGCCACAGGACGTGCGCGATGTGGATTCGATGTATCGGCGCATGGCCGCCGTCTCGCAAAAACTGGAGTTCTACGGCCTGGAACACGTCTCTTTCACGCTCCCCATGCTGCAGCGCATGACCGGCAAGCTGGACCCCGAGGCGCTCGAAGTGCTGGCCAGCGCCGTGCAGCCACCGCAGGGCTACGAGCGCGAAGGGCTGCGCCACTACAGCACGCAGAGCCCGCTGAATCGCCTCGTCGACGCCATTCCGCCAGAGAGCCAGCCGGCGCGCGAGTTCATGGAACTGGCGAAACTGATCGCTGCCGGCAAAGCCTCTGCCGAGCAGCAGAAAAGAGCCCGTGACCTGCTGGAGCGCTGGCGGGACAACGACCAAAAGCTCGCGCCGCAACTGGGCGCCTCCGAGTTGACAGCGGAACTGGTGCCTGTGTCCCGCACCCTGTCCCAGGTAGCCGCCATCGGCCTTGAAGCCCTTGACGATCTCAAGAATCACCACGGCATAAGCGCGGGTGCGCGGGAGAAAAATCTCGATCTGCTCAAGGCCGCCGCCAAACCGCAAGCCGTGTTGATGGACAAAGTAGCCCCCGCCGTGACACTGCTCGTCAAGGCGATCGCTGGCCAGTAACCCGCCGGCGCGTACCTGTCGATCCAAGCGCTCATCGATGAAAGCGATGTCATCCCGAGCGAAGCGAAGGATCTGCGGTTGCTCCTGCAAGCTTCTTCAGTGACTGCACACCAGGAGCTTGGGGCAATCCGCTTGGGAGCCGCGGCAGAAACTGCGCATCCCGTCAGGGATGCCGTGAGAATAGAGCAGTTCTCCCATTCATGTGCTCTATTGAGTTCCGTGCAAGGTGGCTTTTTCTTAAGGAAGAGGCCACTTATCATCGTGCTTTCGGTGTACAGCAATTGGAGAACAGCTATAGCCCAGGGTGAAGTCCGCGGCGCGGACGAAACCCTGGGATTCGCGACCATAGAATAGTCTGCGCCCCGTAGGGGCGCAGTGAAGACCTATCGTGGCGGCAACGCAACCATCCGTCCCCCATCACGCACGAGCCGATTGTCTCCGCGCGGCAGTTTCATCGCCGACCCGCCCCCAAGGTCGCGCTCATAAATCTCGCCGTAGTTGCCCGTAGCTTCAATCACGCGCGCAACCCAGCCATCATCGAGCGCCAACGCGCTGCCGATCTCATGCGACCCGCCCAGCAGGAATCTCCGCAGCGGGTCCGCATCGGGAGCCGCGCCCGCAGCCAGCAAGCGCGCATTCGCTTGTGTCACGCCGCTCTCTTCAGCAGCGACCAGCGCCTCCATCACCCAGTTCACAATCGCGACCCACTGCCAATCCTCGTCGCGTACAGCCGCCGCCAGCGGGTCGTTGGAGATGGTTTCCGGCAATAGCCTCGCCCCCTTGTCGTGTGTTCCCATCGCCTCGCGCGTTTGCGCCAGCCGCGTGCGGTCGCCGGTCAGAGCGCCGCAGTTGCCGGTAGCAAACGCCGCCTGCATCTCGCCTTCTTCTTGAAACGGAAACGGCACAAAGCTCAACCGCCCGCTCTTGAACCACGCGCGCGCGCTCTCCTCAACTGAGGTCTCGGCCAGAAAACAAATCTTGCGCCCGCTCAGCTGCCGGGCTCTTGTTACCGGGCTTGCACTCTGCACCAGAAACCCCACCCCATCCCACAGCACTGGTCGCGTGAATGCGATGCGTGTTCCCACCGCGTGGGTGAAGTCGTCCGTCAGCGTTGGAACCAGATCCACGTCGCCGCCGGCAAGCGCCGCCATTGCCGCCGCATCGTCCGGAAAACTCGCCGTCGCAATCCTGGCATTCGCGCCCAGCACCGCAATCGCAACCGCGCGGCAAAGGTCCGCGTCGAATGCCGCGCGATTACCATGATCATCTGTAGTCGAGTACTCGGCCTCTTCGGCGTCGACGCCGCAGCGCAGCACGCCCGCTGCTCGGACCCGCGCCAGCGTGGATGCGCCATCCGCTGCATGGGCAGCGCCGCATAGAACCAGCACTCCGGCAAGCAGCGGGGACAACAAACCTGCTCCGCTCACTACGGAGTCCACGTGCCCGAAGTGGGCACGCCGGGCGTCGTATCAGGCCGCGGGTTAAAGTCCAGCGGTACCGGGTTGGGCATCTTGCTGTCTGTCGGCGTGATCTCCAGCCGACGGCACCCGACGCCGCCCTCGTGTGGAAATGAGCGAACCTCTTCGGCCGGAATCGTCGCATACGCCGCGCTCAGCGGCGCGCGCTTGCCCTCAAGCCGCAGCGTGTCGAAGGCTGACGTCATGTCGCCCACACCGTCCACCTTGTCGTCCGCCGGTCCCAGGTTCGGCTGATGAAACCGCTCCGCGCCAATCTGCCGCGCGCGCTCTTCGTCGGGAAGATCGGCCAGCGGCACCAGGCCAAACAGGTCATCCACAAACTTGATGATCGAGCTGTGTTCGGAGGGCACGTGCGAAACTGCATGCGCCACCGAATACGGAGAGATGACCAGCGCCGGAATGCGCGGCCCCTGCTCCAGCGGCACGCCGGCTGCATCGTAGGAGCGGATGCGCGGCTTCGCGTGGTCGTACAGACCATCCGACTCGTCGTAGGTGATGACGATGGCGCTCTCGGCCCAGTAGGGGCTCGCCGCAATCGCGTTGATCTCCTCCGCCAGCAGCCCTTCGCTGATCTGCGTATCGGAGTAGCCCGGATGATCGTCGTTGCCGTTGAACACCGCGGCCAGCTTGGGGTTCGGGTCTGCGGGCTTCCAGCCCTCAATGTTGCCGTAGCCGCCGCGCACGTAAAACACCCCCGATGGCGGCAGCTTCTCATGCGCCACCGCGTCAAAAAATTCGCTCAGCCCATGCAGGTGCGCGCTCGCCAGTGGATTGTTGGCCACGTAGCCGAAGTACTGCGGCGCATTGTGATGGGCCACATAGCCGTCGTGCGATACCTTGCCCGCCGCATCATTGATCTCGTGATCGTAGCCCTGCTGAAACCACCCCCAGTTGGTGGCCTTCACGCCGTGTCCGGCAATCTTGTCGATATCTTCCTTCACATCGGGCAAATCGAATGCCGGATCGTAATCCGCCGCCGTGGTCTGCTTGATGGCGCTGCCCATGAACGAAAGTGGCAGGGTGGCAAAGGTCAGGTTTTTTGATACTCCGCCGAACGGGTGTGTCGCCTGCGGCTGCTTCAGCTTGTCCGCCGTATCCAGCGGCGAACCCCAGTACGGCGCTGGATCAGAGACCATGGGCACCGTCGCACCCTTGCCCGTGCCGCCGCTCGAAGCAGCGTCAGGATGCAGCATCCACTGGGTCTCGCCGCCCTGCCCGGCAATCATGGCAATCGCATTCGGCGTCGATGGCCCCACGATCGTGTCCATAAAGTGATCGAAGAGCGTAAAGCGGTCCGCATACCGCCACAAAAACGGCGCCGTGTCACAGTCCACATGGGCCATCACCAGCTCGCCAAACTGCTTGCGCTCCAGTGTCGGCGCCTTCGACGGCTTGCCATCTTTCAGCGTCACGCCTTCTTCCGTGAGAGCATATTCGGTGTTGCGCGCCACGCCATTTGCATCGAGCGCGATCTTGCGCGCAATGGCCACGTGCGAGTGGTTCACCGAGGCAATATCGGCTGGATAGAGAGGCACTGTCTTGCCGGAGTCGGAAACCACGGATGCAGGAATACGAAACGGCGAGATCGTTCCCACCGTTCCATCCGTATCCACCAGCGGCTGCGTGAATCCGGCAATCTGCGCTTGCGTGCGCGGACCTTCCGGTCCCGCGTAAAGCCCATCCGCGCCTGGATACGAGGCGAAATAAAAGTCGAACGAGCGATTCTCCTGGAACAGGACGAAGACATACTTGATGTGGCGGCGGATGAGCTGCAACTTGGCTTTCGCCGTCAGTGCCGGTTCGCTTGCCGGATCAATCGTTTCGGACGCCACGGTCTTGCTCGATCGCGGCGCAATGGTCACGTCTGCAACCGGCGCGAATGTCTTCTGTTGCGCCGCTGCGGTTGCCGGCAAGGCAAGGGAAAGGGCATAGAGCGCAAGGGGGAGCCGTATGCAAACAGCGTTTTGCATAGAACCAACTTATTCGGTAGGGCGTTTCCATGGCAACTTCACTTACCTCCCCTGTTGATTGCGATAGGCTTCAAGGCTGGTGCGCCCATCGGCCAGCTTCCACCGCCGCGCCACGACAATCATCCACACAAAGTTCAGCGCCGCAATCGCCCAGGCGGCCGCAAACGCGCGCATGAAGCGCGGATCGCGAATGTCGATGAAGTAAAGCGGAGCCATCACGATCAAAATTTCAAGTGCCGCAAAGCCAATGGCGAAGGCGAACTTAGACCAACTCCACAACCCGGCGCGCCTTTCCCGGCGAATGCCCGCCGCAATCACGGTGAACTGGAGAACGGCGAACAGGATCCATCCCATGGCTCAATCCCCTCAGGCGAAATCTTCCATCCGGCGCCGACGCCGCGTTTGGCGCCGGCCACCCATCGGTTAAGCATGGCGTTCGCCCACGCCAAGAATGGTCTTCATGCGGAAGGCGATAATCATGGGACAAATGAATCAGCCGCCTTCGCATGACCGGTCTAAATTGTCCGCATGGCTGTCCAGATGGGCGTGGCGATGCGTGTGCTAAGGTTCAAATCGTGACCCGCAATCGTGAACCCAAAACAATAGACGCCACACCGTTGAAAAACGCGCGCCGCCGCCTGCCCGGGCTCACCGTCCGCGACGGATTCACACTCCATCCCTTCGACGCCGAGTTCAGCGTCCGCACCAGCGGCCTGGTCGCCGGCCGTCATCTCAAGAGCGGTCATCGCCACGACCGCCACGTGACGGCCTACTACGGTGTTGCGCCCTCCGTCTTGCACGCGCTCATCAAGCGCTGGCAGCGGACGCGCCCCGCGGCGCCGCTGGCTGAGACCACCTTCGTTGACCTCGGCGCGGGCATGGGTCGCGCCGTGCTGCTGGCCTCCGCGCTCGGCTTCCATTCCGTCGTCGGCGTCGAGCTCCATCCCACCCTGGCCCGCATCGCCAGCAGGAATGTAAACGCCTGGCGTGCCGCGGGTCGCGCCCACGCGCCCACGCGCATCGTCAAGGGAGACGCGGTTGAATTCGCCTTGCCTCCCGGCCCTGTGCTCGTCTTGCTCTTCAATCCCTTTGGCGCAGCCGTCCTGCGCCGACTCTTGAAGACCTGGCGCAAGCAGCCGAATTCTGCCTGCACCGCCCTCGACCTGCTCTACGTGAATAACGAGCAGGAAGGCGAGCTGGAGTCCGCGCGCGGATGGACCCGTCTGTTTCTCGGCAAAGTGCCGCGGTCGAAAGCTGACGCCATCGCCGACCACAAGATCATGGCCAATCAGCCGGAGGGTGAGTACGCATCATCCAACTGGGAGGATTGCTCCATCTGGCGATGTGCCCGTTGACGGAGTGCCATGCAGGGCGCGCCTGCCATTTCATCCGCTGCCGATTGCGAGAATTGATTTGACAACGCGGGTCCCAGGGAGCAACCTGCTTGTTCGGAGAAGGAGGCAGTGAATATGTGCCGAACGGACGAAGGGTGGCCGCGCAGATCATGACGTTGAAAGAACCGCATCTGATCCTGGGATTGGGCGAGTTGTTGTGGGATGTATTGCCGCAGGGATCGCGATTGGGCGGGGTCCCCATCGACAGGTCTTCGTCGACGGGGTTTCTCGGCGGCGCACCAGCAAATTTTGCTGTCATGGCCGGCCGCCTGGGCAACCACGCGGTACTCCTCAGTCGCATCGGCCGCGACGACCTCGGCCGCCAGGCCATCGCCCAGCTCGACCCCCTGCCCGTCGACGCCAGCTTCGTCGAAACCGATCCGGCGCACGAAACCGGCAAGGTCACCGTCCAGTTCGACAACAATCAGCCCAGTTACACCATCCACCACCCCGCAGCCTGGGACTTCCTCGAACTCTCCGATGAGTGGGTCCGTCTTGCCGAGCGCGCCGATGCCCTCTGTTTCGGCTCTCTCGCTCAGCGCAGCCTGGAGTCGCGGCAAACCATCCAAACCCTGGCCGCTCAGGCCTCATCCCGCTCCATCCGCGTCTTCGACGTCAACTTGCGCGCCCCATTTTACTCGAGCGAGGTGATTCAGGAGTCGCTCGAACTGGCCACGGTCATGAAGATGAACGATGCCGAGGTGCCGCAGGTTCTCTCACTGCTCGGCTTGCCCGGCGGCGAAGCGGGCGCTGAGTGCGATCTGCCTACAGAGTTTCTGCGCGCCGGCGCGGAGCGGCTGCTCGGCGAGTTTCCTACCCTTCACCTAGTCGCCGTCACCTGCGGTGCTCACGGCAGCCTGCTGGTCACGCGCAGCGAGTGGCATCGCCATCCCGGCCATCCTGCCCAGGTCGTCGACACCATTGGCGCCGGCGATGCCTTTACGGCCGCTCTCACTCACTTCATGCTCCGCGGCGCTGGACTGGCCGTTCTGAACGAGGCAGGGAACCGCTGGGGCAGTTGGATCGCCTCCCAATCCGGCGCCATGCCCCCGCTGCCCGACGCCGTGCGTTCTGAAATTGAAGCAGCCGTTGAAAGGTGAAACGCAGCCTGGGTCCATGTCATCATTGACTGTGTTGGCCGTTTTGTCGCGCAGAAGGTCTCAATGAACACACAGGAAAAGCTGAGCTCAATTGGTCCAGCGGTGCCGGAATTGCCCGTGGCTGACGTCGAGCGCGCACAACAGCATTACAGAGACGCACTGGGCTTTGAAATCGGCTGGCTTTACCCGGATAAAGGAATTGGCTCGGTGTCGCGCGGCAAAACAATCCTGTTTTTTCGCAGAAGAAATGCGCCGTTCGAGCCCGCCATTCACTGGGTATTCGCCGAAGATATTGATGCATCCTACAAGGAGCTGCAAGGCTCCGGCGCAAACATTATCGATCCTCTGGAAACAAAGCCCTGGGGTTTGCGGCAATTCACAGTTGAAGACCTGGACGGCAACCTTTTCTATATTCACCACGGCTGATCTCACCCCGCATTGCGCAAGCGGTTGCAGTCGAGCGCGACCAGCGCCGTCAATTAAAGTAAAAGCATCGTGATAGTCAACATCGCCAGGCGCGCGCACGACCACAACTGGGAGCTCGATCCCATCACCCGGTCGCTGCTCGATACGGATTTCTACAAGCTCCTCATGCTGCAGTTCATCTGGAAAAACTTCCCCCAGACGCAGACTTCGTTTACCCTGCTCAACCGCTCCACCTCGGTGCGCCTGGGCGACATCATCCGCGTTGACGAGCTGCGCGAGCAGCTGGAGGAAACCCGCCTCCTGCGCTTCCGCAAGTCAGAGCTGATCTGGCTCGCCGGCAACACCTTCTACGGACGCCGCGGCATCTTCGAGCCCGCGTTTCTTGAATGGCTGGAGCGCGATTTCCGTCTCTCCGATTTCGAGCTGACCGTCGAAGATGGCCAGTTCTCGCTGCGCTTTCATGGCCCCTGGACCGAGACCACTCTGTGGGAGATCTACGCTCTCTCCATCATCGACGAGCTCAAGACCCGCGCCAGCCTGAAGCAGTTGAGTGAATTCGAGCTCGACATTCTCTACGCCCGCGCCAAAACCCGCCTGTGGGAGAAGATGGAGCGCCTGCGCGGCGTGCCTCGCCTCAGCGTCAGTGACTTCGGCACCCGCCGCCGCCACAGTTTTTTGTGGCAGGAGTATGTGGTCAAAGCCATGAGCGACGTGCTCGGCGCAAGCTTTGCCGGCAGCTCCAACACCTACCTCGCCTACAAGCACGACCTTGAAGCCATTGGCACCAACGCGCACGAGCTGCCCATGGCGCTGGCCGCGCTCGCCAACTCCGACGAGGAGCTGGAAAGCGCGCAGTACCGCATCCTTGAGCTGTGGCAGCAGAGCTACCAGGGCGAGCTGCTCATCATGCTGCCTGATACCTTCGGAACCACCCAGTTCCTTGAGAACGCCCCCGGCTTTGTGGCCGACTGGACCGGCCAGCGCATCGACAGCAAAGATCCCTATGCAGCCGGCGACGAGTACATCGCCTGGCTTGAGAGCCGGGGCCGCGACCCGCGCCAGAAGCGCCTCATCGCCTCCGACGGCCTGGATGTCGAGCAGATCCTCGGCCTCCATGCCTACTTCGGGGGCCGCCTGCTCAACGGCGCCACGCCGGCCGATTTTCAGCGTGCCACCGACTTTGCCGACGAGCGCAAATGGGCCGCCGATCGCCGCATCCGGATCAGCGCCGGCTGGGGAACATTCCTGACCAACGACTTCCGCAACTGCGACCCGCGCGGCGGTGACGGCTTCAACCCCATGAGCCTGGTCTGCAAACTCACTGAGGTCGACGGCCGCCCAGCCGTCAAGCTCTCCGACAACTACCTGAAAGCCATGGGTCCGGCGGCAGAGATCGAGCGCTATCGCCGCTTGTTCGGTACCGCTGGCGTCGCCGATGTCCCAATGCAGGTTTGATTGGCGTACCATAATGTGATTGAAATGCAATGAAACAATCAAAACTATCGCTGTTTTAGCTGAAATAGATTAATATGAGTGATCAGGCACTCAGTAACGCAAGCTCTTCCCCAGGAGACAACTTGGCCCGGCCCAGAAGCGGCGACAAGCAGAAAGCAATCCTTGACGCGGCCCTGCGCCTCTGTGCCGAACGCGGCATCGGCGGCGCGCCTACGTCGGCAATCTCCAAGGCCGCCGGCGTCGCCGAGGGCTCGCTGTTCACCTACTTTAAAACCAAGGATGACCTTCTCAACGAGCTTTACGTCACCCTGCGCCGTCAGTTCAGCGAGCGCCTCACCGAGTACCCCCACGGCACGGATCCTCGCACCCGCTTGCGCTACATCTGGGATCGCTACCTCGACCTAGGCAGCGAGCGTCCCGACCAGCTCAAGGTTCTGGCCCAGTTGCGCGCATCCGGAAAGCTCTTTCGCGAGAATGAGCCCGCCAACTTCGCCCTTGCCGAACTGCTGAAAGCCACCACCGAGGCCGTAGCTGGTTCCGTGCTCGCCAACCTGCCGCCCGAGTACCTGGTGCTGATGGTCCGCGCACAGGCCGAAATCACCGTCGAGTTCATCAATGCCCATCCCGAGTCGGCAGCCGTATGCCGCGAGCTGGGCTTTCACATGTTGTGGAACGGCCTCACAGGCCAATAATTGCTTTGTTTCTTAATGGATTGCATAGCCAGTCAAAACTTAGAAACAGAAGATCGAAGAGGGCAAGTTCATCGACATACAGCAGCAGTTGTCACTCCGGGGAACAACCGGAGGCGCCATCCCTCCCCATACAGGCAGACAGGTCGTCGTAACCGGAGCAACCAGCGGACTGGGCTATGAAATTGCCCTTGCCCTCGCCGAAGGCTGCGCCGATGTCATCCTCGCCGGGCGCAACGAGTCCCGGGGCCGCGAGACGGCAGCCCGCCTGCGCACGCTTGCGCCCCGGGCGCTCATCCGCTTTGAAAAGCTCGACCTTGCTGATCTGGACTCAATCAAGGCCTTCGCCGCTCGTCTCTCGGCTGCCGGCCACCCCATTGACCTGCTGGTCAACAACGCCGGCGTCATGGCCCTTCCTGAGCGCAAACTCACCGTCGACGGCTTTGAAATGCAGTTGGCTGTCAACTACCTGGGCCACTTTGCCCTCACCGCGCGGCTCATGCCTCTGCTGTGCCTTGGCCGCGCGCCACGCGTTGTCCAGGTCAGCAGCCTCGCTCACCGCTTCGGCAAAATCAGCTTTGACAACCTCCATGGAGAGCGCCGCTACCGCCCATGGAGCGCTTATTTCCAGTCCAAACTCGCGGCGCTTCTCTTCGCACGTGAGCTGCAGCGGCGCAGCGATTGCCACGGCTGGGGGCTGCTGGCCAGTGCCGCGCATCCCGGCTGGGCGCGCACATCTCTGATCGCCGATGGACCGGGACCCGCAAGCGCAGTTGCCGCGCTCAGCCATTCCTTCGCCCGTGTGCTGCGCCAGGCCGCCGCCCGCGGCGCGCAGTCCGCGTTGTTTGCCGCAGGGCCCGATGCCGTCAAGCCGGGAGCCTTCTACGGCCCTGGTGGTTTGCTTGAGATCGCCGGCCGGCCCGCCGAGGCCTACGTCTCCAGGCTGGCACGCGATCGCGACCTGGCCGCCCGTCTCTGGCAGGTCTCAGAGCAACTCACCGGCGTCGCCTGGCCGCCGCAACCGGCGTGTGGGCCTGCGCGCCTGAGGGTCCGGCTGTAGCGGCTATTGCGCCGCGGGCGCCGGCGGCGGAACAGGCCGGTGCTTGGCGCGCAGATAAGCCACGATCTGCGCAATCTGGGCATCCGTGAGCGCGTCGGCAAAGGGCGGCATCTTCTGCCCGCCGTTGGTGATCTGGCCGGTGATCTTCTCCGCGGTCCAGTCCTTGTCGTCGTTGATGTTGGTCAGGTCCGGTCCTTTTACGCCCCCGGCCCCGTTCATCATGTGACAGTGAGCGCAGTTTTGGTCGCGGAACAGAACCGCGCCGGCCATCTCATCGGCCTTCTTGTCGGCAGCGCGCGCAGCCTGTCCCCAGGCGCAGGCCAGGATCGTAGCGGAGAGGAAGTAAACCTTCAGTCGTGGCATCACGGGGACCATTTTCTCACGGCCTGCCGTCTCGCACCTCCAACCTTCGATGGTCTTGGCCGAACTGGCGAGTGAGCGGTCACCCAGCCCTAGAGCTGTTCTCCAATTGCTGTACACCGAAAGCACGATGATAAGTGGCTTTTTCCTTAAGAAAGAGCCACCTTGCACGCAACTAAACAGA
>Ga0302187_10002798_pt1 | contig 14288 bp, 7 predicted proteins | sample II_Bog_E1_3_FD_202120 | JGI IMG/M metagenome (GOLD analysis project Ga0302187, IMG submission 202120) | Peat permafrost microbial communities from Stordalen Mire near Abisko, Sweden - II_Bog_E1_3 | ecosystem: Environmental > Terrestrial > Soil > Wetlands > Peat | place: Sweden: Abisko, Stordalen...
AGATCGTCGGCAGCTTGCCCTCGCTCACATCCTTGCGAAACTCATGCAGCACATCCCCTTGTGGCACTGAGATGCTCTGCGGCTTCCCATCCGCCTCAAAGGCCACGGCATCCAGCGAGTGAAACCGCGCATCCTCACGGTTGGTCGCGAAGGCCCTGTCATGAAGCTCCCGCTCCCGTTCTGTGAGCTTGCCGTATCTGGCCTCCCCGCTGTCGGCGAGCGCGTGTTGCCACGAATCCATCTGACGCCGGTGCTTTTCGAGCTCGCGCCGCTTCAGCGCTGCCGCCGCAGAATTTCCATCTCCAGCAACCTGCGCCTCCAGCGCTTCGATCTGCATTCGCAAGCCCGCGATCCGCCTCTCCGCATACGCGGCGAAGCCCGGATACGCCTCCACGTTGTACTGATCGAAGCACTCCAGCACGTTGTCGCCAAAGTTCGAAAGCCACGCTTCTGCATCCCCGCTCAGCGGTGAACGCGTGAGCTCATTCTGGTAGCTCTTCCACGAGACACCGGCCTCCTGCAGACGCTCAGGAAAGGTCTTCCACCCAAGCCCACCGGGATCAATCTGCTCGTTCCGAATGTGAGCCCTTGCATCGCTTGTCTGGGCTTCACGCACCGTCCCGCTCCAGAACACGCAGCGGTTCGGCGACGTGCTGGTCATCACAGAGCAGTAGTGCTGGTCGCACACCGTGAAAGCATCGGCCAGCGCGTAATAGAACGGCAGGTCTTCGCGGGAGTAGTACCCCATCGTCAGCGGCAGGTGGGCATACTCTTCCTTGCCCGAACGCTTCGCGTCCAGCCAGCCATCGTGCCCGCCCTCGTTCCACGCGTCTACCTGGCTGTGCCGCGAGTGAGGCAGCGAACCCATCCACGTCACGCGCGTGTCCTTGATGTCCAGCCGCCATGGCGCATACGTCTCACCCGCCGCATCAGTCTGCGCAAAGACCGAGTTGCCGTCTGCCAATCGCAGAGCCCGCGGGTCATTGAAGCCGCGAACACCCTGCAGCGTTCCAAACGTGTGATCGAACGACCGATTCTCCTGCATCAGGATCACGATGTGCTCCGCATCGAGGAAAGTCGATCCTGCCTTCGGTTCAATGGCATAGGCCCGCTGCACGGAGCCCGGGATCAGCTCGCTGGCTCCGGCTGCTCCGGCCAGCGCTGCTGCAAACTTCAGAAAGTCGCGGCGTGAAGACATGATTGGCATCTTACCCAAGACGCCTCAAACCTTCGTCATGGCATGTGTGTGAGCGAGGCAAATACCTTCCCGCCCTCTTGGGTCGCGCGCTTCCGTAAGATGTTGCTATCGGGCTCTGCCATCCGTCCCCGAGACTCAAGCTCGCCCAAGGTATTTGCCCTCCTCATGAAGAATGCGCTCAAGGCTGCCCCGATCCTGATGATCCCGACGATGCTGACTTTCTCCCTCCTCGGAACGGCTGCATCCATGCAAGCCCAGCTCCCGCAAGCCCAGCTCAACCTCATGCCGATGCCCGCACACGTGGAGCGTCATGAAGGCGCACTCGCCCTGCGCTCCACCTTCCTCGTCGAGACCTCGGCCAACGCCGACGACCGCCTCCGTGAAGCCATCGCCCGCACCGTCACGCGCATCGACAATCTCGCAGACCTGCGCCACGCCGGAGCAGGCGTAACGCCCGCAACACCGCTGCATGTCCAGATCGACCACCCTGCCGCGCCTGTCCAAAGCGTGGAAGAGGACGAAAGCTACAAACTCGATATCTCCGCCCAGGGCGTGCGCATCACCGCGCCCAATGAACTCGGCGCAATGCACGCCCTCCAGACGCTCATCCAGCTCGTGCAACCGGCAGGAGACCACTACGAGATCCCCGTCCTCAGCATCCAGGACGCACCCCGCTTCCCCTGGCGTGGTCTGCTCATCGACTGCGGTCGCCACTTCGAACCCATCGACGTCCTCAAGCGCAACATCGATGGCCTCGCCGCCGTGAAGATGAACGTCTTCCATTGGCACCTCACCGAAGACCAGGGCTTCCGCATCGAAAGCAAGCTCTACCCCGCACTCACGGAGAAGGGCTCCGACGGCCTCTTCTACACCCAGGAGCAGGCCCGCGACCTCGTCGCGTACGCCCGTGCCCGCGGTGTGCGCGTCGTGCCCGAGTTCGAGATGCCCGGCCACAGCAGCGCGTGGCTCGTCGCCTATCCCGAGCTCGCCAGCGGCACCGTGCCCGACGGCATTCGCCGCGAGTTCGGCGTCAGCAACTACGCCATCGATCCCACGCGCGACGAGACCTACGCCTTCATCGCACGCTTCCTCGGCGAGATGGCTACCATCTTCCCCGACGAGTACGTTCACATCGGCGGCGATGAGTCGCCCGCGACCGACTGGAAGACCAACCCCCGCATCCTCGCCTTCATGCGCGCTCACAACCTCAAGGACAATGCCGCCCTCCAGGCCTACTTCAACACCCGCGTGCTCGAGATCCTCAAGGGCCTCCACAAGCACATGATCGGCTGGGACGAGGTCCTCACCCCCGGCCTTCCCAAGGACGTCGTCGTGCAGTCCTGGCGCGGCTCCGAGTCATTGGCCAAGGGCGCGCAGCTTGGCTATCCGGGCATCCTCTCCGCACCGTATTACCTCGATCACATGGACCCCGCCGCCAAGGTCTACCTAGCCGACCCCGTCCCGTCAGATTCATCCCTCACTGCCGCCGAGCGCGCCCGCGTCCTCGGCGGAGAGGTGACCATGTGGGGCGAGCACCTCAACGCACGCACCATCGACTCCCGCATCTGGCCACGCACCGCAGCCATCGCCGAACGCTTTTGGTCCCCATCCACGATCCGCGATGTCGACTCGATGTACCGCAGGCTCGAACCTGTCTCGGTGCAGCTCGAATCCCTCGGGCTCACCCACCTCTCCATGCAGGACGCAGGCCTCCGCGCCATGGTGCACTCCACGGAGATCGGTCCACTGCGCACCTTCGCGCAACTGTTCGAGCCCGTCAGCTTCGGCGAGCGTTACCACGTGCAGCGCACCGATCAACTCACACCGCTGGATCAATTCGTCGACTCCGCCGTGCCCGATCCCCCCACACGCTACTGGCTGGAGAGCACAACCAGGCGCTTTCTCGCGGACCCGCATCACGACACCGCAGACCGCGACGCCCTTCTCGCGAAGTTTGCCGAGTGGAAGCAATCCATCCCCGCAGTGCGCTCCACGATGACCACCTCGCCGCAGCTTGCTGCCATGAGCCATCGCGCAGCTGCACTGGAGCAAGTGCTGACCGATGCGGAGACCGCAGTCCATCATCTCTCCCAGGGCGCAGCGGTCTCACCCGCTTGGAAGCAGCAGGCAACAACTCGCCTCGAGGCATTCACGAAGCCCAGGCCCGAGACGCTGGTGCATTTCGTCGGTGCCGCACCCCTGCACGCTCTCCTCGAAGCTGTCTCGAAGTAGCGGCTCACCTTCCCGCCGCACGCCGCGTTCGAATAACGGCTGCGGCGTGCGTTCTCCGACATGTTCCGATATCCTAGAAATGACATCAAGAGTTGGGCTGCATGCCCAACGCCAACCTGCTCCCGGGCAAGGTGGCGTCCCGCTCCGGGAGATGTGGCCGATCCGGCAAACCTCGGGATCAAGCCGCGCCGCTGCGCTCTTCGATGATCGAAGATGAAAGGCTTGATCCAACTCATGCAGACCTCCCAAGAACAGCAGTTCGCCAGCGATAACTACGCCGGAGTGTGTCCCGAAGCGTGGGCCGCGATGAACGAGGCCAACAGCGGCCACGAGCCTGCCTACGGCGGCGACCAGTGGACTGCGCGCGCCTCCGAGGCATTCCGCACCCTCTTCGAGACCCCCTGCGAGGTCTTCTTCGCCTTCAACGGCACCGCCGCCAACTCGCTCGCGCTCGCCTCGCTCTGTCAGAGCTTCCACAGCGTCATCTGCTCGGAGACCGCACACGTCGAGACCGATGAGTGCGGCGCGCCGGAGTTCTTCTCCAACGGCTCCAAACTCCTCGTCGCTCCTTCGGCCAACGGCAAGCTCACGCCCGAAGCCATCCGCTCCATCGCGCTCAAGCGCACCGACATCCACTATCCCAAGCCTCGTGCCGTCACCATCACGCAGCCTACCGAGACCGGCGAGCTGTATACGCTCGACGAGATCCACGCGATCTCCGCCGAGTGTCGCAGCCTCGGACTCAAGCTGCATATGGATGGCGCCCGCTTCGCCAACGCCTGCGCCTCCCTCGGTTGCAGTCCCGCAGAGATGACCTGGAAGGCCGGCATCGACGTGCTGTGCTTCGGCGGCACCAAGAACGGTATGGCCGTGGGAGAAGCCGTCATCTTCTTCGATACGAAGCTCGCCGAAGACTTCGACTACCGCTGCAAGCAGGCGGGCCAGCTTGCCTCGAAGATGCGCTTCCTCGCCGCGCCCTGGGTCGCCATGCTGGAGAGCGGTGCCTGGCTCCGCCACGCCTCGCACGCCAACGCCTGCGCACAGGACTTCGCGCGTCGCGTCGCATCATTGCCGGGCATCCACCTGATGTTCAAGGCGCAGGCCAACGCCGTCTTCCTCACGCTGCCCAGTGACATCGCGGAAGGCCTCCGCGCCCGCGGTTGGTTGTTCTATACCTTCATCGGCGGCGGCGCACGCTTCATGTTCGCGTGGGATAGCTCACCGGAGCGCATCACCGCCCTCGTAGACGACCTCGGCGCGCTCACGTCTTGAGGCAGAACTACCGTAGCTGAGGCAGCAGCTTCAACGCATTTTCGCGATAGATCTTGCGCAGCACATCCTCAGGCAGAAAAACTCCGCAGACATTCCAGCGTCCCTGCCGTGAGGCGTGCGTCGGATACTCGAAGTACTCGTCCGCCGTCTCCAGGAAGCGATAGTAGAGCCGGTACATCTCCACCTCGGGGAGAAGGTCTGTCCCAAAGAGGATGCGGTCCGCGTACTTCATCAAAAACGCGCGTGCGGAGTAAGGCTGCCGCCCCAGCTCCGGCGTGCGTGCGCTGATGTCGATCATCAGGTTCGGCAGCGCATCCATCTGTTGCGCAAGACACGCAAGATCCTCGCCGCTCTCCGCGCAGTGCGCTCCCACGAACGTGATCTCGGGGTGTCTCGCGATCACCCGGTTGCGAGCCTCCAGCAGCGCACGCTTGCCGATCGGCGAATCGCTGAAACCCCAGTCAGGATGCGCAGCCAGCTCCTCATAGCGCTCGTTCTGCGCGTCGATCGGCTCGAAGAACGCGCTCGGGTCAGCGGTATGAAACATTACCGGCAGCCCAAGACGTCCACACTCCTCGAAGATTGGATCGAAGCGCTCATCGTCGATGCGCAGCAGCTCTCCCTTCGCATCGCGGAGCACCAGCCCGAAGTCCTTCCAGAACTTGATGCCCACTGCCCCTTGCTCCACGAGAGCATGCAATCGATCCCGCGTCACCGCAACAAAGTCGGCCCGCTCATGACCATTCCAGTCCATCCAGCCAATCGTGGAGAAGCGCTTCGGCGAGGCCTCCTTGAAGCGCTTCATCTGCGCATGCGCCCGCTCTCCCACCTGCATCGTGATGTTCACGATGTGCTCCACGCCCACCTCGTCCATGATCCGCAACACCTCGTTCGGGTCCGTCGAATCGAGGTGGTTGTGATAGTCGATCGCCGCAACCATCGGCTTCGCGATGTAGTGCTCCTTCACCCTCAGCTGCGAACGAGGGTGGAAGTCGCTGATCGGCAGATCAACGCTCGCGGTTGCGTTGACAAGGTCGACAAACATATCTGTCTGCGGCGCGGTTGGATTCGAATCAGACAACGATGGATCTCCTCAACTCAATCGGTAAACGGATAAATCAGTGTGGCCGCGCGGTGGCTTCCAGTGTGAGCACCTCGAACGGAGCCAGCTCAAACGCATGCGGCTCGGTGGCGCGCAGGTGCAGCGTCGCTCTTCCCGCGTCCTGCATCCATGGGCTCTTCAATTCGTACATCTGCGGAGCTCCAGCGGGCAGCTCGAGCACGTTCGCCAGCACAAGTCGGATCGTCTGCGGCTTGTCGCTCGGATTGCGCAGCGTCACGATGCCCTTCTTCGGCGACCACGATGCCCATCCATAGACCTGCAGCCATGCAGGATCGCCTCCGACCCAATGCGTATCTTTCAGCGTCTCCGCATTCGCGCGCGACCACTTCGCCGCCTCGGCGAGATCATCCCAGTTCTGCTGCGTGAGCAGCGATGGTGTGATGTACATCTCCTGCAGCTGCGTCCCGGTCCCGAAGTACGAGTGGATCTCGTTGCGGAAGTCGCCGCCGGGGTCATCATCCAGATGCTTGCGATGCTGCGCAAAGATCATCCCATGCAGCATCAGCGAATTCAGCGGATACAACGGCCCACCCTGCACGATGCGCTGATAGGTATCCGCATCGCGGTAGGTGATCCACCGCTCGCGATAGGTACCCACGCCAATGAAGTTGTCGTCCCACCCGCCCCGCCAGATCGAGTCCGCATGCATCAGCCAGAAGGGCGAAGGCCACGTGCCGGTGGTCAGGTTGATGAAGATACCCGGCTTCACACCACGTATCTCCGAGATCAAATGGATCGCCGCATCGAAGTCGCTGTCGAAGCGGCTGCCCTTGAAGACCGAATCCGCATTGCCAGTCCCATCGAACTTGAACTGGTTCACGCCATACTTCGCAATCATCTCCAGGCAGACATCGCGAAAGGCGTCGTAGTACTTCGGGCCGGAAAGCGCATAACCGTCGCTCACGATCTCGTAGCCGGCAGCCGTGCCAAACGCGATGCGCTCCTGCTTGGGCTTCGAGTAGCCTCCCCACGGCGACATCCACACGCCAGGGTCGGCGGCGTATTTCTCGGCGGCCTTGCGTACGTTGGCGAAGCCCTCCGGAAAACCAGTATTGAACTTCCACAGCGAGCGATGGTCATCCCAGCCATCGTCGAAGAGATAGCTGTCTAGCTTCACGCCGCGCGTCTCACTCAACTCACGCCCAAAGGTGTTCACGCGATCCAGTGCGCCCTGCTCGTCATACGGCGTGAAGTACCCAAGGTCGTACCAGGAGTTGTAGTGCAGAAACGTGCGATACGGATGCGCCCGTTCGCGCTCGACATACGCAAGGAAGTCGCGCCGCATCTGTCCCGCCCGCGCCACGCCGATCACGCTGGAGTAGCTGATGGTGTGTCCGGCCTGCAGCGGAAGCTCACGCTCCATCCACGCCGTCGCCTCGCCCGCCGTTACCTTGCTCTTCGACATCGGGTGCTCGAAGCCAAGGAAGAAATCCCCGGCCACAATGGGCGAGCCCTCAACCGAACCAACGACCGAGGCCTCCCGCAGCGGAAGATCGATCAGCTCGACACGGCTGATCGCCGCATCCTGTGCGCCAGCAGTGATGGTCAGGATCTGTCGCAGATAGTTCGAGCCCTCACGTAACACCACGGTCCACGTGCCGCTCAGTGAACCATCGGACGTCTTCCACGGCAGCGCCAGAGCGATACCCGAAGAGCGCTCCGCCAGGCCTGAAGCATCAGGCACAGCATGCAGCTCCTCGCGATGCAGCGGCCCTGCGATCACGATGTCCGAGGCATTGAAGATCGCGCCGTCCTTCATCAGGATCGCGAAGGGCGAAGCCTCCGAAACAGTGCGATGCGTGAGCTTGTCGGTGACATGGATCGCACCCAGCTTGCCATCCACAGCCGCCCAGCTTGCATGGAGGACCTCGTTCCCAAGCTCGAACCGAGAAGCCGAGACCGTCGCTATCGGCCTGCCTGCCTGCAGTACCAACGAAGGCGCCTGAGCCGAAAGCCCCGCAGCCGTAAGAGCGACCGCCGTGCAGGCCGCTGTGAAGGCGAACGCTCCCGCTCGCCGCATCGAGGAAATTGCCATGGCAACATTCTGCGGCACAACTGCCCTTCTGCGCTCGACCGTTCGCGAAGAGATGCAACCCCCGCAAACAGAGAAGCGCTGCCCACGGGGAGGTAGGCAGCGCTTTGTATGCAGTAGAGCCCGAAGTTCTAGAAGCTGTACCGCAGCCCAACCTCCACGCGACGGCCCGGATTCGCCGCATACGCTTGTCCGAAGTTCGGCGAGCCCAGCACCGATCCCACCGCCGACGTGTTCAGGTGGTTCAGCACGTTCGAGCTGCGCAGATTCACCGCCAGCGTCTGCGGATGATCCGCCTTCGTGTTCTTCGTCAGGTTGAACGTCCGCGACAGGTTGGTGTCCAGGAAGAACGTCCAGGGCAGGTTGCCCTTGTCGCGCGACAAGGAGCCAACGCCGCCCGAAGTCACCAGCTCGCCCCACTGCGTGTTGTACCCGCACGGGCTCGCCTTCGGCTGCACCGAGCACAACGGCGTCCCCGCGGCAGCATACTGCGGCCGGTCGTTGAAGTTGCCATCGCCGTTGTTATCGAAGCCCGTGGTGATGTTGTAAGCCTGTAGACCCGTGCCGTTGTAATTGGCGCTGAACTGGATCTTCTCCGGCAGGTGCACCGTGGCGTTGCCAAAGATCTGCCACAGCCCCTGCTGATCGCGGCGAGCATACTCCCCTGTATTCACGCCCGTCGTCTGCGGTGTGAAGTACTGGTTGTCATCCGTGTTGTCGATGATGTCAACCCGTACCGCGCCCGCAAAGAACTGCACCTTCTTCAGCGACTGGTTCGTCAGCCCCATGAAGACCACGTTGCCATAGCCTCGACCCGAGCTCTGCAGCTGCAGGATGTTCAGGTTCGCTCCATAAGGTCGCGGCCCCGTGGGCTGCCCATTCGTCGGCGAGTTGATGTTCTCCGAGCGCGCATAGTGCCACATCTGCGTGATGGAGTAATCGCCCGTCAGCGTGAACTTCTGCGGCAGCGTCTTGCTGAAGCCGACGCTCTCCATCCCCCAGTAGGTCTCCCGGAAGCCGGGCTCCAGGCTGCGCACCGAGCGGATCACCGTTCCCGTGGTCAGAGGCTGGCATGTCGTGGGGTCGAACACCCCCGCGCAAGTCGGGGTATACACCGTGTTCACACTGCGATCGACCCCGTTGGAGAAGATCATCGACTCCCATCCATGCGCTCCCCAGCGTCCTGCAAACAAGCCGGCATGGGCATGCAGGTTCCAGGTAGCCTTCTTGTCCGGCGTGTACGAGAACCCAAAGCGCGGCTGCACGGCGGCATGGATGGCAGGCTCTTCCTGCACGTAGTAGCGCACCCCCGACGAGAAGTGGAGGTTGGGCCGGATGTTCCAGTCATCCTGCACGAACAGCGCATTGCGGAACTGGAAGACAACCACGTCCGGGCTACCCGTCGTGTTGTTGAAGCTGGTCGGCGAACCGTTGGCAGCTCCATTCAACGCATTCACATACTGCTGAATCCCCGTCAGCGTCTGGCCCGTGGAGGTCGTCCCGCCGCCAAAGTTGTAAACCCCATTGAAGTTCGTAGGCGAGTACGTGTTGATGTGGATGAACTCCGGCTGAATGCCCACCTTGATCAGGTGGTTCTTCGTCTGGATGATGATGTCGTCGATGATCGACGACCAGATCTCGTGCTCATGCGCCGCACCCAGTGACGATCCGCCACCCGTGAACGCACCCGCAACCGACACCTGCGGTCCCGTCGAGTTCGGCGCGTACGTATAGCCGTCCCACTCCATCCCGATGCGGCCCTCGTGCATCACCTTCGGCGAGAACGTCGTCACCAGCGTCAGGTGCAGGTTCTCGTCATACTCGCTGCGTTCGTAGCCGTTCTCCGGCAGGTTGGTCCCACCGACGTTGTAGTTCGGCCGATCGTTGCTCCAGTGATCAAAGCTCGCAATGAACGTATTCTTCGCGCCCATCTGCCAGTCCGTCTTCAGGTTCCCGATCCACATATGCTGCGGCGCTGCCACCGTCTCCAGGATCGGTGTCTGCACGCCGTTCTTGTCCACGCCAATCGCGTTCACCACAGCCGCGTTCGAGATGTCCCGGTGCTCCAGCGACGTAAAGAAGTCCGAACCCTTCTTCCGGATCGGCCCCGTCAGCTCGAAGCCATACCGCTGTTTGCCCAGCGACGCCGGAGCGGTCGAAAACGGATCGCGCGCATTCATAAACGAGCTGGAGTTGGTCATGAACAGCGCCCCGTGAAAGGCCGATTGCCCCGGCTTCGTGTAGATCTCGATCCTCCCGCCGCCGAACGGAGGATTGCGGTACTCGGCCGAGAACAGATCCGGATTCACCTTGATGTAGGCGATCGACGACTTGGGCGGCAGATGCGTCCCACCCTCGCCATTGTCGAAGCCATCGATAGCAACCGTCGCCGCCGAAGGCGATCCACCCGACGCCGCCGAAAGCTGCTGCAACTCCCGCAACAGGTCGTCAGGATCATCCGCCAGCGTCGAGAGCTGCTTGCTCGTGATGGTCTTCGAAGCCCCCGTCGAGGTCGCAGAGGGCTGCTCAATCTCCTCAGCATCCGTGGAAACATCCACCGTCGTCTTCACATCCCCCGGCTGCAGGGTCAGGTTCAGGTCCGCGGAGTGCGGCGTCGTCACGGCCAGGTCCAGCACCGCAAAGCTGTCGGCCGTCACATGCAGCGTATGCTTCCCGGCCGCAACGCAAGCAATGCGGTAATGCCCATCCGAGCCCGAGGTCACAGCCTTGCCGCCATCCACCTGCACCGCCGCCCCCGGAATGATCGCCTGGGTCGTATCGCGCACCAGGCCAGCCAGCGGCGCGCCGGTGGCGCACGCGGTTTGCGCAGCGGCTGAATTCAAAACGCACGGAAGTGCCATCGCCGCAATCATCGCGGCGGCGCAGAAAAGTCGCATAGGGTCCTCGGGAGATGGTCGCTGCCGGAAGCTGCGCGGCAGGCTACTCGCTATAACGTTGCTGCGATGGAGCGCGGATGCAAAATCTTGGCGCAGGAGTCAGACAAACAAAACTTCAGGTCGTGAGGAGAGGTACGCACAGTACCGTGAGGTGGTTCCCTGCAAGTCGCACGCTCAGGAAATCCCTGCGAGCTTCCACCGCCGGGGTGCTGCTTCCGCTCAATCGCCGGGAGCCAGCGCCTTGCCCGGGGCAGTCTTGACCTTCGCCAGCCCGCCTGGCCACCAGTTCCAGTCGCCTGCCACGCACAGCAGCGCCGGTCCAATCACCATCCGCACCAGCGTCGCGTCGATCAGCACCGCGACCGCCAGCGTGAAGCCGATCATCTTCACCACCAGGAAGTTGCCGAAGGTGAACGCCGCAAACACCACGATCATGATCGCCGCAGCGCTCGTGATCAGCCCCGCCGTCTTGGCCAGCGCCTCAGGAATAGCCTCATCCTCGCTCAGCCCACTGCGCCGAGCCTCCAGCACCCGAGCCACCAGGAAGACCTCGTAGTCCATGCTCAGCCCGAACGTGATCGCAAACGTCACGATCGGCACCAGCGGGAAGACGCTGCCCGTCCCGCCCGGCACCCCCAGCAACCCACTCCCAAAACCCTTCTGAAACACCAGCACCAGCGCCCCAAACGACGCGGCCACCGACAGCAGGTTCAGCAGAATCGCCTTTACCGCCGCGAAGATCGACCGGAAACCCGCCAGCAGCGCCAGCAGCGTTCCGGCCACCACCAGCTCCATCACCGGAAGAAAGCGGTTGCCAATGATCGTCTGGTAGTCCCCATTCAGCGCCGGGATTCCCCCGATCAGCAGCGTGGTTCCCGGAACTCCGGTCAGCGCTTCGCCGCCCGACCTGCGCACCTCGCGCACCCATTCCACCTGGTCCCGCAGGGAAACCGAAGTCTTCGGCAGCACCTCGAGCAGCGCGGCATGACCATCGCTGCTGAGGAACGTCCGTCGCGTGTCGCGCGATACGTCCGTCAGGAAGCTCCTGTCGCCGCCCGAAACCGTCGTCAGCGAGATCACCCGCTCGCTGCGAGGATCGCTCGCCAGCGTCTTGCTTGCCCGGTCAATCGCGGCCCAGCCCGCATCGCTCTCGGAGATGGATTGACTCGGCAGCTCCACGATCACACGCATCGACTGCACGATCCCCGCGCGATCCATCTGCTCCAGCGTGTGCAGCGCATGCACGGACTCCGCAGCCTTCGGCAGCCAGTCGCCCTTGGGCAGGCTGGTGTCGAGCTTGGTCGCCTGCCACGCCAGCGCCAGCATGGGAAGCCCAGCGAAGAGCATCGCCAGCCACGGATGCGCCACAATCCCGCGTCCCCAGCTCCGCCAGCGCTTGCCCACGTGGTCAGACTGGCACTCGTCCAGCTTCGGCTTGAACGGCAGCCGGCCCGCGTCGATGCGCCGCCCCAGCAGTCCCAGCACCGCAGGCACCACCGTGTTGGCCAGCAGTACGCTGGTCGCGGCCACAAGGCATCCCGCGACGCCAATGGAGCGGATCTCGCTGATAGGGACCGTCAGCAGCGCTACGAAGCCAATCGCTACGGTCGAAGCCGAGATCAGCAGCGTGCGTCCGGCACGCTTGGCTGCAATCGCCGCCGCCGTCGGCCCGTCGAGCCCCGTTGCGATCGCTTCACGGAAGCGGCTCACCATCAGCAGCGTGTAGTCGATGCCCAGCCCCAGCCCCAGCATCGTAGCCAGATTCTGCACCAGGATCGAGAGGTGGAATCGCGCGGCCAGCAGAGCGGCGATCGCCAGCGTCGTCGCAATCGCGAGCTGCCCCACTGCCAGCGGAATCAGTGCGGCAACCAGGCTCCCGAAAGCCAGCAGCAACAGCGCCAGCGTCGCCGGGATCACCAGGCTCTCGCTGCGTTGCACCTCATCCGCGCTCGCCTTACGGATGTCGAAGTTCAGCGGAATCTCGCCCGTCAGCTCCAGGCTGATCTTGGGATAGCGCAACCGCAGCTGGTTCGCCAGCGACCGGGCCTGTGCAGAGATCGCAGGCACCAGGTTCTCGACCGGGCCATCCGGCGAAGCGAGTCCCAGCACCACGTACGTTCCGCCGCCCTTGCCCAGGAAGATCGAGTCATGCAGGTCGAGGTACGAGACGATGCCGGAGACGCCCGGCTGGTCTTTCAAGCCGTCCACGATGCTTGTCAGCGCCTGCGCGCCTTCATCCGTATCGGCGGCTGGCAGTCCCTGTACCACCACCACCACCTGGTCCACAAACGGCGAGCGAAACCGGGTCTTCAGCTCCTGCACGACAGTCTGGGCATCGCTGCCCTCCACACGCGTGGCGGTCTCGAGATGACGCTCGGAGTGAAAGGAAAATGGGAGCAGCGCGAGGACGCCCGCGAAGACGGCGCCGGCGGCCCAGATGCGTCGCGATGGCTTAAAACTCATGATGGTCGACAAGGGGATCGCACGGTTCAAGCTCTGAAACGGCGACCGGATTGGTACAAGACTACAGAGGGCGAATCGGGTTCGCGGCAGGCAACCGAAGCGCGCCCTCAAGCTTCGTATCGTCGTCAGGATACACCGTGTTGGGCCTCACGCTTTGAGCTTACGCAGGTCTGCTACATTGTGGGAACCGCGCGGCGGTTTAGGAGGCAGCATCCAACAGATTGTGACAAGCGCGATGATCCCCAACACGAGCCGAACCTCAATCCTTAGTCTCGCCGCCGGCGTGTTCTTCGGCCTGCTCACGACGGCTCCGGCGGTCGCGGCCGATCCTCGCATCGGCGCATGGACACTGGTCTCCGCAGACTCCACGCTCACACCGCCGGACAAGCTCTCCATCGTCTCCACCAAGGAGACCGTGCACGTCGTCATGACTGGCGAGATGCATCTCGACTTCACCACGAAGGCCGATGGCAAACAGACCCCCGTGCCAGCAAATCCTGCCTTCGACCAGGTACAGCTTCATCGCATCAACAAGAAGCAGGTCGAGGTCATCGAGAAGAAGAACGGCTCAGTCGTTTCGACCATTCGCAACGGCCTCTCGAAGGATGGCAGCGAACTGACGTTGACGACCTCGCGGCCCGGACATCCGGACCAGATTTCAGTGTGGACGCGTTCGAAGCCAGCCAAGGCTGCACCCGATCCGTTCGCAGGAGACTGGACGCAGGACGTCAGCAAGACCCGTCTGCGTCAGGGCCTGAGCCTCGCGATCACAGCCGTTGGCGGCGATGGTGTGCACTTCGAAGGCGAGTACAGCTACACAGCGCACTTCGACGGCAAATCCTATGACGTCAGGAACTCTCGCAACGACACGGTACAGCTTGCGCAGGCCGATTTCCACACCGTGGACGCGACCTACCGCCGCGATCAGCAGACCACGCAGAAGGACCGCTGGACCGTGGCACCGGATGGAAAGACGATGACGCTTATCAGCACGGGCTCACTCGAGACCGGCCAGCACTTCTCCGAGAAGCTCGTCTTCCAGAAGAAGTAGCGATAGAAGAAGTAGCGCCA
>Ga0302187_10002807_pt1 | contig 14266 bp, 15 predicted proteins | sample II_Bog_E1_3_FD_202120 | JGI IMG/M metagenome (GOLD analysis project Ga0302187, IMG submission 202120) | Peat permafrost microbial communities from Stordalen Mire near Abisko, Sweden - II_Bog_E1_3 | ecosystem: Environmental > Terrestrial > Soil > Wetlands > Peat | place: Sweden: Abisko...
CACCCAGCTGGACGTCTATGCCAGTTCCTTCGAATGGCTCAACCATTCCATGGCTCCCAAGGCCCATGCCAAGGACCCCTTCCGCACCACCATCGGCGGACCGGACTGCAAACAGCCTTATTCCGCTTCCGTATTGAACGTCTCGGCCATGAGTTTTGGGGCCTTGAGCGCCAATGCCATCCGCTCCTTGAACAAGGGCGCGCAAATGGGCGGCTTTGCCCATGACACCGGCGAGGGCGGTATCAGCCCCTATCACCGCGAATTCGGCGGCGACATCATCTGGGAGATCGGCAGCGGCTATTTCGGCTGCCGCGACGACAGCGGGCATTTTTCCCCGGAAAGATTCGCCGAGAAAGCCGCCGATCCGCAGATCAAAATGATCGAGATCAAACTGTCGCAAGGGGCCAAGCCCGGCCATGGCGGCGTGCTGCCGGCCTCGAAGGTCAGCCCCGAGATCGCCCTGACCCGTCAGGTGCCGGTGGGCGAGGATTGCGTCTCGCCCTCAAGCCATTCCGCCTTTTCAACGCCGCTGGAGCTGATGGACTTCATTCGTCTGCTACGCCAACTGTCGGGCGGCAAGCCGGTGGGCTTCAAGCTATGCATCGGCCATCATTGGGAATTCCTCGCCCTCTGCAAGGCCATGCTGGAAAGCGGCACCACGCCTGACTTCATCGTCGTCGATGGGGCCGAGGGCGGCACCGGGGCAGCGCCCCTGGAGTTCGCCGATCATATCGGCATGCCGCTGCGCGACGGCCTGATGTTCGTCCATAACGCCCTGGTGGGCCTGAACCTGCGCGACCGCATCAAGCTGGGAGCCAGCGGTAAGATCGCCTCGGCTTTCGACATGGCCCGCACCATGGCTTTGGGAGCCGACTGGTGCAATTCCGCCCGCGGCTTCATGTTCGCCGTCGGCTGCATTCAGTCGCGCAGCTGCCATACCGACCGCTGCCCCACCGGCGTCGCCACCCAAGACCCCCTGCGCCAGCGCGCCCTGGTGGTGGAGGACAAGGCCCAGCGGGTGCATCAGTTCCACAACTCGACCCTGAAGGCCCTGGTGGAAGTCATCGCCGCCGCTGGACTGGAACATCCCAACCAACTAAGGCCCCATCATCTGTCGAAGCGGGTCTCGGCCAATCATGTGGAAAGTTACGACCATCTCTACCGCTTCTTAACGCCGGGAGAACTGCTGGAGGGCACCGATGACCCCCGCTTCGCCAAGGCTTGGCCGCAAGCTCAGGCGGGAAGTTTCGATGCCCTTCAATCCTAATCCCCCAACAGCATCTCGATTCCCAGAATGCCGAGGATGATCCACTTCAGCTTCCACAAAATCCACAGGCCCAAGGCCGCCACGGCAACCAGGATCAGCGGCAATTGCAGGAAGAAATGAGCGGCACCGGCCAGGAACAACAGGATGATGAAGGACGGCATGGCTTAAGGGCTTTCTTGGTTAAGGCCGGTCGATGGGAGCGCAGTTGGTGCGGCCCGACATCAGGCAATCTTCCAGCCGGCTGGTGGCCGATAGTTTCGTCACCAACAGATAGCCGATCCCCACCACCACCACCATGGCGATCAGGATAGCCGGGCCGGAGGGGCCAGAATCGTGGCCATGATTTGGCCCGGGATTCGGCTTTATATTGGGGGCGTTCATAGCTTTACCGCCTTGCCATAGGGCGGCAGGCGGAAATCCAGACCGGGGCGGGAGCCATTCTCGGCCCGGGCTTTTTCCAGGCCCTGACGCAACAGGCGCGGCGGCTCGTCAAAGGGATCGTCGGCCAGGGGGAAAGTGGCGTAATGCATGGCCAGACTGACCTTGGATTCCAGGGTCAGACTGGCGGCCAGGGCTTCTTCCGGGCCGATATGCACCGGCGACATAAACCAGCGCGGGCTATAGGCTCCGATGGGCAGCAGCGACAGGGCCATGGGCCCGAAGCGTTGGCGAATCTCGGCGAAATGGGGGCCATCGCCGGTGTCTCCGGCGAAATAGATCGGCCCGGCTGGCCCCTCCAGCACGAAACCACCCCACAAGGCGCGATTGCGATCAAAGGGCGAGCGGGCCGAAAAATGCTCGGCGGGGACGAAGGAAACCTTCAGGCCGCCCTCAAATCCATGAGCCTGCCACCAGTCCAATTCCAGTACGGTGCTGCCGGATTTGGGGATGGAGCGTCCGCAGCCGCGCCCGGTCAGCACCAGCGGGCGGTGCTTGCGCCCCAGCCGGGCCAGGGTCGGGCGGTCGAGGTGGTCGTAGTGATTATGGCTGACCAGCACCAGATCGATGGGCGGCAAGGCCTCGAAAGGCAGAGCCGGCGGCCGCACCCTTCGGATCCCAACGCCGGGCATGGGCCCGACCCGCCAGGACCACACCGGATCAGTCAGGATGTTCAGCCCCGCCGTCTGGATCAGCACCGAGGCATGACCCACCAGCGTGACCCGCAAATCCGCCCCCTCGACCCGCTTTGGCGGCGGATCGAAGGGGTCGTTCTGAACGGGCCGCGGCCAATGGGGCCGCTTCCGCTTCAGCATCCAGCGCAAGGCCGTGCCGAAGCGGTTGCTGCTGTCGCCGCTGAGGTTTTCGTAACTCACAGCGCCGGATAGTCGATATAGCCTGTGGCGCCGCCGCCAAACAGGCTGTCGAACTTCACCGCGTTCAACTCCGACTTCAAGGACAGACGCTTGGGCAGATCGGGGTTGGCGATGAACAGCTTGCCGAAGGACACGGCGTCAGCCTCGCCCTTTTCGATCAAAGCTTCGCCATCCGCCTGGCTCAAGCCTTCATTGGCGATGAAAGCCCCACCGAACTGCTTCTTCAGCTGCGGGCCGATGCGGCCTTCGCCCAGATGCTCGCGGGCGAACAGGAAGGCCAGACCACGACGCCCGGCCTCGTGGGCGACATAGCCGAAAGTGGCCGAGGGATCAGAATCGCTCATGGTATGGGAATCGCCGCGCGGAGCCAGATGCAGCCCGACCCGGTCGGCGCCCCAGACGGAAATGGCGGCATCCACCACTTCGAACATCAGACGGGCGCGGTTTTCGATGGAACCGCCGTAACGGTCGGTGCGCTTGTTGGTGCCGTCCTGCAGGAACTGGTCGAGCAGATAGCCGTTGGCCCCATGGATCTCGACGCCGTCGAAGCCGGCCTTCTTGGCGTTCTCGGCACCCTTGCGGTAAGCCTCGACGATGGCCGGGATTTCCTCGGTGTCCAGAGCACGGGGCGTCACATAGGGACGCTCGGGCCGGACCAGACTGACATGGCCTTCGGCGGCGATGGCACTGGGAGCCACCGGCAGAGCGCCGCCCAGAAAGATCGGGTCCGAAATACGGCCCACATGCCACAGCTGCAAGACGATCAGGCCGCCGGCGTCATGGACCGCCTTGGTCACCAGCTTCCAGCCCTCGACCTGCTCGTCGGACCAGATGCCGGGAGTATCGGCATAGCCGACGCCCATGGGGGTCACCGAAGTCGCCTCGGAGATGATCAGACCGGCGGAGGCCCGCTGGGTGTAATAATCCGCCATCAGGGCGTTGGGCACCCGGCTCTCGCCGCTGCGGCTGCGGGTCAGAGGCGCCATGACGATGCGATTGCGCAGAGCCAAAGCGCCCATTTTCACCGGTTCGAACAGTCGTGACATGCGGGACCTCGAAAAAAGAGTGTATCTGCACCCATAGATAAGCCGCCAACCACGAAGGGCAAGTGGTCTGTTTCTCCCCAGGCAACCTTCAAAATCATTTCACATCCCTGCGCATCCTCAAGCCGTATTTTGGCCGCTTGTTGGGATTTCCGAGGGGTACCTATTATGTCGCAAGATAGCGCGACTTTAACGCAAGACAGCGCGACGGATCGATTCTCCGCTCAGCCGGGGCTGTTGCCCACGCTGCTGTTCGGACTGGTCCTGGTGGCCGGCATCGCCTATTCGGGCCAGCAGATGGCCATCGATCTGTCCGCCGCCACCAGCATGGAGGCCATGCCCTACATCATCTTAGGGGTGGCGCTGCTGATCGCCTTGGGCTTCGAATTCGTCAATGGCTTCCACGATACCGCCAATGCCGTGGCGACGGTGATCTATACCAACTCGCTGCCGCCGCCGGTGGCGGTGGTCTGGTCGGGCCTGTGCAATCTGGCCGGCGTGCTGACCTCGTCCGGAGCCGTGGCCTTCGGCATCCTGTCGCTGTTGCCGGTCGAGCTGATCTTGCAGGTAGGCAGCCATTCGGGCATGGCCATGGTCTTCGCCCTGCTGATCGCCGCCATTTTGTGGAACCTGGGCACCTGGTATCTCGGCCTTCCGGCGTCGAGCTCCCATACCCTGATCGGCTCCATCATCGGCGTCGGCCTGATGAACCAGCTCATGGCCCCCGCCGGCAGCGCCACCAGCGGCATCGACTGGAGCCAGGCTTCGAAGGTCGGCTATTCCCTGCTGCTGTCGCCGGTGATCGGCTTCGCCCTGTCGGCCTTTCTGCTGATGGCGGTCCGTCCGCTGCTGGCCAAGAAGGCCCATCTGTTCGAAGCCCCCAAAGGCAACAAGCCGCCGCCGCTGTGGATCCGCGCCCTGCTGGTGGTAACCTGTTCCGGCGTCAGCTTCGCCCATGGCTCCAACGACGGCCAGAAAGGCATGGGGCTGATCATGCTGATCCTGATCGGCTCGGTTCCCACTGCCTACGCTCTGAACCGCGCCGTCGAGCCCTCTTATGTGCAAACCTTTGCGGTTGCTTCGGGGCAGGCCATGCAGGTGCTGGATCGTCTGTCGAGCCCCGATGTGACCATCGCTTCGGTGGACGAGGCTCGCGGCAATGTCACCGCCTTTCTGCGCGACCATCAGTCCGACGATAAGACGGTGCCTTCCCTGCGTCGCCTGGGGACCGAGGTTCTGTCCAATGTCACCCAATATCCGTCCCTAGCTCAGCTGCCCTCGTCGCAGATGCCAAACATCCGCAACGACATCTATCTGGAATCCGACGCCCTGCGCCTGCTCTCCAAGAGCCAGGCCATTGCCGTCAGCAGTGACGACCAGAAGAGCCTGGACACCTATAAGAAGAGCCTGGACCACGCCACCCGCTTCATCCCGTCCTGGGTAAAGGTGGCCGTCGCCCTGGCTCTGGGCCTTGGCACCATGGTCGGCTGGAAGCGCATCGTCATCACCGTCGGCGAGAAAATCGGCAAGGCCCATCTGACCTATGCCCAGGGAGCCTCGGCCGAGTTGGTGGCCATGACCACCATCGGTCTGGCCGACGGCCTGGGCCTGCCGGTCAGCACCACCCACGTCCTGGCCTCCGGCGTCGCCGGCACCATGGCGGCCAATAAGTCCGGCCTGCAGTGGGACACTTTGCGCAATCTGGCCATGGCTTGGGTTCTGACCCTGCCGGTCTCGATCATCCTGTCTGGCAGCCTGTTCTGGCTGCTGCGTCAGGTTTTCTAAGGAGCGGGAGGACCTTAACCGGCCCTCCCAACCCTCAGTCTTTCGGCAGAGTAAAGACGAAGCGGCTGCCCACCCCGCTTTCCGGGGTTTCGATCCAGATATGGCCGCCGTGGAATTCGACGATCTTGCGGCAGATGGATAGACCGATGCCATTGCCCTCGACCACATCACGAGACACCAGACGCTGGAAGATGGCAAAGGCTCGCTCGCGCATCTCCTGAGGAATGCCGCTGCCGTTGTCGGTCACCTCGATCCGCCAGACGCTCCCTTCGCTCCGACAAGAGATGCCGATGTCGGCAAGCCGGGTCTCGACGCGATATTTGACGGCATTGCCGATCAGATTCTGGAACAGACGGGTCAGATGGCCGCCATGGCCATGGACCTTTGGCAAAGTTCCATCCAGATGCACCCGAGCGCCGCTCTCGGCGATGGCGACTTCCAGGTTCTTCAGGCATTCCTCGAGGCAATCCTCAAGGAACACCTCCTGCGGCTCGGGCTCCTCGCGGCCGATGCGGGAATAATCCAGCAGGTCCAGGATCATCCGATCCATGCGCTTGGCGCCATTGATGGCAAAGCCGAGGAAGGATTTTTCCTCATCCCCCAGACGGTCGTGCAGCTGACGCTCGATCAGGCCAAGATAGCTGGAGACCATGCGCAAAGGCTGGCGCAGGTCATGGCTGGCCACATAGGCGAATTGTTCCAGCTCCTGGTTTTTATCAATCAAGGTAGCGGCCTTGCAGGCCAGTTCCTCCTCGCTGCGCTTAAGGCGGAGCACGGCGCGGTCATGCTCGTCCAACAACCGGCCAATCCACAGGATCAGCGCCAAAAACACCGCCGACATCAGCAGGGTGCCGCCGCCGATCAACCAGGCTTTGCGGTGCCAGTCGGCCAGGATCAGCTCCTCGGTGGCGGTGACCACCACCGCCAGCGGATAGCTGGGAACCGCCTGGACGGCAACGATGCGAAAGCGGCTATCCCGGCCATCGACCAGCCGCGGCTCCTGAGTAACGATGGAATCCTGACCCGCCCTCAGGGCCCGCAGAGCCGGCTGCTCCCCAAAGATCTTGCCCATGGCCTCGGCCTTTTCCGGCACCCGAGCCAACAGGGCGCCATCGGTGCGATAGAGCGAGATGGCGCTGAATTTGCTGAAATTGACCGAAGCGTAATAGTCGGTAAAAAACTGACTTTGAATGCCGGTCAGGGTCAGGCCGATGGCATCGCCCTGGGCGTTCCTGAGCTTGCGACTGAGATAAAAAGTCCAATGGCCATTGGCGCGATTGTGCACCGGGATACTGAGATAGAGACCTAAGTTTCTATCGGCGAAATGAGCCTGGAAATAATCACGGTCGGCCAGATTGATCACCGGCGGCGGAAAGCTGCGGGAGAAGTTCACCACATCGCCATTATGAGTGACGATGGCGGCCACATCCAACTGGGGCACGCCGCTGGCCTCGTCCCTCAGCATCTCGAAGATGCTTTGCGTGCCCAGCTTTTGGCGCAAGGCGGCGTCGCTAGCAATCCCCAGCTCGACCACCCGGTCGGCGATGGATTTCTGCACCAGATCGGCGGCGGTGATGGTCTGATTGGCATGGCCGGCCAGCAGGCGGGCCGTGGTCACCAGAGTATTCCGCCAGGTCTCGATGGCCTGCTGGCGCTGGATGAAGATGGTCAGACCGGCAACGATGATCATCAAAGCGACAAAGACGATGCCCAGCCCTTGCACCAACAGCTTGGGCTTCAGCCTCCGACCCGCTGTCATTTCCACGATCATCACGCCATCCTTTTAAGATGCTGAAACTATGTGATCAGGGATTCGCGTCGGTCAATCTGCAATTGGGAAGCCTTGCACCCGGCGATATCGCGCATAAGGCCGTGCGATTATTACCTTATTAAACCTATGGGTTATGGTTATGCTAAAAGGCAGATGAGAGGCAGGCAGAGAACCAGAAAGACAAACGATTTGTCCCTGCTGGGCTTGCGCTTTCCCGCCTCGGACATCCGCGCCCTGTACCAGCGGACCAAGACCCGATGGGTTCCGGCAAGGGACTATCAGCCGGTGCCCTTGAAACCCAGGCTTGATCCGCAAGGGCGGCCTTTCGACCTTTCCTTAAGCCGGTTCCGCAGCGTCTCGCCCATTCACCGGCTTTATCAAAAGAACATCGGCTTTGCCCCCCCCAAGACCTTGGGCCTGACCGAACTGAAGCGCACCGAAGACATCGGACGCTCTTCGTAAAAGACCCAAGAGATCGACCTGGATCAAGCCCTAAGCGACAGCCTGCAGAACCTTGGCATGGCCATTGCCGAGGCCTCGGCAGAGATCATCCGTCCAGCTCTTCTTCCCAAGGTCAGGGGCGATCATTCCGAATGGGTGCGGCTGTTTCAGAACCTGATCGGCAATGCCGTCAAATACCGCCGGCCCGAACAAGCGCCCAAAATCGAAATTTCCTTGGCCGAGACCAGCCAAGACTGGGTCATCGGCATCGCACCTGCCGACCATGACCGAGCCTTTGGCATCTTCCAGCGCCTGGTCGCCCGCGATCAGTACGAGGGAACGGGCATTGGCCTGGCCGTCTGCAAAAAAATCGTCGAACATCACGGCGGCCGCATCTGGATCGACTCCCGGCTGGGAGAGGGCTCGACCTTCCCGATCGCCCTGCCACACCCTCTCCTCTAGCCATCCGACAGGGGAAAGGGCGCTAGGCTTTCGCCTCGTACCAGCCCTTGCTGGAGTTCACGATCTTCACCACCGACAGCATCACCGGCACTTCGATCAGCACGCCGACCACCGTGGCCAGGGCGGCTCCCGACTGGAAGCCGAACAGGCTGATGGCGGCGGCGACGGCCAGCTCGAAGAAGTTGCTGGCGCCGATCAAGGCCGAGGGACCAGCAACGCAATGGGCCACCCCCAGCTTCTTGTTCAGCAGATAGGCCAGACCAGAGTTGAAATAGACCTGGATGGTGATCGGCACCGCCAGCAGCAGAATAATCATCGGCTGGGCGATGATCTGCTCGCCCTGGAAGCCGAACAGCAGCACCAGAGTCGTCAGCAACGCCACCAGCGACAGCGGCCCAAGAGTAGCCAGGGTCTTGGCCAAGCTATTGCGGGCCACCAGATATTTTCGCCAAATCTGCGACAGAACGACCGGCACGACGATATAAAGCACCACCGACAGCAACAGGGTATCCCACGGCACGGTGATGGAGGACAGCCCCAGCAGCAACCCGACGATAGGAGCGAAGGCGAAGACCATGATCAGGTCGTTCAGCGCCACTTGGCTCAGGGTAAAATGAGGCTCGCCGTCACAAAGGTTCGACCAGACGAAAACCATGGCGGTGCAAGGGGCGGCCGCCAGCAAGATCAGGCCAGCGATATAGCTGTCGATCTGATCCGCAGGTAGATAGGGGCGGAACAGAGTGCTGATGAACAGCCAGCCCAGAAAGGCCATGGAAAACGGCTTAACCGCCCAATTAATGAACAGGGTAACGCCGATGCCTTTCCAATGTTCCCTGACCTGATGCAGGGCGGAAAAATCGATCTTCAGCAGCATGGGGATAATCATCAGCCAGATCAGAACCGCCACCGGCATATTGACCTGGGCGATCTCCATCCGGCCGATGGCATGAAAGGGCGCGGGCAGGAAATGCCCCAAGGTCACGCCGGCAACGATGCACAAGGCGACCCATAGGGTCAGGAAACGTTCAAAGAAACCCATGGCTCAAACCTCTCCGGCCCGCTCGGGGCCCACTTCGATCAACTTGCGCACCTTGGCCTCGATCATGCCGTAGACCTGGCGGAACACCGCCAGCCGCTCGTCGTGAGTCCCCTCGGCGGCGGCGGGGTCGGGGAAGCCAACGTGGACCTTCGACGGATGACCCGGCCAGATCGGGCAGACCTCGCCGGCGGCGTTGTCGCAGACGGTGATCACCAGATCCATCTTGGGCGCATCGGACAAAGCGAATTCGTCCCAGGACTTGGAGCGCAGGCCCTCGATGGAGTGACCCTTCTCCTGAAGGATTTCCACGGACAGGGGGTTGACCTTGCCGGTGGGATGACTGCCGGCGCTAAAGGCCTTCCATTTGCCGCCGCCAAGATCATTGATCAGACATTCGGCCAAAACAGAACGGGCGCTGTTACCGGTACAGAGAACGAGGACATTGGTGATGTCGGCCATGATGGCTCCTTGGGGTCAGTCAGTGGTCTTGCCGATATCGTCGAGGTGCTTTTGGAGGGAAAGTCGATCCAAAGCCTCAAGGCGAAGGTTGGCAAAGACGCTGATGCGGTTGCTCAGCATCCGATAGATATCGGCCAACATGAGGCCGCGCTCGGCACCTTGCCCCTGGATGGCAGCCGGATCGGGCACACCCCAATGGGCGGTCATCGGCTGGCCGGGCCACACCGGACAAACCTCTCCCGCCGCGTTGTCGCAGACGGTAAAGACGAAATCCATTTCCGGCGCACCGGATGTGGCGAACTCTGCCCAGGACTTGGAACGAAGCCCGTAAGTTGGGTAATTCAGCCGTTCCAACAACTCCAGGGTCTCGGCATGGATGTGACCCTTAGGATGACTCCCGGCGCTGTAGGCGCGAAAGCGGCCACTCACTTCCTGGTTCAAGATGCATTCAGCCATGATGCTGCGTGCCGAATTGCCGGTGCATAGAAACAAGACGTTATAGGTCTTCTCGCTCATGATGGCTCCCCACAGCAGGCCGTTGTTTTCGAGTCTTGAAGTTTCGGACCAAGCGCCACCCGTCCTTGGTCGCAGAGGATCGGAAGCGAGACTGCATTGACCAGAGCCAGCACCCGCTGATCCTCGGCGATGGTCGGATCGTCTTTAAGGAACGAGCCGACAAGGGCAAGAAACGGCAGTGCGTAAGGGTTCAGCTCCCGCTCGGCCAGCCGATAGAAAACCCATTTGCCGTTACGGCGCTGCTGAAGCAACCCAGCGGTCTTCAGCCCAGCCAGATGCTTCGAGACGGTGGCGGGTGCCAAATCCAGTACCGTGGTGATCTGGCAAACGCAAAGCTCGCCAGACTCCAGAAGTTTCAGAATGCGAACCCGGCTGGGGTCGGCAACGGCTTTGGCTATGGTTTCAAAGGTCTCAAGCATGGGGGGACACTACCATCAATTCGTTATACAGCAAAATGATAGATTCGTGACATCGGCAGAGAAGGGTTTGTTTCCATGGAAATAGGACTGACCCAGACGCTTCCACCCTGCGTCCGCAAGGTCTGGAACCGGCCATAGAAACAGAAATTGGCCGATGTCACCAAGGGAGGAAAAACGGCCCGCTCCATTCGCGATCCCAATAAGGGTAAGACGCGTCATCGTGGTGGCCTGGCCAAGGGCGGCACCGGCGTTGCCGCTTCAAGCCTCATTGACGTATGGGGTGGCTAGGTGAATTCCGAGTCTTCCGCGCTTACCGAGCCGGCTCATATTTAGAAACCAAGCCTTTTGGCTGACGACAAACGAAACCCTGCCCTTATTTAGGGAATATCAATGCCCAAACTGGCCAGTCTTGTGTCCATTGCGACCGCAGTTCCACCTTACTGCATCAAGCAAGATGATGTAGCCATCGCTGCACGGCGAATTTTCGCGGAAAATTTTAGCGAGTACGAACGCTTGGCGCGGGTTTTTAAAAGCTCGGGAATAAATCAACGCCATGCCGTGCGGCCCCTGGACTGGTATTTTGAACCGTTGGGCTGGCCGGAACGCACAGAAGCCTATCTCGACGGAGGATGCCAACTGTTCTTCGAGGTGGCAACCAAGGCGCTTGAGGCTGCCGGCATCACTGCCGCCGAGGTCGATACGGTGGTCACCATCTCCTCGACGGGGATCGCCACGCCCAGCCTTGAAGCTCGTGTCGCCAGTCGCATCGGCTTTCGCGCCAATATCGAGCGCGTTCCCGTCTTTGGCCTTGGCTGTGCCGGTGGCGTCTCCGGGCTTTCCCTTGCGGCACGCCTTGCCCAATCGCGTCCAGGCTCTGTCGTCTTGCTGGTTGTCGTCGAACTCTGTTCCTTGGCATTCCGCCCCGACACCTTGACCAAGGCCAATATCGTTGCGACCGCCTTGTTCGGCGATGGTGCTGCGGCATGCGTCTTGCGGGCTGGCGAACCGGGCATCGCCGAAGTTGAAATGAGCGGTCAACACCTGTGGCCGAATACCCTCGATATCATGGGTTGGTCCGTCGATTCGCAAGGGTTGGGAGTGATCTTTGACCGCGCCATCCCACCCTTCGCGGAAAAGCATATGGAGCCGGCCATTGCCGGCATTCTCGGCCGTGCCGGATTAACCACAGACGATATCGATCGGTTCGTGTTCCATCCGGGCGGCACCAAAGTCATCAATGCCTTGGAGCGGGCCTTCACCCTGGGACAGGGCGCTTTGGACCACGAGCGGGCGGTCTTGGCTGCCAATGGCAATATGTCGGCTCCGACGGCGCTTTTCGTGCTGGAGCGCGTCATTCAGGCCGGGCTGCCATCGCGCGTCCTGCTGACCGCCATGGGGCCGGGGTTCACCGCGACCTGTATTTCCCTCAAGAGCACCACATGACGCCAGCCGTTCTGCTGCTCGCCTTCGTTACAATGGAGCGCTTGGGCGAGCTTTGGCTTGCTCGGCGCAATACCAAGGCACTGCTGGCCCTTGGCGCTTACGAGGTCGCGCCTAGCCACTACCCACTGATTGTCCTGCTCCATGCCTGTTGGCTTGCAGCACTATGGTTGTTCGGCAAGGCCAATCCGCTCAATCTGTATTGGTTCGCAACCTACATGGCCTTACAGGCGCTGCGCTTTTGGGTTTTGGCAACCCTTGGACGGCGCTGGACCACCCGGATCATTGTGCTGCCGGGGGCCTCTTTGGTGGCGAAGGGCCCCTATAGATTCATGGCCCATCCCAATTATCTCGTCGTCGTGGGCGAGATCGCGGTCCTTCCCCTTTGCCTCGGCTTGCCATGGTTCGCGCTGATTTTCTCGATCGCCAATGCGGCGATTCTGACCATCCGTATCCGGACAGAGAACGAAGCTCTTGGCCGATTCCCTAACGATATGAACCATAGTCCTCGGGGATTGTGATGGTTGCCACCTGGGTCGGCTTCGCCATGATGTGCATCGGCATGTTCATGGCGATCCTCGATGTTCAGGTGGTGGCCACGTCGCTGCCGACGATCCAAACGGCCCTGGCCATCCAGCCTGATCAAATGAGTTGGGTCCAGACCGCCTATCTCATCGCCGAAGTGATCACCATCCCCTTGACCGGCTTCCTGACGCGCTTGTTCGGCATGCGCTGGCTTTTCGTTCTATCCATCACATCATTCACCTTGGCGTCGTTAGGATGCGCCGCAAGCGCCAGCTTTGGCGGGTTGATTGCCTTTCGTATCCTACAAGGCCTTTCGGGAGGAACGCTGATACCGGCGGTTTTCTCGGCGGTCTTCCTGCTTTTTCCGCCAAAGCGGCAAAATCTCGCCACCATGCTGGCCGGGGTGCTGGCGGTGCTGGCCCCGACAGTCGGACCAGTGGTTGGCGGATGGATCACCGACACCTATTCCTGGCATTGGCTGTTCTTGATCAACATCCTTCCCGGCGCCATTTCGGCAGTTGTCGCCGGTTTGTTATTGCCGAAATCGCCCATATGCCTGCGCGAAGTTCAAGCCCTAGACATCCTGTCACTGGTGCTGATCGCCATGGCCCTGACTGCGCTGGAACTTGCCCTTAAGGAAGCCCCCCAGCGGGGATGGGCGAGCGGGCTTGTGGTGGGACTGCTGGTTCTCAGCCTTGCCAGCATGGCAGCCTTTATCCGTCGCACGATTCGCGTCATTCACCCAATCGTTAGCCTGAGCTGTTTTGCAGACCGCAATTTTACCATCGGCTGTATTTTGAGCTTTGTCCTGGGGATAGGCCTGTTCGGCTCTGTCTATCTGATGCCGGTCTTTCTCGCCTTCGCCAGAGGTCACGACGCGCTGGAGATTGGAATGATCATGCTGGTGACCGGCTTGGCGCAGCTTTTGATCGCTCCGATTGCTGTGATCTTGGAACAGCGGGTCGATGCCCGTCTGCTGACCGCAGGCGGCTTTGGGCTCTTTGCCCTTGGCCTAGGCCTAAGCGCTTTTCAGACACCGCAGACCGATTCCCACGGCATGCTCTGGCCGCAGATCCTTCGCGGGCTGGCCATCATGTTCTGCCTTTTGCCGCCTACGCGTCTTGCCCTGGGCAGCCTGGAAAAAGCACAGGTGCCGGATGCCAGCGGTCTGTTCAATCTGATGCGCAACCTTGGCGGCGCCATTGGCCTTGCTCTGATTGACACGGTCATCTACAGCCGCTCGGCCATGCATGGGGCGGAGATCACGGCGCGGCTGCAAGCCGGCGACATTGCCACAGCCAGATTTGTTGGCATCCCCCTAAGCCTCTTTGTCGATCGCCCGACCGGGCCCATTGATGAAGGGACAAGGGAAATCCTTCAGGTGCTCGTGGCAAATGCATCTTTGACCTCGGCCATTAATGATGCTTGGGCGATGATTGCGCTTCTAACGGTCGGCGCCTTGATCTGCATCCCTTTTGCGAGGCGTTAGTTTATGCAATCCACCTTACGAGGGAGCCACTCTATCACCTGCAGCAACCTTATGGCGTCGCGGCAGGCACGCCACCCGGTGAATCGGTGAATGCCTCTGCCAGAGCGATAAACTTTCTGCGCTCGTCGTAGGTCAGGTCGCTACGCTCCGCCAAGTTCAGCAGTTCATCCTACTGTTCGCGCTCCATTGCCCATTCCTTTAATCCGAAATTCTTTCGCAATGCCACGATCGCCCAACATGACCGTAGCGCTCGGGGGGGGCGGTCCAGCAGGGGCGGGAAATACCAGTGGCGCAAGG
>Ga0302187_10002813_pt1 | contig 14252 bp, 18 predicted proteins | sample II_Bog_E1_3_FD_202120 | JGI IMG/M metagenome (GOLD analysis project Ga0302187, IMG submission 202120) | Peat permafrost microbial communities from Stordalen Mire near Abisko, Sweden - II_Bog_E1_3 | ecosystem: Environmental > Terrestrial > Soil > Wetlands > Peat | place: Sweden: Abisko...
CACTGCCCGACGGCGTGCGCACGCCCGACCGTTCGCTGTCGGACTACAAAGCCATTCAGCTCGAATTCGTGCCGGGCATCACCAAGTGATAGATCCCGTCAGTGCGCGCTTTCTGCGGCGACGGCGGCCACATCGACGCCAGGCGGGCGCTTGCCGGTCCTGACCAGCAGCAACAGGGGAATGACCGCCAGACACGCCAGGCTCATCACCAGAAAATCGTCGAGATAGGCGATCATCGCGGCTTGCTGGTTGATCATCGCATCAGCATAGCCGAGCGCAACCCCGCTGATCGGGGCGAATGCCGAATTCATGTCGCCGGGAAACGGCATCAGCGCAGACGAGACATGGCTGCCGATCTCGGCATGGTTGATCTGCACGTTACGCGCCAGCAGCAGCGTGGCGCCCGCGATGCCAACCGACGATCCGACATTACGCATCAGCATGGTCAGCCCCGACGCATCGGTGCGGTAACGCGGGTTGAGCGTCGCAAACGCGATCATGTTGGCGGGTATGAACGCAAAGCTCAGCCCCACGCCCTGGATCACCCCGCTGACAATGATCGGCACGCGCGGCATGGTGACCGACCAGTGCGCCATGAGCCACAGCGACAGCGCGAGCAGGGCAAACCCGGTCGCCAGTTGCACACGGGGATCGATCCGCGCTGTCCAGCGCCCGAACAGCACCATCGACAACAGCATGCCGATACCGCGCGGCACCAGCAACAGGCCCGATTGCAGTGGGCTATAGCCATAGATCTGCTGCAACAGGCCGGGCAGCAGCGCCATCACCGACATCATCACCAGCCCCATCAGGCCAAAGAACATCAGCCCGATGACAAAATTGCGATCGCGAAAGATCACCATCGGAAACAGCGGCGTGCGCGCGGTGGCCAGATGGACCACCGTCATCCACAGGCACGATGCCGCCAGCACCGCCTCGATGACGATTTCGGGCGAGGAAAACCAGTCGCGATCCTGCCCGCGATCGAGCACCAGTTGCAGCGCAGACACCGCGGTCGCAATCAGCAGCCAGCCCAGCAGATCGATCTTGCGCTCGCGACGCGGGGTGTGCGGCATGTTGAACAACAACAGCGCAAAACAGATGATCCCCACCGGCAGGTTGACATAGAACACCCAGCGCCAGTTGAGATTGTCGGTCAGATAGCCGCCGATGATCGGTCCCGATATCGGCCCCAGCATCACCCCCTGGGTATAGATCGACATCATCTTGGGCCGTTCGGCAAGCGTGCTGGTATCAAGCAGCACGGTCTGCGCCAGCGGACCCAGAAACGCGCCCGCCAGCCCCTGCAGGATGCGGAACATCACCATCTGATCGATCGATTGCGCCACCCCGCACAGCATCGAGGCCAGCGTGAACAGCGCCACCGACACCAGCATCATGGTGCGGATGCCAACCCGATCGACCAGCCAGCCCGACAGCGGCAGCATCACCGCCGAAGCCAGCACATAGCTGGTCAGGACCCAGGTAATCGTGTCGCGCGTCGCGCCAAGCGAGGCCGACATATGCGGCAGCGCGACATTGGCGATGGTGGAATCAAGCGTCTGCATGATCGTCGCCGCCATCACCCCGGTCAGCAGCAACGGGCGGTTCCTGACCACCAGTGCCGGAACGTCGATCGCCGGCATGGCGATCAGTCCTTGCCGGTGTAGATCGTGACGTCCGAGCTCAATCCGGCGATCAACGGCCGGTCGCTATGGCTGTCGATGGCAATCCGCACCGGCACGCGCTGTACCACTTTCACCCAGTTGCCGGTCGCGTTCTGCGCAGGCAGCACCGAAAACTCGGCGCCGGTGCCCGCCCCAATCGAATCGACATGGCCGCGCAGCACCAGCCCCGGATAGGCATCGAGCGTCAGTTCGGCGCGCTGACCGGGGCGGATATGGCCCAGATCGGTTTCCTTGAAATTGGCTTCGACCCGCGTGCCCTCGTCCTTGACCACCGAAACCATCGGCACACCCGGAAACACCATCTGCCCGATCTGCAGGCGCGTGACTTGCGTCGCCACGCCATCCGCCGGCGCGCGCACCACGGTCCGCGCCAGATCGAGCGCGGCGCGGGCACGCGCGGCTTTCGCCGCTGCGACACCGGGGTTCTGGCCGGGCACCTGGGTACCGGTTGCCAGTTGCGCGCGCGACCGGGTGACCGCCGCTTCGAGCGAGGCGACCTTGTCACGCGCCGCCGCCACCGCATGCGATGCCTCATCCATATTGGCACGGGTGTTGAACCCACGGTCCATCAGTTGCTGGCCACGCTTGAAATTGGCCTCTGCCAGCGCAAGATCATCGCGCGCGCTGGCAATATCGACGGTGTTGGCGCGTACATCGGCCTGCAATGCGGTAATCCGCGCCTGCGCGCTGGCAATCTGCGCATCGGCCTGGTCGACCCCGGCCTCGAAATTGGCGGGATTGATCGTGAACAGGATATCGCCCTTGTGCACGTGCTGGTTTTCGCGAACCTGCACCGATGTCACTTGCCCGGTGATTTCCGCCGCGACCGACACGATGTCCTGTTTGACATAGGCGTTGTCGGTGTCGACTTCGCCCGGCCGCCCGAACCAGTACCACAGTGCGCCCCCGATCATCACCAACGGGCCAATTATCATCAGGATCGCTCGCCAGCGACGCGTGCGCGTGCGCTGTTGGTGATCGATCGCCGCCGCGCTGGCGGCATTGCCGGCCTGTTCGCCGCGAAACGGATCGGCTTCAGCCATGGACCTTGCTTTCCTGCACGCCGCTTGCAGCCACCGGCTGCCCCTCTTCCGGAATTTGCTCTGACAGATTGGCCCGCACGCGATCGAGCAGCGTCAGCAATGTCGCGTGGTCCTGGTCGCTGAACCCGGCCAGCGCCTCTTCGAACACCAGTTCGGCAAAGTCGGCCAGCCGGTCCATGTGGCCATCGGCCTCGGCAGTCAGGTACAGCCGCCAGGTCCGACGATCGACGGGATCATCGCGGCGTTCGACCAGACCGGCTTTTTCCAATCGATCAACCATGCGCCCGGCTGTGATCGCCTCGACCTCCAGCCAGGCGGCGATGGCGCCCTGGTTGATGCCCGGCGTGCGCCGGATTGCCGCAAGCATGCGCCATTGCGCGCCGGTCACGCCCAATTGGCGCGCGACGACATTGAACCGCTTGCGGAACAGGCGCCCCACATCGGTCGCCAGAAAGGCCACATTGCGCCCCATGCAGTGGCGATAATCGCAATGCTTATTATCGTCAAGCATGGCCATATGCGTGAATGGCCGATACGAAAACGGCGCAACCCGTTGGGGTCGCGCCGCTGAAATGGATTATCCCCGGTGGCGGGGCGGGCCTTTGCCCGTTCGCATCGGGCCGCGTGGCCCGCGTGGCGGCTGGCCCGCGTTGTCGCGACCACCGCGCGGACGATCCTGCGGCGGTTCGGGCGAAAATTCGATGGTGATGCCGCTTTCGTCTTCGGCACCGGGGATTGCGGTGCGTTTCAGCGCGGCGCGAAACTTGGCCTCGACCCCGCGCGGCACCTGGAAATAGGTTTCGTTGGGCCCGATGCGGATCGCCCCGATCTCGTTGCGGGTGATATGCCCGCGCCGACACAGCAACGGCAGGATCCAGCGCGGATCGGCATTCTGGCGGCGCCCGATATCCATGCGGAACCAGGCAACGTCGTCAAACCCTTCGCGCCGTTCGGGCCGGGCCCCGGCATCGGGCTTTGACGCCTCGATCAGCTCTTCGGGTTCGGGGGTGCCACGCTTGCGCGCCACCACCAGGGCCAGCGCGATATCGATTGGCGCCATCGTTTCGAGAATGCGTTCGGCCACTGCGCGATCGGCATCGCTGGCCTCGACCGGCTGGGTCAGCGCTTCGAGCAGGCGTTCGCGATCGCGATCGCGGATCGCTTCGGGGGACGGCACCGGCACCCAGGTCGCATTGACGCGCGCATCGCGCAGCATCCCTTCGACCCGGCGACGGCGCGGATAGGGCACCACCAGCACCGCCGTGCCCTTGCGCCCGGCGCGCCCGGTACGGCCCGACCGGTGCTGCAACACTTCGGCATCGCGCGGCACTTCAACGTGAATGACCAGGCTGAGCGACGGAATGTCGATCCCGCGCGCTGCCACATCGGTCGCCACACAAATCCGCGCACGCCCATCGCGCAGTGCCTGCAGGGCATTGTTGCGCTCGTTCTGACTGTGCTCGCCCGACAGCGCCACGGCGGCAAACCCGCGCTCGATCAGCGAAGCGTGCAGATGGCGCACATTGTCGCGCGTGGCACAGAACAGGATCGCGGTTTCCGCCTCGTGAAAACGCAGCAGGTTGATCACCGCGTTTTCGATATCGGCAGGCGACACCGCGACCGCCTGATAATCGATGTCGCCATGGCCCGAGGTATCGCCCACGGTCGAAATGCGCAGCGCGTCCTGCTGATAGCGCTTGGCCAGCGCCACGATCGGGCGCGGCATCGTTGCTGAAAACAGCAAAGTGCGGCGTTCGCCCGGGGTGGCTTCGAGAATTTCCTCAAGATCTTCGCGAAAGCCCATATCGAGCATTTCGTCGGCTTCATCCAGCACGACATAGCGCAGCGCCGACAAGTCGAGCGCGCCGCGTTCGAGGTGATCGCGCAGGCGTCCCGGCGTGCCGACCACGATCTGCGTGCCATGGTTCAACGCGCGGCGTTCCTTGACCGCGTCCATCCCGCCGACACACGTGGTGATCCGCACATGCGCCTTGGCAAACAGCCACATCAGCTCGCGACTGACCTGCAGCGCCAGTTCACGCGTCGGTGCAATCACCAGCGCCAGCGGGCTGCGGCCATGCGATCCGGCTTCGGCGGCCAGGATCGCCTCGGCCATGGCAATGCCGAACGCAACGGTCTTGCCAGACCCGGTCTGCGCCGAAACGAGCAAATCGCGCCCGAGCGCGTCGGGGGCCAGCACTGCAGCCTGAACCGGAGTGGGTGCGGCATAGCCTTGTTCGGCCAGTGCCTCGGAAATCAGCGGGGGAAGTGTGGAAAATGGCATAGAATCTTGAACTTCGTGCTTTTTGGCTCAGGCGCGGTCGGACCGGTGGCACGCCTGCACGGGGATTGGATGGCGCGGGCCATGACATGGCCCGGCACCAGACGCTTAAACAGCGTCTTTAACGCGTTTCGCCACCGGATGCAGCCCCGAACAGCGAATTCGTGTCGGGACGCCCGGCGACCAGGTCCGGCTCGATCTGTCGAGCCACTTTTTCCGCGTCGCGCTTTTCGCGCGCGATGGTGATATCGATCTCGCGATCGGCAAGCGCCTGCCACGCTGCGCCGGCGCGGACATAAGTCTCACGCTGGTTGGCAAGCGTGGCACGTTCGGCCGACTTGGCGCAGAGCGCAGCCTGATCGAGGTAGAATTGGCAAGATGCAGACATTTCGACCCTTTCGGCTAGGCCCGCGCGGCGGGAACGGCGCACAATGTGCACCAGAAGATCAGTCAACCATATCCCGGATCAATCGCTGCAATTCGCGGGCTGACAGCACGGATGACTTGCGGCGGGTTTCGACGGTGCCGACAGATGCGGCGATGGCTGGCTTGTGCGTGTACGAGAGATGACTGGTACTGAAAGCTGGGTAGATAGAACGATACATGAATTTCCTGGACGCTCTGACGGCGCCTGATGTGAGATAAAGTGCCCTAGCGCCGTTTGCGCTGGGGGCCGGGTCCGCTGCCGCCGCCGGGGCCTTTGTCCCGGAACACGATGCGACCCTTCTGGAGGTCATAGGGGGTCATTTCGACACGAACCCGGTCGCCCACGACCGACCTGATGCGGAATTTGCGCATCTTGCCAGCCGTGTAGGCGATGATCCGATGGTCGTTTTCAAGCATCACGCCAAAACGACCATCGGGCAGGATTTCGTCGATCTGGCCTTCGAGGGTCAAAAGCTCCTCTTTGGCCATGCGATCAAACCGCTTCGATGTTGACTGCTGCGGTCTTGCCCCGGCGATCGGTTTCGAGCTCGTACTTCAGACGCTGATCCTTGAGCAGCGTGCGAAGACCGGCGCGTTCGACCGCACTGATGTGGACAAAATTGTCAGGGGTGCCATCATCGGGTGCGATGAAGCCATAACCTTTGTCGGCATTGAAAAACTTTACGGTGCCTACTGGCATGATCCGGTTCCTTACACAGGGAGAATGGTCTGCGGGCAAAGGCGCCAGCAGAGCGAAGAGTCGTGATAAGGATCGGAAGGCGAAGGAGCCGAAAGTCCAGTCTCAGGCGACGTTAGCCCCGATGATATAGGCGATCACGTGCCGAAATGCAATGTCCGATCCCTTCATGGGGCTGGTGCCGCGTGGCGCCGGGCATGAAAACGGCGGTAAACCACGGTCCAGACGGTCAATCCGCCCATCGTTGCATAGCCTACGATCGGCCCGACGACGAGGTATTGCGCAACGCTGAGCGTAAAGATCAGCATCACCGAAACCGCACAATCGGCCAGCAGGCCAAGACCCCAGACCCAGGTCATCACCATGATCATCCGGCGCATCGTTCCATCGTCGCGGCGGGCATCGAAGGCAGCCAGTGCCTCGGCAGACTCGCGCGCCACTGTCGCTCGTGCCAGCGGCCCGATCAGGGGCCGCCCGATCAGCGCCGAACCGACGAACGCCAGGCCGATCACCGCCGTCACCATCCGTTCGCGCAGTTGCAGAAACCGCACCGATCCGCCCCCGGCCAGTGCCACCAGCGACAGCACGATCCCCGCCAGTACGATCATCGACAGCGCATCGATGCGGCGATGGCGCGCCAGACCGACCAGCGACCACACCACCGGCGGAGCCGACGATGCCAGCAGTGCGGGCACATCGCCCCACCGCGGGCGCAACAGCGCATAGATCAGCGCCGGGGCGACCAGATTGGCCGCAACTTCGATCGCCACCACCGGGCCCTTGCGGCGCAACCACACCGACATGCTCATTGCCCGGCTCCTTGCGCAATCCAGTTGCCGTGAAATCCCGGCGGCACGCGATGCGGCACATGCACGACCGCGACCGGGGCCCCGGCAAACCGACGCGCATCGAGTATCACCAGATCGGTGGTGGCCTGTGCCATGTCGACCACCAGCCCGATCAACCAGCCGTGCCCTTCGGGTGCGTTGGCGGTTTCGGGCACAAACACGAATTCGCCGGGATAGCGTTCAGGTCCGAAATCATGGACTTGCCGCGTGCCGGCGACAAGATCGTGGGCATAGAGCTGGCTCGCCCCGATAAGGCGCTGTTCGGGCTCGGTCGGTGTCGCCATCGTCCAGACATATCGATAGGGCTGCCCGAACCAGCGTTCGTCGGGGCGCGGAAACTCCTGCGCGGCGGCATCGAGCGTGGTCACCGTCACGGCCTTGCGCTGTGGATCGATGGTCCAGCGTTCCAGCCCGCGTGCGTGGGCATCGGGACCTTGCGCACCTTCACCGAACATCGTGGCATAGGCGCAGACGTCCATCACCACGGTGCCATCGGCGGCATCGTAGGCGTTGGCAACGTGGAACGCAAAACCGGGCTCGATCGCGCACCAGATCACATCGTCCTGTTTGCCGTGGCGCGGCATCAGCCCGATCCGCCCGACGTGCGCCGGGTTCCAGCGATAGGGAAAGCCATGCCCGGCCAGATGTGCCTTCATCGAGAAGGTTACCGGCAAGTCGAGGATCACCACGAAGCGATCGGTGATCGCGCAATCATGGATCATCGGGCCATGGCGCACCGCGACCGGTTCCTCGCGGACCACCTGGCCTGCGGCATTGACCACGACATGGCGGATGGTGCCCGGGTCCTGTCCCTCGTAACAGATTGCATGGTATTCACCGGTTTTCGGATCACGATGCGGATGCGCCGAGTAACTGCCGCGCAAAGTTCCACCGAACGGGTCATAGGCCTGATCATCCAGCGTCTGGTCGAGCACGACCGGATAGCTGCCCGCCTCGACCAGCGCGAACGTGCGCCCGCCGATATCCAGCACATTGGTGTTGACGGTGTCGAACACATGGCGCGGCCCCGGCGCGGCGCCCACGCCCAGCGCCTGCGCCACCGCGTTCGAACGGATCCAGCGGTTGCGATACCACTGCGCCCGCCCGTCGGCGAGGGCCAGGCCATGCACCATGCCATCACCGGTGAACCAGTGATACGAAGCCGGATCGGCACTGACCGGGTTGGGACCGATGCGCAGATAGCGACCGTTCAGCGCGGCGGGAATCGTGCCGGTCACGGCCAGATCGGTCAGCGTCAGTTCCTCGGTCAGCGGGGTGTGGATACCGGTCAGGAACGGATTTCCGCCCGGCGGCGGTGGCAGCCGTTTGCGGTTGAAATCCGCCAGTGCCGCAATGCCCCGGTTTACGGTGCCGCGAATCAGTGTCTCGATGGGACTTCCCATGATCGCCTCCGATGTTTACAGTGTTATCATGACCGAGAATGCTAACACTGTCAACATAACGCAACGCGGCTATCACCATGGCGATCTGCGCGCGGCGCTGGTCGCCGAAGGACTGCGCCTGCTTGCGCTGCGCGATGCCGAATCGCTGTCGTTGCGCGAAATCGCGCGCAACGTCGGGGTCAGCGCCACGGCGGTCTATCGCCACTTTCCCGACAAGGGCGCGCTGATGGCCGCACTGGCGGTCGAAGGGCTGAAACAGCTTGGCACGGTACAGGCCGCCGCCAGCCAGGCGGCCGGCGGCGGCACGCCCGGCTTTGCCGCGACGGGCCGCGCCTATGTGCGCTTTGCGCTCGACAATCCGGCGCTGTTCCGATTGATCTTTGCCTCACCCGCGCTGGGGATTGACTGCGCGCGCGAACCGATCGGCACGTCGCTGCCCGGCGAATTGCTGCTGGCCAACGCGGTGCGGCTGGCGGCCGAAGATGGCGGCCAAGCCGGGGTGCGGGCGGTGCGGGCCTGGGCGCTGGTGCATGGCCTGGCCATGCTGATGCTCGACGGGCAGATCCCGGTCGATCTCGACCTGGTGGACCGGGCTATCGGCTAGCGGCGAGTTGCGCCTCGATCTGGGCCAGCCGTTCCTTGCCGAAATAGATCTCGCCATCGACAAACACGGTGGGAATACCGAATGCGCCGCGTGCTGCGGCAGCTTCGGTGGCGGCCAGCAATTCGGCCTTGATCCCCGCGTCCTGCGTCGCCGCCAGCAGGGCCGCGCCATCGAGCCCTGCCGCATCGAGCACCGCGACGAAGGTCGCCGGATCGTCCATCTTGCGCCCGTCTTCCCACATCCCGGCCAGCCCTGCGGCGACATAGGCGACATCTTCCCCGCGATGGCGTGCCGCGACAAGGCCGCGCATCAGCATCAGCGTGTTGATCGGAAAATGCGGGTTCATCGAAAACCGGGTCAGCCCGTGGCAGGCGATGAACCGCCGTGTTTCCAACGCTTCATAGTCAAGCTTGCCCTTGATCCCGGCAAAGGCGTTCATCGGCGCCTGATTGCCGGTCAGCTTGAACAGACCGCCCAACAGGCATGGCACCAGCCGCAGATCGGCATCATGGCGCTGTGCCAGATCGGGCAGCACCTGCCACAAGAGATAGGCGTTGGGGCTGGCGAAATCGAACACCAGCTCGATCAGCGGTCGGGTCATCCGGGTCACCATTGTTCGCGCCAGGGGCGCAAGTCGATTTCGTGGCTCCAGGTCGATCGAGGCTGCTGGTGCAGCCAGAGATAGGCCTGCGCGATGTCATCGGGTTTGAGAATCGCATCGTCGCGCAACAAGTCAGTGGTATCGCCCATCCGCTCGCGGATGAACACCCCGTCGATCGCCCCGTCGCAGATCACATGCGCAACGTGCACACCCTGGGGGCCCAGTTCGCGCGCCATCGACTGCGCCAGCGCGCGCAGGCCATGTTTGGCGGCGGCAAACGCGGCAAAGCCTTCGCGACCGCGCGTGCTGGCAGTGGCGCCAGTGAACAAGACCGTTCCCGCGCCGCGCGGCACCATCACCCGCGCCGCCTCGCGCCCGGCCAGAAACCCCGCGAAACAGGCCATTTCCCACACTTTGGTGAACACCCGCGCGGTGGTTTCGCGAATGCCGAATTGCACATTGGCACCGATATTGAACACCACCACCCCGATCGGGCCGATATCCTGCTCGATCCGGTCGAACAGCGCCACCGTTTCCACCTCGGACCGCGCATCGACGCCAAATGCATGCGCGGTTCCTCCGCTGGCGCGAATTTCGGTCACCAGCGGGTCGAGCTGATCGATGTTGCGTGCGCGACGGGTGACACAGACCGGGTGCCCGGCGGCGGCAAAAGCGCGCGCGATCGCCTGCCCCACCCCCGCGCCCGCACCGATCACCAGGCAGACCGGTTTTGTCGTTGGGGTGTCCATCGGGCTTGCTCTCCGCAAATTCTGTCAGTACATTTTCTGTACTGACATTAAGTATCAAAATTGTACCGAGTCAAGCTGGAGATTGCCGGACCATGAAATGGGATGAACTGGGCGCTCAGCCTTGCTCGGTCGCGCGCACGCTGGCGGTGTTCGGCGATCGCTGGACGCTGATGATCCTGCGCGACTGTTTCCTGGGTGTGCGGCGGTTCGATGCGTTCCAGGCGCGGCTGGGCCTGTCGCGCGCCTTGCTGGCCGACCGGCTGAAAGGGTTGACTGACGCAGGCGTGCTGGAACGGCGGACCTATCAGACCGGTCCCGAACGCTTCGAATATCGGCTGACCCCGGCGGGGATCGATTTCTATCCGGTGGTGCTGGGTCTGGCCAACTGGGGCAACCGCCATCTGGGCGACGGGCGCGGCGCACCGCTGATCCACCGGCACAAGACCTGCGACCATGATTTCGTGCCGGTGACGACATGTTCGCATTGCGGCGATGTGGTCGAGGCACGCGACGTCAGCGTGCGGCCCGGGCCAGGGTTTGCCGACCCGCGCGCGCCTCAGCCCAAATCGGCGCCTGCCAGCCCTTCATAGACGATCGCGCCCTGGTCGATTTCCAGCACGGTGCCGCGCGGCAGCGGCCGCCAGGCCTCGTCGGTCAGCGGCACGCTGGCCACCACGGTCACCACCATGTGCGATCCCTGGACGCCGATGATGCCATCGGATTGCGGGTCCGGCCCGGTGTGATCGAAATGCCGCTGCACCACCCACAGACCGGGTTCGGGCGCGGCATCGGGGCCCATGCTGCGCAGATCGCTATGCACCAGCAACCGGTCGCCCGAGGCATAGAGCAGATTGGCATGACCCAGCGCCGACAGGCGATGCGCGGTGTCGGAAAACACCCGCCGCGCCGCCAGCACATCATCGCCCTCACCCGCGATCTGCGCCAGCATCCGGCAAAACCCGATTTCGGAATCGGTTTCCCCCAGCGGACGAAACCACGAGGTGGACGCCAGCGCGCCGATTTTGGCAAAACTGCCGTTGTGTGCAAAGACATGCACGCGCCCGAACAGTTCGCGCAGGAACGGTTGCGTGTTGGCCAGCGCAATTCCGCCCGCCGTGGCCCGCCGCACATGCGCGATCACGGTGTTGCTAGTCACCGGCTCGGTGGTCAGAAACCGCGCGAACGGACTGTCGGCAGCCGCATGGGGATCGCGCCAGATCTGCGCGTCATCACCCGCCAGATACGCAATGCCCCAGCCATCGGCGTTGGCGCCCTTGCCGCCATGAGCGGCCAGCCGACCGAACGACATCGTCACATCGACCGGCGCCGACGCGCTCAATCCCATGAGTTCACACATCGTCTATCCTCCCAACGCTGCGGACAACTTGTTCCGATCGAGCGTGCCTTCCCAACGCGCAATGACCAGCGTGGCGACCGCATTGCCCATGAAATTGGTCAGGCTGCGGCATTCCGACATGAACCGGTCGACCCCCAGGATCAGCGTCATCCCGGCGATCGGCACCGAAGGCACGATCGCCAGCGTGGCCGCCAGCGTGATGAACCCCGCGCCGGTCACCCCCGCCGCACCTTTTGATGACAGCATCGCGACGCCCAGCAGCAGCACTTGCTGCCCCATCGTCAGCTCCACCTTGCACGCCTGCGCGATGAACAGCGCAGCCAGTGTCATATAGATATTGGTGCCATCGAGGTTGAAGCTGTAGCCGGTGGGCACCACCACGCCGACAATCGCGCGCGGCACCCCGGCGGCTTCCATTTTCTGCATCAGACCGGGCAGCGCGCTTTCCGAGGACGAGGTGCCCAGCACCAGCAACAGTTCCTGGGTCAGATAGCGCGCCAGCCGCAGCACCGAAAACCCGCCCAGCCAGCCCACCACCCCCAGCACGCCGAACACGAACAGCACCGACGTCAGATAAAACGTCGCGACCAGCAGCGCGAGTTGGGCCAGCGCGGCAACGCCGAACTTGCCCACCGTAAACGCCATCGCACCAAATGCGCCGACCGGCGCCGCGCGCATCAGGATCGCCACCAGACGGAACAGCACCGCGCCCAGATCCTCGAACAGGCCGAGCAGCCGCTCGCCGCCGCCCGGCACGGTGGCCAGCGCGATTCCGAACAGCACCGCAACCACCAGCACTTGCAGGATATTGCCCTCGGTCTGCGATGACAGCAGCGTGTCGGGGATCAGGCCAAGGAAAAACCCGTTCAGCGTCGCATCATGCGCCTTGGCCACATAATCGGCCACTTTGCCGCCATCGAGCGCGCCCGGTGCAATGGCAAACCCCGCGCCGGGGCGCACCACATTGGCCACCACCAGCCCGAGCGCGAGCGCAAAGCCCGACATCAGCGCAAAATAGCCCAGCGCGCGGGCCGCCACCCGGCCCAGCGCACCCAGATCGCGCATGCCGGCAATGCCCGTCACGATCGAAACGAAAATAACTGGCGCGATTACCATCCGCACCAGTTTGACGAACATGTCGCCCAATGGCCGCAACGATTCGCCGATGTGCGGGGCAAACGCGCCAACCAGCACACCGGCGATGATCGCAATCAGCACTTGCACCGGCAAACGGCCGAGCCAGCGAACGAAATGAGCAGTCACCGAAGGCCCCTTTTGCGCGATTGTCGCCTTGCCCTTAGCCGGGTGCGCGGCGGCGCGCAAAGGGGCCGATGGCGATCAGGCGACCGTCAGCGCCACATCGATATTGCCGCGCGTGGCGTTGCTGTAGGGGCAGATCTGGTGCGCGGCGGCGACCAGCGCCTCGGCAGCAGCGGCCTCGACACCCGGCAGGCTGACAGCCAGCCCAACAGTCAGGCCAAATCCGCCCTCGGCGCGCGGCCCGATGCCGACCGTCGAAGTTACCGAAACGTCGGACGGAACCCGGGCCAGCGTCTTGTCGCCCGCGGCGGCCGCCTTCAGCGCGCCGATGAAGCAGGCTGCATAGCCCGCCGCGAACAGTTGCTCGGGATTGTTGCCCGCACCGTTGCCGCCCATTTCCTTGGGCAGGGCCAGCGTAACCTTGAACGTGTCGTCGAGCGTACGGGCATGGCCGTCGCGACCGCCGGTAGCGATGGCAGACGTGGTATAGATGGGGTTGACCGACATGACGGGCTTCCTTCGTTTGCGGGGGGGCAAATTTTATCGAGCACGATTTTCTCGTGCACGATTGATATGCACCGATTCGGCACCCAGGTCAATCCCTTGCGATTTTATCGCGCACGATGTATATTGATGACATGTCCAGTCCGTCCACCTCGCACCCCCAGCACAGCCGCGATGCGCCATTTGCGCCGTTCGTGTGCTTTTCGATCTATGCCGCAGGGCTTGCCTTCAACCGGCTGTACAAACAGGTGCTCGACCGCTGGGGGCTGACTTACCCGCAATATCTCGTGCTGGTGGCCCTGCGCGAAGGCGATGATCGCAGCGTGGGCGAATTGTGCGATCTGCTGTTCCTGGAATCGAACACGCTGACCCCGCTGCTCAAACGCATGGAGGCTGCAGGCCTGGTCGAACGACGTCGCGACAGCGCCGATGAGCGCGTGGTGCGTATCCGGCTTTCACCGCATGGACACACGGTTGCCGCAGACTTGGTCTGCGTGCCGCACGACATGCTGGCTGCAACCGGTGATGATGCCGAAAGCTTGCGCCAATTGCCCGACCTGATCGCCCGGCTCGACAGCATCGCGGATCGGTTGCGGCAGGCCGCCGCATAGTCAGACAATGCGGGGGCGCACCAGCCCCCCCCGCATCGCGATCGATCAGAGGAAGCGTCCGTAGACGACCTGGATCACTTCACCGCTGTTGGTGTCGATCAACAGCGCGTCGGGGCCAAAGCGCACCCATTCAAACCCGACCGGCGGCACATCGAGGCCGAACAGCCAGTAATCGGACAG
>Ga0302187_10002829_pt1 | contig 14202 bp, 17 predicted proteins | sample II_Bog_E1_3_FD_202120 | JGI IMG/M metagenome (GOLD analysis project Ga0302187, IMG submission 202120) | Peat permafrost microbial communities from Stordalen Mire near Abisko, Sweden - II_Bog_E1_3 | ecosystem: Environmental > Terrestrial > Soil > Wetlands > Peat | place: Sweden: Abisko...
AAGACGTCTTCGGTAAGACTACAGACCTTAGTCCTCTGAATCTTCCCGACCCTAAGAACCTTTCTCAGTATGTATCTGTCGATCCTAATACTGGACAGAAGACTTGGAACGATCAGGGCAAGGCGATTCTCGATCAAGCCAACACTTTTAACGTGCCGGAGTATAAGTATCTCGGGACAGGTGCCGCTCAGACTACTGCTGCTGCTCGTACCCAAGGTGCCTCAAACGGTCAGGCTCTCGTGCCTTCGGAGATCGCTCGTAACTACGGCCAAGCTTCCGCAGGGGGTGTCAATGCCTCGGCTCATCAACAGCAGGCAGGGGCTCAAGTCCTTCAGGCCCAGATCGCTCTCGGCAAGGCTATGGGCATTCCTCCCGGTGGTACAATCCCTGGTACGAATATCGTCATGACTACCGGATTACCTCAAGGTGGTGTAGCTCCTATGAAGAGTCATCGACCTGTTCCAGTAGCAGGGGTAACTACTTCTCCTGCAGGGGCTCCATCGGCTGCTCCTACTTCTGACCAGATGCCGACGATCCCTGCCAACAGGGTTCCTAGTACGGCAGTTCGTGGTAAGATCAACGGTCATCCTGCCGTACAGGTAGGTGGTAAGACTTACCTTATCCAATAAGTGACGCAAAGAGGAATATATGGCTAGTAATCAGTTCATTCCAGACGCACCAGATACTAGCCATACCTTTGTGCCGGATGCTCCGGTCGATCCTCGTGTAGACCCTCTTGCTGCCGTCATGCCTTCTATGACACCGATGCGTGACGAGACTCCTACGACTACCATGGGTGAAGGTCAACAGGTTACTGTACCGGCTTGGTCTTTGAAAGGTCAGCAACAGTTTTCTCAGACGCCGTCTATGGCTCCTGATCCTACTACTACTGGTCGTTTCGACTTCATGAGAGATACCCAGAATCTTCGCCCCGAAGGTCCTGATCCTTTTGGTATGTCTGAAGATCAGAAAGACCTTCTTGGTGGTACGACTAGAGGAACTCCTAGCAGGTTGCTGGTTGACTACGGACTTAGTCCTGCCATCGGTTTGGCTAATCGTTTCGTAACTGGTGCAGAAGATACCGCTAACATCATCGGTCGTGCCTTGACAGGTCATGACATGAGTGGAGGTAACGGAACTCAGTCTCTGGGTGAAGCTATCATGGACGCCCTTCCTGGGTCGGGTCTTGAAGCTATGCATACCCCGGAAGGTTACTTCACTCCTGCAGTCAAAGCCGACATCGCAGGTAAAATCAAAGCCGGTGCATCGACTGCCGACATCCTTGCAGATCACCCAACTCTTGACAACCCTACCACTAAGGAATCTATCGAAGCTAACGTACAGGCAGTTAAGAAAGGTTACAAGGGTCCGATCTCTTTCGATGAAGACATCCCTGACGAACTGTCAGGTAAGCGTTCTGAGGTTAAACCTCCTGTCAATCCTACGGTAGATACGACCCATGTCGATCCTATTAGCGAGACTGATGAGACTGGAACTTACCACCCCGTCAATGTCCGTAATCCTGATACGGGTGAGGTAACTTCTGCTGGCCGTGCCTACGTTGACCCTGACACTGGTGCACCCACAGGATCGGTCCTTGCCCATCCCCTTACCAAAGAAAATCATGTAGTAACTCCTGAGACTCAAGCAGTTATCGAAAGTAAACTGCCGGGTGGAAGTGAGGCTATCTCTCCTGCGACGCGGGCACAGGCTCCTGTAGAAGATATCAGGCAACCCGGTTTCGTTAGTACACCTAACCTTGATCCGGGCAGGCCAAGCCATACCTTTACGTACGAGACTCCTGACGGCAAAATCGTTAAGGGTTCTTATGACGTCGAAGGTAACACCATTCATTCCATCGACATCGGTGACAAGACTAATCCTGTCAAACTTGGTGTAGGGGAAACTCTCAACCTTGGTAAGCAACTCGCCGCCGCTCACCCCGACGTCGACACCATTGAAGGACTCCGTATCTCAGGAGCTAATCCTGATCGTACAGTGAAGCTTGACGCCCAAGCTCTTCGTGATCGTGGTCAACCTTCTGTACCTGAAGAACCTACTGTAGGGGTTGAAGAACCTCAAGCTCCGCCTACTGTACCAATCAAAACCATTCAGACCAAAGGTGTTGAACCTAAGGATGCAGGTAACGATAACACTACAGACCCTCTTTACAAAAGATATACCCCTATCTCTGAAGGTAGGACCTTTTCTCCTTCAAATGATAACGGAAACTATCCTGGTTCTGGTCCAGAGTATGGGGGTTTTGAAGACCCTGTCAACAGTAAGAATACATACTCTGCTGCATTCATTGAAAAGCACACCCGTCTTTCAAACGAGATTGACGCACTAGAGGATCGTATCGACGATCTTGATGCAGATCAAGGCGCAAACGGACAGCACGAAACTCTTATCCAAAGGTTGGAGAATACTCTCAACCGTAAGTATGGTGAGTTAAATGAACATGTCCAAAACGGCACACCTTCTAATGACGACGAGAAATTAACTGTAGGAGATCGCTTAGATAAAGCGGTCAAAGACACTTGGGATCACATGACTGACGAGCGAAGTGCCGCCCGTCGAAACACCAAAGCATACAAAGCTTGGAAGGCAGAGCTTGCTGATAAAGAAGCTGCTGAAACACAAGCCCGTCGAGATTGGTTTAGACAAGCCAGTGATGAAGAAGTTCTTAAAAACTCTCAGAATCATGAGTTAAATAGAAGCTATTACAACTCTGATCTTGATGAAGAACTTGCTAAAGAAGAGTTGGAACGGCGTCGTAGTCAAGAACCCGTTAATCCTCTAAGGGATTCGGGCAAGACTGTGACCCCTTTTGCCGTTAACGATAAAATTGATCTACCTCAAGATGAAACATCAGAGCAGACTAGCGGTAGTGGTACCGGTGGTCGGGCTCCCGATGGTCCTCAGTCTCAAGCTGCTCCAGAAGAGGTTGCTCCTACTGGTGCGGCTGTCGGTCCTGCCAACGTCATCCACGAACCGCATGAAGAAACTGGTTTGACTGGTGGTGGTAACGGCAACGGTAATGGCGGCAACGGAACTGGTACTGAAGTAGGGCCTGACGGCGAACCTCAGCCTGCTCCTCCTCATATGGGGGTAGACGACCAGTTCGCTGGATCAATCAACAAAGATAAAGTCTCTAACGATCCCGATCTCCGTAACGCCTATGACGAATGGGCTCGTACTACGGCAGCTAAAGACAAAGACGGCTTCGATGAACTCAACGAGAAGACTAAGAGTTATCTCAACGACCACAACAACGACGGTCACGGCTACTCTCTCTTTGACGGTCCTCGTAATGCCCGCGAGTTGGCTCCTTGGTCTGAAGCTGTACGTATCCAAACCTACGCCATGGCCCAGAAGCTTTCTCGGGTAGGGTTTGAAGGACTTACTGAAGACGAACGTAACGCCACTCGTGCTATGTTCAACCTCGCAGACGACAGTGCGTACGGACAAGGCTCTGCATTCAGGGCTCGTCAACGTCAGATCGATCAGCAAGGTCGTCTCGCCACCGGGGGTAAGACAGGAGACTTCGATAACGGAATCTCAAATAAGGACGTACAGGAAGAGATCAATAAACTGGGTGTCAACAACCCTGACGGCGTAGGTAAAATCCTTGCCGCCTCGGCTAGTAAAGACCCTGGTATCATCGATCTTTTTCGTAAGGGATACATCTCTGGTCTTGTGTCAAATCTTGCCAACCATGTCAAAATCTATGGCGGCATGATTGCACAGAATGGTCTGAACTTTATCTCTGACTCTCTGGCTGCCACGGCAGGGCAACCTCTCCGGCTAGTACCAGGAGCGGAAAGGGTTTACGCCACACAGATGGCTGCCCGTGGTCTAGGTTATGCAGACGGTTTCGTCAATGCCCTACAGAAGAGGGCTCCGGGTTTGTTCTCTGACGAGGGCTCGGGGTCTGCTCCTCTGGGTATGTTGAAGAACGATCTGATGAACTCTACGTTCATGAAAAGACCTGTATACAACACCGCAGATGCTCTTCTCTCTGCACCTCTCAACCTTCTCCATCAGACAGGAGAGTTCGTAAAAGACATTTTTGGTACGAGTTATCTATGGGATCAGGCAGCTAAGTATGCCCGAGACAACGGAGCTTCTCTTGCCAATCCTGTCGACCTCTGGCAGAAGATGTCAGATGCACGTAACAACCCTACTCACGAGATGTTGGCAGAGGTAGATAAGCAAACCAAAATTGATACCTTCCGTGATCCTATGGGACCTATGGGAAGACTCGTCACTGGTGCAGCCAACGGTATAGAACAAGGCATCCGCTATCCTACCAAGGACGGCTCTGGTCGTATGATTACACAACCTGTTCCGGGTGTGTCTGCATTCATTGCTCCATTCAACGGTATCGTCGATGGCGTCATGAGAGCTGGTATCCGGTGGGGACCTCTTGCTCCTCTCGATAGGTACAACCAGATCGGGTTGGCTAAAGGTGGACTGGAAGGACAGAAAGCTGCTGCCCGTATGGCAGTTGCTGCAGGTCTGACCGGACTGCTGATGCAGTACGTCGTACAAGACGGAGTCATCAACGGGTCAAACCCTGTCAATGGCGCTCCTGCTAACTCGATGAAGATCGGGGATAACTACTACACCATCAAAGGTATGTCGGCAGTAGCAGATAACGCCCTCCTCTTGGCTAACGCCCGTGATGAACTGAAGGTCACTAAAGACCAAGACGGCTACACCGGCAAGGTCAAGGCTGCCTTCTCTAGTATGCTAAAGACTGTTCTCGACGAGAGTACGATCAAAGACTTGACTCCTTTCCTTGCCCCTCTGGACAAGCAGGGAGGAGAGTACAAGATGAGGTCTTACCTCACTAGCATTCCTAGTCAGTTGGTTCCGTACAACGCAGCTCTTAGAGAAGAGACGAATAAGGAAGTGCCGTACGTAACGGACACTCTCGACAAGTCTGGGGCACAGGAGGCTGTCAACAAGGTCAAGGCTATTCTTCCTTGGGAGGCAGGTTCTCTGCCTGCACGTCTTGACGTCTACGGTCGTCCTATGCCTTCTCGCTCAGGGCCTTTCAAGATACAGCCTGTCGAACAAGACCCTGCTATCCAAGAAGTCAATCGTCTTTCGACGTTGGCTAACAAGAAGATGGTGCTTCCTGCAGGCAAGACTTACACTGCGTACGATGACGACGTCGCCCAGAAGGTTACGTTTACGCCAGAGCAGCTTAGGTCGTACCAAGAGAAGTCGGGTGATTATTTCCGTCGTGACTTTGCTCAAGAGATTCAATCTCCAGAGTATCAGAGTATGGCGGATACAGATAAGATGGCAAGACTGAAAGAGGTTCTCAAAGCTCAGAGAGAAAATGCCCGTGACGAGGTACTTGATGCTCAGACCACAGCTCCGGCAGTTTCTCAAGGTTTTGTTTCTGACAATCAGTTCATACCAGACAAGAAAGCCCATCGATGAGTGAGACTTACCTAACAATGCCGGAGAGGATGGCAATTCTTGAAACAAAGGTGTCACATCTTTCTGCACAGAATGAAGACATCAAGGAGAAGTTAGACGCCCTCTTAGCTTTTAAGCACAAAGGTCTAGGAGCCCTCTCTCTTATTACAGCAATCCTTGGTACGTCAATCATCGGCGGTGTTTATACAGCGATTGAATACTTCAAGCTTGCACACTAAATAAAAAATTAGCCCGGCCTCCAGTTAAGGAAGTCGGGCTTTTCTTTGTCTTCAGTTCGTGTTAATATCAGACTCAGGTTGGGCAGGGTCTTTAGGCTGCTGGCCCAAAGGATCACGAGGGTCCTGCATCTTCTCGTACGTACGCAAGGCGGCTAGTGGGGCAAACGCTAAGATCAATACCGAAAGTTCCCTCAGGGAAACTCCAGTCTTGTTTAGAATAGGAATGAGGATGGTGTTTGCCGCCATCGCTCCTATCACCGTTGCGTATCCCACAGGTCGCCACCACTTGTTGACGAAACAGAGAGCTACCTCGTTCAGAGACTCTAGGACTGCTGTCACTTTCATACGTCATACTTCTCCAGCCCAGAAGTCCTCATGATCTGCACCAACTTGTCGCCATAGTTAGGGTCGGTGGCGTAGACACCAGTGAGTGCATGAGCAAAAGCTTCTGGATGATCTACCAGTGCCATCGCATTGTGGTAGGCAGGGTGTGTAGCAAGGAGCTGACCATGGAAGTCGAAGGCGTCTTCATACCCTGTGAAGTCTTTGAACTTTGCAGTCGTCAAGACATACCGACCGTTGATGTACTCGTGAGTAGGGACTACTGTGTACGTACCCTGACCGTCCCACTTGTTGCCGAAGAAGTTAAACTTCCCCGTAACCTTCGTACCCCATGCACTCTCCAGCCCGTACTGGGCTAGAGTTACAGAGGCGGGAACGAGCCACTTCTTCTGTACGGCGATAGCTGCATCAGTTACCTGTTGGGTTAGTTGTACCAACTGATTCTTCCTTCTGTATGATTAGCAGAGACTGGTAGTAGGTCTGCCATCCCTTTACGAGATCGGTGTTGGTGACACAAATCTCTCTATCCGTTTCTTCCTGCTGTGTCAACGGGACGAGTTGACTGGACCCACTGGCAAGAGGTTGGTCGGGTTGGGCACTACCGCTTGGGGTTGGAACGACGGCTCCCTCACTGGGTCCGACAGTTCCTTGGGCGGAGGCGGCAGGTTGGGGCAAATAGATGATCCGACTCTTGCTCCGCAAGCTGGCAATGTCAGAAGCAATGGTGCCAGTAGTGACAGCCTGAGAAGATTGTACTGTTTCTGCATCTCGGTTCTCCGTGATAGTTTTATGTATGACAGCGGCTGTGTTGACAGCTTTGGTTGTAGTGACATAGCTTGTAGCTACCTTAGCTTCGTGTGTTCCGTACCAGAGAAGTCCTCCGTTACCAACCAGAGAGAGCGCAAGCGCCCCCCCTAGTACGGCAGTGAGATTACTTTGGATCGGAGACAGAAAAGAAAGAATCCCCATCTTTGTGTTCCTTTTGAAATTCGTCTACTGCAAATTCATAACCTTCCCAGTTATCGACACCTGCGGATCGCAGAGCCTGTAGGAAGGCGGAGTCTTCGATCAACTCCTGCAACTCAGTAAGAGGAATGGTAGCAAAGATTTCACTCTCATCTGCCATCGGGTATGTGTAAGTTTCGTCTTCACTCATCAGGGTTTCCAATCGATACTAATTCACACGAGGAGCCAGTGCAAGCCAACTCCTGGCTGCCAGTCGTGCTATCCACCTTCTCGTAGAAGGAAAGATCGTCCCAGTTAATCACTGGCATAGGATGGGCCTCGACCCAAGCATTCCAGTCTTCTTCACTCAACTCTTGGTACGGAGCTTGCTTGTACGATCCTCCGTCATACGGAAGGAATGATACACCCGAGAGGTTCTCGAAGTTTTCGTACACCCAAGCTCCTACTTCCATCCACTCTCCCTCTTTTACGTAGACGGTTGCGGAGGGCTTATGTTCGCACCAATGACGTTGGAGGGTGTCCCAGACTTCAAGACTTCCCGTAGCCGAGATTTGCTCACGCTTAACGCTAGCTGCGGGAGACTTTTTAGCGAAGTAGAAGATTGTAGTGCTATCCGGCTTGAACGCACAAGGTTCATAATATACTCCTGCCTCCTTCAAGAAGGTTGTCATAGGGTCTTTGTTGTCGGCACGAACAGTTCGCAGATAGAAGTCAGAGTGGCGAGCATGAAGGCCGGAAGAGCTATCGACCAGTTGAGAGACAGTACCACTTGGCTTGACGCAAGTAATAGCAGTTGACTGAGGAATACCGAGACGATCAGCCCATATTTTATTGGTTTCGACAGCAACGGATCGAAGGTGTTCAAGAAGGCTCGGGTCAAGAATAAGACTAGGATTATCCAGAACACCAGTGAGAGATACACCGAGGAGCCTTTCTTCGTTACAGTTCTTCTGCCAAATCTTCCTCAGATACTGGAAGTTTGTAAATGTACTTTGGATTGTGCCAAGTATCGTAGCCACTCTAACTTTTTCTGCAAGAGTTCCGTGCGTGTCTGTAGGTCGGACGACAACTTCTGTAAGGTTACAGAACTGATATGGTCGGAGAATGATCTCTGAGCAAGGGTTAGTTCCGAATTCATAACCAACGTCTCGCCGACCATTTCGCTTAGCAATTGCTTTACAAGCGTGTCGAGAGAAAAAACCTCGCTCTCCTGATTTACTGTCATAAAGAGCTTTCCATTCTTTCATGAAGAAGCCGACGTCTGGTTGCTTAGTGGTATAGACTGCAGAGTTATTAGCAAGGGCACGATGTCCTGCATCGACCCACCAGGCTCCTGACTTTGCCGTACGAAGACGTTCATCGTCTGGATCAGACAGCGAGATCATCGCACTACGACGTACACCACCTACGACTACTACGTCGGCGATCTTGCACATCAAGTCGTGGCATTCTAGTGAACTGAGCTGCCGTCCGGCTGCACCACGAAAGAGGCGAATAGTGAATTCAAAAAGGTCAACCAGAGGTCCGGGTCCGCTAGCGCGCCCACCAAAGGTCCTAAGTCTTTCGCCTGCACCTCGTACTCGACTGACATCCCATTTGGGAAGTTGACCTGCATACAAAAGGGCGATGAGTTCTCGGAAGGATCGTGCCCAACCTTCCTTTGAATCTGCAACGTGTATGACGCTAGAGGTTTCCTCGAAGGTTTCTGCAACGGGAGGGAGTCCATGGATATATTTCTTCTCTACTGAGTAGCCGACGCCGGTGCCGCACATCAGGATGTACACGCATTCGTCAAAGCTACGAGGGGAATCAACCGGCATATAGGCACAGTTGTAGGCAGGGACATGACAACGATCCATCGCAGGACCGGCTGTCATAAGGGCGCGCATTGATGGCATCACTTCGAGGTTGTAGATGGCGTCATGGAGTTGGTAATAATCTCCCCCATCCATACCACCAATTTGATGACTGTAGTAATCCATCAATCGAGTAACTGTTTCGCCCCAGTTCTCACGACGGTTGTCTTTCTCGATCCACTTGGCATAACGCGACTTGAATATAAATTCTTCGAAAACTGTAGGAAAAGGTTCGTTCTTATTTTCATTCGTCAAAATCATTCTCCAAAGTCATACGGTATGCCTGCTGCTCTTTGCTTAGTTTAGGAAAACGAGGATCACGTCCCCGCCATAGCCGCCTCACTCTGCGACGATCCTTGTTCTCGTACTTGTTCATTCCGGTCATTTGTACGGCCTTCTGTCAACTCTTTGTATCTCTCAAGGAAGAGAGTCTCAGCCACGGTCGGAGAGAATCCCACAGGCTTAACACTACGAACAGCACGTAGGTTAGTGTGCCACAGATCATCTTTGCCGGGAGCGATTTGCTGTCGTTCTGCATGGTACATCCTCTTATCTGCCTGATGAACTTCAAGGGAGTGCAACTTCCACGGGCTGAGGTTGAAGCGACGAGCAATGCTAGCCATGGCTGCATCTTCTAGGGCCCGATATTCAGGCAGCAGTTTCTTCAGAGGTGAGGAAACGTCCCCAAGAAAAGCTTCGGCGGCGTCATGGAAGAGACCTTCGAGAGCAAACTTCTTCGGCACTGAAAGACTAACCAGGACAGAATGCTCGGCCACAGAGTAGAAGCGATTAACATGTCCTGTATAACGACATAGATTAGAAAGAGCATGAGCAATGGTAGCAACAGTATATACCGAACTATCAGGATCAAGAAAATCAAAGTATTCTCCGTCGTACACAGAGATGCAGGAAGGAGTTTGTTCCATCAGTATTCTCCGTCTTTTAGACTATCGGGGTCATGATCTCTCCACCACTGGTCACAAGAGAAACAATCTCCTCCTGTTTCGGCATACTCGTCTAGCTCGATAGTCTTACCACAGGTTTCACACCAGCGTTCCGCTTCATGGTCGTGCATCACTTCTCTCCAGTAGCTGACAAACTCTTTTCACGAAGGAGGAACTCCAGTCGTGCTAAACTATTCCAGGCTGCGTGAGCTGCGTGAAGGATTCCCGAATCATTATCCCAAGGACCTTCCTCTGACTCGGAGATAAGGTGGCGAACCAACGCATCACTATAGCGTTCAAATCCTTCGGGTACAGTGGACCATCCCTTCCAGGAATATTTAGTTGCTCCAAAAGTTGAAACAGCAGCAACTGCCCTGATTGCTCCGGGGAAGTAGTCAACGGCTCCTCGCCAAATAGAGGGCTTTCCTGCGTCAAGTTTTGCACCGCCTGACTTGGGATCAGTTCCGTATGGGTCTCTCTCACTGGTGCTGGTAGGGGCTGGAGGATTTCCTTCGTAGTAATACGAGGGCGCGGACCTGGTCCTGATGGCTTCGCCTTGTACGCCATTACTCTTCACCTTCTCCAGAAACATACCCACTTCCGCCAAATACTTCTGTGCTTCTGATTGGCGTGTCCGTTCCGTCTGCATGGTAGTAAACCTCTTGATCTGAACCAAGCCAGAAATAGAACTTGGAGGGGTCAACAAAAGCCATTTCATTAGAACTCTCGTTCTTCGTCATTAGAATCTTCAATTCTCAAATCCTCTTTGATGTCGTCGAGTTTATCGAGGATGTCTTCCTCGAAATAATAGATGATGTCTCGTACAGAGAGTGAAAGAAGCTCGGCTAACTCCCACCCTTCATACCTGTCTGCAAGCGCCTGCTTGATACCTTCCGACAGTTGCTCTTCGTTCATGATACTCATTACACCTTATACTTTACTACGTTTGCCGTCTTGCCAAGAACCACATGAAGTGCATTGAAGACGCTGGATTTTGAATGCCTTTGTACGGCGATAGCCGCGTGACTGTACTTTGTTGGAACCACAGGCACCGCAAGCTCGGGCTTCTTCTCCCATATGGGGATGGTTTGTGATGTAAGGTCTGATCAAGAGATATAGCTTTACTGTTAGGATGACGTCACCGATGCAGTAGTTCTGCATCCTCTCTTGGGCAGCTTCGTCACCCTCCATAACCTTCGTCCAGAGAGAGAAGCCTTCGTGTTTGACTTTGTCACCAAGACCAAGAAACGGCCCGATGAATTCAAGCTTGCCGCTCTGGAAGCCTAGCTTCTTCACAGTCTTGTACAAATCGATTGAAGTCAGAGGAGGTAGAGGAGAGAAACCTTCAAGGAGAAACTCTCCTCTCAGTTTGGTAAGATCGAACTTGTCTCCGTTGTACGTGATGACGGCGTCGGCTTCAGCCATCATGTTGTAGATACCCTTGAGCATTGCCGTACGACCACCAGGCAGCCAGTCAGCAAAGAAGTATGCCTTGTCTTCTCCAACCCAAGTGGCGGCTACACAGATGATGCGAGAGACCTCTACAATCTGGTTGACTGCGACGTTGACGTCAAACAGTTTCCATGCGTAAACAACTGCAGGTTTAGTCTCGATATCCAAGGCGAGAATTTTAGGTGCGGGGTTAAGACCCTTAAGTTCGGCCATCAGCGGCCCTTTCTTTGTAGAAGTAATGATGGCCGATTTGTTTTACAAACAAGAGGTTGCCCCAGCGACCGGGATAGTTTCTGAAGTATGTTGCTCCACCAGAAGGGTCAGTGTCGTCATAAGAGAATCTAAAACTGCGACGAGGCTTCTTTCTGGTGAATTGAGATGACTTGGCCACTCTGCATACATCCCTACCTTCTCTTGTAGATCGGTTAGTGACGACGTGAGCGACAGCTTGTTGACCTTCAATTGACTCTCCTCTAGCTTCAGAGTATACTACATTCTTAAGACACATCAATGCCGCGAGTGTTAGTTTTAACAACCTTCTTCTTTCTTTTGCGCGGAGAACCTTTTTTCATAATGTCCGGTACAAAAAGTCCTGTACCTTCTGTAAGATACTCAGCGGCTCGGGCGAATGCGGAAGGGACTCTGATATGTCCAACAAGGATTTTGTTACACATTCCACAAAGTATTCCATAAATCTCACCCGTCTTATGGTCATGATCTACAGCTAAATTTCGACCCTCTTCTTCAGCAGTCTTACCACAGATTGCACATCCTCCTCCTTGAGAAGCAAGAATGTCTTCGTACTGTTGAGGAGTAAGACCATAAGTACGCATCAAATCGTAAGTGCGTCTATAATCGGCATTAGCTTCACGCCATTTCTTATGGCTATCTTTTTTATATTGATTGCGTTCTGGTTTACGATCTTTATGTTTCCATCTACAAGATGCCGTACAGTATTTATCAGTAGGGCGATACCCTTTGAATTCTGTCTCGCACTCTAAGCAAACAAGAGGATGGATTTTTCTATTTGTACGAAGATGGGAGGATATGCTCACTATTCAACTATCCCATTGTTCTGCCATAGCTTTGGCGATTCCTTGGTAAGTCTTAGAACGTTCTTTCCACCTATCAGGTGAAGGTGGCATTTTCCACACTCTCTGTTCTCTTCCTTCGACGACATTAGTTGGTACGAGAAGTGGCAAACCTTTTAACCAAAGACAAGTTGCTTTAGTTTCTCCATGCCCAAACTGCCAAGGTTGAATTATCTGGTCAGGTTTGCGGAATCGAGAAGAAATGATAGAGATAGGATTTTCTATACACACGCGAGGATAATCAAGATCAAAGAACAACTTGACAAAGTCAAGGGCTTCAAGCTGCTCTGCTTCTTTGTCTTTAAACCACCTAGCCCCGGAGACTGCCAGATGGGTGCAGGGAGGATGAGCAATTATCAAATCCCAAACATAAGGGTGAACAAGTTTCTTTCTAACATCACACTGAAAATGCCGGTCAGAGCCAGCCAAGTCAGGAAGAAGATCACAAGAAAAAGCGTCATGTCCTTTAGCCAAGAAGGCATCTCTCACTACTCCTGAGAACTCACAGGCTACTAAGACTTTCATCACAGGAACCTGTAGACATTTGGTTCCCGAACTACCTTGGTTAGGTAAACAGGACCAGTAGAATAAGCGTAACCCTGGACTTCAGGGAAACAATTGAACTTGTATGCACAATAAGAGCAACCTGTAGCCAACTTCATGTTACCACTCTTACCTTCTGGTACGAAAGGATAGCATTGACTTGGCATCTCATCAGAAGCTAGAACTTCTTTGAGATGTGATATTCTGTCTTCTGGTTTATGGCACGAGGCAATCGATACAGAGACAGGAGAAACACAGATGTCGCCAGCAACCTTATCAAATGCGATGAAGGCTGGACCTTGATCTGGAGTGAGAACATTGGAGTATCCTGAGATTTGTTGGATGTATCCGAAAGGGTCGTCTTCGACAACAGAACCCTCTTTGAACTTCTTGTATCCGAAAGGAGAGGCGCTCTTTACGTCGATGACTACACCGTCGATGATGGCATCGATATGTCCTTTGACTCCTAGAACTTCGACTTCTCTTTGCTCGTCGGAGACTTCGTGGCCACTTTCTTTAGCAAGGTAGAGGATAAGTTCTTCAATGACATGTCCGTAGAGGAACTTGAAGAGAAGTTTGCCATCCATTTCTTCACCTTGAGTTTGCCGTGAGGCAAGCCAAAGTTTCCTGTCTGGTTGACCAAGAGAGGAGAACCTAAGATTTTCACTTCGATCTTCTTGTTTTGCAAGCCGAGACCGGAGAGTTTCTTTAAGGTTCGTACAGAGAGTTTCAAGATGGTCTTCGTTTGCTACGACGTGGTTATGTGGGTCGAAGAGAGAGTATATGTCTGATGGTAGCGTCTCAAGCGACTTCGTCAACAGCTTTTTCCTTTACTTCTGTAGGAGAAGGAGGGTTCGAACCCGACCCTGCTTTACCAAATACCCATTCGTCATCGAAGTATTGTACATTTTTGGGAATGAAACGAGTAAACTCTTTTGTATGAGCCTTGTCGATGACGTCTTTTAGCAAAGCCGGGCCTTCTGTTTCAAGGTCTACGGAGACTTCGCCTTCCATATAGAAGTAACCCTTACGACGAAAGCTCAGATTAAATCGTTCCATACAAGTCCTTTCAAATAGAGGGCTTTCACCTCTCGCGGAGCCTACGCAGGTCGACCGGTTAGGGACCAGTCCCTCCTCTTCAGTACAACAGAACAGTCTTCCCTGTCTGTACAGATGCACTGCTACCTGCTAACCCTTGGGTTAGTACCTCTTATACGATGTCTTCGATATCGTCATCCAGTTCGTCAAGACCGAAGTCCTGTTCGAAGGTAGTCTCAGTCTTCTCGGGAGCCGCTACCTCACTCCGTTCGGAGGGAGCCGCCTTCAAGTCTTC
>Ga0302187_10002839_pt1 | contig 14183 bp, 9 predicted proteins | sample II_Bog_E1_3_FD_202120 | JGI IMG/M metagenome (GOLD analysis project Ga0302187, IMG submission 202120) | Peat permafrost microbial communities from Stordalen Mire near Abisko, Sweden - II_Bog_E1_3 | ecosystem: Environmental > Terrestrial > Soil > Wetlands > Peat | place: Sweden: Abisko, Stordalen...
ATATCGGGGGTGGGTTGGGTGCGTTCCGGCGGCGCGGCGGCGGGGGGTGCGGGTTGCGGCGTGGGGGCTGGATCGGCGGCGGTGGTCGGGCGACGGGTGGCGCGGCCGAGGCCCCAGCCGCCAAAGGCGCCCGCCGCGACGAGAATCAGCGCCAGCAGCGGGGTGAGCGCGGGGGTGGCGGGCAGCGGGGCAGCGGGCGCCAGGGCGACGTAGGTGGGTGCGGGCGCGGGGGCGGGCGCGGGGGTGGCTTGGGTGGCGGCGGGCGGCGGGGGTGCGGTGGGGCTTGGCGCGGGGCGCGCGATGGAGTCTTGCGCGGCGCGCGCGGTGGGGTCTGGCGCGGGGCGCGTGGCGGCGGTTTCGGCGGGCGCCGGGTCGGGCCGTTTGTGGTGGGCCGGGGCGAGGGCGCGACGGTGGTGGGGGGCGGGGGTGTGCGCGGGGCGCAGGGCATGGTGGGGCGGGTGGATCGTCTCGTCAAAGCCCGACAGCGTGGGGGCCGGCGTCGGCATCGTCGTCGGCTCGATCGCGAGGGCGGTGGCGGCAATCGCCGTCGCCACTGCCATGCCCAGAAGGCCGAGGGCCCCCGTCACCATTCGTCTGCCTGTGCGCCGCATGGGGTTCGATACCGCGTGGATCGTTCGGGCTGAACGACGATTGGCGCGGCTTTCGAGGTGTGCGTGGGGGATCGCGGCGGCGGGGTGGCGGATCGGCGCGGCGGGCGCGGGGGTGCGTCGGTCTTGAATGCCGCGCCGCAACGCGGCATGGATGGCGCATGTCCGAAGCTGAAACGCCCCCGCCCGCCGTCGGCGCCTTGCCGCTGCACCTTGGCCGCACCAGCACGCTGCCCGCCTCGCCAGAGGCGGCCGTGCTCGATTATGTGCCCAATCCGCGCGCCGGATCGCTCTATCTGGTGCGGTTTGCCGCGCCCGAGTTCACCAGCCTGTGCCCCGTCACCGGCCAGCCCGATTTCGCGCATCTGGTCATCGACTATGCCCCCGGCGAACGCATCGTCGAGTCGAAGTCGCTGAAACTGTTCCTCGGTTCGTTTCGCAACCACGCCGGTTTCCATGAGGACGTGACGGTCGGGATCGGCCAGCGCCTCTGCGACGAAATGGCACCAAAATGGTTGAGGATCGGTGGCTACTGGTATCCGCGTGGCGGCATACCCATCGATGTGTTCTGGCAATCGGGCGCACCGCCGGAGGGGCTGTGGGTGCCCGATCAGGGCGTTCAGGGCTATCGCGGGCGGGGGTGACGGGGCCGCCGGTCATGGCAGTGGTCATGGCGATGTCATCAGCGGATGCTTTGACGTAACATAATCAGATGCGGACGGAGTGCGGCCGATGGAGACCGATGTGACCAAGGACGACAGCGCTGCGCAGCCCAGGCCCGTGGCGGCCGAAACCGTGATGGAGGCGCGCGCGCAGGCGCTGGTGGAGGCCGGCGAGAGCGAACTGGCCGCGCGGCAGAGCGATGACCTGGCCGCGATCCGCGCGATCCCCGACCGGTTCTTCAACCGCGAGCTGTCATGGCTGGCGTTCAACCAGCGGGTGTTGGCCGAGGGGCGGCGGCCGGACTATCCGTGGCTGGAGCGGTTGCGGTTCCTGTCGATCTCGGGGAGCAACCTCGACGAGTTCATGATGGTGCGCGTGGCGGGGCTGGCCGGGCAGGTGCGGCAGCGCATCGCCGAGATCTCCATCGACGGACTGAACCCGCAGCAGCAGCTCGACCGCATCCATGAGGAAGTGCTGCGGCTGGATGCCGGGCAGCAGGCGATCTGGGGCGAGGTCAAGGCCGGGCTGGCCGCGGCCGGGGTGCATGTGATCGGTGATGGCTGTGATGCGCATCAGGGCAGCGATTGTGGCGGCGTGGTACAGCGCGATCTGAACGCCACGCAGGCGGCGTGGTTGCGCGATTACTTCAGCGACCGGGTGTTGCCGGTGATCACGCCCCAGGCGATCGATCCGGCGCATCCGTTCCCGTTCATCGCCAATGGCGGGATGGGGCTGATGCTGAGTCTGACGCGGCAGGCCGATGGCGCGCCGGTGATGGAGATGGTGCTGATCCCCGCCGCCTTGCCGCGCTTTATCCGCGTGCCGGCCGAGGCCGGGGACGAGGTCGTGTGGATCAGCATCGAGGAGACCATCTGGCGCAATGCGCGGCTGTTGTTCCCCGGTTTCGAGGTGTTGGGGCACGGCGTGTTCCGCGTGCTGCGCGACAGCGATATCGAGATCGAGGAGGATGCCGAGGATCTGGTGCGCTATTTCCGCACCGCGATCCAGCGGCGGCGGCGCGGCATGGTCATCATGTTGCAGTTGCAGGGGCATTTCGATCCGGCGGCCGAGGCTTTGCTGAAGGACCGGTTGCGGCTGGATCATGCCTTGGTGTTGACCTCCAGCGGGGTGATCGGGGTGGCCGGGCTCTCCGCCATTGTCGACGAGGCGCGGGCGGATCTGAAGTTCGAGCCGTATAGCCCGCGTTACCCCGAGCGGGTGATGGAGCATGATGGCGATATCTTCGCGGCGATGCGCGAGAAGGACATCGTCATCCACCACCCTTACGAGACGTTCGAGGTGGTGATCGATTTCCTGCGGCAAGCGGCGGCCGATCCCGATGTGGTGGCGATCAAGCAGACGCTCTATCGCGCGGGCAAGCAGTCGGCGATCATCGGGGCGTTGATCGCGGCGGCCGAGGCGGGGAAGTCCGTCACCGCCGTGGTCGAGTTGAAGGCCCGGTTCGACGAGGAGCAGAACCTGCACTGGGCGAGCCAGCTTGAAAACGCCGGCGTGCAGGTGATTTACGGGTTCGTCGATTGGAAGACCCACGCCAAGGTCAGCATGGTGGTGCGGCGCGAGGGGGAGACGTACCGGACGTACTGCCACTTTGGCACGGGGAACTATCACCCGATCACCGCGCGGATCTACACCGATCTGTCGTTCTTTACCGCCGAGCCGGCGATGGGCCGCGATGCGGGGCAGGTGTTCAACTTCATCACCGGGTACATCGAGCCAAGGCGGACGGCTTTGCTGGCGGTGGCGCCGGTGTCCTTGCGGCAGCGGCTCTATGGCTGCATCGACCGCGAGATCGCCAATGCGCAGGCGGGCAAGCCAGCGCAGATCTGGGGCAAGCTCAACTCGCTGACCGATGGCGATCTGATCGACAAGCTGTACGAGGCGAGCCGGGCGGGGGTTGAGGTTTCTCTGGTCATCCGGGGGATTTGTTGCTTGCGTCCGGGGGTGCCGGGGTTGTCAGAAAACATCCGGGTGAAGTCGATTATCGGGCGCTTTCTGGAGCATTGCCGGATGTGGTGCTTTGCCGCCGGGGCGGCTTTGCCGCATCCGCGCGCGCGGGTGTTTATCTCCAGCGCGGACGGGATGAGCCGGAATCTGGATCGGCGGGTCGAGCTGCTGGTGCCGATCCGGAACAAGACGGTGCACGATCAGGTGTTGGATCAGGTGATGCTGGCCAATCTGCTCGATACCGAGCAGTCGTGGTTGCTCGATGCCGAGGGTGGCTATGCGCGGGTCGAGAAGGGCGAGCGGCCGTTCAATTTGCACCGGTACTTTATGACCAATCCCTCGCTCTCCGGGCGCGGGGCGGCGCTGGCGCATGGGACCAAGGTGCCCAAGCTGGCGCTGCGGCGCGGGCGGGGGTGACGGTTTAAGGCAGGGGGCCTCCGGCGGCCAAGGGCCACGGCCCTTGGATCCCATTTTTTTTGGGGTGCACCGGGCGCACGCTCGCAACCTTGCGTCACCTTGCCAAAACCCGGGATCCAAGGGCCGTGGCCCTTGGCCGCCGGAGGCCCCCTGTCTTGAAAATCGCGCATCCCCCGCAGCTCATGCACAACTCGCCCGCCGGCGCGCTGGCCATGGCGCGGCGGCGACGCTAAGGCCGCAAACGGGGCACCCATGAAAGGTTTCAGATGTCGGAATGCGATGCCGGGATGATCGCCCAGGACGAACGGGCGATTATCGATATCGGCTCGAACACCGTCCGGCTGGTGATCTTTGGCGGGCCGGTGCGGGCGCCCGTCACGTTGCACAACGAGAAGGTGAGCGCGCGGCTGGGCAAGGCGGTGGCCGAGGGCGGGGCGCTGTCGGACAAGGCGATGCGGCAGGCGTTGGATGCTTTGGCGAGGTACGCGTTGATCCTGCGCATGCGCGGCGTGACCGATGTGCAATGCGTGGCGACCGCCGCCGCGCGCGATGCCACCAATGGCGCGGCGTTCCTGCGGCGGATCGAGGCCCTGGGGCTGAAGCCCCGGTTGCTGTCCGGCGAGGAGGAGGCGATTGCCGCCGCGCGCGGGGTGATGGCGGGCTTTCCCGGGGCGCGGGGTGTGGCGGCGGATCTGGGCGGGGGCAGTCTTGAGCTGATCGATGTCGATGGCGAGCGGTGCACGCACGGGATCAGTTTGCCGTTGGGGACCTTGCGCTTGCCGGGGTTGCGGCTGGGCGGGGCGGCGCGGTTCGGGCGGCGGGTGAAGAAGATGATGCGCGCCGCCGATTGGGCCGGGGCGCATGGGCAGACGCTGTATCTGGTGGGCGGATCGTGGCGGGCGCTGGCGCGCTTTGCCATGTTGCGGATGGATTGGCCGGTCGACGATCCGCACGGCTTTGCGCTGAGCGCGGAGGAGGCCTTGCGGCTCTCGCGGACAGTGGCGGGGCGCAAGCCGGCGGTGCTGCGCGAGTTGCTGGCGCGGGAGCGGCGCGGGGCGGTGCGGCGCGGCAAGATTGCGCGCGCGATGGTGGGCGACGAGAGCGATATGCTGCCCGATCCGCACATCGGCGGGATCGACATTCCGCAGGCGCGGATGAACGCGATGCCCGATGCGGCGGCATTGCTGGCGGTGCTGGTGCGGGTGTTGAAGCCGGGGCGGCTGGTGTTTTCCGCCTGGGGGCTGCGCGAGGGGTTGTTGGCCTCGGCGGCTGCGGCGCCGTTGGCGGGGGATGCGGCCGATCCTTTGCTGGCCGGGGTGCGCGCGTTTGTGATGGGCGAGGATCCGCGTGCGCTGGCCAATGGCGATGCGGTTTTGGCGTGGACCGCCGCCGTGGTGCCGGCGGGGGATGCGGCGCTGGAGCGGGTGCGGCGGGCGGCGGTGTGGTTGGCGCTGGCCTCGCTGCGCGCGGAGCCGAACTTGCGGTTGCAACTGGCGGTGCACTGGGCGCTGCGCAAGCGGTGGATCGGGCTCTCCGCCGAGGAACGGGCGATGCTGGCGGTGGTGATCCTGGCCAACAGCGGGCGCACCGCCGTGCCGGGGGAGCTGGCGCGCGTCGCCAGCCCCGCGCGGTTGCGGCAGGCGGTGGCCTGGGGGCTGGCGGTGCGGTTGTGTCGGCGGATGGGCGGCGGGACCGGCGCGGCTTTGGCCGGGACGACGTTGAGCGCGGGGGTGGAGTCGCTGGTGCTGACCACTGGGGGCGAGCAGGCGGTGCTGGTCAACGATGCCGCCGAGAAGGACCTGCGGCTGCTGGGCGAGTGTCTGGGGTTGTCGGTGGCGATCCGGCGGGGGGCTTAGTTCAGGAAGGATGGATGCGAGGGTCACGACCCTCGCGCTCCCATGACTTTATCGAGGTTGGGGTGGGCCGGCGGCGTTTGGACTTGTGGCGAAGCCACCTTATAGCCTGCGGCGCTGAGGCGTTGCGCTTGGGGGCTGGCCAGCGCTGAGGTGGACAACGTTGGGGGAGCGCGAGGGGCGTGCCCCTCGTGTTTGTCCTTTTCTTGATTCGGTTATGAAAAAATCGGCCGGATCATGTCCCAAACCGGACCAGCCTGTGAATTGTCACAGAACTGACCAATGAGAGTCGCGGCTGCGCAACAGTTGCGGCGTATGTTGCAGTGCATTGCAACCACGCAGATCCGGAGCGCAAGCCGATGGCGCCTGAGCATCCCAGCACAATGACGGGCCCCCGGGCCGCTTTCGCCAACATGCCGGCCTGGCTGAATTTGCCGGAGCCGCGCGGGTTTCGGCCCAAGCGCAAGTATCGCACGGTGTGGATCAGCGATGTGCATCTGGGCACGCGCGGGTGCAATGCCGAGATGCTGGTGGATTTCCTGCGCAGCTTTGAGGCGGAGACGCTCTATCTGGTTGGCGATATTGTCGACGGGTGGCGGCTGCGCAAGGGCTGGTACTGGCCCGATGCGCATAACGAGGTGGTGCGCCGGGTGCTGAAGATGGCGCACCGGGGGACGCGGGTGGTGTTCGTGGCGGGCAACCATGACGAGATGCTGCGCGACTTTGCCGGCATGACGTTTGGCGGCGTCGAGCTGGTGCTGGAGGCGGTGCATGAGACCGCCGATGGGCGCCGGCTGCTGGTCGTGCATGGCGACAGTTTTGACGCGGTGGTGTTGTACCACAAGTGGCTCGCGTACTTTGGCGACAAGGCTTACTCGGCGGTGATGCGGGTGAACATCGTGTTCAACGCGGTGCGGCGGCGGATGAAGCTGCCGTACTGGTCGCTGTCGGCCTATCTGAAGAAGCGGGTCAAGAACGCGGTGCAGTATATCTGCTCGTTCGAGGACGCGGTGGCGCATGAGGCCGAGCAGCGCGGGATGGACGGGATCGTCTGCGGGCATATTCACTCGGCCGAGATCCGCAAGATTGGCGAGATCACTTATTACAACGACGGCGACTGGGTGGAGAGCTGCACCGCGCTGGTCGAGGATTTCAGCGGGGCGATGACGATCGTCGACTGGATCGTCGAGACCGGCGGGCACGCCGTGCCGCTGGTGCCGATCGAAGCCGATGCCGCCGCCGCCGTGGCCGAAGCCGAGGTGGTGGCATGACCGCGATGGGCGAGATCAAGCGGCCGTTGCGCATCGCGCTGGCCACCGATGCGTGGTTTCCGCAGGTCAATGGCGTGGTGCGGACGTTGGCGGCGACGGTCGATGAGCTGATGCGGCGCGGCTATGAGGTGGAGTTGATCACCCCCGAGCGGTTCTGGACGATGCCGATGCCGGGCTATGCCTCGATCCGGGTGGCGATGGCGCCCCGGTTTTCCGCGCGGCGGATGCTGGACGCGTTCCGCCCCGATATCGTGCATATCGCCACCGAGGGGCCGATCGGATGGAGCGCGCGCGGGTGGTGCAAGGCGCGCGGCGTGCCCTTTACCACCGCGTTCCACACGCGGTTTCCGGAATATGCGGCGGTGCGCACGGGGCTTTCGGCCGAGCGGTTCTGGCCGATCATGCGGCGGTTCCACGGGGCTTCGCAGGCGATCATGGTGGCGACGCGGACTCTGGCCGACGAGCTGGCCGGGCGCGGGTTGCCGCAGACCCGCGCATGGAGCCGGGGCATCGATCAGGCGCTGTTCTCGCCGGTGGGTGAGCTGTGCGCGGAGATGGTGGATTTGCCGCGGCCGATTTTGCTGAACGTGGGCCGGGTGGCGGTGGAGAAGAACCTCTCCGCGTTCTGCGAGGCGAAGGTGCCGGGGAGCAAGGTTGTGGTCGGCGATGGGCCGGCTTTGGCCGAGCTGCGCGCGAAGTATCCCGAGGTTCACTTCATCGGGGCGCGGGGCGGGGCGGATCTGGCGGCGGCCTATCGCACGGCAGATGTGTTTGTGTTCCCCAGCAAGACCGATACGTTTGGGCTGGTGCTGATCGAGGCTTTGGCGTGCGGGGTGCCGGTGGCGGCCTATCCGGTGACGGGGCCTTTGGATATCGTCGGGCGCGAGGGGCGGGGCGAGGATGCCTCGTTCCCGGCGACGATCGGCGCGTTGGATGACGTGTTGGAGGTGGCGATCGTGCGCGCCTTGCAGGCCGATCGGCAGGCGGCGGCGGTGTTCGGGGCACGGTTCTCGTGGGCGCGGGCGACGGATCAGTTCGTTGCCGCTATCTCGCATGCGGTGGCCAGCTATCGCGCGGCGCGGCAGGTGACGCGGGTGGCCGAGGCGGCTTGATTCGAGGTTTCAGGATCAGTGCGAGGGTCACGCCCCTCGCGCTCCCATGACTTTATCGGGGTTGGGTGGGGCCGGCTGGCGTGGGCCATGCCGCGAAGCGGCCTTTATCGCCTGCGGCGCTGAGGCGTTGCGCTTGGGGGTTGGCCAGCGCTGATGTGGACAGGTTGGGGGAGCGCGAGGGGCGTGCCCCTCGTGTCGTGTCTTTTCTGAATCCCCCTTAAAACAACGACATTTGACCGTGCTTCCCGGGTTTCACGAACGCCGTGCAGTCCAGCGCGGCCATCTCGCGTTTGAGGCCCAGGCGCAGTGCGGCCTTGTTGAAGCGGGTGCGGATGAGGTCGGCCCAGATGCCGGTCGGGCGCATGCGGGTGTGGAAGTTGGGGTCATTGTCGCGGGGGCCGTGGAGGGAATGGGCGCGCATCTCGCGCACGATGTTCATGACTTTGTCGGCGCGATCGGGGAAGTGCTCGGCGAGCCATGCGCGGAACAGCGGCGCGACTTCGTGGGGGAGGCGGAGGAGGATCCAGCCGGCGCCGTGGGCACCGGCGGCCGCCGATTCGGCGAGGATGCGCTCGATGACATCGTCGGTGAGGGCGGGGATGATCGGCGCGACGTTGATGTGCGTGGGGATGCCGGCGGCGGTCAGGCGCGCGACGGCGGCGAGGCGTTTGGCCGGGGCGGCGGCGCGGGGTTCCAGCAGGCGCGAGAGGTGGGGATCGAGGCTGGTGATCGAGATCATGACAGCGATGAGGTTTTGGCGGGCGAGGTCTGTGAGCAGGTCGAGGTCGGCGAGGATGCGGTCGGACTTGGTGGTGATGGTGACGGGGTGGCGGGTTTCCAGGCAGACCTCAAGGATGCTGCGGGTGATGCGGTAGGTGGCCTCGATCGGTTGATAGGGATCGGTGTTGGTGCCCATCGCGATCGGGGCGGGCCGGTACGAGGGCTTGGCCAGTTCGTTGCGCAGCAGTTTGGCGGCGTCGGGCTTGGCGAAGAGTTTGGTTTCGAAATCGAGGCCCGGCGACAGGTCGTGGTAGGCATGGCTGGGGCGGGCGAAGCAGTAAATGCAGCCGTGCTCGCAGCCGCGATAGGCGTTGATCGAGCGGTCGAACGGGATATCCGGCGACTGGTTGCGGCTGAGGATGGTTCTGGGGTGCTCGACGGCGACGGTGGTGCGGGTTTTGGGCGGGGGACCGTCGATGGTGGCCGCGTCGTCCAGCCAGTCGAGGTCGGCCTCACGTGTGGGGAGGTTGAAGCGCGCGGGGGTGTGGTTGGTGGGGGCGCCTCGGCCCTTGATCGGGGGCATGGGGGGTATTGGAACATTTGTGGAACATTGAGTCAAGGGGGGAAGGGTTTGGATGCGAGGGTCACGCCCCTCACGCTCCCATGACTTTATCGGGGTTTGAGCTGGCCGGCGGCGTTTGGACTTGTGGCGAAGCCACTTTTACAGCCTGCGGCGCAGCGGCGTTGCGCAAGGTGGATGGCAAGTGCAACGTGGACAAGGTTGGGGGAGCGCGAGGGGCCAACCGATTTCTCTCGAGAAATCGGCACGTAAAACGCCCCTCGTGACTTCAACCCTCTGCCTTGGCCTTCTGGTGATGGCGGATCACTTCATCGATGATGAACCGCAGGAATTTCTCGCCGAAATCCGGGTCCAATTGCGCGTCCGAGGCCAGTGCGCGCAGGCGGGCGATCTGGCGTTCCTCGCGGCTGGGGTCGCTGGCGGGGAGGGCGTGGGTGGCCTTGTAGGCGCCGACGGCCTTGGTGATGCGGAACCGCTCGGCGAGGATGTGGATCAGCGCGGCATCGATGTTGTCGATGCTGGCGCGATAGCCGGCGAGGACGGCATCGGGGGCATCGGCGAGGGTCGCGTCGGGCGGGGCGGTGTCGGTCATCGTTGTGGGCGCTAGCATGGCGGGTGGGGGTGGGCCAAGGGGGTTGGGTGTGGCCGCGCGGACAGCCGGCGCGCGGTTCGGCGCGCGTGGGGGGGCGGTGGCGGGGTTTGCGCTTGAATTTAGGCGGGGGTGGGGCCAAGGCGATGGCAATGTCTGCCGAGATCATCCCGCTGCGCACCTCCCGGCGCGCGCCCTCGCTCGACCCCATCCTGGCGCTGACCGCGCCGGGGATGAATGCGGTCAATTCCGTCATCCTCGATCGCATGCAGAGCGAGATCCCGTTGATCCCGGCGCTCGCCGGGCATTTGATCTCGGGCGGGGGCAAGCGGATGCGGCCGATGCTGACCATCGCCTCGGCGGCGCTGCTGGATTATCAGGGGACGCGGCATCACAAGCTGGCGGCGGCGGTGGAGTTTATCCATACGGCGACGTTGCTGCATGACGATGTGGTCGATGGGTCGGACCTGCGGCGGGGGAAGGCGACGGCCAACATCGTGTTCGGCAATCCGGCGACCGTTTTGGTGGGGGATTTCCTGTTCTCGCGCTCGTTCGAGTTGATGGTCGAGGATGGCAGCCTGAAGGTGCTGAAGATCCTGTCGGGGGCTTCCGCCGTGATTGCCGAGGGGGAGGTCGACCAGTTGACCGCGCAGCGGCAGGTGGAAACCTCGGAAGAGCATTATCTCTCGATCATTGGCGCGAAGACGGCGGTGTTGTTTGCGGCGGCGTGCCGCATTGCCGCCGTGGTGGCCGAGCGTGGGGATGCGGCGGAGCTGGCGTTGGAGGCCTATGGCCGCAATCTGGGGATTGCGTTCCAGTTGGCGGATGATGCGATCGATTATGACTCCGATGCCGCCGAGATGGGCAAGGATCAGGGTGACGATTTCCGCGATGGCAAGATGACGTTGCCGGTGATCCTGGCTTACGCGCGCGGGGATGCGACCGAGCGGCGGTTCTGGCAGGATGCGATCGCCGGGTTTGCGACGACCGATGCCGATCTGGCGCATGCGATCGAGTTGATTGCGCGGCACGATACGGTGAGCGCGACGCGGGAGCGGGCGCGGATGTTTGCGCAGCGGGCGATCGACGCGATCTCCGGGTTTCCGGCGGGGGCGGCGCGGGATGCGATGTCCGAGGCGGCGGAGTTTGCGGTTTCTCGGCGGTATTGAAGGGTTAGGTGCGAGGGTCACGACCCTCGCGCTCCCTTGACTTTATCGGCGTCGGGTGGGGCCGGCGGCGTTTGGACTTGTGGCGAAGCCACTTTTATAGCCTGCGGCGCTGGAGCGTGGCGTTTGGTGGTTGGCCGGCTCTGAGGCTGACAACGTTGGGGGAGCGCGAGGGGCTAGCCCCTCGTCTTTCGCTCTTTCGTTCTTTAATCGGCTGGCATGTCCGAACTTCCAATCCATGCCGTTCTTCCTGATTTGCTCGACGCCTTGCGGGTGCAACCGCGAGCGGTGCTGATTGCGCCGCCGGGGGCGGGGAAGACGACGGCGGTGGCGCCGGCTTTGATCGATGAGGACTGGTGTACGGGGCAGGTGATCGTGCTGTCGCCGCGGCGGGTGGCGGCGCGGGCGGCGGCTGAGCGGATGGCCGAGGTGTTGGGGGAGAAGGTCGGCGGGACTGTTGGCTATGTGACGCGGTTGGATGCGGCGCAGGGGGCGCGGACGCGGGTGTTGGTGGTGACCGAGGCGATTTTTGTCGCGCGGATTTTGGCGGATCCGGAGTTGAGTGGGGTGTCCGCCGTGCTGTTTGACGAGGCGCATGAGCGGCATCTGGACAGCGATTTGGGGCTGGCTTTGGCGTTGGAGAGCGCGGGGGTGTTGCGCGAGGATTTAAGGGTGGTGGTGATGTCGGCCACTATTGATGGGGCGCGGTTTGCCAGGTTGTTGGGCGCGGGTGTGCCGGTGGTTGAGAGCGAGGGGCGGGCTTGGCCTTTGGAGGTGCGCTGGTTGGGGGCGCGGCCCGAGGTGCGGGTGGATGAGGCGGTGGCCGGGGCGATCTGGACGGCCTGGGGGGAAACCGAGGGCGATATTCTGGCGTTTTTGCCGGGGGTTGGGGAGATTTCGCGGGTGCAGGAGCGGTTGGCGGTGCGTTTGCCGGGGGCGCTGGTGTTGCCGCTGCACGGGCAGTGCGAGCCGGCGGCGCAGCGGGTGGCGATTCGGCGCGATGCGGACGGGCGGCGGCGGATCGTGCTGGCGACGAATATGGCGGAGACGTCGCTGACGCTGGATGGGGTCAGCGTGGTGGTTGACAGCGGGCTGGCGCGGCGGGCGGAGTTCGACAAGGCGGCGGGGGTGACGCGGTTGATCACCACGCGCGCCAGTCAGGCGGCGGCGGCGCAGCGGGCGGGGCGTGCGGCGCGGCAGGGTCCGGGGGTGGCCTATCGGTTGTGGGAGGCGGCGGGGCACGCGGGGCGTCCGGCGTTCGATCCGCCCGAGATTGCGACGAGCGATCTGGCGGGGTTGGCTTTGGCGCTGGCGTTGTGGGGGACGGTGGACGCGGGTGGGCTGGCCTGGCTGGATGCGCCGCCGGCCAGCGCGATGGCGGCGGCGCGGGGGAAGTTGTTGGGGCTGGGCGCCGTTGGGGCGGATGGGCGGATTACCGCGCATGGGCGGGCGATGGCGGCTCTGCCGATGGCGCCGGAGATGGCGCATATGTTGCTCTATGGCGCGGTGCGGGGGTGCGGCGGGGTGGCCGCCGAGATCGCTATGGTGTTGCAGGAGCGGGGCCTGGGCGGCGTGGGGGAGGATCTGGCGGCGCGGTTGGTGCGGTGGCGCGGGGAGCGCGGGGGGAAGGCTGACGCGGCGCGGGCCATGGCGCGGGGGTGGGCAGCCAAGGCGGAACGCCTTGCCCAGCAAATGGAGCGGGCCGAGGGGTTGGTGACGGTGGGGGCGCGGGAGGCGGTGCCTGAGGCGGTGCTGTTGGCGGAGGGGTTTCCGGACAATTTGGCGCGGGCGCGGGATTCTGGTGGGGAGGCTTGGTTGGCGGCCGGGGGGCGGGGGTTGGTTTTGGATGCCGGCTCGGTTTTGGCGCGGGCGGAGTTTTTGGCGGTGGGGGATGCCGTGGGGGTCGCCAAGGGGGCGCGGATTTCCGGGGCTATGGCTTTGACTGCGGGTGAGGTGACGCGGTGGTTGGGGCATCGGATCGAGCGGCGGCATACGCTGCGCTGGGTGGCGGAGGAGCGGCGGGTCGAGGCTTTGCTGGAGCAGCGGTTGGGGGCGATCCTGATCGCGCGCGGGCCCGATCCGGCGCCGGATGTGGCGGCGATGCGGGCGTTTTTGTGCGCGCGGGTGCGTGAGGGGGGATTGGGGTTGGTGCCGTTTGGGCGGGCGGCGGAGGCTCTGCGCGTGCGGGCGCGGTTTGCGGGGGTGCCGGCGTTGAGCGACGCGGCATTGTTGGAGGGGGTGGAGGATTGGTTGGGGCCTCTGTTGGGGCGGCGGTTGGATGATCTGGATGCGGGGCGGTTGCATCGGGCTTTGGAGGCGCGGCTGGATTGGGGGGATCAGCAGGCGCTGGAGCGGTTGGCGCCGGCCGAGTTCGTCAGCCCGGCGGGGACGCGGCATGCGATTGACTATGACGATGCCGGCGGGCCTTCGGTCGAGGTGCGGGTGCAGGCTTTGTTTGGGCTGGATCGGCATCCGGGGTTTGGTTCTCCCGCGCAGGCTTTGTTGTTGAAGCTGACCTCGCCGGGGGGGAAGCCGATCCAGACGACTCGCGATTTGCCGGGGTTTTGGCGCGGGTCGTGGCGCGATGTGGTGAAGGAGATGAAGGGGCGGTATCCCCGGCATCGCTGGCCGGATGCGCCTTGGGATGAGGATCCGAGTTTGAAGACCAAGAATGCTTTGGCGCGGGAGAAGGGGAAGGGGTGACATGCGAGGGACACGTCCCTCGCGCTCCCATGCGTTGTCGGCGTGGCGTGGGCCGGCGGCGTTGCGGAACGTCTCACCGCCGGAGGTTTGTATTGCGGCTTCGCCGCAGGCGCGGGGTGGCGGGTGTGGCGCATGGGCGACGGTGCGTTGCCAGATGCCGGTGCCCGAGAGCGTGACCAATGCAGTTATGGGGGGCCGGGGGTGTAACACCCCCGGCCTTCCGCCTGTTTGTTTCGCTTCGCCCCCGCACAATCCCTGCTTGATTCCCGCCCCGATTCGCGTGCATGGCATCACCCCATGAGCGCACGTATCTATCAACGCCCGAAGAACGCGATGCAGTCCGGCAAGGCGCTGCTCGATCAGTGGATCCTCGAATTTGCGCCGGCCGAGGCGAAGCGGGCCGACCCGTTGATGGGCTGGGCCGGGTCGGGCGACACGCAGGCGCAGGTGGTGCTGAAGTTCCCCGATGTCGATCAGGCGAAGGCCTATGCCGACAAGTACGGCATCGAGGCGGTGGTCCATGCCACGCCGCCGCG
>Ga0302187_10002841_pt1 | contig 14179 bp, 12 predicted proteins | sample II_Bog_E1_3_FD_202120 | JGI IMG/M metagenome (GOLD analysis project Ga0302187, IMG submission 202120) | Peat permafrost microbial communities from Stordalen Mire near Abisko, Sweden - II_Bog_E1_3 | ecosystem: Environmental > Terrestrial > Soil > Wetlands > Peat | place: Sweden: Abisko...
CACGCTGGAAATGAAGCTGCCGCAAGGTTGGAACGTGGAACTGCCAGAGGCCATTCACCAGCACACTGCCCGGACTGAATGTGACGTCACCTATCGGCTGAAGGGTGGGACGCTGTTCGCTGAGCGTCGCCTGGCAATCCTGCAGTCGAAGGTTCCGGTAGCCGAGATCAAGCCTTATTCGGATTGGTATGAGGCCTGCGGCGCGGGTAGCGTTCCCTATCTGCAACTGCTCAAAGTCTCGGCCCCGAGCGCAGGTGTGAGCGTCTTCGGTTCAAGCCAAATGCATGCGAGGCAACTGGTTGATATGGCCAATGCCCAGATTCGTCAGGGCGGCTATGACCAGGCAGAGGTCTCGCTGAAAGAAGCGCAGGCGCTGGATGCCAATGCGGGAGATCTCTGGGGAGACTTCGGCGCCGTGGCCATGCACCGCGGCCAGTTGAAGGAGGCGATCCGGCTTTACGCCAAGGAGATGACCCTGCATCCCGAGTCTGAGTTCGCCTATCGCAACCTGGCCCGCCTGCAGGAGGTGACGGGAGATTCCGCTGCGGCTCTCGACACGCTGAAGCGCTGGCAGACGCGTGCTCCCGCCAATCCGGCCCCGTCCATCCAAGCAGTTCAGATGCTGCTGAACCAGCAGGACAACGCGGAAGCACTGAAACAGGCCAAGGCCGCGAAGGCGATATTGACTGAGGTGGCCCAACAGGATGAAGGCTTCCTGCTGATGCTGGGGGAAGCCAGCATGCGCGCCGGTGAAATCACTGTCGGCCAACCGCTGGTTGAAGCGATCGCCAAGGACTCGACAGACCTCACCCGGCGCAACGACGCGACGTATGAACTCGCGACATCAGGGCTTAATCTTGCTTTGGCCGATAGGTCCGAACGTGACGTGCTCGAGAAGCTGGTGGCAGAGTCACGCACCTGGACGGGCGGTGAATCACCGGTGTTGCTGCGCCAGAGAAGCTCCCTGATGACGGCGTGCTGGGACACGATGGGGTGGATTTTGTTCAAAGAGGGTAAGAGCGGAGAAGCCGAAGCCTGGATCCGGCCTGCGATGATGATGCGTCAGGATTCGGAGGTTGGTGGACACCTCGGTGACATTCTGATGGCTGAGCATAAGCCCGTGGAGGCGGCGACCGCCTATGCCGAGGCCCTCGCTGCTATGCCCGCAACGGACGCCATGGGCGTGCGGATGAAGACTGACTCCCCACGCGCCAAGGAGCTACGAGAGAAGCTTGATGGGGCAAAGTCAGCTGCGAAATTGACACAGACCCCGGATGGGCGTGCGGGGTTGCAGGGGTTGCGCACATGGAAGATCGGCGCAGCGGGGCAACTGAGCGGGACAGCTGAATTTCATGTGCTGCTGTCGTCTCGTGGGGTGGCATCAGCTTTGCCAGCTGGGATAGTGCCTCACGTGATGCAGGAACGGATCAACGCTGCGACGTGGAGCGAGCGCTTTCCCCCAGGTGAAGATCCACGAATTGCTGCCAAGGTCGTCCTCAACTGCCACAGCAGCGTCTGTGAATTGGTGATCGAGCCCTGATAAGGCGCGATCTGACGACCCGTTGGGCGGCGCAGCTTCTCGCAGGGATGGCTGCGAGGCCGCGACTGCCGCTCGGCTACAATGGTGCTCAGGGCTCGCGTGCGTCCTTCCGTGTGCCCGCATATCCGATTCACCCCCTTATAGGAGTTTCCAATGTCGATTCCGGCCACGCAGATGCGCCCCGGCATGATCATCAAGTACAAGGACGACCTGCACCTGGTCTTCTCCGTCGAGCACCGTACGCCGGGCAATCTTCGGGCGTTCATCCAGGCCAAGCTGAGGAACGTGCGCACGGGTGCGATGTTTGTGGAGCGGTTCCGTTCGCCCGATCCGATCGATCGGGTGCATGTGGACTCGGTGAAGATGGAGTACCTGTACAGTGACGGCGACGACTACTACTTCATGGACCAGGAGACGTTCGAGCAGCTGAACCTGAAGCGCGAGACGCTGGGCGATGCGGTGGACTACCTGACGCCGAACCTGCTGATCGAAGTGAGCAGCCATGACGGCAAGCCGGTGGGTATTGAGCTTCCGCCTTCGGTGGTGCTGACGGTGGTGGAGACGGAGCCGGGCATCAAGTCGGCGACGGCGAGCAGCGTGACCAAGCCTGCGAAGACCGATACGGGTCTCGTGGTGCAGGTTCCCCCGTTCATCAACGAGGGCGAGAAGATCAAAGTGGATACGGCCGAGGGCGCGTACATGAGCAGGGCTTAGTCAATGCCGGAAACAGCTGGCACCAGAACAATTCTGGATGGAGTAGCGGCTATCATCAGCGCGTCGGCGTGGCCTCTGGTCACGTCGATTGCTCTTTGGGGCTATCGCAAAGAAATACGCGAAACTAGCGCGATCTTGGTGAAGAAATTAGGATCGGCCGACCAGATCAAGGTAGGCCCCATCGAGATTGCCAGCAGGGTGATCGAGAGTGCCATTAGTTCGGTGCCAGTGGTCCAGGAGAAAAATAGCGTACCCGAAGTACAGCTCGAAGCAGGAAAAGAGCTCGAGATCAAAGTGCGGGCGTCCGGGGTTGATGAGGCACAGAGTCTTATCGCAGTCGGGCGCGAGATCAGGGAACTCGCGCGTAAATACGAGCGTAACCGAGCTGCCAGCGCCTCGAGTGATCTGCGCACATGGGAAATGGACAAAGTTGTCGCACAGATGCGCACTCTTGGCCGCCTCGCGGTCCCCTTGCTGACTGAACTTGCGTACTCGCCCTACCCAGGTGAACGGTTAGCCGCAATTGCAATCCTTCAGGTTCACCCCGACCACGACTATGTCCCGTGGTTGGAGAGCCGCATGGACAAAGAGGTCCCCTTTGTCTTCTTCCATGCCGCCCTAGCTCTCCGCCAGTACGTTGTAGAAGGAAATATTGCAGACATCCGATCCACCAGGGGCGCTCTGCAGCGAGCGGTCAATACGGTCCAATCCTTAGACAAGGACCGACCGCATCAGAACACGGTGAACGTCCTGAAGGATGCCCTCGAGATACTCGATGAGACCCACTAGGAACGAGCATCCACCCTCAATCGAGAGCTTCACTTTCCGCCTCGCGACGATGGAGGATGTTCCTGCGCTGCATCGGCTGATTGAGCGCAGTGTGAACGGGCTGCAGGCGGGTGAGTACACGGACGCGCAGCGGGCCGGAGCGTTGGGGCATACGCTGGGGTTGGATACGCAGCTGGTGACGGACGGGACTTATTTTGTCGTCTCGCCGGCTGGTGAGACGGGGGTTCTTGCGGCCTCGGGCGGATGGAGTTATCGGAGCACCACGTTTGGTTCGGATGGCGCTGCGGTACGGGATGCGAGTGTGCTCGACCCGGCGAAGGATGCGGCGAAGATTCGGGCGATCTTTGTGGATCCGGGGTTTGCGCGGCGGGGGTTGGGGTCGCTGGTGCTGGCGCATTGCGAGGCGGCGGCTGTGGCTGCGGGGTTCCGGAGCTTCGTGATGGGATCGACTCTGACGGGCGTGCCGCTGTATGCGCTGAAGGGCTATCGCGAGGTGGGGCGGATGGATGTGCCGCTTCCGAATGGCGAGGTGCTGCCGATTGTGTCGATGAGGAAGGACGCGGAGTAGGGGGTGTCGGAGCATCGTTCCGGATCGGTCAGGGTACGCGATAGACTTTTCGCATGTCGAGATGGGTGATCGGCGGACTTTGCGTTTCAGCGGCGTTGCTTTGCCTGGGGCTAGGTATTCGTTTCGCCTCGGGTCGCGGGCAGGGTCAGAGTAGCGAGTTGAAGCCTATCGGTCTCCCCGCCGCAGGGGAATGGTGCGATATCAAGCTCCCGGTCACGAAAGTGGAATGCTCGACCTCGGGGTGCGTGATCGATGCCTTCGGGCTTCAAGATGGCAAACGCACCGGACTCCGAATCAAGACGAATTGGTTCGGCCCTGATACATCGGCGAAGAGAACAGATGGGCTCCCAAATATCCGGTTCAAGGATGCTGGCGTGGTCTTTGAGCCTCAAGGCGAGGCCACCATTAATCTTCTTCACCTACAGGCGAAACTGTATGGGCATCCGGTTCAGACCTTCGAGCTGCCGAAGGAGATTCCTCTGACCGCAGCTACGCTCGGCGGCGATCCCGATAAGCTGCGTGACGAGGCCGTGAAGCTTAAGGTCTTTCACGGTGGGGACGAAGAGGGCGATCCCCAATATTTTGAGCTGTTCGTCAATTTCCACCTCGATGAGGGCTACGTAGAGCTCGCCGAGAAGGACCCTGACTATCGCCTGGGTGTCCTGCGTTCCTTCGGTGCGCATTTCTAGCTAGACTTGAACCCATGGTGCTTCACTTTCTCGTTCGCGGCCGTGTGCAGGGTGTTGGTTTCCGGTGGTATGTCCATCGTGAGGCTGCAGAGCTGGGCCTGCGTGGCTGGGTGCGGAACACCGATGCCGGCGAGGTGGAAGCAGTGGCTGCCGGCGATCCCGAAGACCTGGCCGAGCTGCGTCATGCCATCCGCAAGGGGTCGCGGGGATCGCGGGTGGACAAGGTCGTCGAGCATGAGCTTGAGGAGGCCGAGGCCGAGAAGCTGGGGCCGTTTGTGATCGAGGGTGCGTGGTAGGTTGAGTTCTCGTGGCGGCTCGGTGAAGCAGTTCCGTCGTCGCCTTGGGCTCCTCAGGATGACAATTTCATCGCGTGAGACAATCAGCGCGGCCCTCCCAGCGCGTTGCGCGAGGGACAGCGGCCGGCTCAAACCCGCCTGCTTTGCTTTCTCATTGACAGCGAAGCGTGCGGGTTTGTACTGTTTTGCCGCAACGTTACCGGTTACGTAGACCGATCCCAAACTTCGCAGGTGTCCTGATTCATGGCGAGCAGCAAAGCCAAAGCGATTCTTACTGACAGCCACTTCTGGGTTCCGTTCCTTGTCCTGCTGGCAGGCATTGGCCTGCTGGTGGCCTTGCACTAAATCGACGCGACGGAGACCTGAAGATGGCAACCCTTACCGGCAAGACACCCGCTCGCAGTCAGCAGCGGGATTCCGTGAGCCTCTCGCTTCACCTGCTTGGCGTCATCTGCGGACTGACCGCAGGCGTTTGGCTGGGCGCGGCGGAGGCTCCCACCAAGCTCGTCACGGCGGGCTTTTCTCCGTATGCGATCTCGCTGGCCATGGTGGCCGGCGTGTTCACCGCGCGATGGACGTTTCCCACGCTGCTCAAGGGCACGGGCTACGTCTTTACGGACCTGCGCGAGAAGAAGCACCTGATCGTGTGGGCGCTGCTGGCGGGCGCGCTTTGGGCGGTCGCTAATACTCTGACGGTCTTCGCCATTCGCGACGTGGGCCTGGCGGTGGCGTTTCCGCTGTGGAATGCGAACGCGCTCATCGGGATGTTCTGGGGGCGGGTGCTGTTTGGCGAGCTGAAGGGCGCAGGCGCGGGGACGATGATGAAGGTCGTGCTGGGCGCGGTGCTCATCGTGATCGCGGCAACGATGTTGGGATTCAGCACGATTCATGGCGGTGCGTTGGGAAGCCATGCCGTCGAAGGCATCTGCGCGGCGCTGGGCGCGAGCCTGATGTGGGGCACGATGTACGTGCCCTACCGGAAGGCCTACCTGAGCGGGATGAATCCGCTGAGCTTTGTGACGGCGTTTACCGTGGGCGAACTGGGCACGGTGCTGGCGCTGACGCTGCTGCTGGATGGCGGCACGCACTCCTCGGCGTTCAAGCTGATGCAGATGCCGGGCGTGCTTTTCTGGCTCTTCCTGGGCGGGTTTGTGTGGGTGATTGGCGACCTGTTCCAGCAGTTTGCCGCGAAGTACCTTGGCATCGGTCGCGGGATCCCGCTCTCGAATACCAATCAGCTGTGGGGACTGGCCTGGGGAGCGCTGGTGTTTGGGGAGCTGGCGGGCGCGAGCCACAACCAGATCCTGCTGGTGCTGGCGGGTTCGATCGGCATGATTCTGGGAGCGCTGGCGATCAGCACAGCGGTTGCGGGTGCGCGCGAGCAGAGCTCGACGAACGAAGCGGTGCTGCGCGAGTGTGAGCGCTACGGGCTCGACTACAACCGCGCGATCATGGCGCAGATGGGCGATGAGTTCGATGGCAAGGGCGAGAGCCGACGTTGGTGGGACTATGCGATTGTGCTGACGGCTACGGCGATCTTCGTCATCCTGGGGCTGCGGGCGACGGTGCCTCCGCTGGCGATGAATCTTCGGTGGATCGGCGGGCTGGGTGTGATCCTGCTGGTTAGCCTGGTGATCGGGACGTGGAATCTCTACAAGCGGACGCGTTTCAGCTAGCGTTTTGCTTCCTTCTTGCAACAAGAACGGCCGCCAGCGATGGCGGCCGTTCTTGTTGCTGAGTATGTCGGGCTTTCAGCCCTCGGTTTATCGTTGGCACCTTACCTGGGCCTTCGGCCCAGGCTGCTATATGACGGGCCTACGGCCCTTACAAACCCCGACAAATTGGGAGGCTCCGCGCGGCGTTAGAAGACGAGCTTCGCGGAGAGCTGCGCGATGCGGGGTGCGATGTCGGAGCCGATGCGACCGAAGCTGGCGGAGGTCTGCGAGCCGGTCGGGTCTCCGAGGTTGGTGTGGTTGAGAAGATTGAAGTACTCGGCGCGGAACTGGAGGGTTGTCTTCTCGTACAGCTTGAAGTTGCGCGTAAGGCTTGCGTCCCAATCGATGTAACGCGGGCCGACGAAGGAGTCCTTCTTTACGTTGCCGAAGGTATCGAGCGCGGGCGTTGCGAAGGCGGTGGGGTCGAGGTAGTTGACGCAGGTTGTCGTGGCCGCGATGCCGAAGGAGCAGGCGCTGCCGCCGTAACCATTGCCGGTGCGCACCGGAACATCGAGCGCCGTGCCGAGGCCAGCGAGGGAACGATCCGAACCCACCGTGATGTTGAGCGGATCGCCACTGTGCAGCGTGACCAACCCTGCCATCTGCCAGCCATTGACGATCGCCTTCAGCACCATGGGACCGGGCTTGAGCAGCGGGAAGACCCACGTGTAGGAGAACGAGAGGTTGTTGCGGTGATCGAAGACCGACGGGCCGTAGTCGAGGCGCTTGAAGTTCTGCACGTAGATGGGGAGGATGAAGGCCTGCCCTGCTCCAGCGCTGGTGACGGCGGTGTTGTAGGGGATATCGTCGAGGCTCTTGGACCAGGTGTAGTTCAGCGTGGCGGAAAGGCCGCGCGAGATGCGCTTGGTCAGGGTGGCCTGCAGCGCATTGAACAGCGTGTTGCCGCCCATGTTGGTCTCGCTGATGCTGGCGAAGTTTTTATAAGGGCGACGCGCCTGTTCGTTGCCGGCGGTGTCGGTCACACCGTTCTGCACCGCCGGATTCAGCTCGACGTTGGTGAAGATGTGCGAGCCGTGGGAGCCGACGTACGCGATCTGCGAGGTAAGCGTAGGCGTGATCTGCTGCTGTACCGAGAGGTTCCAGTTGTACATCAGCGGCGTATGGAAGGTGCCCGAAGGATCGAAGGTGATGACGGTGACCGGCGTCGGGAACGGTGTGTTGGCGGGTAGCGGCAGCGTAACCGGGAATGGGTTCGGGGTCGCACCGTAGGGGTTGGAGAAGGTTGCCGTGGGGTCGGTCGCGGTGGGGTTCGAGACGGTGTAGGTCTCCGTGAAGGGATTAGCGCCGATCCAGCCGTTGTTGAAGAGGTCGTTCATGCGGGTGTCGTAGAACATGCCCGCGCCGCCGCGAACGCTGGTTGAGGCGTTGCCGAAGACGTCCCAGGCAAAGCCGAGTCGCGGCATGAAGTTCTTGTAGTTGGAGCGAACGCCATCGCGAGGCATGCCGGTATCTCCGGGAAAGAGCAAGCCCGCGGGCGCCAGGGGATAGACGGTCGAGACACGATTGGTGGCGTAGGCCGTGGGATTGAACTGGCCCATGCGGCCGGCATCGGTCTGCGGGATGAACGGCTCCCAGCGCAGGCCGTAGTCGAGGGTGAGGCGTGGCGTGGCCTTCCAGCTGTCCTGCACGTAGGTGCCGATGAACTTGGCGCGGTTGTCCTGGAACTGACCGGCAGACTGGCTGAAGGCGCTCATGTAGCCGAGGAAGAAGCTGGCCATGGCGTTGTTGGTGCCGGTTGCAGCGAAGGTGAACTGCCCGGGCTGGCCGTTCTGGTTGACGACGTCCAGGCGAGCCAGTTCGCCGTGGAAGCCAAAGCTAACGTCATGCGAGCCCTTCACCCAATGCACATCGTCGGAGAGGGTCATGTTGGAGCGCTTGAAGACCGCATGCGGGTTCTGGCCGAAGGAGAAGTTGCCGGAGACGCTGATGGACTGGAAGGACGGGAACGCAGGCTGCCAGATGTTCACGCCCAGCGTGCCCGCGTCAATGCCACCCGGCAGCGGACCGCGCACCGAGCCTTCACGCTGGTAGTTCACGATGAGGTTGTTGAGCCAGCGCTCGTTGAAGGTGTGCGTCTCGGAGAGCAGAGCGGTCTGGTAGGTGATGTCTGACTGGTCCTGGTAGGTGAGGTAGTTCTTTGGATTGAGCACGCCGACGAGGTGGAACTTGTCCACGTAGTAGCGAGCGGTGAGGCGGTCCTTGGAGGTGAGTGCCTGATCGAAGCGACCAACGCCTTCGTCGTAGTTCTGCGAGTTGGGCTGCAGGTAGCTGAAGGGCGTGCCGTTGGACGCGGCCACGGGGATGTAGTTCAGCAGGGCGAGCGAGGCCTTGTCGAAGCGGGTCGTGGGGATGGTTGCCTGATAGAGATTGGTCCCGACCTGAGTGTAGGGAAAGCATGCTTTCGTGCTTGGGTCGAGGATGCAGTTGGAGGTGGTTGGCGTGCCGGTGGCGGTGAACTGGAAGAGCCCGGCCTGATTGGCGGTCGAAGGCAGCGAAGCGTCGCTGGAGGTGGTGGCGGATTGATCACGCAGGCGGCTGCCCTGGTAGCCCGCGAAGAAGAAGCCCTGCTTCGACTTCCAAAGGAATGGGATGCCCACTGGACCACCGATGACGCCACCGAACTGGTTGCGCTTGAGAGGATCGGTGAATGGCGTGAGGACGCCGTTGACCACGGTCGTCGAGAAGTGGTCGTGCGCATTGAAGATGCGATTGCGGACGTACTCGAAGACGTCGCCGTGGAAGTTGTTGGTCCCGGACTTGGTGATGATGTTGACCACGCCGCCGGCGTTCTCGCCGTACTCGGCCTGGTAGTTGGAGGTCTGAACGCTGAACTCCTGCAGCGCGTCGGGGAACGGGAACGGGGCGTTGACGTTGGTGTACTCGTCGACGTTGTTGCCGCCATCGAGCATGAAGTTGGTCTGGTTGGTGCGCGAGCCGTTGACGGTGATGAGCACAACGACCGGGAAGGTCTTGGTGTTGCCCTGGTCGATGGAGCTGATGTTGGGCGCGGGCAGTACGCCGGGGGCGAGCAGAGTGAGCTGTGCGGCGTTGCGGCCGTTCAACGGAAGCTCATTGACCTGGCGCTGCTCGACGACCTGCGACATGGTGCCGGTGACGGTATCCACCTGCGGGGCTTCGGTGGTGACGATGACGCTCTGCGTCTCGACGCCGACCTGGAGCGCGGGGTTCACGGTCAGGGCCTGGTCGGCTTTGAGTGAGACTCCGTTCTGGACGTAGGTCTGGAAACCCGACGCTGTGGCGGTGAGGTTGTAGGTGGTCGGAGGGAGCGACGCGAAGACGAATTCGCCCTGGCCGTTGGTGATGGCCGTGGAAGCGTAGCCAGTGCCGGCATCGGTGGCGACAACCTTGGCGGATGGCACGGCTGCGCCGGTGGCATCGGTGACGATGCCGGAGATGCGACCAAGTCCCTGGGCCCGCGCCGAGCCAAGGCCGGCGGCTAGGAGGAGCGTGAGGGCGAACAGCAATCTGAGCGCAGAGCGAAGGTTGGTATGCATGACGGGAGCCGATGCTAGAGAGGAGGGGATGGCCGTGTCAATAGAAATGTCATGCTGCATATTTATGAAGAGAACGAGTGATGCCCCTCTGTGACTCGCGGAGCCGCGCCGTTCCTCGCCGATTTGCATATCTGTAGGGCTGATCGAGAGTCGTCGACTTTCGCTACAGTTAGCGGTTGCTGCGGGTGGCCATCTGAGAGGAGGTTCGGTGCGGCGTCTCTCTTTGGAGTCCGCGATGCGGATTTTCGACGGTCCATCCAGACAGTTCGCGCGCTACCACGCGCGATACCCTACCCTTTCGCAAATTGCGCGAAAGGATGGGCCACCCACGGTTGACTGAGGTGAAGTTAGTTCTGGGTGGTGAGTTCCAGCTGCTCGCTGGCGTGCTCGTCCATGTGCGGGGAGAAGTGGGCGCGGCAGCGTGCTTCGTAGAGGCCGGCAGCGCCGACGACGACGAGTTCCTGCGACTGGCCGAGGCGCTGGGTGTGGATGGCGGGCTGGCCGCAGACCATGCAGACGGCGGAAAGCTTGGTGACCTTGTCGGCGAGGGCCATGAGGTTGGGGACGGGGCCGAAGGGCTCGTTGGCGAAGGTGGTGTCGAGGCCGGCCATGAGGACTCGCTTGCCGAGTGCCACGAGTTCCAGCGCGAGGGGGATGATCTCGCCAGAGAGGAACTGGACTTCATCGACGCCGATCACATCGATGGCTTCGAGCTGGGGAGCGAGCGCGGCGCGGAGGTCCTCGACGTTGCGGACGGTGGAGGCGTCATGGGTCTGTTCGCTATGGCTGGCGATGGCGGAGCGGTGGTAGCGGAGGTCGATGTCGGGCTTGAAGCAGGCGACGCGCTGGCGGGCGATGCGCGCGCGCTTGAGGCGGCGGATCAGCTCTTCGCTCTTGCCGGAGAACATGGGGCCGGTGATGACTTCGAGAACGCCGGGATCTGTCTGCATGTTGTCGATGTGCCTTTGCGGAAGTATCCGACGCCGATGTGTGCGGCTCAAGGGATATCGTAAAGCTGCGGATTGCGCGAAACGGTGGATTTCAGGCTCGAAACAGGGCGGCGGGTAGAATGGCGAAACTCTGCCTGTGGGAGATGACGCGGTGAGACAGATGGATCGTTCGGAGAAGGTTCGCGAACGAATGTATCTGCTGCTTGCGTGGATGGCACTGGCATTGGCGGCGGGCTGCGTCTTCTTTGCGAATCTCCGCTTCGGCTCCGCAGTGATGGGGGTGGCCTTCCAGGACGACTTCTACTACTACGCAACGGTGGCGCGAAATCTGGCGCTGCATGGGTGGTCGACGTTCGATGGCATTCACCTGACGAATGGGTACCACCCGTTGTGGCTGGGAATCCTTGCGGCGCTGACGTGGCTGAATGGTGGCGGCTCGGATCGGCGCTTTGCGTTGATGCTGGAGTGCGTGCAGGCGGGTTTGCTGGGAGCGACGGCGCTGTTCGTGTTTCGTATCGCGCGGCGGTTCTGCTCGCTGCCGTGGGCGCTGACGATCCAGCTGCTGACGGCGAGCCTTGCACTGATCCAGCTGCGATCGGGCATGGAGGCAGGGCTGGCGATTGTGGCGGCGTTCGCGCTGCTCGACTTCCGAGGGAGCGCGCGGTTTTCGTGGTCGGCGAGGAACGCGTTTCTGTATGGCCTGCTTGCTTCCCTGCTGGTGCTCTCCCGTCTCGATGCCGGGCTGCTGGTTGCGCTGTTGATAGCTTTCGATGTGCTGCCCGCTGCCTTGCGTAAAGAAACTTCAAGTGCCAGCCTGGCGGCGTTCGCGGCGGGGCTGGCTCCTGTGGCGCTCTACCTGGGGCTGAACGTGATCGTCTTCGGGACGCTGCTGCCGATCTCCGGCACGGCGAAGCAGCTGAGGCACCATCACACGCCGTCGGCCCGGGCGCTGGCTTCCTTCTGGGAGCAGATCGTCCATGGCAAGAGCCCGGTGTACGCGCTGTTTGCGGTCCTGGTTGTTATTGCGCTGCTGTACCTCGCGATTCGGCGCAGATCGCCCCTGGCAGGGCATCGCGGAGTGATGACTGCGGTGCTGCTGTTTCCGCTGGTGCATGTGCTGCTGATCTGCTGCATGAGCGACTGGCTGGTGTGGGACTGGTACCTCTATCCGTGGCCGATTGCGGGCGTCTTCGCGTGCTGCCTGTTGCTGGCTGCAGGTTCACGCCATGCGGTCTGGATGGGGCAGGCGGGCTCAGCTGCCTTTGCAGGGACGTTCGCGCTCTTCGTGATGTACGTGCTGCTGCTGTACACCGGGACGAATCCCGCGCAGAGCCTTACGTATCTTGCGGGTGAAGATGTGGCGCGCTTCGCGGCCGAGCATCCGGGGATCTACGCGATGGGCGATCGTGCCGGTGCGGTTGGGTATCTGAGCAGCCAGCCGGTGATCCAGCTCGAGGGGCTGATGATGGACAAGGCCTATCTGGAGAACGTCCGCGAGGGGAAGGATCTGAGGTCCGTGCTGCGGAGCTATGGGGTGCGCTACTACATCTCCACGGAATACCCGGACAAGCTGACGAAGTGCTTCCTGGCGCGGGAGCCGGTGCAGGCCGGGCTGGATTCGCCGGTGATGACGGGGATGTTCTGCAGTAAACCGCTCGCGGCCTACCCGCATGGCTACCTGACCAACCGGATCTTCGACCTGACTTCTCCCGACTGAGTGAGGGAGATTCAGCGTATTCTCGTGTTGTCTTGAGTGCGCTGCGTTGGCTGAGCGCGTTGTCTTGAGTACTTCAACCGGAGGCAAAATCATGAAGCGGTTTGGATGGATGGGTGTGGCTGGGCTGGCCATGGGCGCGACCCTCGCGCTGGCGCAGGGGCCGAAAGAGATCAAGGTTCCGCTGAAGTCGGCGAAGGGTGAGGATGCAGGCTCGGTGACCTTCAAGACAGTGAAGAAGGGTGTGAAGGTTCACGTGGTGCTGAAGAATATGTCGTTTGGGGACCATGGCGTCCACATTCATCAGCATGCGGTGTGCGATGCGCCGGACTTCAAGGGCGCGGGTGGGCACTACAACCCGGACAGCAAGCATCACGGCTACATGAACCCGGACGGCCACCACAATGGCGACATGCCGGGCAATGTGTCGGTGGGCGAAAACCACATGGGCGAAGCGACCTACACGATCAACAGCGTGTCGCTGGACCCCTCGGCCCCGAACTCGCTTTTTGCTGACGGCGGAACCTCGGTCGTGGTGCACGAAAAGGCCGACGACGAGAAGAGCGACCCGGCCGGGAATGCTGGCAATCGGGTCGCCTGCGGTGTCATCAAAGTACAGTAGAAGAAGGGGTTAGGGGTTAGGGCCCAGGGTCCAGACGACACGTTGGCGCTGCATTCTGGGCCCTGGGGCCTGGACCCTGAACCCTTTTGCCCGCTACGGAACCATCGTCGACCCAGCTGCGTATGAGACACCATGGCAAGCGCGACCATTCCGGCGATGTTCGGCAGGGGCCTGAGCGGCTCGTGGACGGGGCTTCTGGTCCGGCGGGAGCCGGGCAGCACCCCGGGCACACGAAAGCCCAGCGAGCCCCAGCGGCCGGTTGAGATGCAGCGCGGAGCAGCCCCCGAAGAACCCCAGGTTCGAGCCGAATCCACCGCGGCTTCTGAAGAAGCGCGCGCGATGGCGGCTGTGGCGCAACGCGCCCTGGCTGGGGACGCTGCGGCCTGGGAGCAGATCGCACGGTTGCAGCACAAGAGAATCTACGGCATCTGCTACAGGTTTACCGGCTCTCCTACTGAGGCGGAAGACCTGACGCAGGATGCCTTCATGAAGATCTACCGCAACCTGGCGAGCTTCGATGCAGCCAAGGGCGGGTTCAACACCTGGGTGACGACGCTCACGCGCAATCTTCTGGTGGACAACTATCGTCGGACCCGGATGGACCGCGCGAGCGAGAGCCTCGACGAACCGTTGTCCGGCGAGGACGAAGGTGGACCGTCTAGGGCCGAACGGCTGGCCGATGGCGGCCGAAACCAGGAACAGCACGTCTCTGGACTAGAGCTGAAGGCGCAGATTCAAGCGGCGCTGAAGCAGGTATCCCCCGAGCTTCGCGAGGCGGTCATCCTTCGCGATCTTGAGGATATGGATTACAAGGAAATTGCCGAGGTACTCGGGGTACCGCAAGGTACCGTCAAAAGCAGGATCAGCCGTGGCCGAGCAGAACTGGCACGGTTGCTCAAAGGCATGGAAGGGCAGGTGATGTAGCGTGACGGAATTCAGGAACCAATTCGAGCAGGAGTGGGACGAGAAGCGTCCGACCGCCTGCACCCTGTGCGAGGCGATGTTGCCCGACGCGGTGGACGGCATGCTGAGCCCGGCGGAGCAGC
>Ga0302187_10002843_pt1 | contig 14173 bp, 14 predicted proteins | sample II_Bog_E1_3_FD_202120 | JGI IMG/M metagenome (GOLD analysis project Ga0302187, IMG submission 202120) | Peat permafrost microbial communities from Stordalen Mire near Abisko, Sweden - II_Bog_E1_3 | ecosystem: Environmental > Terrestrial > Soil > Wetlands > Peat | place: Sweden: Abisko...
CACCCCAGCGACGAAGACCTGTCGCCGGGGACCCCGGAACTCCACCCCAGCGACGAAGACCTGTCGCCGGGGACCCCGGAACTGAGGTACGTTTGGGGCCCCTTTCGCTCAGGATGACAGTTCATTTATTTTGTAACTCGCTAAAGCGAGTCGGTTGCTCCCTATGAACAAAAGATGTGAGGCGCGGGTCTGGAGACCCGCAGGACAGCCGGTCTGGAGACCGGCGCTACTCTCTGAGGTGTTGTTCAGTCTAGATATAACTTGCAAGGCGAGTCAGGCTGCTCCTAAGTTCATTAATTGCCTCTGCCTGCGTCGGCAGCACATCACTCGCCCTGCCTGCGTTGGGTCTCCTCACTGCGTAATCGCCCTGCGGGCGCCTTTCCACAAACAGTCTGTCGCTTGCCATTAGACTAGTCCTTGCTCTTATCATAAGCGCAATGGATGGTATTTGTTAAGGAAGATGACCACAACATCTCGTATGCGTGAGGCATTCGTGTACCTCATAGCTGCATAAGGCACGCTACATTATTATTCGCTTGCTCTTCGCCTTTCTGGTACACTGCTTGGCATGGACTTTCAGCTGGTGACTACATACAAGCCGCGGGGGGACCAGCCGCGGGCGATTGCCGAGTTGGTGGAGGGACTTGGGGCTGGGGAGCGGCACCAGGTGCTGCTGGGCGTGACTGGGTCTGGCAAGACGTTCACCATGGCCAAGGTGATTGAGCAGTCGCAGCGACCGGCACTGATTCTGGCGCATAACAAGACGCTGGCTGCGCAGCTTTATCACGAGTTCAAACAGTTCTTTCCCAACAATGCGGTCGAGTACTTTGTGAGTTATTACGACTATTACCAGCCGGAGGCTTATATACCGGCGGGCGACCTGTATATCGAGAAGGAAGCAACGGTGAATGAGGAGCTGGACAAGCTCCGTTTGTCAGCGACGCGAAGCTTGTTTGAACGGAGAGATTCGATCATTGTTAGCTCGGTGAGTTGTATTTACGGCCTGGGGTCGCCGGAGGCTTACTACGGGATGCTGCTGCTGTTGGAGAAGGGGCAGCGGATCAGCCGGAAGGATATTTTGCGGCGGCTGGTGGAGATTCTCTACGAGCGCAACGACACGGACTTCAAGCGTGGGACGTTCCGGGTGCGCGGGGACGTGATCGAGGTCTTCCCTACTTATGACGAGCTGGCTTACCGGATTGAGATGTTCGGGGACGAGATTGAATCGCTGGCGCAGATTGATCCGCTGTTTGGGACGGTGAAACAGAAGTACTCGCGGCTGCCGATTTATCCCAAGAGCCACTACGTGGTGCAGCCGGAGCGGAAGGGCGAGGCGATTGACTCGATTGTGAAGGAGTTGAACGAGTGGGTGCCTTACCTTGAGCAAGAGGGGCGGATGGTGGAGGCGCAGCGCATTCATCAGCGGACCCGGTTCGATTTGGAGATGATCAAGTCGATGGGGTATTGCCACGGGATTGAGAACTACTCGCGGCACTTCAGCGGGCGGTTGCCGGGAGAGCCGCCGCCGACGCTGCTGGACTATTTCCCGCGGGATTTTCTGCTGTTTATTGACGAGAGCCACGCGACGATTCCGCAGGTACACGGGATGTGGTACGGGGACCAGAGCCGGAAGCAGAACCTGGTGGACTACGGGTTCCGGCTGCCTTCGGCAAGGGACAATCGTCCGCTGAAGTTTGAGGAGTTTGAGAATCGGATTCATCAGACGATCTATGTTTCGGCGACGCCTGGGCCGTACGAGCTTACGCGGTCGGCAGGGGTGGTGGTGGAGCAGGTGATTCGGCCGACGGGGTTGATTGATCCGGAGGTGGAGATCAGGCCGGTGAAGGGGCAGATTGACGATCTGCTGGCGGAGATTCGGGACCGGGCCAAGCGCAATGAGCGGGTGCTGGTGACGACGCTGACCAAGCGGATGTCAGAAGACCTGGCGGGCTATTACACCGAGGTGGGCGTGAAGTGCCGCTACTTGCACTCGGAGATTGAGACGCTGGAGCGGGTGAAGCTGCTGGCTGGGCTGCGCAAGGGCGAGTACGACGTGCTGATCGGGATCAATCTGCTGCGCGAGGGGCTGGACTTGCCGGAGGTGAGCCTGGTGGCGATTCTGGACGCGGACAAGGAGGGATTTCTGCGCTCGGCGGGGTCGCTGATCCAGACGATGGGGCGGGCTGCGCGGCATCTTGAGGGCAAGGCGATTCTCTACGCGGACAAGATTACCGACTCGATGCGGCGGGCGATGGATGAGACGGATCGGCGGCGGACGATTCAGCGCGCGTACAACGAGGAGCACGGGATTGTGCCGCAGTCGATCATCAACAAGATGGACATGGGTCTGGCGCAGATTTTGAAGGCCGAGTACGGGGATGTGGAGGCCGAGGAGGCAGCGGGTCTGCCGGAGTTCACTTCGCAGGCGGATCTGGATGCGTTTCTGGGGAAGATGGAGACGGAGATGCGGGAAGCAGCGAAGAGGTTCGAGTTTGAGAAGGCGGCGAAGCTGCGGGACCAGATCAAGGAGCTGCGGGAGAAGGAGATTTTGTTTGGGTAAGTCTGAAAAACGGGTCTGGTGGCCGGAATGGGATGCGCAATGATTGCGCCAATGGGCAACTTGAGGAGCCCAGGTAACATCCTAGTTGCTTAGTTGGGACTGATGCGGTGCTGCCCGCTTGGGGCCAGCTGGGACTCAGGGAGCCATGGCGACAATCCTATTGGTGGACAACGATCCGCTCCAGGCAAATCTGCGCAAATCGATCCTGGAACGTCGATTCCACGACGTGCAGCGGGTAAGCGATGCAGCGGAGGCACTTTGCCTTGTGGAGCAGCCTCAGTTTGCCGACGGCCTGGGCCTGGTGATCAGCGGGTTGAACATGCCGGGGATTGGGGGGCCGGAGTTTGTGGCCGAGTTGCATGAGCGGCTGCCCATGGTGCCCGTGCTGGTGCTGGGGGCCGGCAGCGAGGCGGCAGCGGACTACAAGGGCGGCTGGGTGCGGTTCCTTTCCCGTCCCATAGGCAGCGAACAGCTTTTGGCCGCCGCCAACGAACTGCTTGCGCAGCACGCTTGATGGTCCAGGCGAGACCACGATTTTTCACTGGCACACAGGTCGAATCTCAGGATAAGTTGATTGAATGCTGCCTGTGAGGTTCGCCCGTGCCTGAGACCCAGCCTGTTTTGTCGCCCGCCGATGCGGTTTTGCGTTCTTTCTCGATTCATAACCGGATTCACCTTTACCTGCTGGATGCACTGGCACCTGAGGTGTGGCTGTCGACGCCTCCAGGAGGCAAGGGCAGAACGGTGGCCGCGCTGGCAAGCCATATTCATGGAGTCCGGCTGATGTGGCTGAAGGCGGCGGGGGTGAAGACGCTTCCCTTGCCGCTGGAAAAGACGGCGACGGTGGCCGAGGCGAAGGCGGCTCTGGAGGCGAGCGCGGCGGCTGTGAGCGAGCGAGTGGGCGAGGCACTCAATGGGGATGGGCGGATGCCGAGTTTCAAGCCGGATGGGTGGGCATTTGTGAGCTACCTGATAGCCCATGAAGCACACCATCGAGGCCAGATGGTGTTGCTGGCGCGCCAGTTAGGGTATCCGGTGGATCAAAAGACCAATTTTGGGCTGTGGCAATGGGGGGTGCGGTGAAGGCATTCCGCGCGCTGATTTGACAGGGTTTCAGCCTCCATCTTTGGTGTGAGCCATATCACAGGCTAAAGGCCTATGATTGTTCGAGAATAGGCAGGTCGGGGAGGCTACATGTTCTCCCTGCGTGCGAGAATCATCCTGGAGTCTTCATTTATGGCAGCCTTCGGTACCATTGCACTTCTAATCGCTTTTGCTTTGGCGGGATACAACCTGCTGGCGGGAATTCTGGCTCTGCGTTGGATAGCCACTGGCCAACCGGCGCCTATTTCGCCGGAGCGGCTGGCGGACACGGCACGGCGGGCGGGAATTGCCGGGTTTCTGGCCATCTCCGCAGCGGCGTTTGCGCTGGTGTGGTCAGTGTTTGCCAACGACTTTTCGATCACCTACATCATGGAGCATTCCAACCGGGCACTGCCGGGGGCGTACAAGTTCTCAGCGCTTTGGAGCGGGCAGGAAGGCTCGCTGCTGTTGTGGGCCTGGCTGCTGGCGGTGTACGGGTTTGTGCTCCGACTGACGCACAAGACGGACGTAAAGCTGTATGCCTACGCGGGCACGATTCTGGCGGGGATTCAGGTGTTTTTTCTGGCTGTGCTGGTGTTTGCGGCGCCGCCGTTTGCGCTTTATCAGGGCGTGACTCCGGATGATGGCAACGGGTTGAATCCGCTGCTGCAGTATCCGGAGATGGTGATTCATCCGCCGATGCTCTATCTGGGATATGTGGGCTTTGCGATTCCCTTCTGCTTTGCGCTGGGCGCACTGATGATGCGCTATCCGGGTGAGAAGTGGATCAAGGTGACGCGCATTTGGACGATGGTGACCTGGCTGTTTTTGACGGCGGGCATCTTTCTGGGGATGCACTGGGCGTATGCGGTGCTGGGCTGGGGCGGCTACTGGGGCTGGGACCCGGTGGAGAACGCGAGCTTTATGCCATGGCTTACGGGCACGGCGTTTCTGCACTCGGTGATGATGCAGGAAAAGCGCGGGATGATGAAGAGCTGGAACGTGTGGCTGATCTTCTCGACATTCCTGCTGACGCTGCTGGGCACGCTGCTGACGCGCGCTGGGCTGGTGAGTTCGGTGCATGCGTTTGCGCAGTCTTCGATCGGCACATGGTTTGTGGTGTTCATGGCGATTGTGCTGGCGGTGTGCATCTTTACCTATGTTTTGAACCGCAGCCACCTGAAGACGGAACACCATCTTGAGTCGCTGGTGAGCCGCGAGTCGAGCTTCCTGTTCAACAACCTGGTGCTGCTGGTGGCCTGCTTTGTGATTCTGTGGGGCACGTTGTTCCCTGTGATCAGCGAGTATGTGGTGGGCAACAAGGTTACGGTGGGCGCGCCGTTCTATAACCGGGTCGCAGTGCCGATTGGGATCTTTCTGCTGCTGCTGACGGGTATTGGGCCGCTGTTGCCGTGGCGAGCTGCATCGTTCAAGAGCATACGTCGCAATTTTGTGCTGCCGGTGATTGCATTCTGGGTGACGGTGATTGTTTGCCTGGCTGTGGGTGTGAAGCCCTGGAAGGATGGGGCGCTGGACCAGGGCAATTTCTATGCGCTGGTGGCGTTTGCTGTTTCGGCCGCGGTGATGACGGCGATCCTGAGCGAGTTTCTGCGCGGGGCGAACGTTATTTCAAAACAGACGGGGCGGAACATCTTCACGGCGACATGGCTGCTGACGCGACGTAACACTCGCCGCTATGGCGGATACATCATCCACATTGGCGTGGTGATCGTGGTGATCGGGCTGGCGGGGTCGGCGTTCAACCGCAATGTCGAAAGCGAACTGGCGCTGCACGACAAGATGAACATCGGGCCATACACGCTGGAGTGTGTTGGTTTCTCGCAGGATTCAAATTTGAATTACAACTCGGAGTTTGCGCTGCTGGATGTTTCGAGCGGCGGCAAGAAGGCGTTCCAGATGAGCCCGGAGAAGCGGGTTTACCTGATTACCGGGCAGCCGCAGACGATGGTGGCGATTCACTCGGTGCCGAGCTGGGACCTGTACGTGGTGTATGAGGGGACCAATCCGGACTCGGGGCAGCCGATTATCAAGGCTTACCTGAATCCGCTGGTGGGCTGGATTTGGGCTGGGCTGGTGGTGCTGGTGATTGGCACGCTGATCGCGCTGGTTCCGAGCCTCAGTCCTTCCACGGCTTCATTGCGAGTGCCAGTGAGAACGGGGCCTGGAACGACACCGGGTGAGCCGGCGCTGAAAGGGGGCCGACTGTGATTGCTCCCAAGCGTGGCGATATCTGGATGAAGGCATTGCAGGCAGGGATTCTGGCGGTGGCAGTTTGCTTCTCGCTGGGGGCCACGGATGCGAGTTCGCGCTATAACAGCTTGAACCACCGGCTGATGTGCACGTGCGGATGCTCAGAGATTTTGGGCGAATGCAACCATGTGGGCTGCCCCAACTCGACGGGCGAACTGAAAGAGCTGAGCGCAGGAATTGAGAGCGGCAAGACCGACCAGGAGATTCTGGACGGGTTTGTTGTGAAGTACGGAGCGGTGGTGCTGGCTGCGCCGACAGCACATGGGTTCGACCTGGTGGCCTGGATTGCGCCGTTTGCGGTGTTTGGTGCGGCGCTGCTGGGAACGATTCTGCTGGTTCGGCGCTGGTCCGTGGGAAGAACGGCACCGATTGCGGTGGATATCGCTACGTTGGATCCGGCAGAGCGGGAGCGCCGGGAGCGAATTCGCCGGGATACGGGCGAATAAGGCAGGGACCAGGGACTAAGGGACCAGGGACTAAGGGACTGGACGACGGGGGGGTATTGAGCTATGAGTAGCTTGCAGGGTGAATTGGCTGGAGTGTTTTTGACGCTGGCGCTTTTGGTGTACACCTTTTGGCCGGAGAACATTTTTGCGAGCCAGAAGGAAAAGACGCGGCTGGATTTTCTGTTGGAACGCAAGGAACAGCTTTATGAGAACCTGCGCGACTTGAACTTCGAGTACAAGGCGGGCAAGTATCCCGACGAGGACTTCGATGCGCAGCGGACGCAGCTTGAGAATGAAGCGGCGGTGCTGCTGGCGGAGATTGACCATTTGCAGGAAGCGTGAGAAAAGCTAGGGACTGGGGACCAAGGGACCTAGAGACCCAGGGACCAAGGGACCAAGGGACCTAGGGACCTAGGGACCAAGGGACTGGGGACCAAGGGACTGGGGACCAAGGGACTAGGGAATTTGGGACTTGCAAACAGAATTGGCAGGAAATGAAGGGTTACCAGAGACGATGAGATCAGTACAGTTCTACTTTCGTATATTTGCTTTGAGCCTTTTGTTTATGGGCGGTTTGGCGCAGGCTTCTACAGTTACCGGAACGGTGACCAACAAGACGACTGGCAAGCCGGCGGCGGGCGACCCGGTGGTGCTGGTGGACGTGCAGGCGGGTATGGGCGAAGTGGCCAAGGCTACGACCGACTCCAAGGGCCACTACTCGCTGGTTGAGCCGGGCAGCAACCCCTACCTTGTGCGCGTGACACACCAGGGCGCGGGGTATTTTGTTGCGGCCCCGCAGGGCGCGACACCGGCGGACATCACGGTTTACGACGTTGCTCCCAAGGTGCAGGGGGTTTCAATTGAGGCCGATGTGCTGGAGCTGGAGACGGAGAACGACCAGCTCAAGGTTACTGAGCGGTTTTTTGTGCACAACACCAGTTCGCCGCCGACGACGCAGTGGAGCGCGAAGTCGTTTCAGGTGGTGCTTCCCGCCGAGGCGCAGATTGACGGCGTGGGCGGGCAGCGGCCCAATGGGCTGCCGACCACGATCAAGATGGATCCGGATGGGCCGAAGGGGCACTACGCGTTCAATTTCCCCATCCAGCCCGACGACGGGGACAAGGATACGCTGTTCCAGCTTTCGTACCATATCGCGTACAGCGGAAAGTTCACGTTTCATTCACAGGAGTTGCTGCCAGCCGATAACCTGGCCGTGCTGCTGCCGAAGAGTATGACGTTTACACCGGCTTCGGGATTGGCATTCAAGAATGTGCCGGAAGACCCGAATGTGCAGACTTTTGTGCTGAAGAACGCGGTTCCGGGCAAGGTGGTTGATTTCACAATTTCCGGGACGGGATCGATTCCGAGGGACCAGCAGGGTACTCCCGGTGCGCAACAGCCTGCGGGGATGGGCGGACAGGCGGCAGGCGGAGCGGATGGCAGCGCCAGCGGTGGGACGGGCGGACCGGGGGGTGGACTTGGACCGCCGGTGAAGAACTCGAAGAGCGCGTTGCCTGATGGGGCTATTTGGTGGATTCTGGGCGCCGTTGCTCTGATTCTGGTGGCTGGGGCGGCTTTCATGCTGCGCAAGCCGGCGGGAGTTCCGGGAGTGGTGAGCGTGCCTGAGGGTGGAACAGTTCCCTACCCCAACTACACTTCGCCGGCATCCAAGCAGAACCAGTTGCTGACGGTGCTGAAGGAAGAGATGTTCACGGTTGAGAGCGAGAAGATCAACGGGACGATCAGTGCCGAAGAGTATGCCAAGGTGAAGGACGCACTGGAGACTGTGTTGAAACGCGCGTTGAACAAGAAGTAGAAGAACAGTGGTTGGTGGTTAGTGGATAGTGAAATAGGGAGCAGTGGTCACGAGCCGCTGCTCCCTTTTTTGCATGTTCCCTGGCCGCTGATAGTATTCTTTCCGCATGAAGACATTGCTTCGCACATTGCTTTACCTGGCGCTGATTGTGTGGCTGGGCGCTGAGATCTTTTTCCCGATTGTGGCGGCGATTACATTCACGACATTGCAGCCGAACACGCACATGGCCGGCTCGATTGTGGGTGAGTTGCTGCGCATATTGCACGGGATGGGGCTGGTGTCTGGCATGGTGGCCCTGGCGCTGATGGCGTTGGCGCCGGCGTGGGGGATCTATAAGCCGCGCCATGTGCTGGTGCCGATGGGACTGCTGATCCTGATGATTGGCGCGACGATCTATTCGCAGTTCGGGATCATTCCGGCGATGGAGCGGGACCGCATGGCAGCCGGCGGCGCGATCGATACAATGGCTGCGACCAATCCGAATACCATCGACTTCAACAAGCTGCATAAGCGCAGCGAAGATGTGGAGATGGGGATTGCGCTGATGGGTTTGTTCACCGTGGTGCTGGTGGCACGGGCGGAGAGTGTGAAGAGCTAGTGAGTAGTGAAGAGTGGTCAGTGTCCGCCGGGACTAACGCGGATGAAGGCTGGAAGTGTCTTCTTTGATAAATGGCAGCTTACGTAGCCGATTCCAGCCCCGTTTAGCACTCACTACTGACCACAGTCACATGAAGAAATTCTTGACGACAATCTGGCCCTTCGCACCGCCCCTACGGGGCTGACTCTCTATTGCTGGCCCCTTTCCCCACGCTGAAGCGCGGGGCTAACAAACTTTGCGCCTACGGCGCGTTCGAAACCCGAACCGGCCTGATCATCAAAATGCATTCATGCGATTGCCCTGCTACTGACAACTGATCACTGCCCACTGTTCCCTTCTCTTGTATCATCGGAGTGGCTCGGAAGCGCGCGCTTGACCGTGCAGGGGCCTGAAGCAGGACACCCATGAAGACTGGAATTATCGGGTTGCCGCAAGTAGGCAAGACATCGTTATTCAAAATTCTGACCAAGGCGAAGCTCGAAGAGAAGGGCTACTCGAACCCGCGCGAGGAGCACATTGGCGTGGCGCGCGTGCCGGATGAGCGGCTGGACAAGCTGAGTGAGCTTTACTCTCCGAAGAAGACTACCTATGCGACGGTGGAGTATGTGGATGTGGCGGCGATTGGACAGGAGGCTCTGAAGGAGACGGCGTTCCTGACCAGCCTGCGCAATGTGGACGCTCTGATCCATGTGCTGCGGGCGTTTGAGAACGATGCGATTCCTCATGTGGGGCCGATTGATCCGCTGCGCGATATCAAGAGTGTGGAATTCGACCTGATGATCAGCGACTTGACGCAGATTGAAAAGCGGCTGGAGCGGCTGGAGAAGGACCTGAAGAAGGGCCGGACGAGCGAACTGGAGCGGGAACAGGCGCTGCTTTTGCGGTCAAAGGAAGCGCTGGAGAAGGAACAGCCGCTGCGTGAGCTGGAGATGACTCCGGATGAGAAGAAGCAGATCAAGGGCTTCATGTTCCTGTCGCAAAAGCCAATTTTGTACGCGGTGAATATTGGCGAGAGCACCACTCTTGGGGACGACCTGGAGGGCGCCGTGGGCGCTTTTAAACTGGATGAGGTGGCGGGACGGTTGAATGCCGGTGCGACGGCGATCTGCGGCAAGGTGGAGGCCGAGCTGGCGGAGATGGATGACGACGAGGCGGCTGAGTTTCTGGGCAGCTATGGGCTTCGGGAGAGCGGACTGGTAAGGCTGATCCGCAAGAGCTATGAGCTGCTGGGGCTGATCAGCTTTTTTACGGCGGGCGAGGATGAGTGCCGTGCGTGGACGATTCCGCTGGGGTCGAAGGCGCCGCAGGGAGCGGGGGCGATTCACTCGGATTTGGAACACCATTTCATTCGCGCGGAGACGATTCGGTGGGATGCGCTGCTGGCGGCGGGCTCGGAGGCGGCGGCGCGGAGCCGGGGAACGTTGCGGCTGGAAGGCAAGGAATATGTGGTGCAGGATGGGGATGTGATGCATATACGGCATAGCGGGTAAAAGGCAGAACTAAGCTACAACGGGTTAGGCAATGGTGATTCGGACGACAACCCGAGTTTCATATTTGCTATTCGTTCTGCTGCTTCAAGGTTGCGGCCCGGCTAGACCCAATGCGAAGGTTGTTGAGCGAGACTTGGCGAAGGCCGTTGAGTTGCAATCGAATCCCACTCAAGTCTTGAATTATTTGAGTGGCCAGAACATTGAACACTCCGCATACATTCGCGATCACGAAAAGGGCAGTTCGATCACTGCCATCGTTCGTGATCACAGCAAATGGAATATTGTGAAGGTCAATTGCGGCATTGTGTTCAACTTCGATAATAACGATCGCCTAACGTCGTATGAAGTTCGGGAGCATTTCACAGGCCCATAAGAGTGCGTCCCTCTGGGGCTAAAGCCCGTACCATTCAATCGAAGTTTTTTCGGCACGGCTGAAGCCGTGCCCTTTCAAAGCAAAGCAGACCTCACGCGAAGGAATTAATCATTGCTGAAGCTATCTATCATTCTGGGAACGATTGCGGCGCTGGCCGATGTGGCTGGGGGGCTGGTGCTGGTGCGGGCGCGCGGGGTGGAAAAGTACCTGCGCTATTTTGTGGCGCTGGGTGCGGGGTTCCTGGTGGCGACGGCGGTGCTGGAGATGATGCCGGAGGGGCTCAAGCAGAATCCGCACATGGGGCCGGTGCTGATCATGGCGGGCTATTGCATGATGCACCTGCTGGAACACACCATCAATGCCCATTTTCATTTTGGCGAAGAGACGCATCATGGGGAGTTCATTTCGCGGCATACGAGCAACTCGGTGCTGGCGGGGCTGAGCGTGCATGCGCTGTTTGACGGGGTGGCGATCGGGTCGGGTTTTGTGGTGTCGAACTGGCTGGGAGTGCTGATTTTTCTGGCGATTTTGCTGCACAAGGCGCCGGAGGGGTTCACGATGGCTTCGGTGATGCTGGCCAGCGGACGAAGCCGGAGGATGGCTTTCTACTCAGCCGTGGCGCTGGCGGCGGCTACGCTGGCGGGGCTTCTGGTGATCGAGCTGGTGCCGAGTTGGCTACCGTATGGGTTGCCTGTTTCCGCGGGAGTGGCGCTGTATGTGGGCGCGAGCGACCTGGTGCCGGAGGTGAATCGCGAGCCTGGGATACGGATGGCGCTGGTGTTTTTTGCGGGAGTGAGTGGTTTCTTGCTGCTGCGAATGCTGTTGCCGGCGCTGTAGGGGGTCGCTGAAGCGGCCTTGTTGTAAGGGATTTCGCTGCTCCCCTACGGGGCGCGAGGGGTTGGCCGGACACGCCTTCCCCGGATTTCATCCGGGGCTATTTTCGTGCCGTCCCTCCGGGACGGGCAGGGTTTTTGGCTGGGAAGGTCGCGGTGAGGAGTGTTTTGCTCTCCCAGGTCTCAGGCGCGCGGGCCGAAGGCGATTTTTCCGGCGTAGAGGCGGAGCAGCAGCATTGCGTAATCCCAGGCGACCTTGAAGTTGGCTTTGCTGGCACCACGGTAGCGAAGGCCGAAGGCGAACGGGACTTCTTTGACCGACTGGATTTTGCCGCGAACCAGGATTTCCAGCAGGAGCTTGAAGCCGGATTTTTGGAAGTCGCCCTGCGGCAGGCAACGGCGGCGCACAAAGAAAAAGCCGGACATGGGGTCTTTGGCGCGGAGGTTGGACTTTTGCAATGGCCAGGTGACCCAGACTGCTGCGGTCGAGAGGAATTTTCTGACTGGGTTCCATTGGCCGAGATCGCCGCCTGGGGTGTAGCGGCTGCCGATGACGAGGTCGTTGCCGCACTGAACAGCGGAGATCAACTGAGGAAGGAGCTCGGGGGGATGCTGCAGGTCGGCGTCCATTACGCCGAGAACCGTGGCGTCCGTATGCTGCCATCCGTAGAGTATTGCGCCGGACAGGCCGCGCTCGCCTTTGCGGATGAGGAGGCGGACGTGGGGGTCAAGAAGGGCGATGGCTGAGACTATATCTTCGGTGGCGTCGGGGCTGTCGTCATCGACGACCAGGATTTCGTAGGGGATTTTGAGCGGGTCGAGGACGGATCGGACATGCGTTAACAGGCCGGCGATGTTTTCCGCTTCACAGAGCGTAGGGATGACAAGCGCAAACTTCTCAAGCGCGTTGCCGTGTTGGCCGACAGCAGGCAGCTCAGTTTCCGCTGCGACGCCGATCGGCATGGTTGAGGAACCTACGACTGTTGAAGACATGCAATACAAGTGTAAATGGAGGAAATAGCTTTCTGATCTCTAAACGTTGGGGGAATTATTTGCCAGCTGCGTTGGGGCATTGGAATCAGGGGCATGGGGGGGCAACCGCGGAACGTATGATGGAGCAGAGTTGCCGCGAAGAGATGCGCAACGGGATCTGCGAGGAATTGCTTTTTGCGGCTTAAGCGGCTATTGATTGAGACTTTGTTTCTGCTTCTATTCACGGTTGCCGGCTTTTTGGTGATGGGTTATCACCCTGGGTTTGAGGACGACGGCGTCTACCTTGCGGCCGTGAAGGCGGACCTGAATTCCTCGCTCTATCCGCATGATTCGGCGTTTTTCAGGCTGCAGATGCAGGCTACTGTCTTTGACGGGGCGATGGCTCGGTTTGTGCGCTGGACAGGCGTTCCACTGGCGTGGGCGGAGTTGCTTTGGCAGTTTGTGGCGATTTTCTTCACGCTGTGGGCGTGTCGGCGGATAGCAGTGCTGCTGTTTGAGCAGGAGCGCGCGCGCTGGGCCGGGGTGGCGATGGTGGCGGCAATGTTTACCCTGCCGGTGGCGGGGACGGCGTTGAACATTGCGGACCAGCATCTGCATCCCAGGAACCTGGCTACAGCGTTGATTCTGATGGCTGTTGCGGCGGTGTTGGGCGGCAGGGGCAGGCGCTGGATGGCAGTGCCGCTGCTGGGGGTGGCGTTTCTGTTGCATCCGATTATGGCGGCGTTGGGGGTATCGTTTTGCTTGTTTCTGGTGGTGGCGCTGCGGGAGGGGGCCCCGTTTCGTTGGAGCGGGATGCAGGGGGTGCTGGGCGCGGCTGTTCCGCTGGGATGGGTGTTTGCGCCGGCGAGCGAGAGTTGGCGGGTGGCGGCGGCTTCGCGGAGCTACTTCTCAGTGTATCGGTGGGAATGGTACGAGTGGCTGGGGGCGCTGGCGCCGCTGGCGCTGTTCTGGACGCTGAGGTGGGCGGCGCGGCGATGGGGGCGGGCGAGTGACGATCTTCTTTCGAGATTTGCGCTGGCGGTATTTGCGTTTGGGGTTTTCCAGCTGCTGGTGGCACTGGTGCTGCTGGCTCCGGATGCCCTGGAGAGGATCAGGCCGCTGCAGCCGATGCGGTTCTTGCACCTGGTTTATGTTTTTATGGCCATGGTTGGGGGTGGGCTGCTGGGGCGGTTTGTGCTGGGAGTGAGGGCATTGCGGTGGGGCGTTTATCTGCTGCTGATCAATGGCGGGATGTTTGTGGCGGTTTGGGAGACGGTGGACGACGGGACACATTTGGAGATGCCGTGGAAGGAGACGGCGAATCCGTGGCTACAGGCGTTTGAGTGGGTGCGGGGAAATACTCCGGTGGATGCATATTTTGCTCTTGACCCGCGGTACCTGGCGGCTCCGGGTGAGGGGTTTCACGGATTCCGGGCTCTCGCGGAACGGAGCATGCTGGCGGACGGGATCAAGGATACGGCGGTGGTGACGGAGGTGCCTAGCCTTGCACCGGTTTGGCGGGAGCAGGAGTTGGCGCTGGTGGGGTGGCAGGACTTCAAGCTGGCGGATTTTGAGCGGTTGAAGGGGCAGTTTGGGGTGGACTGGGTTGTGGCGGGCTATCCCGCGGCGGAGGGGTTGGATTGCCGGTGGCACAACGGGACAGTGGCAGTTTGCAGAGTGCCGTGACATCCTCTGCAATGCAATTACACGATTTTACGGGTTTTTACGAGG
>Ga0302187_10002844_pt1 | contig 14172 bp, 6 predicted proteins | sample II_Bog_E1_3_FD_202120 | JGI IMG/M metagenome (GOLD analysis project Ga0302187, IMG submission 202120) | Peat permafrost microbial communities from Stordalen Mire near Abisko, Sweden - II_Bog_E1_3 | ecosystem: Environmental > Terrestrial > Soil > Wetlands > Peat | place: Sweden: Abisko, Stordalen...
CGTGCATCTCTTTAGCGGGACGCACTTCATCACCGGGGCGCAGGGGCCGACGCGGGCTGTCGCTTCCGGTGCATTGCGCTTCTGGAAGGATGGGCGCGATGTGCCGGATGTGATGCTGGGAACCTTCGACTATCCGGAGGGGTTCAACCTGAGCCTCAGGGTGAATTTTGTGGATGGCGGGGATGAGAGCGAGGGGCTGATCTTTACTGGTTCTGAAGGAACGATGGAGATTGCCGGAAATTCTGTGAGCGTAAACCGGTCTCTGCGGCAAAAGGGACCGGGGCTGACGGTGGGGACATTTACCGAGGCCATGCAGAAGCAGATGTATGCCGAGTATGACGCGAAATACCCGGCGCAACATCCAACTGGGCTGCCGCCGCTGGGGTATGACAAGTTTGTGGCGGCGCCGGGGTACTCGGACAGCTACGACCACTTCAAGAACTTCTTCGATTCGGTGCGGTCGCGTAAGCCGGTGGTGGAGGATGCGGAGTTTGGGTTCCGCGCGGCTGGTGCGGCGCTGCTGGCCAATCGCAGCTATGAGAAGGATGCTGTCGTACATTGGGACCCTGTGGCGATGAAGCTGCTGTAACACTGTCCGTTTCCGGACACCGGATTGCGGATTCGGACAAACGGCGTTCCTCCGCAAGGCTGTAAGTGACAGATAATGCGGGTTTCGGCGGTGGCTTCCGGATTGCTAGAGAGACTTCACCTACTTTGGCCTTGCGGAGGGATTCGATGCTTGATGTTCTTCAGGATTTGCGGCTGGCGGTGCGGCAACTGCTTCGTTCGCGGACGTTTACGCTGACGGTGGTGGGTACCCTGGCGCTTGGGATTGGGCTGAACGCGGCCATTTTTACGATGGTGGATTGCGTGCTGCTGCGCCCACTTGGCTATCGCGATGCCGACCGAATCTATGGGCTGAATACGCGGTTTACGGACGAGAAGCGGTCGATTCCGCGCATCGGCGGGGCGGATTTTACCGATCTGGCGGCGCGGGTTTCGTCGCTGGAGTCGGCCGCGTATTACAGCTTTTATCAGGATGGAATTCAGGCCGGTTCGCGGATGTTGTACACGGATATCGCGCTGGCCAGCCCGGAGTTTGGCGCGGTGATGGGTGTTGAGCCGGTGTCGGGGCGGCTGTTTCTTACGGGGAACAAGTCGTTGACCGATCCCGAGGAAGCGATGGTCGGCGAGGCTTTTGCGGAGCGGGAGTTTGGGTCGGCGGCGCAGGCGATCGGGAAGACGCTGATGTATTACGGCAAGCTGCGGGTGATTGTGGGCGTCTTACCGAGCGGGTTTTCGTTCCCTGGGAAGACGCAGGTTTGGATCGAGGGGCCATCGGCTCCGGATATACCCAACCGGACGGCGTACAACCAGCGGGCAATCGGCAAGGTGAGGCCAGGGGTGTCGCTGGCGCAGTTGAACGCCGAAATGGCAACGGTTTCGCTGCAACTTGCGGCGGCGTATCCGGAGGACAGGCTGAAGGCGCTGGAGGCAGTCTCCCTTCAGGAGCAGTTGGTGGGCAAGGTGCGGCCGATTCTGCGGCTGCTGCTGGCGGCGGTGGGGGTGGTGCTGCTGATTGTGTGCGCCAACATTACGCATCTGCAACTGGTGCGGGCGACGCGGCTGCGACGGGAGGTCACGATCCGCACGGCGCTGGGGGCGACGCGGAGGGCGCTGGCGCGGAGGGCGGCTTTGGAGGTGCTGCTGCTGGCCATTGGCGGATGTACGGCTGGGGTGATGGTGGCAGTGCCAGCCCTTAAGGCGCTGGTGCGGCTGGCTCCGGCGGAGATTCCGCGGCTGACCGAGGTTCATTTGAACTTTGAAGTAATTGGGGTCTCTTTCTTGATCAGCGTGGTGACTATGGCGCTGGCGGCTTTGCTGCCGTTGTGGCGCTCCTGGCGAGTGGACCCGGCGTCCGCGATGAAGCAAGACGCATCGCGAGGGACCGAAAGCCGGAGTTCGGGGCGTCTACGTCAGGGGCTGGTAATTGGCGAAATGGCGTTGACGCTGATGTTGAGCGTGGCGGCGATGCTGCTGGTACAGCAGTTGATTGCCGAGTCGCGGCAGGATTTGGGCTTTACCCCGGATCGGTTGGTGGTGGTGGACACGCATATGTCGCCGCATATGAGCGAGGCCAAGTCGGCGCCTGAGATTCGGTTGGCTGTGAATTCCCCGGATGGGCTGGCGGACGTAGCGGCGCTGAACCAGTTGCTGCAGAGGGTGCGGGCGGTGCCGGGCGTGGAAAGCGCGGATGACGGATCGAATGTGGGGTATGCGATTCGAGGAAGGACCGAGTTCAAGCCGGGGGTACTGCGATTGCCAATCGCCAATATTTTCGCGGTGACGCCAGGATATTTCCAGACCATGAAAATCCCGGTGTTGCGCGGGCGCGGATTGACGGAGGCCGATCTGGCGGGTTCGGAGCCGGTGGTGGTGATCAGCGAGTCGCTGGCGAAGCAGCAGTTTCCGGGGCAGAACCCGATCGGCAAGCAGATCAAATGCGGGTGGGATTTTCTCACCGACTGGATCACGATTGTGGGGGTGGTGGGCGATGTGCGGCAGGACTCGCCTGCCTCGGCTCCCGACCCGACGTTTTATGCGCCGGTGAGCCAGCATGCCCACGCGGCGACGGATATGCAGGTGCTGGTGCGGACGCGCTCGGACGCTGGAGCGATGTCGACGACGCTGGCTAAATTCATGAAGGGGAACTTTCCCGAGGTGGCCATTGTGGCGACGACGATGCGCGAGAATATTGGCGAATCGGAGCGGGCGCAGCATTTTCGGACGCTGCTGTTTGGCAGCTTTGCCGGGGTGAGCATTCTGCTGGCGATGACTGGGATGTTTGGAGTGACGGCGTATACGGTGGCCGAGCGGCGGTTTGAGTTTGCGCTGCGGTTTGCGCTGGGGGCGCAGCGCGGGCAGGTGCTGGGGATGGTGATGGGCCGGGCGCTGACGGTGGCGGCCATTGGCGTCGCAGGCGGCGTGGCTCTCAGCTTGGCTGCGATGCGCGGGGTCAGTTCGCTGCTTGGGGCGATGCCGGCGTTCGATTTGGCTTCGTATGCCGTGGCGGCGGCGGGGGTGTTGGCGATCGCGCTGGCGGCTACCGTGCAGCCGGCGTGGCGGGCGGCTACTGTCGAACCGATGCGGGTTTTGCGGGATGAGTAGAGAATCAGGCCAGGTAGGCGTCAATTCCCAGCCATTGCGCAACCTTCTTCAGGCGGATATCTCTGGTCCACAGCATGGTCCCAGCAGCGATGAGGCAGAATGCCACCAGATGCGCGTCTGTAAGCCCAATCCCTTTGGAATAAAGGGACTGGGCCTCAATCAGAAGGCGCACTTCGCTTGTTCTGGCGACGGGGACCTGAACGAGGCAGTCCAACTCGGCGAGAGTGCGCTGGCGGTTTCGCAGTAAGCCGAGGGCGACTTCCGCTGCCACAAAAGGGTGCATAGCAATGCTCCCGATTTGGAGAAGGCTGGCCAAGTTCGGGTCATGAACTCGAAGGTGATCGATCCGGACAGTGGTGTCGGCCAGGATCATGGCTATTCGAAGCGCCGCTGTGGGATGTCTTCCAGGTCGGGCATAGTTCCACCCAACGCCGCGAGGCGGCGCGAGGCTTCCATGTGGATCAAGGCTTGGAACGCTTTACGAATGAGCGCCGTCCTTTCCGAAATTCCGGTAAATTCTGAGGCTGTTTTCACAAGATCGTCGTCCAGAACTACGGTTGTACGCATACAAGCCTCCTGACAACACCTTGAATCTAGCACCACTTGATGACCTTTATTGTGACACGCGAAGATTTACGAGCTTAGGCAGGTCCTTCGATCCGTTCACAAGCAGAAAGACCAGGGGTCTGTTTAGCCTTCATTGCGGCAACGGTTTGAGCGAGATCGTGCGGCCGGTTTTGGCGGATTCTCGGGCTGCGGTGAGGATTTGCATGACGATCATGTTGGTATCGAGTGAGGTTAGGTCGTGCTCGGCTTTGATTTGGCCGCGCAGGACGCCGGCCAGGTAGTCGAGAGAATTTTGGTAGCCTCCGGTGAGTGGTGGGGTGGGGATCTCGGACTCGGTCTTTTCCGGAGCGTAGCGGGCGCGGACGTGGTCGGCGGCTTCTGTGATGAGAAGGCCCTTGGTTCCGTAGACTTCCATGTCTTTGCGGGCGAAGGTCCAGTCCCAGGAGGGTTGGAGGACGGCCTCGGCTTTGGGGTAGCGAACGATGATGGTGGCGTCGTCGTCGACTTTAGGGTAAGTTTCAGGCTTGTCGGTGAGGGCTACTGCGGTGACGCTGAGTGGTGTTTCGCCGTGCATGAGGACGGTCATCAGGTCGGCTCCGTAGCAGCCGAAGTCGAACATCGCGCCGGCGCCGTTTTTCTCTGGATCGGTGAGCCAGTTGAGGAAGGTTGGGCTGACGCCGATCTCTTTGGGCCCCTCGTGGCCGTCGTGGACGACGACGCGGCGAACTGCGCCCAGCTTCCCGGCATCGGATTCGCGGATGGCTTCGGCATTCGACGCGTACCAGGTGGTCTCGTAGTTGACTAGGACCTGGACGTGATGCTCGCGAGCGGTGGTGCGGATGGCGAGGGCATCGGCCATCGTGGTGGCGAGGGGCTTCTCGACCATCGCGTTGATGCCGCGTTTGGCGGCGGCTTCGATGACTTTGCGGTGATCCTGAATGTCGGTGTAGACGAGGACGGCGTCGGGGTGGAGTTGGTCGAGCATCTTGTCCATGTCGGCGTAGAAGAGCTTGTGGTCGAGGTGGAATTCGGTTTCGTAATGGGCGGCGAGCGCGACGTCCGGCTCGCTGATGCCAACTAATTGGACGTTTGTGTTCCTGGAGAGCGGGCCGATGAATCCACGAGCGTGGTCGTGGACGAGGCCCACGATGACCACGCGGACGGGCTTTGGCTCCTGGGCGTGAGAGCCAGGTGCGAATGTGGAGAGGACAAGAAACGCGGCGATCAGGTTCCACGGGAGGGAGTGAGTTTTTGATGACATCGGCCAGCCTTTTCAGTTTCCAATCGATTTTAGTGCGCTTCGGGGCGTCTCGTCGTGGGAACGCGGATCTGGAACCTCAAACCGTCCGTCCCAGGGTTTGCGCGACGGCTGCCAGTATCCGCTTCGCGGATGGCGCGAGGCAAATGAGAAATCCTCTTTTCGATTGGCGAATGCCAAAATTCCTGGCAGAATGTGAAAACAAACCATGCGTTGCGCAGAATCGGCGATGGCGGCGGGCGAAAATAAGCCAGATGTTTTCCACAGGCAAAACCGTGCTACTGTAAGTTACCTCTCCGGCGGAAGGCGGATAGGTAACTTACTCCGATGCGCAGACCTCGTTGGTGGTTTCTGGCTGCTTTGCCCGCAGTTTTCGCGCTGGGCATTGCGGCTTTTGTTTTTATGCGGACGCAACATTCGCTGGATCGAGCTAAGGTCGCGGTGGCCGCCAAGGGACGATTCCCATTTGAAGCGCGCACGATTGGGCGCATGGAAAATCCTGGGTTTGAATGGATCGCTTCGCCGGCAAGTTATACCGCTGGATCTTTTCATCGCGGCAAACTGTATGTCAGCGGGCCTTCAGGACTGTACGTCTATGGCGCGGCGGAGGCGGTGCGCGGAGGCGGCACTGCGCTGCTGAAGACCTATCGCGTGGGTTTGGATCTGCCGGCAGCTCCGCTGGGAGCTATGGCGGTAGGGCGATTGCGCGGGGCGAGTGAGCCGGAGTTGCTGATTGCTACGGCCGGCGAGGGGATTCTGGTGTTTTCCAGCTCGGGCGCTGCGGACGGCGGCGGGAGTTTTCGTCAGATACGGCCGCTGGACGCAGAAGCGCGGGATGTTACAGCGCTGTTGCCGCTGCCGACTGGAGAGCTGTTGGTCGGGACGCGCAAACTCGGGCTGCTTGTTTATCGCGGACAGGCGGACAGTAACACGCTTGAAACGTGGCAGCCGCAGTTATCGGGACTGGCGATAACTGCGCTGGCAGCGGATGCCACAGGTTTCTGGGTGGGTACGCGCAATCATGGACTCTTTCATTGCCATGCTGGGGAGATGGACAGCTTTCACGCATCGGCGGCGCTGCCGGATGAGCAGGTGGATGCGATTGCGGTGCATGGAAATCGCGTGTTTGCCGGGACGCCGCTTGGGGTGGAGGAGTTCGCCGATGGACGGCCGGCTCGTACGCTGGCGCGGAATCTCTTTGTCAACGCGCTGTATGCGGACGACAAGACTATGACTGTGGGATCGATGGATCAAGGAATCCGGCGGGTATCGCTGCAGGTAAACCGGCGGCCTGGTCCGGTGATGGACCCTGTCTCCGGCGGGACAGCTGAGCAATTTCTTCGCGCCAGTGCGACTGATTCCCTCCTTGCGGTCATGCGGGATGGATTCGAGATGCAGCAGGCTAGTGGAGCGTGGGCTCCGCTGACGAAGGATGCAAATGCCGCGATACTGACGGACGCGAATGTGTCGGCGCTGGCGTTTGGGCCGGATGGGCGGCTGTGGGTGGGCTACTTCGATCGCGGCATGGATGTTGTTTCTCTCAATGGAGGCCTGACGGAGCATCGCGAAGACGACCGGCTCTTTTGCATCAATCGAATTGTCTTTGATCCCCGGCGTAACAGCATGGACGTCGCCACGGCCAACGGCTTGGTGTTGTTCGACGGCCAGGGCAAGCCGCGCCAGGTGATGACCAAGCGCGATGGATTGATTGCCGATCATGTGAACGATATTGCCTTCGCGGGAGAGAGCATGGTGCTGGCTACGCCGGCTGGCATGACCTTTGTGGATGCGGATGGCGCACGCAGCCTATATGCGTTCGAGGGCCTCGTGAATAACCACGTCTATGCGCTTGGGGTGCGGAACAAGACGGTGCTGGCGGGGACGCTGGGCGGCCTTTCGGAACTGGAGCAGGAATCGGTGCGGCGCAATCTTACGATAAGTAACTCAGGACTGAAGCACAACTGGGTGACCGCAATTGTTCCCGACGGCGATAACTCCTGGATGGTAGGCACGTATGGCGCCGGTGTAATGCGACTTGATGGGGATGGTCGCTTCACGGCGATGGAAGGTGCAACACGGGCGATGGATGTGAACCCGAATGCGATGCTCGCGACGGATGCGCACATCTTTGCGGGAACACTCGGTCAGGGGTTTTGGGTCTTGTCGCGGGTTACTGGGCGCTGGCGGCAGATCACGGCAGGGTTGCCCTCTGAGAACGTGACGGCGATTGCTGCGCACGAGGGCGAAGTATATGTGGGAACGGATAACGGTTTGGTGAAGATTGCGGAGAAGCTGCTGGATTGAGATCCTGGGCATAGTTATTGGTTGTTGGATGAACTTATCGGGTTGAGAGGGAGCATAGAGCGGTGCGATTGTTTGGGTGGATGGGACGACTGCGGGGCGCATGGCTTGCGATGTTTGTTTCGCTGATAGCGATTGCGTCGCCGCCGACATTGTATGGCGATGCTGGAGTGCTGATTTCAAAGGACAAGGAAGCTCCGGACGCGGCGGTACTTTCGCTTGCGGAGATGAAGGTGGAAGTCGTGATCGACAATGGCGACGCGCGCGTTCGCATTACGCAGATTTTCGCCAACCATACGGACCATATCGAAGAAGGTACGTATGTTTTCGCCCTTCCCGATCGCAGTACTGTCTCAGACTTTGCCGTTTGGGATGGACCGGTGCGCATTCCTGCGGTGATTCTGGAGCGCAAACGCGCGGAGGAGGTTTACGACCAGGCGCGGATGCAGGCGATTGACCCCGGTCTTTTGGAGATGGGCGAGAGGGGTAACTCGGACCCCAAGAAGACTTCGACGTTCAGCGCGAAGATTGTTCCGATTCCAGCGTGGGGAACGAAGCGACTGGAGTTGGAATATCATCAAAAGCTAAGGGTCGATGACTGGAAGCAGTTCTTTGCTCTGCCGCTAAAGCCCGACGCCTATGGGCAGCAGATTGCGGAGCATTTTTCTCTGCGGTTTGAATTGCGTTCGGCGCACGGAGTCGAGGGATTTCAACTAGCTTCAAGGCTGTACACGCTGAAGATGGATGCCAGCGCGAATACGCATGGGCTTTCAGGATCGTTTGCGGGCGATCATGTTTCTCTGGATGAGGATTTTGCTGCCACTTGGCGGTTGGATGCGGCGCAGGCGGATACGTTGGATGTCATTGCGTATCGCAATCCCAAGACCGCATTGCCGTCGGCGGATGAGAAGTCACCGGAGAAGAACGCTGTGGCGGAGCCGGGGTTCTTTCAGGCTGAAGTGCTGGTGGGTGAGGGCAAGGGCGCTCCTGCAACCCCACAAGCCGATGCGGGCGATCCGCGTACAGTGGTGCTGCTCTTCGATAACTCGCTTTCGATGCAATGGGAGAAGCTGGAGCGTAGTTATGCCGCAACGGAGGCGTTGTTGCGCAAGCTACGGCCTGTGGACCGATTCAATCTGATCTTGTTCAACCAGGATATTTCCAATTACAAGCCGCAGCCGGTGGTTGCCGATGCTTCAGCGGCGCAGGGCGCGCTTGATTTTGTGCGAAACAGCAAGTTGCGCGGTGGCACCGACATCGGCAAGGCTCTGAGCGCGGGGTTGAAGCAGTGTAACGCGGAGAACTGTGTGCTGGTGATGATGACGGATGGTGGCTCCGATCGCGGAGAGACGGTGCTGACTGGGAAGATTGCAGCGAATTATGCGAAGCAGTGGAAACAGATGGCGCACCATCCCAAGACGAACGTGTTTGCCGTGGGCGACGATGCGAATCTGCCTCTGCTGAAGCTGTTGGCGCAAAATGGCGGTGTGCTGGAGCATGTGCTTTCGACGGAGCCTGTCGATTTCAAGCTGGGTGCTTTTCTGTCGAAGATTGTGCGCAGCCCGGTTGGGGATCTGGCGCTCACGGTGCAGCCCACAAACAAGGTGAAGTTGGTTTATCCGCTCGACGACCAGACTTACACGCGTTCGATGGCTTCGTGGGTGGGCCAGTATGCCGCTGCTCCAAGCGTGGGATTTGAGGTGCGGGCGACACGCGACGGAGCAGCCTTGGATGCCAAGGCGAAGGTGGACTTGCCGGCGGAGTCGCTGGAACATCCGCAGTTGCCGCGACTGTGGGCCCAGGCGCGGGTGAATGCTTTGCTGGACCAGATTGCGCGCGATGGCGAGACGCGCGCGGCTATCGACGAGATTATTCGGCTGGCCCGCAGATACAAGCTGGTCACACCGTACACGTCATTTTTGGCGGTGCCGCGATCGCTCTTGCGACCGCGTGTAATCAGGCCGGGCGACCCGGTCTTGCGGGTAAGGACGGACCCGGAGATCGCGTCCGTGATTGCGTTGTTTCCCTTCGGATTGACCAAGCCGCTGCGGCATCTGGCGGACGAGGATACTCCGGGGGACGACGGCGGGGAGTTATGGGAGACGCGCTTCCTGGCTCCTAGCGATATGAAAGACGGGACTTATAGTGTACGTCTGATCTTACGCGACAGGAATGGCAATACCTATCGCGAGGCGAAGACGTTTGTGATTGCCAGTACGCCGCCGGCGGTGAAGATTCTGCTGGATAGACGGCAGTTTCATGCAGGCGAGGCGGTCGTCGTCAAAGCCAATGCCACCGCCAGTACGCGGACGCTGACTGCTCGGTTGGACGGCGCGCTACCGGTGAGTTTGCACTGGAACCACGCGGCTGCAGCCAATACAGGGACGCTGATGGTGCCGGCCGGGATGCCCGCTGGGCGGTATACGCTTTCGGTGACTGCGGAAGACATTGCGCATAACATCGGCAGCGAGGAGGTGCAGCTTGAGATTTTTCCATAGTTCCCCAGTTACTCTGGAGCATTCGATGGAGCCTCGGGCTTATTCGAGACGCGAGGGGTGGTGGTCGTCTTGGAATGGACTGGCCGCGCTCGGAGTCTGTGGGCTGGTGTCGATCGGCTGGCAGGCGCGGGCCGATCTGCCGCATTGGATGCAGGATGCGGTGAGTGGGAGCGCGATCGAGGCCGCGCTCTATCGGGCGATGGAGATTCCTGAGATGAAGGCGCTCTATCCCCGGCCGCCCAAGGAGGCGCGGGGCGAGTTGAATGGACTGATAGGCAAAGCTCCGGAGCAGGCGGAACTGTATTCGCTGCGCGCGATGGAGGAGGAGCGGGCACTTGAGTTTACCGCTGCGGAAAAGGACTGGAAGACTTACGCGTCGACGGCCAAAGACAAACTCGGCGCGAAGCTGGAACTGGCCGATTACTACCATCGCAGATTACAGGCAAAGGACGAAGTTGGCGCGTTGATGGAGGTAGGTTCTACCTCTGCGCCTCCGGAAGAGAAGTACACGGCGGCTGCGGAGCAGCATTCATGGAAGGCCTTCGAGCGCATTCTTCTGGTCGCTGCGGATCAAGGGATGGATGTGGATGTAACGGCGCGCGCGTACGCAGCTTGGATTGCGCGATATCCGCAGCAGCCCTCGTTGTACGCACGGGAATTTGGGTGGCTGCTGGAGCAGAAGAAAGATGAGCAGCGATTCGATAAGGCGAGCGCGCTGATTGCACAATATGCACGAGCGTTTCCCAAGGACGCCGTGTTTCCGCTGAAGGCTACGGCGCTGCTGGAGTATCGTCGCGGCTCGATTGATCGAGCGCTTGCCGTTTACGATGCGGGTTTTGCGCCGCTATGGCCGGCGGAGTTGGTGGAGAGCTATTATGCGCTGCTGCTAGAGACACACAGCCGCAGGCGCTTCCTGGCAGACGCGCATGAGCGGCTGGCCAGGAATCCCGATGACCTGAATGCGATGGCGCGGCTCTTCTACTACTCGCAGCAGCAGGGGAATCTGCCGGCTGCGCGGGAGGCGGTTGAGGCGTACCGGCTCAGCAAGGAGAGCCGCAACGCTAACTGGAGCGCGCAGGAGTTATACACACTGGCTTCGCTGACGGAGGCGGTTCGCGCTTATCCTGAAGCGGCGCGGTATAACTTCGCGCTCTATCATGTGCAGGGCAAGCTGGACTCTGGCGGTTCGCCGCAGGAAGCTGGCTTGAGCGGTATCGTGCGCATTTTGCTGAGTGCGCCGGACGAGCCGGTGGAACTCGGTGCTAACAATCTAAGTCTCTACCGCGATGTGGCTACGCTCGACCGGGGGCCGGGATATTGGAATGGGATTCTATCGCTGTGGTTGAATTCCGAGTCGCCGCAGCAGTCGTATCACGCAGAGGAGCAACGCGCGCAGCCTTACTTTCATCGCGCCAAGGCGGCAGAGTTATTGGCGACGCTGGATAAGGAGTACCCCAAGGCCGCAGGGCGGGCAGAGCTACATACTGAGCTGATTCATGCGTTTGCAGACTATGGCGAGAATGCTCTGGTAGTGAAAGATGGCAATGAATTTTTAGATAGCTTTGCCGCGCCGGCGAATGAGATGAATCGAGTTTCGGTGGCAATGTATATGGCCGATGCGTATGGGCGCCTGCGAGACACGAAGGATGAGTTTGCGCTGTATGACCGCTTGCTCACGGAGCTTGGCGCGCAGACGGATGAGATGCCGTTGACCGCAGCTTCCGCTTCGATCCGTGGCGTTGTCAATGCGCCCTCTGTGCAGACGTCGGTGGAAGTCGATGCGCGAGATAGTGACAATGCTGATGTGAGCGGCGCCGAGGGAGGTGCGCCCAAGAAGACTGAGGGAAGCAGGGCGTTTGAAGTTACTCCTGGGACGCCGGCTGGAGTCTTTGTGGCTGGTTCTGAAGAGTATCGGCAGCTATTGGAGCGCTATCTTGGCAGGCTTACGTCGGAGGGACAGTTGGCCCAGGCGCTGGCTGTCTTGCGCAAGGAGCTGGATCGCAATCCGAACGACCCGCTGTTGTATGAGAGGCTTGCGGAGTTTCTACAGCAGAACAACTTGAGCGCGCAGCAGGAAGAGGTGTACGCGCAGGCGATACAGAGGTTTCAGGATCGCGGCTGGTATGACAAGCTGGCGCGGTTGTATCTGCGAGAGAAGAAGCGCGAGGCTTATGCAGCGTTGACAAGGAAGGTGGTTGGGATCTTCTCCGGGACGGAGTTGGAAGAGTATCTTCGCAATGCGAGCGGCGGAGGGGCGCAGTTGTATCTTCAGCTCAATCTTTACGCGCATCGGCGCTTTCCGCATGATGCGGTGTTTGTCCAGAACCTCCTGGGCGCGTATCGCTCCAAGGGTACCTACGACACGGCTGCCTGGGAGAAGCTGATGCGCGAGCATTGGAGCGAAAGCGAGGAGCTGCGGCGTGAGTTCTTCGACTACCTGATCAGCCATGGGAAGCTCGATGCGGAGCTTGCGCAGTTGCGAACGCTGGTGCCTAATGCGAAGGAGCAGGCGGCCAATCCAGACGCGACGCGGGAGCTGGCAGAGGCTGAGATATGGCAGTCGCACTTTGAGGCGAGTGCGCCGCTGCTAGGTTCGCTCGCGGCGAGTTATCCCGCAGACGCGGAGATTGGGACAGAGGCTTCTAGCGTGTTTCGTTCGCTGGCTTACTATGATCCCGCGCAGACGGAGCACGCAGTTGGGATTGAGAAGCACTTGCTGGAAGCGGACCCGGCCAACATGGATCGCTTGGCGCGGATCGGGGATATTTATTCCGATTGGGGGGCTGATTCCAGCGCGAGATCTTCGGCTGGACACGAGGATCTGGCAGCCGCAGCGCCTTATTTGCGGCGCATGGCGGCGGTGCATCCGGGTACGCCCGATGGATATCTGCAGGCGGCGACTGTCTTCTGGGATTACTTTCAATTTGACGATGCTTTGGGGGAGATTGGCGAAGCACGAACTAAGTTCGATCAACCGGCGCTCTATGGCTACGAAGCTGGGGCCATCTATGAGGGCAAGCGTGAGTCTCAACGTGCTATCGCCGAATATACTCAGGCGGCCGTTGCAGACGCGACGACGGGCCAACCGGCCGCGGCGCGACTGATGCAACTGGCGCGGCGCAAGGCGTGGGCCAGGACTGTGGATGCGGAGACTGCAAAGGCGCTTGACGCGGAGAACAGCATTGCAGCGCTCAAGTTGCGCGAGCGAGTGCTGGAGACGCAGAAACGCTCGGGGGAGATTGGGCCGCTGCTGGAGGCTGCGTTGGGCAGGGCCGTTACGCTCGATGAGGCGCAGGCGATTGGGGCTGAAGCGCAGGCGCATTCGCTTGGCGGCGTTTACGAGCGAGCGTTGCAGCGGCAGATTGCGTTGGCCAGCGATCCGGTGCAGAAGATCGAGTTGACGTACTCGCTGGTGCGATCCTACGAAGGGCGCAAGGATTTGGACGCGGCTGGTCAACAGATAGGGCGGGTCTATCGCGAGAATCCAAAGCTGCTTGGAGTGGTGCGGGCCACTGCGGATTTCTACTGGCGAAACAAGCAGGCGGCAAAGGCGATTGCGACGTTGGTTGCGGCGGCTGACGCGGCGAAGTCGGCGCAACCGGCGTTGAGCAGGCAGTTTACCGTGGAGGCTGCGGATAGAGCGAATGACTCAGGGAGTTATGCGCAGGCGCGGGAGCTGATGACTCCGCTTATTCAGTCTGGCGACGATGCTTACAATGCGCAGTATCTCGGCGTGGTGGCGCAGAGTTATGCGCGGGCGGGGGACGATGCAGGGTTGAAGCAGTTTTATCTGGATAGACTGACGGCTATCAAGACTGCCGCGATGACTGCGGACGAGCGCAGGCAGAAGACGGTTCTGCTGCGGCGTGGGCTGATTCCGGCGCTGACCGAGATGAAGGATTATGCGGGTGCGGTGGACCAGTACATCGCTATTCTAAGCGCGTATCCAGAGGATGCAACGACGGCGCAGGAAGCGGCGCTTTATGCGCTGCGTTATTCGCGGCAGGCGCAGCTGGTGGACTTTTTGAATACGACAGTGAAGGCCTCGCCGCGCGACTCCAGGTTTGCGGTTTTACTGGGGCAGATTCAGACAGTGTTTGAGGAGTTTCCGGCGGCGATCGACGCGTACGCTCATGCGATTGCGATTCGTTCGGACCGCGCGGACATCTACCAGGCTAAGGCGGATTTGGAGGAGCGTTTGCAGCGGTTGGACGATGCTTGCACGGACTATGAGCGGCTCTATGTCTTGAGTTATCAGAATCCCGACTGGATGGTGAAGATAGCGGCAGCGCGGGCGCGGCAGGGGCGCAAGGATGCGGTGGTGAAGGCGCTGCAGAAGGCCTGGATTGAAGCGCGTCCGGCGACGGCCAGCGACTTTTT
>Ga0302187_10002854_pt1 | contig 14141 bp, 12 predicted proteins | sample II_Bog_E1_3_FD_202120 | JGI IMG/M metagenome (GOLD analysis project Ga0302187, IMG submission 202120) | Peat permafrost microbial communities from Stordalen Mire near Abisko, Sweden - II_Bog_E1_3 | ecosystem: Environmental > Terrestrial > Soil > Wetlands > Peat | place: Sweden: Abisko...
GGCGCTGGCGATCGCGCGCGGCACCGCGCGGCTGTTGCGCTCGCTGGGCTTTTCCTGCGTCAGCGAATTGCCGCTGCCGTCGGGCCGCCGCGCCGACCTGGTGGCGCTGAACGAGCGCGGCGAGATCTGGATCGTCGAGATCAAATCCTCGGTCGAGGATCTGCGCGCCGACCAGAAATGGCCGGATTACCGGGCGCATTGCGACCGGCTGTTCTTCGCCTTCACCCAGGATCTGAGTTGCGAGATTTTCCCCGCCGAAACCGGCCTGATCGTCGCCGACGCCTATGGCGCGCACATGCATTGCGAGGCGCCGGAGCACCGGCTGCGAGGGCCGACCCGCAAGCTGATGACGGTGCGGTTCGCCATGGCCGCGGCCCAGCGCATCAACCGGCTGATCGATCCGCAGGGCCACGGCGAGTTTTAGGTTGTGGGCGCTCCTTAGAGCCTCCGTCCCAGGTATTTTTCGGCCTGGCGCCGTTCCCAATCGCCGTTCAGGAACGGCACCTTGTCGAACACGCGCAATCCATCGAACAGCACGCCAAAGCCCCAGCCGCCGGCGACCCACAGCACCCAAAGATAGTGGGGCGATACAACAAGGTTTGCAATCGTGAGAGCGGCGATGACAAAGGCGTACTGCGCCAGGTGGATATAGAAGCCCTTGACCTTACGGACATGCGCCAGCGCCAGTGCTTCATCGGCGCGGATGCTTTGGTTCATGGTCGGTTGGTTCGTGGCGGCATTCATTTCCGGCTCCTTCAAATCGGAGAAATCGATCTCAAAGGCCGCACCCAGCGCTTTCAGGGATTCGACGCTGGCGGGTTGTCCTCGTTCGAGGCGTTGAATGGTGCGAACACTCAGCCCGCTGAGATCGGCCAACTGCTCCTGGGACCAGCCCCGCTGCAGCCTGAGTTTCTGAATCAACATTTGAGATCCTTCGACTAACGAGGCGCAGTCTAACGATGACGCATCCGCCGGCCACGTCAGCGACCCGCCAACGACCCGACTTCGGCACGACAATAAGCCAAAATATCCCGTGGCAGGCCCAAAAGGGCCCCGGTTTTCGACCGCCGGCGGTTTTTTCCTGGAATCGCCAAATGGCGGCCGGTCGCGTCATCCGTGCCGTCCGGGGCAGGGCGGCGCGGCGGCCGGTCGATGCTAGCGGACGATCACGCCGAACCATCCGAGACCCTTGTAGGTCTCGTAGCCGGGGGTGAGGTGAAACGCCACCTGCAGGCCGGAGCGGTCCTTGTAACAGCCGCTGCGGTTGCTGTTCAGCGTCAGGGGCATCCGTTCGGTGAGCAGGCCCTGACCGTCGGACGAGGCGATCACGCGAAAATTCGAATCCACCAGCAGCACGCGGGCCTTGTCGTCGTCGACCCGGATGCCTTCGACGATGGTACGGGCCTGCGTTTCCCAATCGAAGTGGATGGCGAGGACGCCGAGCGGCCTGCCGTTGGCGTGACCGCCTTCGCGCACGCTGGCGCAATAGGTAGCGACCGGGGCATTGCCGAACAGCGGCTGGCGTTCGATGTCGCCGGCGACGTAATCGTCGCCCGATCGCAGCCTGAGCGCGTCGGTGAACCAGCGCGTCTGGGCGACGTTCGCCCCCCTGACGTTGTAGCGGTCGGACCTGGCGCTGGCCAGCACGTTGCCGTCGAGGTCGCACAGCCACAGATCGAGATAGACGGTATAGGCGCGCAGGATCACGGCAAGGCGTTCGGCGACGTGGGAAACCGACGCCGTATCGGGATTTGCGGCGCAATCCACCACGGCGGAATCGGTGGCCCACCAGCGCACGTCGCAGGTGCGTTCATAGAGGTTTCGATCGATCAGCTCGATGGCGTTGAGCGAAAGATCGATCATGCGCTCGCCGCGGGAGCGCTCGGTCATGGTTTCGATCGACTGCATCAGGTTTGCGGTCCGCCGGGTCAGCTGGGTTTCCAGCTCGCGGGAGATGGTTTCCACCTTCTGGCCGACGCTGCGGACTTCCTGAGCCACCACGGCAAAGCCGGCGCCGAGCGTGCCGGCGCGCGAACTTTCGATCAGCGCGTTCAGCGCCAGCATCTTCATCTGGTTGGTGATCTGCTGGATCGACCGGGCCTTCTCGCAGGCGATCTGGTCGACCTCGGCGGTCAGTCGAGCGATCAGGACGGAAATATCCGACTCGTTTTCGGCTTCCTCCGGTTGCGACGACGCGGCCATCCTGTTGCTGGTGCGCTCGATCGCAGTGACCATCGGCCTCGTCCTACTCTGCTGGCTGGTCCCGGCCGGTCCGGTCGATTGCGCCGGATGCGTCGGGAACGGCGCTACGATACCGTTTATCGTCGCCATGCCTAACGAGCGCTTATTCGCGGAACCTTCTGCAGTAGGTAGAAATGCGGGGACGGTGATCGAAAATGCGGCAGTCCGCCGATATGCGCATCGGGACCGGTGGCCTTTGCATGCCCCGGACGAGAACTATCGCGGCGCGCGCTTGGCGAGGATGCGCTGCAGGGTGCGGCGATGCATGTTGAGCCGGCGCGCGGTTTCCGAGACGTTGCGATTGCACATCTCGTAGATCCTCTGGATGTGCTCCCAGCGCACGCGATCGGCCGACATCGGATTGTTCGGCGGCTCGGATTTCTCGGTGCCGCTGGCGAGCAGGGCGGCGACGACGTCGTCGGCGTCGGCGGGCTTCGAAAGATAGTCCACCGCGCCCATCTTCACCGCGGTCACGGCGGTGGCGATATTGCCGTAGCCGGTCAGCACGATGGCGCGGGCGTCGGGCCGCTTGCGCTTCAAAGCCGACACCACGTCCAGCCCGTTGCCGTCGCCGAGCCGCAGATCCACCACCGCGAAGGCGGGGGCGGCCTTGCCGATCTGGGCCAGGCCATCGCTGACGCTGTCACAGGATGTCACCGTGAAGCCGCGGCTTTCCATGGCCCGCGACAGCCGCTCCAGGAACGGCTTGTCGTCCTCCACGATCAGGAGCGAGCGATCGGTGTGGCCCGTCAGTTCGGCGATGGCGTTCACGATTCGGCACTTCCTTGTTCCCGGACATCCCATCATATGGCGTTACAAATCGGCGCTGCCAAGGCCACACAAAGTCGATCAAACCAAAGGATCGACCGGCAGCGTTGCCTTAAGTCGCTGGTTCGGCGGATATTTCACCGGCCTCGAAGCGCCGCCGCGGCCAGGCGATCTGGACCACGGCGCCGTGGTCGGGAAAAATCCGGTTGCTGAAGGAGACCTTGGCGCCGGTGCGCTCGAGCAGGGTACGGGCGATGAACACCCCGAGGCCGAGGCCGCGATGGTCGTTCTGGGCGTCGTCGGCGCTGCGCCGGCGCGACAGATAGGGTTCGCCGATCCGCTTGATGATGTCGGGGGCGAATCCCGGCCCGTCGTCGGAAATGACGATCTCGACGGTTTCGGTATTCCACCACGCATTCACCTCCACCGCCGTCCGTGCGAAATCGACGGCGTTCTCCAGGATATTGCCGACGCCGTAGAGGATCGCCGGATTGCGGGCGCCGACCGGCTCGCGGACGCCCGCGACCGCGATTCGTACCTTGATCGCGACGCCGAAATCGCGGTGCGGCGCCACGATTTCCTCGATCAGGGTTGACAGCGGCATGCGGTCGAACGGCGCGCCGGTCGAGGACAGCTGGGTGATCTTGGCCAGGATGTCGCGGCAGCGTTGCGCCTGTTCACGCAGGGTCTTGATGTCGCCCGCGAACTGGCTGTTGTCCTGCAGGCTCTTCTCCAGCTCGCGCGAAATCAGGAAGATCGTCGACAAAGGGGTGCCGAGCTCGTGGGCGGCTGCGGCGGCCAGACCGTCGAGCTGGGTCAGATGCTGCTCGCGGGTCAACACCAGCTCGGTCGCCGCCAGCGCGTCCGACAGCTTGCGGGCCTCCTCGGTGACCTGGAACGCGTAGAGACTGGTGACCCCGATCGCGAGCACGATCGAGAGCCAGACGCCGAACAGATAGATCGGCGGCAGCACCAGCGGCTCGTCGGCGTCCCACGGCAGCGGCAGATGGAAGAACACCAGCACCGAGGCACAGGCCACCGCGAGGCCGCCGAGCGCCACCGTCAGCCGCACCGGCAGCGCCGTTGCCGAAATCAGAACCGGCGCCAGAAACAGAAAGGAGAACGGGTTCTGCAGGCCGCCGGTGAAGAACAGCAGCCCGGCCAGTTCGACGATGTTGAGGGCGAGCAACGCCGCAGCATAGACCGGTTCCAGCCGTTGCATCGGGTTGAAGGCGATCTGCAGCGCCAGATTGAGCAGCGCCGAGAGGCCGACGATGGTGACGCAGGGGATCACCTCGACGTCGAATTCGAGCCCCTGCACCACGATGAAGATGGCGGCGAGCTGCCCGAGCACCGCAAGCCAGCGCAGCCGCAGAATCGTGTCCAGACGGACATGGCGGCGCGGATGGCGAAAGTCGGAGGCGGCGACGTCGGTCATTCGCCAAGTGTAGAGCCTTTTCCGTTTCGATTGAATCGAAACGGGGCTCTAGATTCTTGATTTGACGCGTTTTCTTTACGCGAACCGGCCACCACTTCGCTTGAAAACGCGCTGGCAGTGCCGGGTGCCGACCACAAATTTGCCTGTCACGGGGGTGGCGTGGTCCAATGCCTTGCGCTTGCCGCAGCGATGGCTCAAGGGACGGCCCGGCGACCGCACCAGGATTGGCAAAAGGCAATGGCCCGCACGATGAACGACGGTGCAGTCACGACCCCATCGCCGGCTGCCGATCCGCTGGGATCGGCGGCGATCGAGGTCGCGCACCTCGTCAAGGTCTACAAGACCACCCGCGCGGTCGATGACGTCTCGTTTCGCATCGCGCGCGGCAGCATCACCGGGTTGCTCGGCGGTAACGGCGCCGGCAAGACCACGACCATCGCCATGATCATGGGGCTGGTGCTGCCGACGTCCGGCCGCATCCAGGTGCTGGGCCGTTCGATGCCCGAGCAGAGCGCCGACGTGCTCGGCAGGATCAATTTCGAAAGCCCCTATGTCGACATGCCGATGCGGCTCACGGTGCGGCAGAATCTCACGATCTTCGGCAAGCTCTACGCGGTGGCAAACCTGCGCGAGCGCATCGAGCAGCTCGCCGCCGACCTCGATCTCGGCGACTTCCTCGACCGCGCCAACGGCAAACTCTCGGCCGGGCAGAAGACCCGGGTGGCGCTGGCGAAGGCGCTGATCAACCAGCCCGAGCTGTTGCTGCTGGACGAACCGACGGCCTCGCTCGATCCCGACACCGCCGACTGGATCAGGCAGCACCTCGTGACCTATCGCAGCACCCACGGCGCCACCATCCTGCTGGCCTCGCACAACATGCTGGAAGTGGAGCGGCTGTGCGACCGCGTCATCATCATGAAGCGGGGGCGCATCGAGGACGATGACAGCCCCGACAGAATCATGGCCCGCTACAACCGCGCCACGCTGGAAGAGGTGTTTCTCGACGTCGCGCGCGGCCGCGTTCAGGAGACGGCGCCGTGAGCAGGATCGCCTTGCATCTGGATATCGCGCCGCATCGCATCAATGCGATGATCCTGCGCTACTGGTACCTGCTGCTGTCGTCGTGGCCGCGGCTGCTGGAATTGCTGTACTGGCCGGCGCTGCAGATCATCACCTGGGGGTTTCTGCAGACCTACATCGCGCAGAACGCCGGATTTTTCGCGCGCGCCGGCGGTACCCTGATCGGCGCGGTGATCCTGTGGGACATCCTGTTTCGCGGCCAGCTCGGCTTCTCGATCTCGTTCCTGGAGGAGATGTGGGCGCGCAATCTCGGCAACCTGATGATGAGCCCGCTGAAGCCGATCGAGTTCCTGCTGGCGCTGATGGTGATGAGCCTGATCCGGCTCGCGATCGGGGTGATTCCGATGACCGGGCTGGCGATGCTGTTGTTCGGCTTCAATTTCTACAGCATCGGACTGCCGCTGGTCGCCTTCTTCTGCAATCTGATCTTCACCAGCTGGTCGGTCGGCATTTTCGTCTCGGGGCTGGTGCTGCGCAACGGGCTCGGCGCCGAAAGCATCGTCTGGACGCTGATGTTCGGTCTGATGCCGCTGGCCTGCATCTACTACCCGGTGACGGTGCTGCCGCACTGGCTGCAATATGTCGCCTGGACCTTGCCGCCGACCTATGTGTTCGAGGGCATGCGGTCGCTTTTAAGCGAACACGTGTTCCGGACCGACCTGATGATCGAGGCGCTGGCGATCAACGCCGTGCTGCTTATTGCGTCATTTGCGGTATTTCTTGCGCTTTTGCGCAGCGCCCGCCGTCACGGTTCGTTGCTCCTGGGCGGCGAATAACCGGCGTATCACGTGGATTTGCGGGCTTTTTTGTCTTGCACAGCGCGTAGATATACCGATCTGTGCATTGACGCTTTGTTACGCAGTTGTCACTATGCTGCGTTGCAAAACAGGGCCCGAGGAATAATAAATGCCGATTGGTGAGTTTGGTGGCGCACCGCCACTGGTGGCCGAAGGCAGTCCGGCGCTTACCACGCCGATGTACTGGATGTACGAAATGGCGCACGCGTCGCTCAATCCGGCGCGAGCCGTGACGGATGCGACCAAGATCCTGTTTCAGAATCCGCTCAATCCGCTGGCGCATACCGAGTTCGGCAAGTCCATCGCCGCCGGCTGCGAATTGTTCGAGCGCACCACGCGCCGCTACGGCAAGCCGGAATGGGGTCTCAACGACACCGAGGTCAACGGCGTGCGTACGCCGATCGACGTCCGCGTGGTCTGGGAAAAGCCCTTCTGCCGCCTGTTGTATTTCGATCGCAAGCTCGCCCGCCCGCTGCGCAGCCCGCAACCGCGCGTGCTGATCGTGGCGCCGATGTCCGGCCATTACGCGACGCTGCTGCGCGGCACGGTGGAAGCTTTCCTGCCGACCCATGAAGTCTACATCACCGACTGGGCTGATGCCCGGATGGTCCCGCTCACCGAGGGCCGCTTCGATCTCGACGACTATGTCGATTACGTCATCGAGATGCTGCAGGCGCTCGGCGGCAACATGCACGTGATCGCGGTGTGCCAGCCCTCGGTGCCGGTGGTGGCGGCGGTGTCCGTCATGGAGGCCGAGCGCGATCCCTTCGTTCCCTTGTCGATGACGCTGATGGGCGGCCCGATCGATACCCGCCGCAATCCGACCGCGGTCAACAATCTCGCCGCCGAACGCGGCATCGACTGGTTCCGCAACCACGTCATCACCAAGGTGCCGTTTCCGCATCCCGGCGTGATGCGCGACGTCTATCCGGGCTTCCTGCAGCTGTCGGGCTTCATCAGCATGAACTTCGACCGCCATACCGATGCCCACAAGGCCCTGTTCAAGAACCTGGTGAAGGGCGACGGCGACCTGGTCGACAAGCATCGCGACTTCTACGACGAATATCTCGCCGTCATGGACCTGTCGGCGGAGTATTATCTGCAGACCGTCGACACCGTGTTCGTCAAGCACGCGCTGCCGAAGGGCGAGATGACCCATCGCGGCAAGCTGGTCGACCCGTCGAAGATCACGCGCGTGGCGCTGATGACGGTGGAAGGCGAGAACGACGACATTTCCGGATTGGGTCAGACCGAAGCCACACACGATCTGTGCACAGCGATTCCCGACCATCGCCGCGTGCACTATGTGCAGAAAGGCGTCGGGCATTACGGCGTCTTCAACGGTTCCCGTTTCAAATCGGAAATCGTGCCCCGCATCAACGACTTCATGGCATCTGCGGCTAACATCAAGCCTACACTGGTGGCCGTGAAGTCTTCACTGCCCGGAGCTGCGGAATAAACGCGGATTCGGGTGCGTTCGCACGGAATCGGCGACTGCGAAGCGAAATCAGGGGGCGATTCGGCTGGCCGGATACCCCCCTGAATTGACTCTGGAATTCCGGATTCAAGACTTCCTGAAAGAATGAGTTTTAGCTCATTTCTTGGGCGGCCAGACGAGGCCGGATTTGACCCAAATTTATTTGTTCCAGGCCCATCCTATAGGGCCGGCAATCCGGTCAGCCCCTGTATATTGGGCAAATGATTTGTTTTTGCGCCGAGCGATTTCACTGGCGGCGGATATGGCAGAATCCGGGCGAACTCCTGATCCCCGGAATCGCAGACATGGCCACTCGCGCCCTCCTTTATCGGCGGCCCTACGAACCTTCTCGTCTCCTGGTCAAGCACGGCTCGCAAATCTATTCGGTCCGGCTGCGCCGGCACCGGCGCGCGCGGCGCTACACCTTGCGTATTCATCCGAGCGACCGCGAAGCCATCCTCACCATGCCGCCGCGCGGCACCATCGCGGACGCCAAGGACTTCGCGCAGCGTCACGGCGCCTGGATCGCCGCGCGTCTCGGCCGCTTGCCGAAGGCCGCGCCCTTTCTTCCGGGCACCGTGGTTCCGCTGCGCGGCCTGCCACACAAGATCGTGCATCGCGCCGGCACCCGCGGCACGGTGTGGACGGAAACCCGCGACAGCGGCGAGCGCATCCTCTGCGTTGCGGGCGGCGTCGAACATATCGAGCGCCGGATCCACGATTACCTGAAGCGTGAAGTGCGGCGCGACCTGCAAAAGGCGGCGCAGAGCTATGCCGAGGCGCTCGGCGTGAAGGTGAAGCGGCTGTCGATCCGCGACCAGTCGAGCCGGTGGGGCTCGTGCACCTCGGCAGGCTCGCTGTCGTTCTCGTGGCGGCTGATCCTGGCGCCGCCTTACGTGCTGGATTATCTCGCCGCCCATGAAGTGGCGCATCTGGTCGAGATGAATCATTCGGCGCGGTTCTGGAAGGTGGTCGCGCGCGTTTGCGGCCATGTCGAGCGCGCCAAGACTTGGCTCGACACCTCGGGCAACGACCTGCATCGCTACGGCGTGCAGGATTAACGCTTAGCGCCCGAACAGCCGGTCCACCAGCCAGCCGTCCAGTCCCGCGGACGCTTCCGGGCGGGCGGAGGCGCGCGTCGGGGCGGGGCGGTTCGCCGCACCGGAGGCAATCGGCGCGAGCGGAGCGGGGGCTTGCGCTGCGGGCGCGGGCGCCGTCGAGACCGGCGCCGGCGGCGAGGATGGCGCGCTGACCTGCGACGCCGTCTGCATCAAGTTCGAGAACAGGCCGGCGGCTTGCGCGTTCGGCAATGATGCGACCGGCACGCCCTGATGGGCCGCCTTCATGAAGCGGGTCCAGACCTCCACCGGCAGTCCGCCGCCGGTGGCCTTTTTAGTCGGCGAGTTGTCGTCATTGCCGAGCCAGACGCCGGTGACGAGATTGGCGGTGTAGCCGATGAACCAGGCATCGCGGAAATCCTGGCTGGTGCCGGTCTTGCCGGCGGCCTGCCAGCCCGGAAGCTCGGCCTTGTGCGCGGTGCCGGAGAGCAACGTTTCCTGCATCATGGTGTTCATCATCGCGACGTTGCGCGGCTCGATCACCTGCCCGAGCTGGTCCGGCTGGCGCGCATACAGCACCTTGCCCTCGCTGGTGCGGATCCGGGTTACGACATGCGGCGAGATCCCGAGCCCGCCATTGGCGAACGGCGCATAGGCGCCGACCAGCTCCAGCACCGAGACCTCGGAAGTGCCGAGCGCGATCGAGGCATTGGCGTCGAGCTTGGAGGAGATTCCCAGCCGGTGCGCGGTGCGCACCACGTTCTTCGCGCCTACCTCGAGCCCCAGCCGCACCGCGACGGTGTTGAGCGACATCGAAAGCGCCTGGGTCAGCGTCACCGCGCCGAAATATTCGTGGCTGAAATTCTCCGGCTTCCATCCCTTGACGTCGAGCGGCGCGTCCTGCCGGATCGTGTCCGGCGTCAGTCCGGCCTCGATCGCGGTGAGATAGACGAACGGCTTGAACGCCGAGCCCGGCTGGCGTCTGGCCGTTACCGCGCGGTTGTACTGGCTCTCGGCGTAATTGCGGCCGCCGACCATGGCGCGCACCGCGCCGTCCGGCGTCATCGCCACCAGCGCGCCCTGACTGACATTGAACTTGACGCTTTTCGCCGCCAGTTCGTCGATCACGGAAGCCTCCGCGACCGCCTGCAGTTTCGGGTCGATCGTGGTTTCCACCACGATGTTCTGCTCGACCTGGCCGGTCAGGTCGTCCAGCACTTCGCCGATCCAGTCCGCCACGTAATTGACGGTGCCGGCGCCCGCCGGTTTCACCGAATAAGAGGGGTGGCCGATCGAAGCCTGCGCCTGCGCTTCGGTGATGAATTTGGCGTCCGCCATGGCGGCGAGCACGGTTTGCGCGCGCTTCTCGGCGCCTTCCGGGTTGCGGTTCGGTGCCAGCCGCGACGGCGACTTCACCAGCCCCGCCAGCATCGCGGCTTCCGGCAATGTCACGTTCTTGGCGGATTTGCCGAAATAGCGCTGCGACGCGGCTTCCACGCCATAGGCGCCGGAACCGAAATAGACCCGGTTGAGATAGAGTTCGAGGATCTCGCTCTTCGAGTGCTTGCGCTCCAGCCACAGCGCCAGTTCCGCTTCCTGCAATTTTCGCTGCAGCGTGCGCTCCTGGGTCAGGAACAGGTTCTTGGCGAGTTGCTGGGTCAAGGTCGAGCCGCCTTGCGAAACCCCGCGATGCAGCACATTGGTGACCGCCGCGCGCAAAATGCCGATGGGGTCGACGCCGTAATGTGAATAGAACCGGCGGTCCTCGATGGCGATGAAGGCCTTCGGAAGGTAGGGCGGCAGGTCCTTCAGCGCGACATTGGCGCCGGCCATTTCGCCACGGGTCGCCAGCACGCTGCCGTCGAGGCCGGTGATCTCGATGGTCGGCGGCCGCTTCGGAATTTCCAGGTCCTGGATCGCCGGCAAATGCGCGCCGGCGTAAACCACGACGCCGACAACCGCGATCGCCGCCCACAGGCCGAGCACCGCGCCCCAATAGCACAGGCGCAACAGGCCGCCGCGCGCCCGGCCGCCGGCCTTGCGCTTGCGGCTCGCCCGGGTCGCGCGCGGCTTTCGCTCGCGCGGCGCTTCGTCGTTGTCCTCGTCGGGCTCGCGGGGTTTGCGCCTGACAGAGGGTTTCTTCGGCTTCACGTCCTCGGCGGGAGCGACGCGATCCTGCGGTCCGAGGCGCAATTCGGAGAGCGAGGCGGCGAGCCCGAATTGCGGCTCCTTGCGTCCACCGCTCTTTTTCCGTGCCCACGCCATACGCCAACGCCGCCCATACCGGTCCCGCCGCAAATTAGCGTCGGCTGTTTAAGGGCCGGTTACGCAAAGGTTAACGCAGGATTAGGAGCTGCGGCGCCGTGTGCTAGATATCGCCGGGTTGCCAGCCAGGAGAGCGGTATGGGCCACATCGATCCGACCAAGGAAGTCTTCGCGCAATTCAGGGCCGATGACCGCCCCGGTCCCATTCACATGCTGAATCTGGTCCGGCTGCGACAGCAGGCGGCCTATCCCGACGGCCGTCAGGCCACCGGCGCGGAGGCCTATGCGGCCTATGGCCGGGAAAGCGGTCCGGTGTTCGAGCGGCTGGGCGGCCGGATCGTCTGGCAGGGCCGTTTCGAGCTGATGCTGATCGGACCGGCGGACGAGCGCTGGGACCATTGCTTCATCGCCGAATATCCCAGTGTCGCCGCTTTCGCCGAGATGATCCGCGATCCCGCCTATCGCGCGGCGGTGAAGCACCGCCAGGCGGCGGTCGAGGATTCCCGCCTGATCCGGCACGCCGTGCTGCCGGTAGGCAAGACCTTTGGGGAAATTCCGCAATAGAACGCTTTCAAGCGCGCAAAAAAACGGCGGCCCTCGGGTCGCCGTTCGTCGATGTTGATAGACCGAATCTAGCCGGCCGGGCCGGCGTCCTCCAGGATCGGGCCGAACAGTTCCCAGCGCTCGCCGTTGAACTTCATCATCTGCAACTGCTTGTTGACTCGATAATCGGTCGCCGTGGTGTTGGCGACGATGCCCGGCAGCGACAGGTCGAGCTGAACGTTCTTCAGGCTGGTGGCCTGCTTGAGCACGTTCTCGCGGGTCAGGTCGTCGCCGCACGCCTGCAGCACATGGATCAGGAGCTGCGAGGTCGAGTAGCCGTAGGTGTTGAAGTTGGAGTCCTTGTCGCCGTCGGGGTAATATTTCGCCATGAATTCGAAATATTTCTTCATGCCGGCGTCGTCCTTCCATGTCGGATCGAGCGGATCCTTGCCGTAGTTGACGCTGATCACGCCCTTGGAAGCGTCAAGCCCCGCCGGCTTCATCACCGCGCCGACCGAGGTGGCGTTGATGTCGACGATCTGGACCGGATGCCAGCCGATTTCGGCGATCTTCTTGATCGCCTGTGCGGCCTGCTTCGGCGTGGTGGCGCTGAAGAACAGGTCCGCGCCGGCGTCCTTGATCTTGAGGATCTGCGAATCGACGGTCGGATCGGAAACCTCGTAGGAGGCTTCCGCCACCACCATGGTCGCCGCCTTGTCACCGAGACCGGCCTTGATGCCGTTGAGGTAGTCTTTGCCGAGGTCGTCGTTCTGGTAGAGGATGCCGACCTTGGCACTGGGATAGTTCTTGATGATGTACTGGCCGTAGATGCGGCCCTCGACGAAGTAATTGGGGTTGAAGCCCATCGTCCAGGGAAAATTCTTCGGGTCGGTGAACTTGGAGGCGCCGGTGGCGGCGAACAGCTGCGGTACCTTCTTGGTGTTGAGATATTTCTGTACCGCGGCGTTGGACGGCGTGCCGATGATCTGGAAGGTGAGCAGGACCTCGTCGCTCTCGACCAGCTTGCGCACCTGCTCCACCGCCTTCGGCGGGCTGTAGGCGTCGTCATACTGGATCAGGTTGATCTTGCGGCCGTTCACGCCGCCCTGGTCGTTGATCATCTTCATATAGGCGGCCTGCGTCTTGCCGATGGAGGCATAGGCCGAAGCCGGGCCGCTGAACGGATTGGTCTGGCCGACCTTGATCTCTGTATCGGTGGCGCCAGTATCGTACTTCTTCTGCGCGTAGGCCGATGAAGCCGATAGCGCCACCGTCAGTGCGGTCGCGGCGGCCAAACGGGAAAAACCATTCCTCATGTCGTTGCGTTCCTCATGTCCATTGATTGTGCCGATGGTCTTGTCCGCCGGGTCCTCTTCAGACAGGTGCTTTTTCAGACCCGGGCGGCCGCCATCGCTGCCGGAATAGTGGGGGAAAGCAGGGGGCAATGCAAGATAACGCCCGGCGCGAAAATGACCGAAGTTACGCCAGCCAGAGCAGGATCAGGGCGACGGCCGCGGGCGCCGCCTGCACGTACAGAATCCTGCGGCTGACGGTTAACGCGCCGTAGACGCCGGCGACGATCACGCAGAGCAGAAAGAAGGTCTTGATCTGGAGTCCGAAGCCGGGGACGCCCAGCAGCAGTCCCCAGACCAGCCCGGCGGCGAGGAAGCCGTTGTAGAGCCCCTGATTGGCGGCGAGCACCGCGGAATCGGCTGCCTTCTCGGGCGAGTTGCGAAAGGTCTTCAGGCCCAGCGGTTTGGTCCAGAGGAACATCTCCAGCACCAGAAAATAAACATGCAGTGCGGCGACCAGCGCCACCAGAGCATTGGCGATTAAGATCATGGCGCATTCCTCGAACCAACGAACGCTTTGAGACTGTCATTGCCAGCGAAACGAAGCAATCCAGAAGTTAGCCAGGGCTCGATATGGATCGCTCAGCAATCCGTTCACGCCGCCGGCTGCGCCACAGCGGCGTCGTTGGCGAGCAGATGGATCAGCGCGCTCTTGATCGCGGCCTGCCGCGTCGGCGCGTTGATCTGCGCGCCCAACAGGTCGGTGACGTAGAACACGTCGCGGGCGCGCTCGCCGAAGGTCGCGACATGCGCCGAGGCGATGTTGAGGTTGAGCTTCGAGATCGCGGTGGTCAGCTCGTACAGCAGGCCCGGCCGATCGAGGCCGGAGACCTCGATCACGGTGTAGCGGTCCGACCACTGGTTGTTGATGATGACTTCGGGCTCGACCACGAACGGCCGCGCCTTGCCGCGTCCGGCGGCGCGCCGCGCCACCACTTCGGGCAGCCGCAATTTGCCCTCCAGCACGTCCTCGATCATCTCGCCGATTCTGGTGGCGCGCCGTCCCTCGTCCTCGTCGCGGTCGTACTCCCGGCTGATGGCGATGGTGTCGAGGGCGCGGCCGTCGGTGGTGGTGTAGATCTGGGCGTCGACGATGTTGGCGCCCGCCGAGGCGCAGGCGCC
>Ga0302187_10002859_pt1 | contig 14131 bp, 9 predicted proteins | sample II_Bog_E1_3_FD_202120 | JGI IMG/M metagenome (GOLD analysis project Ga0302187, IMG submission 202120) | Peat permafrost microbial communities from Stordalen Mire near Abisko, Sweden - II_Bog_E1_3 | ecosystem: Environmental > Terrestrial > Soil > Wetlands > Peat | place: Sweden: Abisko, Stordalen...
GGTTGTGGAACGCGCCCTCCGGAGGAATGTTGATGTCCACGATCTCCGGAATCGTCAGCTTCATCAGCGGCAGGAAGATGCGCTCCACTGCCTTACCCATGTACGTGTCTTCCATCGGCGGCTTACCCACAATGGTCGCCGCATAGATCGGGTCCTTGCGATGCGTGATGCACGTGATGTGGAAGACCGGATACTCGTCCTGCATCGTGTAGAAGCCCGTGTGGTCGCCAAACGGCCCTTCCGTGCGCAGCTCGCCGATATCGACATAGCCTTCAAGCACGATCTCCGCCGTCGCTGGCACCTCAAGATCCACCGTCTCGCACTTCACCAGCTCCACCGGCTTGCCGCGCAGGAAGCCTGCAATGAGGAACTCCTCCACCTCAGGCGGCGCCGGCACAATCGCCGAGAAGCAGATGCTCGGGTCGGTCCCAATGGCTACCGCAACATCCATCCGTTGCCCGCGAATCTTCGTCGCCACATGCTGAGGAATCGCCGCAGCCTCACCCGCCGCTACTGTACCGCCAGCCGTCAGCGCCATCAGGTCCACCGCGCCCTTCGCGCTGCCAGCAGCATTCCGTAGCCGCTCCCGCAGATGCTCCGCACCGTTCTTCTGCCGCTGCCAGTGCATGCCCGTCGTCTGCCCGTCATACACCTGCATGCGGTACATGCCCACGTTGCGCTTGCCGCTGTTCGGGTCCTTCGTAATCACATTCGGCAGCGTGATAAACGGCCCTCCGTCCTCAGGCCACGTCGTGACAATGGGGAACTTCGTCAGGTCGATCTGCTCGCCGCGCAGGATGACCTCCTTGCACGGCGCATCCTTCGCGCTCACGATCTTCGGGAACACGTTCCCGATCTCCGCCAGCTTCGGCAGCATCTTCAGCTTGTCCAGCAGGCTCGTCGGCGCCACCGGCTGGATCATCGTCTGGATCCGCGCCGCAATCGCGTCCAGCGACTCCGTCTCCAGCGCCATCTCCATCCGGCCCAAAGAGCCAAACTGGTTCATCAGCACCCGCGCACCGGGATAGCCCTTGATGTTCTCAAACAGCAGCGCCGGCCCACCCGCCTTCGCCGTTCCCTTGCCCGACTTCACAGCCCGGTCCGCGATCTCCGCCATCTCCAGGTACGGCGAAACCTCTTCCTTCACCCGAACCAGCTCGCCCGCCTTCTCCAGCGCCTTGATCCACTCCCGCAGACTCTCGTATGCCACGATGTTTCCTCACCCTTGAGCCTAGCGAACGGCGACGAGAAATGCACGTGGACCCGAGCCTACATCCGCACGAAGATCTTCTTCCGCCAAAGAATCCAGTTCGGAATGAAGCACGCCGCAACAAAGCACAAGGCCCACGCCAGCGACGTCCACACCGACGATCCATTCGCCCCGTGCGCCGCAAACTCCGTCTTGTACAACCACCCAAGCCATGACACCGACTTGCCATCCGGCCCCGTGTGGTGGATATAAATCAGCGCCTTCACCAGCACCACCGAGCTTGTGTACGCGACGATGGCGTTCGATCCAAACACCAGCCACGGCCACGTGATCCCCCGCAGCCACGCAGGCCACGGCTCTGGCCGGTAGTCGACCAGCAGGCTAGTAAGCCAAAGCGCGAACGTCGCAATGCCCGCCGTAAGCAGCACAAAGCTCGACGTCCACAGGTTCTTGTTCACCGGAAAGGTACGTCCCCAGGCCGAGCCCGCGAGGAACATCGCACCCGCCAGACCCAGCATGCCGTTGTACATCGCGCGCCGTTTCGCCACGCTCTCCGTCCACTCCGGTCGCCGCAGATACAACCCCACCAGCGACCCGATCAGCGTCGTCGCCACCGAAGGCAAATCGCTCAGCAGCCCCTCCGGGTCGCTGGTCTTCCGATACAAAGCTCCCGCCCCGAAGAACAACCTGTGCTGCCAAACCAGCGCCCAGCGGTCCACGAACGCGGTCAGGTTGTTCACCTCATCGTTGATCGGAAACCCATGCGTCGGCACACCTACCCCGGGCACCGGCACAAACCGCAGCAGCACCCAGTAGCCCAGCAGCAGCGCCACCACGATCGTCGCCAGCACCTTCGGATTGCGCGTAAACACCAGCACCATCCCCGCAATCAGCGAGCAAATCGCGATCCGCATGATCACGCCGTAAAGCCGCATCCCATGCCAGTGCATCCGCGGAAAGTAATTGAGCGCCAGCGCCAGCACCACCAGCTTCGCAAACCGCGCCCACACATGCCCCGTTAGCGACTTCCTGCAGTTGCCGCGCGCCACACGAGCCTCAAACGAGAACACCATCGACACGCCGACCACAAACAGAAACGTCGGGAACACGAGGTCCGTCAGCGTCCACCCATTCCACTCCGCGTGGTCCAGCTGCGAAAACACGTGGCTCCAGTCACCCGGATCGTTCACCAGGATCATCAGCGCGATCGTGAAGCCGCGCAGCACATCCACAGAAAGAACGCGCGGGGGCTTGCTCATTGTGACCGGGGCGGCATTGGGAGAGGAGACGGACGTTGCCATGTGGCTTCCATCATCGCGCGAGCACAGGCCGCCGGTCACGCGGAATCCACGCCGGGAACACTTCACCATCCCGCGGTGTCTATGCCAGCACACGCATTCCAGCTGGCTCGACTCCTGCCGGATGCGCCAACGATCTCAGGCCACAACCCTGATTCGAGGTGCGTCATGTTTGAGCAGTCCCTGGTTGAGTCCACCGCGATGCTGCGCACCCGCAGCCGCAAACCCGTCTACACCGCCATCGCTGTGCAGGCCACCATCGCAGCGGCGCTACTCAGTATCCCCATCCTTCATCCCGAAGTCCTTCCACTGCGCGCTCCGCAGATGATGCTCACCGCTCCGGCCCTCCCCAAACCCGCGCCACCACCACCGCACGTGCGAATGCAGGAGGTGTCGTCAACTGCAGGTCCGACCGCGCCGACGGCAGCGCCCCAATCCCGCATCAGCAACTTCATTCGCGATCTCACCACTTCCCCGGTGGACGATTTCCCCAGCCTTCCCACCACCGGCAACGTCATGACTGCAACGTCAGGCCCCGCCGTTTGGGGGTCGTCCCCAACCGCTTCCAATGTAAGCGTGCGTCCCGCCCCCGCAGCGCGCCCTGAGCGTATCGCCATCTCCGGCGGCGTGATCGCCGGCATGCTCCTCGCGCCCATCCAGCCCGTCTATCCAGAGATCGCGAAGATCTCGCACACCCAGGGCACAGTCGTCATCGAGGCGGTAATCTCCACCAACGGGCTGATCAGGAGCGCCAACGCCGTCAGTGGCCCGTCCATGCTCCGCGCCGCAGCGCTCGATGCCGTCCGCAACGCCCGCTACAAGCCTTACCTCCTCAATGGCGCACCCACGGAGGTCCAAACCACCATCACCGTCAACTTCCACATGGGCAGCTAGCAAAACAAGAGAGCCAACAGCCGCAACCGGCTGTTGGCCCTCGAATCTCTAAAAACTGGAATCTGGCCAACTAAACCCTGGGCCCTGGGCCCTGGACCCTGGACCCTAAACCCTGGGCCCCTAAACCCTGGGCCCTGAACCCTCAATCAAATCGCTACAACGCCATCCACCGGATACCCGGCCTCGCGCCAGCCCTGCAAGCCGCCCCGCAATGGCCGCACGCGCCGCACGCCCATACGACGGAGGTCCATCGCCACCTTGGCGCTGGTCTCCTCGCTCGGGCACGTGCAGTACAGAATGATGTCGCGATCCCGCGGAATCAGCTCATGCCGCTGCCGCAGCTCGTCCGGCCCGATCCGTAGCGCTCCTGAAATCACCAGCGGCTCCGTCAGCACATCCAGCGGGTGGCGCAGGTCCACGATGAACGGCGGCTCCTGACCCTCGCGCTCCGCATCCCCAATCATCGCCATCAGCTGCGAAGGCTCCAGGCGCAGGCCGCGCAGCTCCGTAACGAACTGCCGCCGCTTCACGAAGCGATACACCACCACGCCCAGCGCCATCAGCACGACCAGCAGCACGCCCAGGTGGCCCAGCGTCGCGAAGAGCTCATGCGAGCGCTTGGCAACATCGCCGAAAAACCGCCCCGCAAAGAGCCACGCCGCCGCCCAGGCCAGTGTCCCGGCCATGTCGTAGATCACGAATTCGACGAACGGAATGCCCGCCTGACCGGCAATGGGCGCAGCCACGGTGTTCAGCCCCGGCACCCACTTCGAGAACAGCAGGGTGATCGCCCCGCGCCGCACCACCGTCCCCTGCGTCTTTTCAACGCACGTCGCGGCCTCCAGCGAGAACTTGCACAGCAGGTTCAGCACTTTGCCGCCAAAACGCTTGCCCAGGAAGAACCAGGTCACGTCCGCGATCATGCACGCCAGCAGCACCAGCGGCAGGGCATACGCCACGTGCAGCGTGTGCGCCGCGCTCATCGTCCCGACAGCCAGCATCACCGGAGCACTGGGTACGGGCACGCCCCCTTGCTCGATCAATACCCAGACGAACAGCACCATGTAGGTGTGTGCGACCAGAAGATGGAGCATGGATGGCATTCGCTTTTGTGTCCTTTTTGGGCTGGAAAGGCAGGGTAACTGCCCGCCTGTTGCGGGAACCGAAGCGGAAACCCGCAGAGGTCCTTTTGCTTAGTAGATGTCCCGCCTGGCTTGTGCGTTGCAGACTCTTGGACGCACGAGAGGCAGTACAGGGTATGAGAGAGCTTATCCCCGTATAGATGCTAATTGTCGCGAAGAATGATGAACAGAGATCGCAAAGGTTACGTCCGGTACCGAAAATCGCCTCCTCCTTCGGGAAACGGAGACCTCCTGGATCCACTCGGCGCCCAAAAGCAAGCGGGAGGCCCGAAGGCCTCCCGCCAGGCTTTCCCAACCGGGTATCTACCGAACCGTCACCGTCGGCACCACGCTCATGCCGGGACGCAGCGCGAGGTCCTTGTTCTCGTCCTTGAGGTTCGTAAAGTCGATACGCACCGGGATCCGCTGCACGACCTTCACGTAGTTGCCGGTGGCATTCTCAGGCGGGAACAGGCTCAGCTTCGAACCCGTTGCGCCACCCACCTGCGTAATCTTGCCGGTGAACTTGCGTCCGCCCAGGGCATCCACCTTCAGCTCGACCTCCTGGCCGGGGTGCATCTCCGAAAGCTGGGTCTCCTTGAAGTTCGCGGTCACCCAAAGATCGGTCAACGGCACCAAGGTCAGCAGATCCTGCCCTACCGAGAGGTTGTTGCCCACCACAACGTTCTTTTTGCTCACGATGCCGTCGGTAGGCGCCAGAATCTTGCAGTAGTTCAGGTTCAGCTGCGCCTGATCCACCTTCGCCTGCGACTGCTTGACCGCTGCCAGGGCAGCCTCGGCACGCGCCTGCTGCACTAGATTCTGCTTGGGACCGTTCAGCGCGCTCTGCTGCGCCTGCGACCGCGAGTCGGCCAGCTTCTGCAGCGCCTGGTGAACCATGTCCTGCTGGGCGCGAACGTTGCGCTCCGCCTCATCCAGCGAAGCCTGATTCGCAGTAGCCGTCGCCACCGCAGCGTCATACTGCTGCTTCGAGATGACGTCGTTCTTCACCAGCGGCGTGTAGCGATCCACATCCAGCTGCGCCTTCAGCGCGTTGGCCTTGGCAGCCTGCACGCGAGCCGCAGCAGCCTGCGCCTGCGCCTCTGCCTGCGAGACCGCAGCCTGCGCTCCGCCGACATCCTGACCGGCAGTCGCAATGTTCGTACGCACCGTCACGCTTGTGATCGGCACGTTCGAGACGGCCTCCTGGTACTCCGCCTGCGCGTTGGCGAGGTTCGCCTGCGCCTGCTCGAGAGCCACCTGGTAGTCGCTCGGATCGATGTCCGCGATCGGATCGCCCTTGTGAACCGATTGCTGGTCCTCGACATACACCTTGATCACCTGGCCGGAGACACGCGAGCTCACCTGATAGAGGTTGCCATCCACCTGGGCATCGTCCGTGTCCTCAAACCGGCGCGAGTGCAGCCAATAGAACACGCCACCCACCACCAGCGCCAGGACCACCAGGATAAGAATGATCCGGCGGCCACCGTTGCTCTTCGGCGCTTCTTCGGCTGCGCTCTCCGCCGGCGCGCCCTGCTTGTTCTGATCTTCGTTCGCCACGCTACTTCCCTCCGAGATAAGTCTTCGAATCGCTCGCAGCTACACCCAGCGCACGCGCCAGCCCAAGCTTGGCAATGTTGTGCTGGTACAGCGCGCTGATGTACTGGTCGTTGGCCTGTTCTTCCGTGGCCAGCGCCTGCGAAACCGGCAGGCTGTCCGCCACACCGGCTTTGAATCTTTGCTGCGCTTCACTCAACGCTTCGTGCGCGAGGTCGACGTTGCTCTTCGCTGCTTCCACCAGCTTGGCCGCCGTCTGGATATCCAGAATCGCGTCCCGCACATCAGCGTTCACCTGCTGCTGCTGGTCCGAGAGCTTCGCCTTCGCCTGGTCAACCTGCGCCTGCGCTACCTGCTCATCGCCACGCGTCTTGGCGATCTGTAGAATCGGCGCGGTAATTTCGCCGGTCGCCGTATACGTTCCATGCGAGTGCCCCGGAGTCTGGCCGAGATCGCCATAGTTCGCAGCCACGTCCGCCGAAGGCATCTGCTCGTAGAAAGCTGCCTTGCGGCTGGCTTCGGCACCCTTCAGGGTCTCAGCCGCTGCCGCCAGGTCCTTGCGCGTCTTCAACGCCGCCTGGTAGGCCGTATTCGGGTCAGGCGTATCCAGCGCCACAAAAGGCACTTCGTTGCTCAGCTCGAACTTCTGCTCCATCGGTAGTCCGATGGCCCGAGCCAGCGCAATCTTGTCCTTGTCCAGCTGGTTGCTGGAGGAGATCAGCTGCTGCTGCTCGTTCTGGTAGTCCACCTGCGCGCGAAGCACATCGAGCCGGGGGCTGGTGCCGGCATCGTGGTTGGCCGTCGCCTGATCCAGCGAGACCTTGGACTCCGCCATCTCAGCCTTCACGGCCGTAATGCGCGAGGCATCGGCAATGCACACCAGGTACGCGTTGCCCACGGTCAGCACCACGAGGTCCCGAGCGTCCTGCGCCGTGAGCTTGGCAGCCTCAAAGTTGTGCTTCGAGGCAATGTAGTTCTCCAGCGCCTGCAGGTTCACCAGGTTCTGCGAGAGGTAGGCCCGGAAGTCGACCGTCTGAAACGGCCCGACGATTGGATTGATCCCCGGAAACTTCAGTCCGTAGGCCGCCAGATCCAGCTGCTGCACCTGGATGTTTGCAGCGCCCGTCACCGTCGGCAGAAGCTTCTGAAGATCCTGCAGGCGGCTGCCGTTCGCCGACATCACGCTGGAGCTCTGCAGAATCAGACCGAGGTTATTCCGCAATCCGCGCTGCAACGCATCCTCCAGAGTGATCTGGATGACGCCGTCCGTCGCCTTGTCGCGCACAATGCTGCCGCGATAGCTGGGATCCTGCGCACTCGTCGTCGTGCCCTGGGGGCTCGTCGCCGGTCCCGGAGCAGCGAGCTGCTGCGTCGCTCCCACCACCAGCCCCAGGTTCTGATCCGAACTCGTGATCCCGCCCGCAGGCGGCTGTCCCGCCGATCCCGGGCTGCTCGAGCCGGGGCCCTGCGCCGTTGCCGTCAGGCATGCCGCCAACAGGGCGGCGGCCACAACATGGCGCGCACTCTTGCTGTCTCTGACCATAACCACCATGCTAAATCGTCACCAAAGAAGCTATCCGCACGTACTCTGCGAATCCGCCGGAGGTCCGGCGAGTCCCGCCGCAAAGCGCGACCAGTTTTTCTTCATTCCAAACACAGATGCGGTTGCAACCCGCAGGTATGCAAAAGTTCTGTCGGAATTCCATCCTTTCGAGTGTTTAGGTTGCCCCACCCACGGTGCAAACCCGCCCATGACCTGCATGACAGCTTGCGAGTACCATGTCTGGCATGAGCATCCATACAGCTGTCCTCGGCTACGGCCTCGCCGGAAAGGTCTTCCACTGCCCCTTCGTCAGCGCCGTCCCTGGCCTCGAACTTTCAGCCATCGTGCAGCGCACCGGAGACTCCGCGCGCGAGCGGTATCCGAACGCCCGCATCCTCAAGTCGGTAAACGACGCCTTCGCCGATCCCAATATTGACCTCATCGTCGTCGGCCTCCCCAATGACACCCACTACGCGATGGCCAAAGCCGCCCTCGAAGCCGGCAAGCACGTCGTCATCGACAAACCCTTCGCCTCCTCCAGCGCAGAAGCCCGCGAACTCATTGACCTCGCCAGGGCCAAGGGCCTGGTCCTCGCGCCCTTCCACAACCGCCGCTGGGACGCCGACTTCCTCACCCTCCGCAAGATCCTCTCCGAAGGCCACCTCGGCCGCGTCGTCGAAGTCTTCTCCAGCTACGACCGCTTCCGGCCCATCCAGCGCCCCAATACCTGGAAGGAAGCCGCCAGCCCCACCTCCGGCATCCTCTTCGACCTCGGCCCCCACCTCGTCGACCAGGCGCTCGCGCTCTTCGGCTCGCCCGCCCGCGTCACCGGCAGCGTCCGCGAAGACCGCGACCAGACCGATATCAACGACGCCGTCGACATCACCTTCGAGTACGACTCGACCCCGTTCTGGCCCGGCAAGCCCGTCCGCTTCATCTGCCACGCCACCATGCTCGCCGCTGACGCCGCGCCCCGCTTCCGCGTCCACGGAACCCACGGCAGCTGGACCAAGTACGGCCTCGACCCGCAGGAGAACGCCCTGCTGAACCTCGGCGCGATCCCGCCGCAGGTCGGTTCGTCCGAGCCCTGGCTGCCCGAGCCCGAATCCGCATGGGGCACCCTCACCCTCGCCACCGAGCGCAAGGAACCCGTCCAGCTCGAAAAGAAGCCCTACCCCTCCGTCACCGGCGACTACCGCAACTTCTACGTCTCCGTCCGCGACGCCATCGCCGAAGGCAAACCCCTCGCCGTCCCCACCGAAGACGGCTACCGCTCCGTCCGCCTCCTCGAACTCGCCCAGCAGTCCACCAAAGAACGCCGCACCCTCGACGTGGACTTCAACTAACGGCGCCGTTTGCCCTTGCTGTTGCCTTTTTTGCTGTCATCGCCGCAGGAGATCTGCTTCTCGGCTTTCCCGAGCTGCAGATCTCCTCGGGGACAACGGACAACAGAGAACGGACAACGGAGAACTCCCCCTCCCCTTTCGGGCCGACCACCGCCCCACACCCGTGACACTCGTCACCACCCCAAATCCGCGCCACGATACACTGATCACGTGCCAAACCTAGCGACAAAGCGACAGTCCCCCGTCAAGTTCCTCATCGCCGGCGCGGTGATCTTTTGCACCGTCGCCTGGCTCGCCGTCTCCGGAGCCAAGGACACCAAGAGCTACTACGTCACCATCTCCGAGCTCCAGGCGATGGGCTCTGGTGCCTACTCCAAGAACCTGCGCGTGGCCGGCAACGTAGCGCCCGGAACCATCACCCGCAACGGCCCCAACGCTGAGTTCACCCTCATCGAACAGGGCAAGACCGTCAAGGTCTCCTACATCGGCGCAGAGCCACCGCCCGACACCTTCAAGGACGATGCGCAGGCTCTCGCCATCGGAACCTTCGGCCGCGACGGCACCTTCCACGCCACGCAGCTGCAAGCCAAGTGCGCCTCCAAGTACGCCCCAGCCAAACCAGGCGAGGCACCAACAGGAAACACCGCACCCATGGGAACGAAGACCTAGCACTCTTCGGAGTTCGCAGCACCCAACGCGGCAGCCACAGGCTGCCGCGTTTTCGTTTCAGGAAGCCTTCGAAGAACCCATCTTTCGTTGGATGCATCTTTCGTTAAGGGCACGGCTTTAGCCGTGCCACAAAGCGCTTGCAATCAATGCGGCTTTAGCCGCTGAGGGAATGCTCGAAACTTGCAATTCCTGGCGCGTGCCTCGGCATTCCGGGCTACTCTATCGGCGTGTACCTCCGCTTCGCCATTGAGAAACGCAACGTCGACTCAGGTCGAGGCATCGGCATCTTTCATGCCGCCGTGAATCTGCGCAGCAGTAGCGCTTTGGAGCAGTGGGAGTACGAGGTACTCTGCGAACTTCTTCACTGGTTCGACCAGAACCTCGAGAAGCCCGACCGCTTCACCGCCTCGAAGCCGCCCTACTACCGCAAACAGCCGAAGGCAATTTCCTGGTTCAAGGACACCGCAATCGAACACATTGATCGCACACGGCAAATGGTCGTGATCCTTGAGCGCCATGGCTTGACCGTCCAAACCCATCGCGCCGAGCGCGTCGGCTATGTCGTTTACGAGGACGAATTCCAGGTCGTCGCCGAACCATTCTCCGACGTCGTGTGCTAGGCACCGCGGACAACGGAGAACAGAGAACGCTCCCCTCGTTACCCCAGCGCCTTCAAAAACAGGTAATAAAACTCCACACTCTGATAAAACGCCTCGACCCGAACACGCTCATCCCGTCCATGCGCCCGGTCGTCATCGAAGTCGATCCCCACGCCGCCCACGCCATAGCTAGGCAGCCCCGCCTGCATCGTGTAGATCGAGTCACTCGCCCCCGCGCTCATCACCGGGATCACCGGAATCCCCGGCCACATCTGCTGCGTCACCGCCCGCAACGGCCCAAAGACATCCTCCCGTGGTGCCGGCGGCGGCAAACTGCTCCGTCCCGGTGCCTTCGCCGAGATCTCGCCCCCGTCCGACATATACTCCACCGTCAGTCCCGGATCGCCGAACAGCTTGATCAGCTCCAGCCGCACATCCTCCTGCGAGTGCCCCGGCAGAATCCTGCAGTTCACATTGGCCCGCGCCAGCTGCGGCAACGCGTTCGGCGCGTGCCCGCCGTTCAACATCGTCGCCACGCACGTCGTGCGTAGCAGAGCGCTGTCCTGCGGGTCCGACGAAAACGCCGCCAGCGAACGCGCGTTCATCGGCTGTGCCAGCACACCACGAATGTTGGCCGCCCGCGCGGGCGATGCAATCTTCGCCGTCAGTCCAAGCTGCTCGCGCGTGACCGGGTTCAGCTCAATCGGAAACGGCGTCGCTTCCAGCTTCCCAAGCGCATGCATCAGCTCATAAATCGCATTATCCGGCCGCGGCTGCGAGCTATGTCCTCCCCGATTGATAGCCGTGACGCGGAAGTCCGCATACGTCTTCTCCGTGGCTTCAACATCCATCTCAGTCGCGTGGCCGTTGCGCAGCTCCACGCCACCCGCATCGGGATTCAGCACATACTCCGCACGCATCAGCTCAGGCTTGTTCTTCAGCAGCCAGTCCACACCATTGGACTTGCCACCCTCTTCATCCGCTGTGAACGCCGCAACGATCGTGCGCTTCGGCGTCCATCCCTCGCGCTTCAAACGGATCAGGCTCTCCGCCACATCCACGTCGCCGGACTTCATATCCTGCGTCCCACGCCCGTAGAAGAAACCATCCTTCTCGATCAGCGTGTAAGGATCCACCGTCCAGTCCTCGCGCCGCGCCTCCACCACATCGATGTGCCCAATGATCAGCATCGGCTTCAACGACGCATCGCTGCCCACATAGCGCACCACCAGGTTCTGCTTGCGATCATTCGGCCCCGCAAGCGTGAGGTCCGCGTCCGCAAAACCCACCGAAGCAAACCGCGCATGCAGCACCTGCGCCACAGCCGTCACGCTGCCGTTGGAATCCTGCGAGTTGGTCCCGATCACCTCGGCCAGCATCGCCCGCGAAAGCTCGCGATCCTGCGCCGGCAACTTCGGCTGCTGCCCGAACGAACCCAGTGTCACGCCAACACACAGCACGCCCGCCACCGCAGGCACGATCCGACTTACACGTGTACGCATCATCAAGCCACCTTATACCCACCGTGGGCAGAGTCTTACTTGTAATTCAGATTCGGCCCCAGCCACCGCTCAACCTCTTCCACGCTCATGCCCTTGCGCGCGGCATAATCTTCCACCTGGTCGCGATCGATCTTCCCCAGCGCGAAGTAACGCGCCTGCGGATGCGCGAAGTACAGCCCACTCACGCTCGACCCCGGCCACATCGCGAAGTTCTCCGTCAGCAGCATCCCCGTGGCCTTCTCTGTATCCAGCAGCTGCCAGATCGTGCCTTTCTCCGTATGATCCGGAGACGCAGGATACCCCGGCGCCGGTCGAATACCGCGATAGCCTTCCTGGATCAGCTCGGCAGGTGTCAGGTTCTCAGTCAGCCCATATCCCCACTGGTCGCGCACGCGCTTGTGCAGGCACTCCGCAAACGCTTCGGCCAGACGATCTGCAATCGCCTCAGCCATGATCGCCGAGTAATCATCGTTCGCCGCCTTGAAGCGCTCCACGACCTCCGGCAACCCAATGCCACTCGTCACCGCGAACGCACCCACACTATCCGCAAGCCCCGTCTCCACCGGCGCAACAAAATCTGCAATGTTGCGGCAAGGCTCAGAACCTTCGCGATGCACCTGCTGCCGTAGCCCATGCAGCCGCGCCAGTTCTTCACCACGCGAGTCATCGGTATAAAGCGCAATGTCATCGCCCACCGCATTCGCGCGGAAGAATCCATACACACCACGCGCCGTAATCATCTTGCCTGCAACGATGCGCTCCAGCATCGCCTGCCCATCCGCAAACAGCAACCGAGCATGCTTGGCCTGCTCTTCCTGCTCGGGCTTCTCCGCGTTAAGAATGCGCGGATAGATCCCCTTCATCCCCCACGTATGAAAGAACGGCGACCAGTCGATGAACTCCCGCAGCGTCGATAGCGGAAAGTCCTCAAGCGTATGTGTGCCGAAGAACTCCGGCTTCGCAATGTCCTCTTCGCGCCACTCGATCTTCGTACGCCTCGCACGAGCCTCGGCCAGAGGCAGAGCCTTCGCCTTGGGCGCATTGTGCGAAAGCCGAATCGCCTCGTAGTCGGAACGATGCTGCGTCTCAAAGTCTTCGCGGCCATCGACACTCAGCAGGCTCGTCGTCACCGGCACAGCCCGGCTCGCATCCAGCACATGCACCACAGGCTGCGAGTAGTGCGGCGCAATCTTGATCGCCGTATGCGCCCGGCTGGTCGTCGCTCCGCCGATCAGCAGCGGCACCTTGAAGCCCTGCCGCTCCATCTCGCGCGCCACGTGCACCATCTCATCCAGCGACGGCGTGATAAGGCCACTCAACCCAATGATGTCCGCGCGAACCTCCTTCGCGCGTGCGAGGATCTTCTCCGCGGGCACCATCACGCCCATGTCGATCACTTCATAGTTATTGCAAGCCAGCACCACGCCGACAATGTTCTTGCCGATGTCGTGCACATCGCCCTTCACCGTCGCGAGCACGATCTTGCCCTGTGCCTTCACCTCTTCGCCCGCCGCGATCATCGCGGCCTTCTCTGCCTCCATGAACGGAAACAGATAGGCGACCGCCTTCTTCATCACGCGCGCGCTCTTCACCACCTGCGGCAGAAACATCTTGCCCGCGCCGAACAGATCGCCCACCACGCCCATGCCCGCCATCAGCGGACCTTCGATCACCAGCAGCGGCCGCCCCAGCTTCGCTCGAGCCTCTTCCGTATCAATCTCGATGTACGCATCAATGCCCTTCACCAGCGCATGACTCAGCCGCTGCTCAACCGTCCCACTTCGCCACGCTTCGTCTTTCCCTGGACCCTGGGCCCTGGAACCTGAACCCTGCCCCTCGGCCTTCAGTCGCTCGCCATACTCCACAAGCCGCTCCGTCGCATCCTCGCGACGATTCAGCAGCACATCCTCCACCAGCAGCTTCAGCTCAGGATCGATCTCCTCATACACCTCGAGCATGCCGGCATTGACGATGCCCATATCCATGCCCGCGCCAATCGCGTGATACAGAAACGCCGAGTGCATCGCTTCGCGGACCTTGTTATTCCCGCGGAAGCTGAACGAGATATTCGAAACACCGCCCGACACCTTCGCGTGAGGAAGGTTCCGCTTGATCCACCGCGTCGCATTGATAAAGTCGACCGCGTAATTGTTGTGCTCCTCCATGCCCGTCGCCACGGTAAGGATGTTCGGATCGAAGATGATGTCTTCCGGCGGAAACCCAATCTCATCGACAAGAATGCTGTACGCCCGCTGGCAGATGCGGATCTTGTCCTCATACGTAGCGGCCTGCCCCTGCTCATCGAAGGCCATCACAACCACAGCAGCACCGTACTTGAGTACGGTGCGAGCGTTCGCCCGGAACTTCTCTTCGCCTTCCTTCAGCGAGA
>Ga0302187_10002863_pt1 | contig 14127 bp, 9 predicted proteins | sample II_Bog_E1_3_FD_202120 | JGI IMG/M metagenome (GOLD analysis project Ga0302187, IMG submission 202120) | Peat permafrost microbial communities from Stordalen Mire near Abisko, Sweden - II_Bog_E1_3 | ecosystem: Environmental > Terrestrial > Soil > Wetlands > Peat | place: Sweden: Abisko, Stordalen...
ATGGGCACCTTCTTTTTCAACTCCGGCACCGACCAGGACGCGGAGAACAGCGAAGTGATCATGGTCGCCCTGGGTGCCGGTGGGCTCGGCCTGCCCGATCGCGACTACTACCTGAAGACCGATCCCAAGAGTGTCACCCTGCGCGAAAAGTACGTGGCCTTCCTCGTCAAGCTGCTCAGCTTCAGCGAGCCCGAAGCGCAGGCGAAGACTGACGCCAACGCCACGCTGCGCATCGAGACCGCGTTGGCCAAGGCGCAGCTCACCCGCGTCGAGCGCCGCGATCCGCACAAGATCTTCCATCGCACTTCCATGGCCGACCTCCAGAAGCTCGCTCCCGCGATCGACTGGCCGGTGTACTTCCGCGTGCAGGGACCGAAGTCCGTCACCACCCTCAATGTCTCGCAGCCCGCCTTCCTCGCCGAGGTCAACACCGAGCTGAAAGAGGAACCTGTAGAAGCGCTGCGCGGCTACCTGAAGACCCACGCCCTGATGGGCGCAGCCTCCTACCTCGCGCAGCCCATCGCTCAGACGAGCTTCGACTTCTTCTCCACCACCCTGCGCGGCACGCCCTCCATGCCCCCCCGCTGGAAGACCTGCGTCCGCGCCGTCGATCGCAACCTCGGCGAGGCTCTGGGACAGGAGTTCGTCGCCCGCACCTTCGGCCCGCAGATGAAGGCCGATACCGACCGCATGACTCAGCAGATCGAAGCCGCCATGAAGCAGGAGATCGAAGGCCTCGACTGGATGACGCCCGAGACCAAGAAGCAGGCGCTCGAAAAGCTGCACGCCGTGCGCAACAAGATCGGCTATCCCGACCACTGGCGTGACTACTCTTCGCTCGACGTGCAGAAGTCCGGCTACTTCGGCAACGCCCTCCGCGCCTCCCGCTTCGAAGAGGCCCACGAGTGGAACAAGCTTGGCAAGCCCGTCGATCGCAACGAGTGGGGCATGACGCCGCCCACCGTCAACGCTTACTACAACCCACCGATGAACGACATCAACTTCCCCGCCGGCGTCCTGCAGCCACCGCTGTATGACCCGAAGGAAGACGCCGCGCCCAACTACGGCAACACCGGCTCAACGATCGGTCATGAATTGACGCATGCCTTCGACGACGAAGGCCGCCAGTTCGACGGCAAGGGCAACCTGCGCGACTGGTGGACCCCCACCGACGCAAAGCAGTTCGAGGAACGCATCAACTGCATCCGCGACCAGTACGCCGGTTATGTGATCGTGGATGACATCCACATCCAGTCCAAGCTGACCAGCGGAGAAGACGTCGCCGACCTGGGCGGCACGCTGCTCGGCTACATGGCCTGGAAGATGCAGACAGCCACCGAGAACCTCGAGGACAAGGACGGCCTCACACCCGACCAGCGCTACTTCGTCGGCATGGCCCAGTGGGCGTGCGAGAACGAGCGTCCCGAGAACCAGCGCGTCAACGCCCTCACCGATCCCCACTCCCCCGGCTGGGCACGCGTCAACGGCGTCGTCGTCAACATGCCGGAGTTCCAGAAGGCCTTCGGCTGCAAGGTCGGCCAGCCGATGGTTCACACGCCCGCCTGTAAGGTCTGGTGAAGCTATGCCCACACCCGGAGTTCCAGAGAAGATCACGGTTCCCGCAGTTTCGTTTCTCGGCGAACAGGATGGCCCGTTCGAACAGCAGCTCAAGAGCGCCATCGTCAAGATCCTCGAACCGAAACCCCAGATCCTTGAGGCCTATCTCGCGCGACTGCATATACGAGATTCGCCAACCGATTCAGTTGCACTATGCCTTTGGGGAACCGGGGATCCCGACGTTTCCATCGTGGAAGCCGTCGGCCGGTCGTTCGCCCAACTGTTCGCTGGAACACAGTTTCTCGACACCCTCTTTCTCACGGAAGGACAGCGCGATGGCTTGATGCGCGTCTGCCGGCCCTTCTTCATTCGTGGAGATTAGGGCGGGTGTCCGCTTCCCTCATAACTCACAGCCCGGGCCCGCAACTCGATCGCTTCTTCCTCACCGGTGGCAACGAGTGTGTTGAACTCTAAGTTGTGCCTCTCGCGAGCGATCGTCGCCCAAGCCTCCCAGCTCCAGGCTGGTTGAACTTCCCGCTCAGCAGCCTCGCACCGCGGCCTCGTGCCACAGCCGTAGCGCTTGCCACTCTCGCTGGCTCCGGCTACGCGGCGTGGAAGGAGATCCACTACCGCAGCCCGTTCTGGATGTCCGACATCTGGTCGTACCTCGCCATCGCCAAAGGCCAGACTGCGGAGGTCGTTCAGCCCTTCGTCTCCCGCCAGCTGGGGCCGCTGATCGTGCGCGGGCTCGACGCTCTGCTGCACATCAACGCGCACCTCGGCTTTGAGATCGAAGGCGCCATCTCCCTGCTGGTCCTCGTAGGCGTGATCTTTGCGCTGGCGGCCAAATCCCGGGCGCCGTGGTGGATGCTGGTCGCGATCACGGTCGCACCCATGCTTCCCGACACCGCGCTGGGACTGGTCCTCCCGGACCTGTTCTACTCCGCGCTTCTGGCCATTTTGCTCGTCCTCCTCGAACGCGAATGGTGGATGGCCGCCGCCCTCTGGATGCTGCCGCTCATGGTGGCCCGCGAGAGCACCTCGCTGACCCTGCTCTGCCTGCTGGTCGCCGCGTGGCGTCCGCTGCGTCTGCGTGGCTGCCTGCTGGCCGTCGCCTCTGCCGCTGGCGGGGCGGCGATCGTGCATCACCTCACCCGCTTGAGCCCCGGCAATCCGCAACACCTGCCCGCTTCCGTGTACATCCTGCTGAAGATCCCCTGGAACACCACCCAGAACCTCTTCGGCGTCCAGCTCTGGAACAACATCAACGTCGGCTGCGGCCCTCCCGTGTGGCAGCACGCCGTGAAGCTGGGTGCGATCCACTCGGTAGGCTTCTGCGGCGTCAATCCGGCCTATCCCCGGGGCACCGCCATGGCCCTGCTCACCGAGTTCGGCCTCCTGCCGCTGCTCACGGGCTTCATCCTGTGGGAGCGCCGGAAGCTCAAGAACCTGCGCGCGATCCACATCGCAGCCCCCAATCCCGTTCCCCGCACTGCGGGCTACCGGACGATGCTTCGCTTCGCGACACTCTACGGCGCCCTCTGTTTCCTGCTCGGGCCGCTGCTGGGCACCGGCGTCTCCCGGCTCATGGGCTACGGCTGGCCGCTGTTCTTCGTGGTGCTGCCCGTGTGGCTCGGCGAATCCAGCTGGGTGCGGTCGCGCAGGGCGGCCTGGGCCGTGCCGCTGTTCCTGGCTCTCCACCTGGCCATCTCATGGATCTACTGGCAGAACGTGTACCTCCCGAAGATCCTGCTCGGCTGGGGGGTCGCAGCGGTGCTGCTGAAGCTCTGGTCGGGCGCTGGAAAACGGGGCCCCGAGGCCGGCGTGCCCGCGGTGCAGGAACCCCGTATCGGCGACACCCCGGCGCAAGCGTAAACCTCAGATTTTTCGCGGGTGTGCGCGAGTTTTGCAGACCCCGGATTTGCGCCGCAGCGTGGTAAAATTAGCACAGGGAAAACCCTTTGCAGGCGGCCCCTTCCCTGGCTCCCACACCGCGTCTTCGCGGACGTCTCCTGAGCCACGACACCCCGCCGTCTGCCGGAGTTCCATTGGCATCGCAAAGCTCTCTTCCGGATCCTCAGGACCCGAACAATCCGCCCGCGGGCGGAAGCTACACCGGCGAAAACATCACCGTCCTCGAAGGCCTGGCCGCGGTCCGTCTGCGACCCGCCATGTACATCGGTTCGACCGGTGAGCAGGGCCTGCACCACCTCGTCTACGAGGTGGTCGACAACTCGGTCGATGAAGCCCTCGCAGGGCACGCCACCAAGATTGAAGTCACCATCCACGTCGACAACTCCATCACCGTCGTCGATGACGGCCGTGGCATCCCCGTGGACAACAAGACCATGCCCAACGGTGAGGTCCTGCCCGCGGTGCAGGTCGTGCTCACCGTGCTCCACGCCGGCGGCAAGTTCGATGCTTCGAACTACAAGGTTTCGGGCGGTCTGCACGGCGTCGGCGTAAGCTGCGTCAACGCACTCTCGCAGGAGTTCAACGTCGAGGTCTGGCGCGATGGCTTCGCCTGGGAGATGGACTTCTCCAAGGGCGACCCCATCAGCCCGCTGCGCAAGATGGGGCCCAGCAAGCGCAAGGGCACCAGGGTCCACTTCCTGCCCGACAAGTCGATCTTCACCGTCCACGAGTACAACTACGACACCCTCGCCAACCGTCTGCGCCAGCTCGCCTTCCTCAACAAGGGCATCGAAATCGTCCTCTCCGACGAGCGCACCATCGACGGCAAGGGCGAGATCAAGTCGCAGACCTTCAAGTACATCGGCGGCATCGCCGAGTTCATCAAGCACCTCAACAAGGGCAAGCAGGTCCTGCACGAAAAGCCCATCTACATGGAGGCCGAAATCGGCCAGCTCGTCATGGAGATCGCGCTGCAGTACAACGACTCCTACTCGGAGACGGTCTTCAGCTTCGCCAACAACATCAACACGGTCGATGGTGGAACGCACCTCTCAGGCTTCCGCACCGCGCTTACGCGCACCATCAACGTGGCCGGCCAGCAGCTTGGGCTCTTCAAGGACGTGAAGGAGAACCTCTCCGGCGATGACGTCCGCGAAGGCCTCGTCGCGGTCGTCTCCGTGAAGCTGCCGCAGCCGCAGTTCGAAGGCCAGACCAAGGGCAAGCTCAACTCCGATATCGCCGGCCAGGTGCAGGCGTTCGTCAACGAGCGCCTCGGCGCCTTCCTGGAGCAGAACCCCCAGGTCGCCAAGAAGATCATCAACAAGGCCATCGACGCGTCCCGTGCCCGCGAGGCCGCCCGCAAGGCTCGCGATCTCACCCGCCGCAAGGGTGCGCTCGATGGTGGCGGCCTTCCCGGCAAACTCGCCGACTGCTCCGAGCGCCGTCCCGAGATGTGCGAGCTCTACCTCGTCGAGGGTGAGTCGGCCGGCGGTACCGCCAAGCAGGGCCGCGACCGCAAGTTCCAGGCCATCCTCCCGCTCAAGGGTAAGATCCTCAACGTCGAGAAGGCCCGCTACGACAAGATGCTGGGCCACGAGGAAATCCGCGCCATGATCACCGCGCTGGGCGCGGGTATTGGCAAGGACGACTTCGACATCGCCAAGCTTCGCTACGGCAAGCTCATCCTGATGACCGATGCCGACGTTGACGGTTCGCACATCCGCACGCTGCTGCTCACGTTCTTCTTCCGCCACATGCGTGAGCTCATCGACCGCGGCCATGTGTACATCGCGCAGCCGCCGTTGTACTCCATCAAGAAGGGCCGCTTCCAGCAGTTCGTCAAGGATGATCGCGAGCTCGAGAAGATCATGCTGCGCCGCGCCAGCGAAGGCCTCAGCATCCGCTATGGCGACTCCGGTGCAAAGCTCGAAGGCAGCGAGCTGCGCCACTTCATGACTGCGCTCAGCGACTACAAGACCTACTTCACCAAGCTGGGCAAGCGCCTGCGCAATGAAGACGTCGCCCGCTTCTTCATCGAGACCTTCGCGCACAAGGGCAAGGACGCCGATCGCCGCGCCGAGTTCGAGACACCCGACAAGCTCAAGGCCCTCCGCGACCGCCTCAAGACCATCGAACGCCGCGACCAGTTCAAGGCCATCAGCGATGTGACCAAGGACGAAGAGCATAACCTCTATTGGCTCAGCTTCACCGATGCCCAGGGCGCCGAGCGCAAGCTCGACTGGACGCTCGCGGCCACGCCCGAAGGCCGCCAGCTGCTCCTCAAGCATGCCGATATGGGTCCTCTGCTCCAGGGTCCGTTCCTCGTCGAGTACCTGGGCAAGGACGCGAAGGCCAAGACCGAAGCTGCTCCCACGCAGGAGGAGATCGACGAGGCCGCAGCCGCCGAAGCAGAAGAGCTCGAAGCTGCTCCTGCTGAAGGTGCCGCTCCCGATGCTGTAGCCGAAGCCAAGCCCGCTCCCCGCAAGGGTCGCGAGGCCCAGGACCCCGTCGAGAAGACCAACCCCATCGACCTCTTCGACTTCGTCATCGAACAGGGCAAGAAGGGCTACGACGTCCAGCGCTACAAGGGCCTCGGCGAAATGACCGCGACCCAGCTGTGGGACACCACCATGGACCCCACGCGCCGTACCCTGCTGCAGGTCAAGCTCGAAGACATCGCCGCGACGGAAGAGATCTTCACCACCCTCATGGGAGAAGATGTCGAAGCCCGCCGCAAGTTCATCGAAGAAAACGCGCTGGACGTAAAGAACCTCGACATCTAATAGATTCGACCAACCTTCGAAAGCGGCTCTAACGCGCGCTGAAATCGAGCTTGCGAAGCTCGACGAGCCCATGTTCCAACGATGGAATGTGGTGCTCCGGCACGCGGGCATTTGGTCGGCTTAAATCGTACAAGGTCTCTGCCGCCGCTACGATGAGATCGGACCAATCGTGCCGAGGTCTCTTATAATCAGTATCTTCGTCGACAGGGACAGCGTTGAGACAAAGAATCCAGGTTTCGATATTCCGCCGCGGAATCAATTTGGCTACTTGCTCGCCGGCGCTAATCAGCTCGCTGGTTGTGTCTCGCAATTTCTGATCAAGTTGGCCTAGGCGCTCAGCAAGAGTCAGATTGTCCGCGTCGATGATGATAATTAGCTTCGTTTCGGCACGGGCTCTGCGGTTTCGGTAGGCCGCAACTTCGACAGGAAATCGCTCACGGACCCACTGCTCTCCGCTTCCCGACGAAGGGAGCTCAAATCGCATGGCGTGGGTGTCCAGTCCTACGCGGCGCAGGTAGCGACGGATGATCTGCTGTTGCCGATTATCCTCAACGAGAACAATGACCTCGGACGGTTTCGCCATCTACTCCCATCCTCTGGCGATCACTTCGGATGGCTGGAGGTTGGTCTCGCCGGCCATGAACTTCGCGGTGCGCGCCTGGCCATTCTGCTCCCGGAAGAACCGAAGACCATAGAACCTCGCCCACTGATTCAACGTCTCAGGGTGATGCGAGACGAGGATGAGCTGCCCGTGATGTTCTTCGACGGCCTCTTCGGCGGCAAGAAGCCAAGGTTGAATCTCGCGCAGGGCGATAAAGTTGTCCGGCTCGTCAACAAACACGGTGTCTCCCCGTTCGATCGAGAAGTGCAGGATCATATAGAGCGAGATGAGGCAGCGTTGGCCTTCGGACAACTCCGAGATGGAATAGCTGACCCGCTTCTTCGTAGGCGAGGTGAACTCTGCCCTCAGTCTCCGCCCGCCGTCCTCTTCTGGGGAGAACTTGAGCGTGAGAAAACCATCCATGCAGTGCCTCAAGGACTCAAGGAACTTAACGTTTTCGTCTGGGTAGGTGGTGACGAGCGACCGATACCAACCAGCCAGATTGTTGAATTCGAAGTCCGGTTCCCGTTCCTCAGTGTCCGCCGTCTCGTCCATCTGGCCGGGATACGGGTCAATATCAAAGCAGTGGACGTGATCGCTAAGCCACTCGACGAAGTGCCGAACATCATCGTTGCTCAATACGGAGAGCGGGAGTGCCGAGCGATTGGTCTGGAGAGGAATGGCAACCGACTCGCTCGCGTTGGGATAGAAACGGATCTTCCCCTCCGCCAGCTCAAATACGGTATCGCCGTTGACGGTCAGCCGTTCAAGGTTGACCCGCTGTTCCTTCGTTACTTCTGGATAGCCGAGTACTAGGCGATACTCAAATCTCTTGCTGTCGAGGTTCGCCTCAATCTCGAAGACTTGGGTTGCGTTGTTAACCCAGCGGGTGCGAGTCGACTGCGTGAACAGATTGGAGTCGCCCTTCACAAAACTCTTAAGGCGCCGGACGACCTCCAGCAAAGAGGATTTGCCGCTGCCGTTGGCCCCTAGCAATAGCTGCTTCTTCTCCGGGTTGTACTCGAAGTTCTGGAAGCTCCGGAAATTATCGATATAGACCCGAGTCAGCATGTTCGCTCGATTATACGGAGCAACACTTTGGGTGTCCTCTAGCGCGTTAGCAAAGTCGTAGAGCGGGTGGGAAGAATCTGCAACGGGCGTATGCTCAAAATCAGCTTCCTAAAACTCTACCGCAGCTTTCAGGAGTCTCTCATGACCCCGCCGCCCATCCTCCGGCGTCCCGCGCTCGTTGTCCTTGCTCTTTCCTCCACCCTCGCCATCACGGCGCAGGCGCCTGCGAAACCCGCGAAGATCGTAGTCGTCCACGCGGCGCATATGTTCGATGGCATCAGCGGCAAGCTCACCGGCCCGGTCTCGGTGACCATCACCAACGGCGAGATCACCAGCGTGGCGGAAGGCACAAGCTCCTCTCCCGGAGCCACCGTCATCGATCTCGGCGCCGACACTCTCCTCCCCGGCCTCATCGACGTGCACAAGCACATGGGCGGCGGCCCGCGTCTGCCCATGAATGTCTTCCAGTCGCGCCTCACGGTCTCTCCGTTCGAGAACGCCATCGGCGCGGGTGTGGTGGCGCGCAAGCTGCTCGAAGAGGGCTTCACCACCGTGCGCAATATGGGCTCCGGCGGAGGTCTCGATCTCGCGCTGAAGCATGACATCGACCGCGGCTGGATCCCCGGCCCGCACATCATCGTGTCACTCGAACCCCTCTCCGTGAGCGGCGGTCACAGCGATCCCAAGAACGGCATCGACCCCACCTGGACCAACTCCACCTGGGGTGGCAGCGTGGCCGATGGCCCCGAAGAGTTCGCGAAGATCGTGCGCGAGCATCGCCGCGAGGGCGCCGAGGTCATCAAGATCATGCCGTCCGGCGGCGTGCTTTCCATCGGAGACGACCCCAAGGTGCAGACCATGACCAACGAGGAGATCAAGGCCACCATCGACACAGCACATAACCTCGGCCTCAAGGTCGCCGCACACGCGCACGGCAAGGCCGCCATCGACAACGCCGTCCGCCTCGGCGTCGACTCCATCGAGCACGGGACCTGGGCCGATGCCGAGAGCTTCAAGCTGATGAAGGAGCACGGCACCTACCTCGTGCCCACGCTGCTGGTCGCCGACCAGGTCCACGAGACCGCGCTGCATCATCCCGAGATGCTGAACCCCTCCGCCGCGCAGAAGGCCATCGAGGTCACTCCGCTGATGGCCGGCATGCTGCACGACGCCTACAAGGCCGGCGTGAAGGTCGCCTTCGGTACCGACACCTCCGCCGGTGCCAACGCGCATGAGTTCGCGCTGCTGGTGAAGGCCGGCATGACGCCCGCCGATGCGCTGCTCGCTTCCACCCGCAACGCCGCCGACCTGCTCAGCCTGACCGGCAAAGCCGGCTGCATCAAGGCCGGCTGCTATGGCGACCTCGTCGCCGTCTCCGGCGATCCGCTCGCCGACATCACGACGATGGAGCACATGCAGTTCGTGATGAAGGGCGGCATCGTCTACAAGCAGGACGGCAAGTCCGTCGTGCAGCCCGTCGTGGGTGCAGGCGACGCAGCAGCGGACTTCGACTACTAGGGGCAGCGCTGCGCGTTAGCGATGAAACAGCGCTTCGCGTTAGCGGCTTCGCCGTTAGCGTGCTTCGCTCTTCTGGCTGACGGCGAAGCCGCTGCCGCGCAGCGCTACCGCCGCAGGCGCTAACCGCGAAGCGGCTACCAACTGTAATGTTCCTGCCCGACCTGCGTCTTCCTTCACGACAGCAGCACAAAGCCGCCGTCACGAAAAGGAGACCCACATGACCACCCGCTGCAATACCTGTTCCTGCGGCCCCACCTGCAACTGCCCCGAATGCAACTGCCCGACCGGCACGACGCCGGTTCTGCCATGCTGCTAACAGAGACCGCGGTCTGCGGGGATCCTCCCGCGGACCGCGATTCCTCCATGGCGACCACGACCAGCAACGCGAAACTCGAAGACCTGCTTACCCGCCGGTCGCGCTTCCTCGCCTTCGTCGCTCGGCGCGTGGACGATCGCGCCCTCGCCGAAGACATCCTGCAGGCCGCGTACATGCGCGCCATCGAGCGCACCAGCACCCTGCGCGACGAAGAGTCCGCCGTCTCCTGGTTCTTCGCCGTGCTGCGCAACGCCATCATCGACCACTTCCGCCGCCGCACCACCGAGACCTCAGCGCTCGAACGCTGGACGCAGGAGCTCACGAACAACTCCGAAGCAACCACCGAGACACACGACCTCGTCTGCCACTGCATTGAGTACGTGCTGCCCTCGCTCCGTCCTGCCTACGCCGAGATACTCCGCGAGGTCGATCTCGCCGAAGAACCGCTGAGCGCCTACGCCACGCGTCACCACCTCACACCCGGCAACGCGGCAGTGCGAGCCCACAGAGCAAGGGCAGCGTTGAAACGCGAGCTCGCAAGAACCTGCGGCGCCTGCGCGGAGCACAAGTGCCTGAACTGTGACTGCAAGCGCGCGTAATGCGCAACGGAGATGAATTCTCCCGCAACCCATGGGATGATTCCCGTATGGACTCCCTCAACGAAGTGAAGCAGGTCTCTCGACGCCGCGTGCTTCAAGCCGCCAGCGCGGCAGGGCTCGGCGGCACGCTCTTCCCCGGCGCTCTGCTCGGCCTGATGGCCAGCACGAACAGCGCCGAAGCGCAGGGGCTCTCGAAGCCCGACCTCCGCGACTGGCCCATGATCACTCCCGAGATGATCGACGCCGCAGGCGTCATCGCGGCCATCAAAATCTCCGACGAGCAGAAGCAGCTCATGCTCAACGACCTCGTCGGCAAGCGCAACTCGTACCTGCGCATCCGCTCGCTCAAGCTGCCGAACAGCGTGGCACCGGTCACGGTCACCCTCCCCGTCCCCACTCCGGGCAAGATCACTCTGTACGGCATCCACAATCTCGGCAGTGTCGACCTCACCGCTTACCCCGGCACCCTCGAAAGCAACGGCATCGCCAGCGAGTCCCTCGCCTTCGCCACCGTCACCGAACTCGGCGCTCTGCTGCGTGCCAAGCGAGTGACCTCCACTGGCCTCACGAAGATGTACCTCGCGCGCCTGCGCCGCTACGATCCCACGCTGCACTTCGTCATCACCTACACCGAGGAGCGCGCGCTGAAGCATGGAGCCGCAGCCGATGCCCGTTTCGCCGCCCACAAACCCCTCGGCCCGCTCGACGGCATCCCCTGGGGCGCCAAGGACCTGCTCGCCGTCGCAGGGTACCCCACCACCTGGGGAGCCGGTGGCTTCGAAGATCAACACTTCGACGAGGATGCCGAAGTCGTCAAGCGCCTCGACGCCGCAGGTGCGGTACTCATCGCCAAGCTCTCGCTCGGCGCGCTCGCGCAGGGCGATCTATGGGGTGGCCGCGACACCTTCCAGCGGACGCGCAATCCGTGGAACACAAAGCAGGGCAGCAGCGGCTCGTCCGCAGGCAGCGCAAGCTCCGTCAGCGCAGGCTGCGTGGGCTTCGCCATCGGTACGGAGACCCTCGGCTCCATCTCTTCGCCTTCGACACGCTGCGGTGTCGTGGGCCTCAGGCCAAGCTATGGCCTCGTGCCGCGCACCGGCGCCATGGCGCTCAGCTGGTCCATGGACAAGATCGGCCCCATCGCCCGCTCCGTCGAAGACACCGCCCTCATCCTCTTCGCCATCCACGGGCGCGATGGCAAGGACCTCGCTTGCGAGGGCATGGGCTTCGGCGCGGACTTCGGCATCGCGCTGAAAGAGCTCCGCGTCGGCTACCTCAAGTCCGCCTTCGACGAGCCCGTCTTCAAACCCTCAACGGAAGAAGACCTCGCCAAGTTCAAGCCCGAAGAACGAACCAAGCGCGTCTCGTCCGAGAAGACCAACTTCGCCCGCCGCGCCTACGACGCCAAGTTCGATCGCGCGACGCTCGACAAGCTCCGCTCCATGGGCATCGACCTCAAGCCCTGCGAGCTGCCCAGCTTCCCCTTCGGTTCCCTCTCCTCGATCCTCTCGGCCGAAGGCGCCGCCGCCTTCGACGAGCTCACGACTTCCGGTCGCGACGCTCTCCTCGCTGGCCAGAGCCCCGGCGACTGGCCCAACAGCTTCCGCGAGGCACGCTTTATCCCCGCCGTCGAATACATCCAGGCGCAACGCGCCCGCTCGCTCGCCATGCAGCAGATGCACGACCTCTTCGCGCAGTTCGACGTCATCGTCACGCCCTCCGGCGGCATGCAGCTCACGGCCACCAACCACTGCGGCCAGCCAGCCGTCATCGTGCCCAACGGCCTGCGCGGCGACGATGCTCCCGCCTTCGTCCCACCCGATACCAATGATCCCGTCCCGAACTGGGGCGGCCCTGGAACTCCCGTCTCCATCACCTTCCTCGCACCGCTCTACGCCGAAGGCCCAGCCCTCGCTCTGGCGGCCGCCTATGAGAAGGCCACGGGCTTTACGAAGGTGCACCCGAGGCTCTAATCCGCTTCGCTCTCTGCCCGTTCATCGGTCGTCACCACGCAACCATCGGCCAGCCCGCGCGTCCTATCTGCGTCCGCCTCGCGCGCAATCCTTTCAGGAGTCCTCCGTTGAAGCTCTACCCGTCCGCTCTCTCCGCGCTTCTGATCGCAACTCCGGCCATGGCATGCACCTCGGATTGCCCCATGATGAACGGGATGCGTCCCGGCAGCACCTGCGAGCCGACCTCCGCCGCGGCAGCGCCCTCGATGGCCATGCCCGCGAAGAATGCAAGCCCGCCAATGTCGATGCTGGCAAACACGCTCATCGAGGCCCAGCAGCAGCATGGCTCCAGCGGCACCAGCATTGAGCCAGCCTCCACGCCCGTCTCCATGCTCATGACCTCGCGCGGAGGCTGGCAGCTCATGCTGCACGGCACCGCCTTCATCGCCAACAACCAGCAGCAGGCCAACAGTCCGCGGAATCGCGACGCCTTCTTCTCCACCAACTGGGTCATGCCCATGGCCGAGCATCGCTTTGGCCCTGGCACCTTCACCGCGCGCGCCATGCTCTCGCTCGAGCCCGGCACCGTGCACAACCGCGAGTACCCCGAGCTCTTCCAGCAGGGCGAGACTGCCTACGGCGCGCCCATCGTCGATGGCCAGCACCCGCACGATCTCTGGATGGAGCTCGCCGCGATCTATGACGTTCCGCTCGGCAAGCGCGGCCTCTTCGAGCTGTACGCCGCGCCCATCGGCGACCCCGCCATCGGCCCCACCGCCTACCCGCACCGCGCTTCCGCCAGCGAAGATCCCCTCGCCGCGCTCGGCCATCACCAGGAAGACTCCACCCACATCGCCTTCAACGTCATCACCAGTGGCTTCACCTACCGTTGGGCGCGCGTCGAACTCTCCGGCTTCCACGGCGGCGAGCCCAGCGAAGACCGCTGGCACTTTGAGCCTTCCACCAACGGCCACAACGTCGACTCCGTCTCGACCCGCCTCACCGTCTCCCCCAGCGCCGACTGGACCGGCCAGTATTCCTTCGGACACATCCATCATCCCGAAGCGCTCTACCCCACCGAAGACCAGCAACGCCAGACCGCCAGCGTGATGTACCACCACTCGTGGAAGCGTCAGACCGACGCAAAGCCGATGGCGAGCATGGATATGAGTGGCGACATGAGCGGCATGGACATGAGCAGTAACAGCTCCATGCCCGGCATGAACATGGGCTCCGCCTCCACAAACAAGAGCGCCCTGCCTTCAATGTCGATGTCCGCCGAGCCCGCGACCGATCTCTCCGCCACGTTTCTCTGGGGACGGACCAAAGGCGAGCCGGTCGTCGCCTCCTCATCCTCGGAGATCGCCGACAGCTACCTCGCCGAAGCCCGCCTCAAGTTCCTAACGAAGAACTACATCTGGACGCGCATCGAGAACGCCGCGCGCACCAATGAGCTGGAGCTCACACCTGGTGCCCCTCTACCCGCAGGCTTCGACGAGCACAGCGTCGGCCACGTCGCCGCCTTCAGCTTCGGCTACGACCGCGACTTCGCCGCCGGTCCACACCTCGTCATCGCACCCGGCACGCAGATCAGCTTCTACCGCACACCCGACGCGCTGAAGTCCATCTACGGCGCCACGCCCACCGGCGAGGTCTTCTTCCTACGCATGCGCCTGCGGTAAGGCGAGATTCTAGATGCCAGAGACTAAGGACTAGATGTGAGGTTTCAATAGGTTGTCCATCGGACCGAGACCTGATTAGCTGTGTTTGCGAAGACGCAGAGGATCAGGAGGCCCGATGGACTACCACCAGCATG
>Ga0302187_10002865_pt1 | contig 14121 bp, 13 predicted proteins | sample II_Bog_E1_3_FD_202120 | JGI IMG/M metagenome (GOLD analysis project Ga0302187, IMG submission 202120) | Peat permafrost microbial communities from Stordalen Mire near Abisko, Sweden - II_Bog_E1_3 | ecosystem: Environmental > Terrestrial > Soil > Wetlands > Peat | place: Sweden: Abisko...
GCCATCGCGGTCGGCGTCGCGCGGCGCCTGCGCGCCTGATGCGACCCGAAGGCCGACGCCCTCAGACAGGTTCCGCAGCGCCCCGGCGCCCCCGCCGGGCGCTCGGACGTTCGGACGTTCGGGGATCGCGAAGCAACAGGAGCGGCGAAACGGCGCCGCGCCATTCGCGAGATCACACTATAGTCGAGCGCATTGATCCTAGAACAAGCGCCCTTTTCACTTGCGTCATCGACATGACGCCCGCGATGGGCGCCGAGAGTCGTTTTTTGCGTCGATTTCGCGGCGAGCGACGCCGCGTCAGCCTTGCGTGCCGGATAAAATCATATTTCTCAACAGGATGAGGGACTTGCAAAACGTTTTAGGGCGACGGGTTGTGTATGGCCAAGATTGTGCGCTGAGGTTGTCTCTGGAGCTTGACCGGTCTTTTCGGGGACCGTTTGGGCCGTAGCTCTCCGACCTCCCGATATTTTGGGAGGCGGCGGACCTTTTTTGTTGCGCGCGACGTTGCGGCTAGGTGACGAGGCGGATGATCTGGGCAGCGGCGATGACCAGAACCCCGAACATCAGATGACACATCACCTTTGCCGGGCCTCGCACCCGGACAGTGCGACCGCCGTGATTGTCCTTCAGGTTGGCGTTGACGCGTTCGGCGCCGCTGCGCTCGTTGTAACGGACGTCCTCGGCCAAGCGATGACCAACCAACTTCAGGCGCTTTTCTTCCAGCGCCAATTCCTCCTTCAGAGCGGCGTCGCGACGCGGATTGACGTCGATGATCGGCACATGGCCGAGCTTGCGGCTGTGCGCCTCGATCTCGGCCGCGTCGTAGGCGCTGTCCATGAGATCGTAGAGATTGACGACGCGACCCGCCGTCATCGTCGCCAAGGGAATCGCGACCTGGCTGTCGTGGACGGACGCCGAAGTGAGAACGCAACTGACGGGAATGTCGCCGTCCGCCGTGTCGACGTGCAGCTTATAGCCGATCCAGGTTTCCTGATGGCCCTTGGCGTTACGCTTGCAGCCGACGTCGCAAGGCCGGGGCAAATCGGCGAGCATCTGGCTCAGCGTCATGTCGGCTTGGCGTTCCAGGCGCGTTTTCGGCTTGGCCGCGGGCTCCTCGCCCTTGCGCGGACGGCCGCGTTTGCGGGGCGCGGACTTCGGCGCCGAGGGCTTGAGCTTTTCGGCGCGCCCCGCGCTTTTCATAGCCTTCGATCGCCGTCGAATCGCGGGCGATATGACCAACCAACCGATCGGCGTGAGTCTGCTTGATCAAGGCTTCGTGAACACGCGAAGGCAGTTCGCTCTCGGCGAATTCGGCGAAGGCGCGAGAGAACGTCGATTCGCTCGGAACCTCGGCGGGACGCGACCAACCACACAGACGCCGAAGCGTCTTGTCGGCCTCGACGCGTTCAATCAACATCCGCGTCGTCGGCAAGTTGAGCACCGCCTTGGCCACGAAGGCCCTCGCCAACGCGGATCGCTCGGCCAACGGGCGGCCCGGAAGCCCATGCCAATGCGGCACGAAAGCCTCCAGCCGCGTCATATCCAGGACCGTGACCAGGGTTTTATGCGACTCGGTCAGGAAACCAATGGTTTCCTCGAGAAAAGGGAAAAGTTCCCCTTGAAACTTCTCCCAATACGAGGATAGACTTTCTCGCAGCGACATCGTCGGTGGTTCCTGGCTTTCTGCACGTTGGTCTTCGCAGAATCAACCATAACAGAAACCGGACCCCGGCGGTTCGCGGCCATTGAAAAATCACAGAAAAATCAACAATTCCGGCCGCGCGCGACGTTTTGCAAAAGCCTCTAATTACAACTCATAATCCTAAAAAGGTTTGGAATGGCGTCCTGCGCATCGCGATTTTGGAGTGAGCGACAAGCTTGGCATCATTGCTTTGGCGAAATGACCATATAGTTTCAGACGAATGTTGCCCGTCATCCTCCTAAGATTCCAGTTCTCCGCGCCCAACGGTTTTCGCCGACCGGCGTTCCCCGAAGCGGCTTGGCGCGGGGCCTTCGGCTACGCCCTCAAACGCGCGTTGTGCCTCACGCGCATGAAAGCCTGCGCCGGCTGCCCCTACGAATTCTCCTGCGGCTATCCCTTCATTTTCGAGACGAGACAACGGCCGACGGGCTCGGCCGCGCGGGGTGGGGACCGCGCGCCGCATCCGTTCATCCTGCGCGTTCCCATCTTGGAGAAGCCATGTGGCGTCGGGCACGTCGAGGTAGAAATGGTCCTCGTCGGCGCGGCGGCGCGCCATCTGCCATCGGTGATACATGCCCTCGGCGAGGCGGGGCGCCGGGGAATCGGAAAAGAGCGCCAGTCGCTAGCGCTAGAATCTGTAAAAGATTCGCACGGTTTCGAGGTTTGGAGGCCGGGGTCCAACCTCGCGCCCGTCGAACCCCTTGCGACGGAGCCGCGGGCGCTAGGGCCCGGTCCGACGAGTGTGACGTTGGTATCTCCGCTGCGCCTTGTGTGTAACGGCGATCCCATTGCGCCCGAAGCCCTGGATGGCCCGACCCTAGCCTTCGCAGCGGTGCGCCGAGTGGGTTTGCTCGCCGACAACTTCAGCGGCGGATCGCAACTGGATTTCAAGGCGCTCAAAGCTGAAGCGCGAACCGTGGCGATCGTCGATCGCCGCTTGGCATGGTCGGACCGCCGACGTTTCTCCACTCGCCAGGAGCGGCTCATCACCTACGGCGGCGTCACCGGTCGGCTGACACTCGACCTCTCTGAGGCGCCGGGTGTCGCGGCGTGCCTGGATATCTGCCAAACCGTCCACCTGGGCAAAGGCGCCACTTTCGGATACGGACAGATCTCCCTTGCAGCCGACTGAACCCCCGATCCGGACGCTGGTCATATCCCTTGGCCTGTCGCCGCAAGTGGTGACGGAGACGCTCTGGGCGCTTGGTATCGAACTCGAGCCGGCCTGGGTGCCCGACGAGATCGTTTTGATCACGACGAGCCAGGGAGCGCGAGTCGCCGAAGCGACATTGCTGAACGCTGGAGAAGGCCGCATCCGCGCATTAGCCGCAGAATATGGACGCGACGATCTAGCGCGCGCAGCCGAAAATGTCCGAATCGAACTCATTGGCGACGAAGTGGCGCGCTTCGAAGACGTCGACACCGAGCGCGCGCATGGCGCGGCTGCGGACCGGACGATGCAATTGATACGAGATCTCACTACCGACGACCGTCGGCAAGTTCACGCGTCGATCGCTGGGGGACGGAAATCGCAAGGCGCGTTGCTGGCCCTTTCGATGTCGCTATTCGCAAAGCCGGGCGACAGCTTGTCGCATGTCGTCGTGGACGACGCCTTCGCGGGTCGTCCCGACTTCTTCTTTCCGCCGGCCCGGCCGACGACGTTCGCGGGACGCGACGGCGAAAGGCTCGACTCCGCACGGGCGCGGGTGCGCCTTGCTCCAATTCCGTTTCCGCGCATCCGCGCGCTGCTGCCGGAGGAGGCACGCCACGCTGAGCGTTTCGCGGACGCGGTCCTTGGCGTCCAGCGCCGGCTCGATCCCCCGACGCTGACCTTGCTCCCGCTTCGGCGTCACGCGATCCTGGCCGGGACGGATCTCGATCTTCCGCCCTCGCTCTTCGCTTGGCTCGCGGCCCTCGCCTGGGAGCGCGGGCCGAGCGGGGACGGCTTGCCGAGGAATGGACTCGCCGGCGCGACGGTCGAGCGTTGGCGCCCGCTGGCCCCGCGGCTGCCGAACCTTGTGGACCCCGAAATGGTCGAGGAATGGACGTCGCGGCTAAACAAGCTTGTGAGGGTGGACGTGCCCGCCATGGCGGGGCGTAAACTGATCGGGACCGCTGGCAAACGACCAAACACCCGCTACCGGCTACTGATCGAACCCGAAGACATTTCCTGGCAGGACCCATGATCGACCGCAGCCACCTGCCCACCGTTCACGAAGTTGCGCTGGGCGCATATTTGCACGACGTGGGCAAGTTGATACAACGCGCCGTTGGCGATGTCGCCGCCCTGCCAGAAACCGTGAGGAATCGGATAAGCGACGTCTTGCCCGTCTTCCAAGGGCGCCATAGCCACTTTCACGCGCTGTTTTCGGACGCTTTCTTCGAGGAATACGTCGATGCGCACCCCTTGCCGTCCGAATTGGACAGTCGCTGGATGCGCGACTGCGCCGTCTATCACCATCGCCCTCTGAACGACGGGGTCGCGGTCCCGAACGGAGCGATCACGCACTTGGTGACGGAGGCGGATCGTATTTCGTCGGGCATGGAACGCAAGAAGAGGGACGAGGACGAGGAGCGCTCGCGTGATCGGTATCGCCGCGTCCGATTGGTTTCCACGCCATCGATCATCCAGATCAATCATCGGGAAGCGCCGAAAAGGCGCTATTATTCTATAACAAACATCGGCCCAGAGGCATTGATCGACCTTAACCGGGACGAGGAAGACGCGAATGGGGTCGAGCGCTATAAGATGGAATGGAAAGGTTTCCGCGAAGCTTACGTCGATCTTGCGCACCGCACTAAATCTAGCCTGGACGGCTATATAGAAGGCTTGATCGCGCTCGGCGAGCGATTTTGGTGGAGCGTGCCCTCCTCGACCGTCGACGATCCCGACGTATCCTTGCACGACCATGATCGCGTGGTAGCGGCGGTGGCGGCTTGTCTTTACCAGCACCACGCTTTCACCGGCGAACTGACCGACGAAGTGGCCGTTCGGAATCGCGGGCGCCGCAAGTTCCGGCTGCTGACCGGCGACCTCTCGGGCATCCAGTCGACCCTGTTCCGCTTGAAGACGGAGAGCGTGAAGGGCTTGGCGCGGCTGTTGCGCGGGCGCTCCTTCCGCATGCAATTGATCACGGAGGCGGCGGCGCGGCGCGCCTGCCGCGCCTTCGAGTTGCCGTGGTTCAACGTCATCCAGCTCGCCGGGGGTCGTTTCCTGCTGCTCGCGCCCGAAACGGCTCCGGGCGAGGCGGAGCGGCGAACGGAAGGGCTGCGCGCGGAAATCGACGCGTGGATGCTCGACCAGTACGTGGGCGACCTCGCGCTGAACCTCGCGCTTACGGAACCCTTGTCGGCCGACGACCTGATCCATCGCCTGCCCTCGGTTTACGCCCGAGTCGGCGACGCGGTGGAGCGCGCCAAATTGCGGCCGCTCGGCACGCAAAGCTTTGGGGTCGTCAGGCTGCCGTTCGACGCGAATCTCGGCGTCTGCGGCGCATGCGGCGTCCGGCCGGCGACGACGGGCGACGGTGACGACGCGCGCTGCCCGGCCTGCGCGGCGGAAACCGAACTCGGGCGGCGTCTGCCCAAGGCCAAGGCCATCGCGATTCGCGCCCAATCGGAGGGCGAAGCGATTTTCGGCGTCGAATTCCAGGTTCTCGTCGAGGGTCAAAAGAGCGCCACCGCCTCGGGATTTCGGCTGCGGCCTTCCGACATCGCCGAAGGGATACCGGCGGCCGACCGTTTCTTCGAGGCCTACACACCTCGGCACACGCACGAGACGCTGGGAGACGAGCGCCTCGCGAAGGCGCGCAAGGACTCCGGGGAAGACGACGCACCCGAAGAAGGCGGTCTCCTGACCTTCGCCGAACTGGCGGCGCTCGGCGTGGAAACAAACAGGAAAGGCCAAACCATCGGCCGGCCGATGCTGGCGTTACTGAAGGCCGACGTCGACAATCTCGGGCGGGTGTTCGGCGAAGGCCTGGGAAACCGGCGCAGCCTTTCGCGCACGGCGGCTCTTTCGCGGCTGATGGACGCGTTCTTCACCGGCTGGCTGCCCTATCACCTGCGCACGCATTTTCCGAACCTCTACACGGTCTACGCCGGCGGCGACGACCTGATGGTGCTGGGGCCGTGGCTCGACGTGCTGCGCTTCGCGCCGACGCTGCGAGCCGCCTTCGCGCGCTTTTCCGGCGGCAATCCGAGCCTGACGCTGTCGGCGGGCATAGAACTGTTCGATGCCAAGACGCCGGTGTCGCTGGCCGCCGCCGGCGCCGAGGCGCGGCTCGAGGCGGCCAAACATGCCGACAAGGCCAAGGACAAAGTTTGCGCGATGGGTCCGGCGGACGAGGCGATGACGTGGGCGGACTGGAGCCGGGCGCTCGATCAGGCCGAGGAACTGCACGCCTTGATTGGTGAGGAGACGATTTCGACGGCGCTGCTGTATCGCCTGTTGATGCTCGATGACCGCCGCCGCAAGTCGAAAACCGACCCGCAATGCGCCGACTGGCGCGCCAAGCTCGGCTATACGGTCTGCCGCTCCGTCAAGGAGAACGCCATGGCGGGCAACCAGAGCGTGCGCGAGCGGATATTGCGAATGATGGGGATCGACGCCAGGCTCGCCGACGCGCCCGAGCCGCATTTCGCCCGCGCGGCCATCACCATCGCTTTGTATCGCAACCGTTAGGGGAGGACGACGCCATGAGTTGCCGCTACCGTGACGCGGAAGGTATCCTACGACGGGACCTTCTCGACGCAGAGGCGCAGGATGAGGCCAAGGCGCTGGTACAAATCTCCACCACCCAGCTTCGCCGGTTCTTTGAGCAAGTTGGCGCGATCAAGCGGCGGATGGAGGTCGATCCCAGCGTCAGCGACGGCGAAATACTCGCGCAGGCGGCGTTTCTGAAAGCCTCGTCGTATTATGCCGCGGCGCGCTCTAGAACCAACGAAGCGGTCAAAGATTTCGTCATCAAACACGTCGACAGCATCAAAGCCAGGCGGGACTTCCTGGATTTTCATCGGCATTTCGAGGCCGTTGTCGCGTTTCATCGCTATTTCGGCAAAGACGAGAAAGGCAACTGAGCCATGACCCTCCAGTATCTCGGCCGCCTCGACCTGACGGCGACGCTCGAAGTCGTGACCGGCCTGCACATCGGCGCGGGCAAGGACGCGATCGAGATCGGCGGCATCGACAATCCCGTGGTGATCCATCCCCACACTCGCGATCCGTATGTCCCTGGCTCGAGCCTGAAGGGCAAGGCCCGGTTTCTGCTGGAATGGGCATTCAACAAAGTGCGGCCGTCGGGCGAAGCGTTCGGATTCAAGGACGAGGACGCCAGCAAACTCTCGGGTGGGGGCGACGTGATCCTTCGCCTGTTCGGCACGGCCGCCAGTCGAGACTTATGGAAGGACGGCCCGACGCGATTGATCGTCCGTGATGCGCCGCTGAACAAGACTTGGCGGGACGACACGTTGCGACAAGGTCGCCTGTTCACCGAAGACAAGGCCGAAGTCTCCATTGACCGCGTCGCCGGCAAGGCCCTCGACGGGGGCCTGCGCCACACCGAGCGCGTCGTCGCCGGCGCCAAATTCGACGTGGAGATCGGCGTCCGGCTGTGGGACACCGGCGACGGCGGCAAGCGGGACCTTCAGTCGCTCGCCTGGTTCATCCAGGCGCTCGACCTGATCGAGCAGGACGCGCTCGGCGGCTCGGGCTCGCGCGGCTACGGGCGGGTGAAGTTCACCGATCTGACGCTTCGCCAGCCCGGCCGCGAAAAGCATAGTCTCGACAACGTATTCCGCAGCCACCGTTTCGACCCAGCGGCGCCGCCGGCGGCGATCCTCGCCGAGGTCGAGCGCGCGGCGCGCGGTCTCGACAAGGCGGCCTGACATGCGCCTCTATCGCGCCAAGCTGCGGCTAGAGGGGCCATACGCCTCGCCGCTCGCCTCTGGCATGATTTTCGGCCAGCTTTGTTGGACGCTGCGCGAGCTGGAAGGCGAGGCCGCGCTCGAGGCTTGGCTCTCCGAGCCCGAGCGGCTCTGGGGCGTCTCGGACGCGTTCCCTGCCGACCACCTGCCGAGGCCGCTGATGGCGCCGCGCTCGGACGCGGGTGCGCCAAACAGCGAGGATCGCAAGGCGCTGCGCGGCCGCTCGCTCGTCACCCGCGCGGGCTTCCTGAAGTTGCGCAAGGGTCTGCGAATCCAGGATCTCGGCGGGAGCGTCCTGCGGGCGCCGGCGGACGAACGCCATCGTGTCGCGCGCAATAGCGTCGATCGCCACACGGGCCGCGCGCTCGACACGGGCGGGCTGTTCTTTCGGTCCGAGTTCTGGCCGTGCGAGGCGGCGAGGGACGCCGACGCTGCGGGCGTCGATCGCGACCTCTACATCGAGGCGCCGGACGAAGATTTGCCTCGAATCCGCACTTTGCTCGCCCATCTCGGCCGCTCCGGCTTCGGCAAGGCGGCGAGCCTGGGGCGCGGGCGGTTCGCGCTGCTCGCCGTCTCGCGCGACGACGAACTCGGGCAGTTGAAAGGCGCCAACCGCCGCCTCTCGCTGTCGCGTGGGACCATCGGTCCCAACATGCGGGACGCGCTGTGGCGGGTGGAGCCACATTTCGGCAAGACCGGGCCGCAACTCGCGCTCGGCGCGGGCGCCTCGCCGTTCAAACGACCGTTGTTGCTGACCCGGGCCGGGGCGACCTTCGCGCCGGTCGGCGAAGGCCGCTTCGGCGCGTGGCTTCGCGACGTGCACCCGACCCGGCCGGAGATCGGCCATAACGCGTTCCATGTCGCGATTCCGTTCCGGGAGGCGGAAAATGCGTGATCGCCATGTCCTGCGCGCCTGGCCGCTGACGCCGATCCATGTCGGCACGGGCGAGGAACTGACGCCGGAATCCTTCGCGCTCGACGGCGACCGCCTGCGAAGCTTCAATAGCTTCGCCGCGCTCGCGACCGCCTCCGAAAAAGATCGAGGGAGATATCGGCAGTGGCTCACGAGCGGCGCCTTCGTCAAGGCGCAGACCGAACTGGCCAAGCTGGGGTCGTCTCGCGGCGCCTTTTCGGGCGAAAGCATAGCCGTGTCGGCATCTACGATGAGCGACTTGAGGAAGGTCCTCGACGGGCAGTCTCCCGGCAAGGCTGGCATCCGGCCGTTCATGCGCGACGGCGGCGCGCCGATCCTGCCGGGATCGAGCGTCAAAGGCGCGTTGCGCACAGCCTGGATCGACAAGGAAATCGGCGCCGCCGCACCTCCGCATCTCAAACCAAGGGGTCCGGGCGACACGGGTCGGGCGGCCAGCGCGGTCAACACCGCCGCCCTTGTCATCGAGAAGCCGTCGGCCCTGGAGCAGGACCCGTTCCGCGACCTCGCCGTCATCGACGCGGCAATTCCTCCGGGGCGTACGCGCTACGATCGGGCGACGCTGGGCAAGCTCGACCGCGACAAAGCCAAGCTGAATTTCGACCAGACGCACGACATCCAGATGCACGTGGAACGGCTCGTCAGCCTCGCCGACGGCGGCAAGGTCGAACCGTTTGGCGTCGAGATCGATCTCTCCTCCGCTGGTTACGTCGAGCGGCGCGCGCGGATGGGTGAACGCGAGAGGCGCCGTATCGTCCCCGAGCGCCCGATCGACGCCCCGGCGCTGTGGGCCGCGGCCAATCGCTTCCACGCCGATCTGTGGCGCTACGAGCGCGGGCGGTTCTACGCGGACACCGCCACGGCCGCGCTGCTCGACCGTCTGCTGGCATCCTTCGGAGTGAAGGATGGCGACGATCTCGCCGGCCAACTGGACGCGAAGGGACTCGTTCTCTTACGCGTGGGTCGCTACGGGCAGTTCGAGTCCAAGGCGGTACGGCTGGACGGCCGGCGTTACGGCGTCAAGGCGGCCACCTACAGTAAGAGTAGTGGCAAGAAGGATGCACAACTCATGTACGAGGGCGGCACGCGGACAACCGCGAAAGTCGCCGGAAATATCGACGCGCCCTTTGGTTGGCTTCTCTTGGCGCTGCCCGGCAAGGGCCCCGCGGGCGCCGTTTCCGCGGCGTCCGGGACGGCGGCCGCCGCGTCGCCTCTTGCTGCCCGTCCCGTTTCGGCTGGCCAGTTCCGGTTTCTCAAGGGCGACCGAATCGTCCACGACGACTTGGGAGAGGGGACCGTGGCGCAAGACGTGAGCGTGTCGGCGACCCGAATGGTAATCAATTTCGACGGCGATATCGAAGAACAACCCGTCGCTGGATGGAGTCGCAAATGACCGACGACGTTATATCGCCGGTTATCCTGGCGCTTACGGTCGGCGGCTCGTCGGAACCGTTGAAATCCGCGATCGAGGCGACGAACCCGGACATCCTGTTGCTGATCGCCTCGGCGCCGGCGGCGGGCTCGGTTTCTTCTAGGGGGGCGGCCGAGGAATTCAAGCGCGCGTTCGAGGCGAGCCGGGAGGGACGATCCGCCCAGGTCATCGAGGTTCCCGCCGACGACCCCGGCCGGGCGTTCGCCCTGATCGTCGCGGAGATCGACCGCTTTCGCAATCGGAAGCTGGGTTGCCGTATCGTCGCCGACTATACCGGGGGCACCAAGAGCATGTCGGCGGCGCTCTTGTTCGCGTCGTTCCAGCGAGACCTCGAGACGCAGATTATGGCGGGCCGCCGCGACGACCTGGCGAGGGTGACTTCGGGAACAGAGGCTGCGCGAAGCGTGGATACCCGCCTCATCGGCGTCGAGCGCGAATTCGTCACGGGGCTACGCGTGGCCGCCCACGGCGACTACGCCGCCGCGGCCGGCCTGATCGGCGCGATTCAGAAGAAGATACAGTTCGAGAAGCTCAAACCTCCCGCGTCTCTCGGCAGGCGTCTTCAGCAGGCCCAGGACTGGGCAGAGTGCTTGGCTCGCTGGGATCGTTTCGACCATAAAGCGGCATGGCTGAAGCTCGAGGACGGGCTGGATAACGCCGCGCTTTGGGCCGAAAGCCTTCGCGCTTCCGGACATGGCGCGATCCTGGAAGATCTGGCGCGGGGCAAGGACGAGCCGCGCGTCACGCTTTGTCAGGACTTACTGGAAAACGCGCGACGACGCGAAGCGCAGGGACGCCTAGACGACGCGCTGGCGAGGCTCTACCGGTTCACGGAGGCCTGTGTCCAAACGCGATTGTATGACCGATACAAACTGAAGTCCGGCGAATTGAATATGTCGGATCTCCCGCCGAAGCTCGCCGGTCAGTTGACTCCCAGTGGGTACCCGCCGCGCTACAAGACAGGGCTGTTGCAGACTGTAAACGTGCTGCGCCATAAGGACCAGGCGGACCCCGTGGCCGACGCTTATTTTTTCGGCGACGAGCGCGGGCCGCGTTGGCTCGTGAGGCGAAACAGCTCGATCCTCGCTCATGGCTACAGCGCGGTTGAACCGCAGGTCGTCAAGGAGGCGTTCGCCTGGATCAAAGATAAGTTGGTCCCCGCGATGCGCATGCCCCTCATGCCGCCCTTCCCCACTAAACCCACCCTCGGCTGAACGCCACAACAAGCTTGTCGCTATGGCGCGACGCGCCCGGCGGGCGCACGATCGGGTCCGAAGTCCAAAGGGAAGGACCTGACATGCCGAGCCGCAATTTGGTGCTTGCCGCATATGACGTCGCCTCGCCGCGGCGTATCAAGCGCGCGTTGAAGCATTGCACCGCCTTCGCTACCGGCGGCCAGAAGTCCGTGCACGAATGCTGGGTGACGGGCGCCGAGAGGTCGGCCCTGGCCAAGGGCCTTGGGAAAATCTGCCGCGCGGAAGCAGACCGCTGGCTGATAGTAGATCTCGGCGTCAATCCCCGCGTGATCGCGCTGGGCCGCGGCCGGCCGACGCCGCGCCCGCGCGCCGTCGTGTTTCTGGGGTGATCCGATGACGACCCTCTTCGTGGATCGCAAGGACGCGCGCCTGTCGCTCGACGGCGGCGCGCTCGTCGTCCAAGTGGCGGACGACCGCGCGACTTTTCCGTTGACGCAGATCGAGAGGATCGTCGTTCGCGGCCCCGCGACCCTGGAAACCGGGCTTCTGTCGAGCCTGTGGTCGCGCGGCGTCGGCCTGTTGCTGCTGTCCGGCCGTCGCGGCGACCCCACCGCCCGTTTCCACGGCCAACCGCACAACGACGTCCGCCGCCGGATCGCGCAGACGCTGGCGGCCTGCGATCCCGCCGCGGCCTTGCGCCTGGCCAACCCGATCGTCGCGGCCAAGCTTCAGGGGCAGGCACGCGCGCTGGACCGGCTCGGACGTATCCGGCCCGGCTTGCGCCGCGGCGCCTTGGCCTTCACGGCGATGGTCGACGAAATGAAGCCGAGACTCGCCGAAGCCTCCTCGATGGATTCGCTGCGCGGGTTCGAAGGCGGCGCGGCGCGGCTCTATTGGGAGGCGCTCGGCGGCGCCTTCGCGCCCGCGCTGGCGTTTCGCGGCCGCAATCGCCGGCCGCCGCGCGATCCCGTAAACGCCGCACTTTCGCTCGCCTACGTGATCGCGACCTCCGAAGCCGGGCGGCAGGCGCAGGTCGTCGGCCTCGATCCGATGATCGGCTTCCTGCACGCCCCGAGCTTCGGGCGCGAAAGCCTCGCCTGCGACCTCGTCGAGCCCTTGCGACCGCATATCGACGTCTGGGTCGAGGCGCTGTTTCGCGAGCGGAAGCTACGCGTCGAGAATTTCAGCGCGGACGCCACTGGGGCCTGCTTGATCGGCAAGGCGGGGCGGGCGGCGTTTTACGAGGCCTTGGGGGATCGCCTGCCGGCCTGGGCCCGCTGGCTGCGGCGCTTCGCCCGAGATTTGGCCTCGCGACTGGACGGCCAGCCCGCGCCCGCTTTCGACTCCGCCGGGAGCGATGAGGCATGATCCAGAGTCTCTATCTCGATGGGCGGCGCGAGCCGCTGGGCGTGGAAGTCTACGGCGCCGCCTTGCGGATCGTGCGGCGCGGGACGGCGCCGGCGCTGGCGCCGCTGCGCGGCACGCGGCGCGTTTGCTGTTGGGGCCGCGTCCAATGGGCCGGCGAAGCGCTGATGGCCTGCGCCGCCTACGCGATACCCATCAGCTTTCTCTCGCGGGGCCGCAGCGTAGCTTGCTTCCTTCCCAACCGCCCGCCCGCCCGGGCTTTCGCGGCGCTGTTGGAGGATGCCGCGATCCATCCCGAATGGGGCGAACGGCTGGAGAATTGGGTCGAGAGCGAAATTGCCCGTTCTCTCGCCGTGGTCGCGGGGGACGCGTCCGCCGAGGGAGCCGCGATCCGCGCGCGCCTGACCGACGGCGACGCGCGCCAGGCCCTGCGCGTCAGCTTGCGCCTCGGCGGCGCCGGCGAGAGTCGTCGGATTTGGCGCCATTTGCAGGAGTGTTTGCACGCCTGGGCGACCGCGCGCCTTCAGACCGAAGACCTGGGGCTTGGCTGCTTCGGCTTTTCCAGCGAGAAGCCCAACCTTCCCGAACACCTTACTCGAGCGCTCGCGCCGCTGCTGCTGCCGGCCCTGGCGGAACGGCGCGCGAGAGAGGACGGGCGCCGGCGGCCAGACGGCCCGCTTGACCGATCCGGCGAGGGAAGCCTCGCGCACCGCTGCGCGATCGCCTTCGAACATGCTGAGCCCCGCTTGGCCGCCCAGACGCGCCATGTCCTGCGAAGGTTCGAGCGACTTGTTCGCGACTGTGCCGAGGAGGTCGATCCATGGCCTGGATCCTAGCCTACGACATCGCCTGCCCAAGGCGCTGGCGGCGGCTCTATCGCCTCGCGCGGAATCGCGGCGTTCGCCTTCAATGGTCGGTCTTCCTGGTTACGGAGCCTGGGTTCGATCCGCGCCGTTTTCTTGCCGAGATGGCGAAGATCATCGATCTCGAAGCGGACGACGTGCGTCTCTACCGGGTTGCCGGATCGATCGTGGGCAGCCTCGATCGAAGGGCCGTCGACGAACCCATCGAAGGCGTCCAATGGCGCGGTCACTCGCCCAGGGCCATTTCGAAGTTTCGTTCGAACGAAGGTTGACAGAGCTGCGCGGGCGGCAACGGCTTGACCACCGAGACGAATTCGGCAAAGCTGATTTCCTGGCGAGGGGATGGCGATCGAACACCAAAATTTTGGCGCCGCTTGCCGTTGCGTTGTTTGATATAGTGAAAGAATGGAACGGCCGAGATCTCGCCTGGGAGGACAAGTCCGCCACGGAACGGCGGTATTGGCGCCCGTATGCGCAAAAGTCTGAATGGGTGACCGTATCGGGCGCCAGCGGTCTCTCAGACAGCCCCGCGATGAAGGGGATTAAGACTCCAACGCGCCGTTGTAGAAGAACGGGAGTTCGAGGTCTCTCAGACAGCCCCGCGATGAAGGGGATTAAGACCTTTGCACGGGGTCCGAAGCGACTGGGTTTGTAACGTCTCTCAGACAGCCCCGCGATGAAGGGGATTAAGACACGGGCTCTTGCTT
>Ga0302187_10002876_pt1 | contig 14091 bp, 12 predicted proteins | sample II_Bog_E1_3_FD_202120 | JGI IMG/M metagenome (GOLD analysis project Ga0302187, IMG submission 202120) | Peat permafrost microbial communities from Stordalen Mire near Abisko, Sweden - II_Bog_E1_3 | ecosystem: Environmental > Terrestrial > Soil > Wetlands > Peat | place: Sweden: Abisko...
CCGGGCATGGTGGAAGAGCGTGCGTTGAAGGTTGTCTTCGTGGGACCACAATGCAGGATGGAGCGGACGCTGATGTATCGTGGCGACGAGATTTGCATTGAAGCTGGAGAGGGAACCGAATGAGATGGCACATGGGTATCTCCGTCGCGACGCTGATGTTGTGTGGCGTTGGCGTGATCGCGGAGGACACGCCGCTGATCAAAGCGCATCGCTTCAAGGAGGGCATCGTCTTCGCTGTATCTCCGGTGGGGAGTGACTCGGCCGATGGCTCGTTGGGGCATCCGTTTCGAACGCTTGAGCGGGCGCAGGCGGCGGTGCGCAAGGTCAACGCGACGAGCGATGTGACGGTGAAGCTCGCCGATGGTCTGTATCGGCTCGAGAAGCCGCTTGTGTTTCGCGCTGAAGATGGTGGCCGCAACGAGCATCACGTCTCATGGGAGGCGATGGATGGCGCGAAGCCAGAGCTCTCCGGCGCGATGCGGTTGTCGGGCTGGAAGGTCTTTGATGCGGCTAAGGGGATCTACATCGCAGATGTGCCTGTTGGCGTCGACACCAGGCAGCTGTGGATCGACGGCAAGCTGGCGCGCATGGGGCGTGTCGAGGTTCCGCGCAAGGCGGTTGAGTTTACCGAGCAGGGCCTGGTTGTGAAGGACCAGGCCTTTGCGTATCTCAGCAAGGTGGCGCATCCGGAGCGTATGGAATTGCACGCCACAGGGTTCTTTACGGAGCGCATCGCACCGGTCGCGCGCGTTGAGGGAAACACACTCTTCATGAAGCAGCCCGCGTGGGACAACAACCTGTGGGGCTATGACACGGTGGAGAAGCCGTTTCATCCGGAGCTCTCGCATCTTTATCTTGCCAACGCGCTGGAGTTTGTACGGGAGCCTGGCGACTGGTATGTCGATCCTGCGAAGGGCAAGTTGTATGTGAAGCTGCCTCCCAGGGCCAATGTCGAGACGATGGATGTCGAGCTTCCGCGGCTTACCGTGCTGATGGCGATCACCGGCACGCTGGATGCTCCAGTCGATGAGCTAAGCTTTCGGGGGATTACGTTCGAGCACACGACGTGGCTTGGGCCATCGGGTGATGAAGGTTATGCGAGCCAGCAGAGCGGTTCGTTTGTAACCGGGCACTTGGGCACCTTTCCTGCGGACGTTGTGAAGACGTGTCCGCAAGGGTGTACGCAGTTCGAGCGTACCCGAAGCGAGTGGAGCCAGATGCCAGCATCGATTGAGGTCGCAGCGGCGGAGCGCATCACGTTCGACCATGACACGTTTGCTCATCTCGGGCAATATGCATTGGGTGTGGGCAATGACGCTGATGCGGTGATGGGCGGGATTGGGCTTGGGACTGGCGATGTGCAGGTGTTGCGTTGCGAGTTCTTCGATGATGCCGGAGGAGCTGTGCTGGCGGGCGGCGTGCAACGCGACGCGCATCATCCGCGCGATCCACGAATGACCAATCGCGCGCTCGTTATCGCGAACAGCTCGATCCATGACGTGAGCAAGGATTACGAGGACAACACGGCGATCCTTGTGACGTATGTCGAGGGCGCGGCTGTCGTACACAACGAGATCTCATCGGTGCCCTATGATGCGATCGACATCGGCTACGGCTGGGGGATTAACGATCCCGGGGGCAATGCGAACTATCGCTACCGCATGCATGGGTATGACTATCCGCAGAACGTGGTGTACTCCACGCCGACGACGCATCACGATGTGGTCGTGGCGAGCAATCGCATCCATGATGCGAAGCGGCTCTTCCAGGATGGTGGCGCGATCTACAACCTGTCGGCGAGTGCGGGCACGCTGATCACGGAGAATTACGTCTACGACAACCATGGCCAGATTGGCTTGTATCTCGACGAGGGGTCGCATGGCATCACGGTGCGGCGCAACGTCGTGGACGATGCGAAGTCAGAGTGGCTGAACGTGAATACGGTGAAGGCGTTCTATCCGCTGCGCGTGTCGACGGACAACACGGCGATGAGCAACTGGCACGATGGCACGAAGATCGGTGGCCTGTGGACGAACTACCAGAACAACCTCATCCTCGATGACCACCTTGTCTCCGGTGGGCAGTGGCCAGCGGAGGCGAAGGAGATCATGAAGGCTGCTGGTATCGAGCCGGAACGCTGAGGCTTTACTCGGTCGGGGGGCCATCCTGCCAGCCGCTGGGCGTCTTATGTTTGTCGATCGCCGCCATCGAACGCGTGCGCGCGTGGTCGACCTGGGCTTCGCACTGCTGCGTGGAGTCTCCACCGCGTGCGGTGATGTGGCAGGCTGAGACTGCGAAGACGAGATCGTTAAGGGACTGTGCGACCTCGGTCTCGCGCTGGTCTTCGGCCATGGACTTCAAGCGATCATAGGCTGTGTGGAGCTGCTGTAGCTGCGCCCCGAACTCTGTATCGTCGGCATGGATCTGGACGTGGTCTGCGGTGTTGATGACATCTTCTGCAGCGGAGGCGAAGCTGTTGCGGAGCGGGCCGCGATGGAACGGTACATTGCTCTGGGGCGCCAACGTAAGCACAGCGGCCAGCAGAAGCATGGATGGTGTTGTCATAGAGGTTCCTTTGCAATGGTCCAGCGAATCGGAGTTGCAGCCTTCAGCTCTCCTGGAGCATGGCTGTCGGGATTGAGATGCAATGGCACATGCGCGGGGTCAACGGGAATTCCGTGCAGGCCAAGGTTACGGAAGTTTTTCTCCTGGCGTGGATCACTCGTTATATAACAGCCCTACCGCAGAGGAACAAGTTCAGAACAAAGGGGACAGGCGCATGGGCCAGTGGAAGGAGCTGCGGCGCGCGCAGGTGCGTCACACCGCGCGGCTGATGCTTGCAGCGCAAAGGCGACTTCCCTGGGTGCGGCCGTGGCTGGCGAAGCTTGGGGCGTCTCCTGCTGTTGACGAGGCACTCGTAGGTTATCGCCGAGGCTTTGCCACGCGGGCCCAGGCAGAGTCGCGAGTGCGTCGCGAAGGCTCGATCGGGCACCAGGATCCCCGTGCGATCGCGCTGCATCGCGGCTTTGAAGAGGCGCTGCGGCCCAGCGATCATGATGCCATTGCACACTTGCGCACGATCCTGCCCGACGTGAAGCGGGTCGTGGACATTGGCGGCAGTGTGGGCAACATCTACTACCTGTACTCGAAGCACATGGAGTTTCCTCCGGACCTGGAGTGGGTGGTGTGCGAGCTGGGTGAGTCGGTGAAGCACGGCCGAAAGCTGGCGGCAGATCGAGGGGAGACGCGCCTGCGCTTTGAGCATGGGCTCGATCGCTGCGGTCCCGCAGACCTCGCGCTGTTTTCGGGATCGCTGCACTACTTCGACGATCCGCTGCCGGAGTTCCTGCGGCAGCTCGGCGAACTGCCGCGCTACGTGCTGGTCAACCGCTCGCCGGTCGCAGAAGCCGAATCGCTGTTTGCGGTGCAGGATGCTGGGGAGTGGCTGACCGCAGCCAAGGTGTTGCAGCGCAGCGCGCTTCTTGCGGAGATGCGCGGAGCGGGCTACTCGTTGACAGCAGAGTGGGCCTGCCCGGAGCTGAACGTACGATTCCCGCTGCACCCGTCGAACTCGGCCGAGCAGTACAGCGGGTTTCTCTTCGAACGCACCCAGGGGAGCACGCAGGCTTCGTAATCGGTGGTCTAGGTGGCCTTGCGCTGGAACGCGGTCTTGCGGGCTACGTTGGACTTGGCCTGGAAACCGCCGCCGGTGGCGGCACTTGCGCCGGGCTTCGCGCCGGAGGCATTGTCTGCGGCCGCGAGCTTCGCGCGGAGAGCCTGGAGCTTCTGTTCCTTCGGGCTCAGTCCGGTCGTGCGCTTGGGCGCCGGTGTGGAGTTGGTGGGAATATCGGTCTTCGCCATAAAGCCGATTGTCGCATGTTCCCTCCCTCGGGGGCCAACCCGCAGGGGGGCGCGGCGCAGGTTATTTGGACGGTTTCAGCAGCACACGAAGGGGTGCGAGCGGACCGAGCGGCATGAGGGTGAAGCTCATCAGGTGGGCCTGGCCGAGGGGGAGCTTTTCCAGCAGGGCGTGCGCCTCTTCGACCGAGGTGACGTTCATCAGGAAGACCACGCCTTTGCCGTCCTGGCGAAACCACCACTGGTCGATTTTTCCATCGAGGTAGAGTTGCACGGTGTCGGGCACTTCGTGCGGCATGATCGTCGCACGCTCTTCGGTCGTCAGGGGATGGGTGACCTCGCCGATGGCGAGGACCTTGGTGGTGGGTACGGAGTCGGGAACGGGACCGGAGCTGGGGCCCTGGGCAAATCCTGCAAGACAGAAGGTGAGCAGGAGCAGGAGCACCCTAGACGAACGTCGCATGACACCTCCAGCGCTCCACGAGGAGGAGCGCGTGTTTTGGAATGGTCGCAGTCTAATTGGCGGGGAGAGGTGTGTCAGTAGGAAAAAGACCGATCGGTCTCTTTTGTCGCGATTGCGCCGCGTCAGCTTTGCGCGAGTTGAATCAGTCGAGCGGGTTTCGAGGCGTACTCGGGATGCAGAGCGGCGTTGATGTGGATCAACCCCTTCGTCAGCGCGGGGATTGCGGGTGTGTTCAGGTACTCGTCCGGGATGCAGTACACGCGGCGCTCGCAGACGGCGCGGAGCTGCTGCCAACCTCGCTGCTCGATGACTCGCTCGAGGGGCACGCGATCGCCCGCACCGCACCAGGCGAAGAGGAGCACATCGGGGTCGGCCTCGGCGACTGCCTCGGCGGAGGTGTGCCCGCCAGGAGTGCCGACAAACGTACCTCCAGCAGCCTCAATCAACTCGGCTACCCAACCCTGGGAACGGATGAGCGGCTTTCCCCATTCTTCGCAGTAGACGCCTGGCCGCGGGGCGCCTTGAAGCCTCGACTCAGCATCATCGTGAGTGGACTGCAACAGGATGCGGAAGTCCGCAACGAGGTGCGCCGCCATTTCTTGTCTGTCGACCTGTGCGGCGATCAGGCGAGTATCCGCGAGGATGTCCTCGAGCGTCCTGGGAGCCATTGCCAGCACCGGGAAGCCTGCCTTGAGGATGGCGGCGAGCGACTCCATGCGGTAGGGAACGGAGGCGATGACGAGGTCGGGCTTCAGCGCGGTGAGTTCGTCGGTGTTGGTCGTCCAGGAGTCATGCAGCAGGGGCAACCTGCGGGAAGCAAGCTCGGGCAACGCTTCCACGCAGTATTTTGTGTGGGCACAGAGGGTGTCCAGCGCTTCGAGAGCGGCGAGAGTGACGGTGATGGAGGGTTGGAGGCTGGCTATGCGCATGGTTCTCCGGATGAGGCTTCAGAGCATGGTCGCATGAGGTGAAGAGGGGATTCAGGGCGTGGGCGTTACTTTACGCTGTAGCTCATCGGCAGTGATGCCTGTGATGCGGACGACCTTGGAGCGCGATGTCAGTCCCGTGACGATCGCGATCTGCGAGCGAGAGACGCTCAACCAGGTTGCGAGGAAACGGATGAGCGCGTCATTGGCTTTACCGTCGACCGCGGGAGCGGCGATGGCGATCTTGAGTGCGTCGCCGTAGATGCCGACCACGGCCTCGCGCCTGGCTCCGGGCTGGACGCGGACGGAAAGCTGCAGCCCGTCGGAGGTCTCTCGGAGATAGGTTGGGAGGCCGGGCACAGGACTCACTTTACCGAAAGGCGGGAGCCACCGCGCGGAAGGGAAATAGAGCGTAGGCTGGTACTAGACACCCGCCCTCTCACCTTCCTGACAACCAAGATGAGTTCCGGAACACACGCTGCAATTACCCTGTCCGACTGGAGCCTCCCTTGCGTTCTGCCAAGATCCATCTTGCACTCTCGCACGGCAACAACAAATTTGAACTTTGCAGAATGACCGCGCGGGGCCTGCATGCGATGCATCGGCAGGGCACGCGGACGGAAGAGACGATCGACCGGGTCCTGGACATGATTGGGCCGAAGGTTGGGGTTGCGGTCGCTGTCGTCAAGAAGTAAGCAGGGCTCCTGGCTTAGGGCCAGATGTGGCGTGAGTTTTCTGTAGCGGTACTCGATATGTTGAAAGCCCGCCTCCCGATTTTGGGGGTGGGCCTTTCTGCGTTGGATGGGACTTCGGGGGAACGGATGCGATCGCGGATTCGTAAGAGAGAAGAGACGCACCTCAATCGAACGCCGGGAGATTCGCGATGAAGGCAGTGTTGGTGAAGGCAGTGTTGGTGAAGGCAGTGTTGTTGACTGGCGGCATCGCGCAGGCGCAGACGTCGTTCGCGGTGGCAACGATCCGGCCGAGCGCGGCGGAGGTGAAGTTTGAGAGCGATGGCGAGATGAAGCTGCTGCCGGCCTCGGTGCAGATGCGCGATGTGTCGATTCAGACCTGCATCAAGTGGGCGTATGGGGTGCAGCGGGCGCAGGTGCTGGGGCCGGGGCTGCTGACGTCGGAGAAGTACGACGTGGAGGCGAAGGCCGACGGGCCTGCGACTGAAGACGAGATGAAGGCCATGATGCGGACGCTGCTGACCGAGCGGTTCGGGCTGGCGTTCCATCGGGAGAAGAGGGAGCTGCGGTCGTTTGCGCTTGAGGTGGCGAAGGGCGGGCCGAAGCTGGGGGAGAAATTTAAGCAGGCCACCAGCGACGAAGTGCCGTTGCGCCGGAACTCTGCGATGGGCTCGACGGCGCGGGCTTTGACGATGCAGGAGTTCGCTGACTTTCTCTCGGGGCCGACGGAGAAGCCGGTGGTCGATAAGACGGGGCTTACCGGGCGGTGGGACTTTTCGTTCGACTTCACGAAGTACATGCTCGATCCGCCGAAGGGGCTGGATGATTTTCTGCTGGTGCTGAACTCGACGCTACAGGGCGAGATGGGGCTGAAGCTGGAGTCGGAGAAGGATGTGGTGGACGTGATGGTGGTGGATACGGTGCACAAGGCTAGTGCGAATTAGCCGTCCAGAGCCAGCTGTAACCCACGGCTTCGCCCTGCCTTGGTGTGGAGCGGGCCTTTGTCCCACAATCAACGATGATGTTTTGACTCAGACCCTAGTGTGACGCGGGCGCTATCAGCTCGCAGCTCCGGCTCGCGTAGGACGAATTCTTGTCCTGGCACACTGTGCGGAGCAGGAGTCTGGCTGCGGATGGATCGTGCAGGCGATTCTTTGCGATGGCGAGGTACCAACGGGCCGCTTCGGGGTCTGTTCCTGCGGGGGCAGGCAGATGATCCAGGGCGAGCTGAAGGTTCGTGACTGCCGAAGCGTCGTCATTCAGCGCTAGCTCCGTGACGCCGAGGTATAGCGCGGCCTGTGCGCTGTGGGGGTAGTCGTGCTGGAGCTTCGAAAACTCTTTTGCGGCGTGAGCGAAGTCCGCGCGGTTGTAGGCGCGGAAGGCTGGGAGCAGCGCCTCGACGGAAGGTTCCGCGGAGCCTGCGCCGCGGGTCGCGAGCTTTGGGCCTTCGGACGGCGGGGCGAGTGGCGCGAAGGGAATTTGCAGCTGCGCTTCGAGAGCCACGGGAGTCGTGGGGCTGACTGAGAGGGGCTGCTCCACCGCGATACCCGGCGTCGGGGATGGCGTGCGATTCCATTGCCATGCGGTAAAGCTGCCAGCGCCGATGATGAGGATTGCTGCGACTGCAGCGGTTGCCGCCCACGCGCGTGCCTGGGAACGGCTGCTCTGCGGATTGCTGCTCGGCATGATCGCGATGCGGGTATGCACTCGCTGGCTTTCTGCGGTGGTCATCGGGGCATCGCGGCGCTGTGTGCCGAGGCCCTCCAGCTCCAGGTCGGCCAGCAGTTGTTGGCACAATGGACAGCGCTCGACGTGGCGGGTTGCCGCGGCTTCGACTTCGGCTGGAAGCACCTCCTGCTTCAGCGCGAGCAGGACATCGAGCGGGGGACAGGTGCCGCCTTTGGTGCCGAGCAGCTGCCGCAACTCCTGCTCCTCCTCGGTAAAATCGGGCTCCGTAAAGTCGGGGCGGAATGTGGGCTTCGTGCTGGAAGCGGAATCAGGCTTCGGGGGTTCCATACGTCCTCCTTTTCTCGCGCTGCGAACCCTCTGGTCGAAGGGCCTGGCGCAGCAGTTCCAGCGAGTATTGAAGGTATCCCTTCACCTGCAGTTCAGTCAGGCCGGTGTGACGCGCGATCTCCTCGCGGCTCATACCCTGCTCGAAACGCAGGGTGAGACAGATGCGATGGATCGGCTTGAGGGAAGGGCAGGCGGCGAGGATCTCCGGCAGACTGTGCTCGGGTTCGGACCAGAGCCTCTCTTCACGGTATCCCTGCTCCCAGCGCTCCTCCACGTAGCGATGACGCCAGTAGTCGGCCGCGCGGCGTTTTGCCACGGTAAAGAGCCATGCTGGAATCATCTCGTCCGTAACCTTCTCCCAGGCCTGCTGCAGTGCGAGAAAGACCTCGCTGGTGAGGTCTTCGGCGATCGCACGCTGTGAGACCAGCCGGAGGCAGACACGGAAGACTGCTGGACCGTGTAGCCGGTAGATCTCGCCGAATTTGTTCTCTTTGTTCATCGGGCCGGAGTTCGGAAGGGATGAAAGTCAGGTTGGAATTTCGCTAAAACCTTCAGGGCTGTCCTGAAAGGGTAAATCCAGCCCAGTAGGCAGGTTGCTCGGTGAGGCTCACTTGCGCTCCTGCGAGGGTCTCCACTCGTACGCGTCCCTGGCGCAGGTCCTGGAGGAGCGTCAGCTGGGCCTTGCGGAGTGCAACGCTGGGTGAGCTGCCCGCTGCCAGCTCCGTGTAGAAGCGTGGCATCAAGCGGGCCGTGGGCTTGTCGACCACGTCCCACAACGTTGTGATTACTGAGCTTGCCCCAGCGAAGAGGAACGCGCGGCTGAGACCGGAGACCCCATCGCTGGTGATCTTTCCCCGGCCGGTGCGGCAGGCGCTCAACACAACCAGATCTCCGGGCAGGTGGAGCGAATAGACGGAGGACATGGTCAGGAGTCCAGTGCCGGAGTTTGCATCGAGAGCGAGGAATGATGTCGAGGGAGCCTCATCGCTGACGACGGCGTGCGTGGCGAGGTGCAGCACCGAGGTTCCGGGAAGCGCGGCCATGAGCCGATCGAGGCTCGCATCCTTGCCCTCGAGCAGGGTTACGTCGTGGCCCGTAAGTGCCTGGCGAATGCCCTGCGCTTCAAGGTGCGTTCCTGGGAGCGGAGGCAGCGGTGCGCCGTGGAAGGCGGGCATCCTCGCCGGGTCGGCAAGGACGAGGAACTTTGATGTAGCCTCCGAGCCGCGTACATGCGCGCTCTCCTGCGCGAGACGCAGCATGCCCACGGATGGAGTCTCGTTGAGGGTATAGCGCTCGACGAGATAGCGTTGGCGCGGATCCAGCAGGGCCGCGAAGCTCAACCGAAACAGGGCGTCGTGGGGGACGATGGTGACCAGCGCGCCCTCGCCCAGGGGCAACTGGTCGGCGATGGGTGCCACCAGCAGCTGGTAGAGCCCGCGCCATGCGGCTAGTGATTTTTTCGCCAGGGGCTGATTCACTCCGCCTCGTGTCTGCACCATGGGGCGGCGCGAAACTCTGGGCGCTGCGGACTCTGCGGTCTCGTCCGGAAGCGTTGCGTTGACCTGCGAGGTCAGTTGCTGCTCGGTGATGGGCTGCTCGCGAACTGTGATGGGCTTTCCGGGCGCCATGACCCAGCAATAAAGATGTCCGCCGCCCACCCAGTACGCGACCAGCGTCGTCTGTTGCTGCTCCATCGTGCTGCGGATCTCTTCCGTCGTCAGCGTAAACGGATGCACTTCGCTGCGGAGGTCAGCCCCCGCGGGGCGTGCGGCTGTTCCAGTGCGTGGCGTGGCGGGCCTTGCAGAACCTGGGGAAGCCGCAGCCGTGCTGGTGAGGTCCACAAAGGCGCGAGCTCTGCCTTGCTCGGAGACGAGTAGCGCTTCTTCGGCGCGTCCGGACTGCACCAGCGCTTCAATGAGGGTGGTGTAGATTCCGTTCTGATGCTGGTTGTACTCGATGAGAGCGGCATCGCTGGTCCGCACGCGAGGGCGCTGTGTGTCGATCGTGGCGACGGCCTCGCGAGCGCTGGCGAGGGCTTCGTCGCGTCGGTGTAGCGCAGCGAAGGCGTGGCTTTCATGGGTGAGATACTCCGCCCAATCCGCCTGCTGCAGCAGCGATTTGCATCCTCGTTCGCGAGCTGCCGCGGCATCCTGAATAGCGGGTCCGGGCAAACCGGCCTCATCCTCCAGCGCCGAACGCCGGCCATACAGGCTGCACGTCTGCAATGGAGTCAATGGAGCGGGCATGCGCGACGACAGGAGCGTGAGGCCCTTTTGGGGAACGCCGGAATCTCCGTAGGTATCGGCAAACTCCAGCAGGAGATTTGGAAGCGCTGCATCGGCATGTTGTTCGTCGATGAGGTGGAGTGCTGCCTCGTATTCCGCGATTGCTCGCGGCCAGTCCTTGCGATGCGCGTAGCCACTGGCCAGCAGGCGCATGGATTGGGGCTGCATGGTTACGAGGCCATGACTGCTCAGGAGATGATCGGCCTCGGTGGCGAATTGGATCACGCTTTCAGCATCGCCTGTGCTATCAGCCGCTGCCGCCCGATTCAGCAACAGGGCGGCGTGGGTCTCCGTCTCGCAGTCGCAGGCCGTGAAGTCCTTCATCGCGGCTTGAAAGTGCGCAGCAATCTGGTCGTAACGTCCTGAGCGCCGCAGCGAGGAACCCCAGGCCCACTCGATGAACCCGCGCACCGGTGGCACGTTGGGTGTATCGATGCTGTCGAGCTCGTGCCGCATCACGGCGAGGGCCTCCGGCTGCAAGCCGTCCTCGGCTAGCTGCGGGGACCTTGCCCTCACCCTTATTCCGGTGGCGGGGTCGCCTGCGGCCCGGAAGTCGTCTGCGAGCTTGAGGGCGACATCCTTATAGGCTGTGGTGTCGCCGGAGAAGCGCTTGGTGAACTCGATGCGCTCGGCGACAAAGGCCAGCGTGAGCGGCGATCCGATGGGCTGCAACAGCTCCTGGGCTCGCGTGAAGTGGGCGGGAGCATCGCGCAGGTGCGATTGCATGGCGGCCTCGCCGAGGGCAAACTCTGCGATCCCTTCGACGCAGGGCTGATGCTGCTCGGCGGCCTGATCGCGTACGCGCAGCATGGCTGCTTCGGCGGCAGGGCGTTGCGAACCAGCTTCGAGGGCAGAGATCGCCCGTTGCAGGTTGGATTCAAGGTCGGCTGGAACGCCGGTGCCGGTGAGCACGGGTCGCGGTATGCCCTTGGAGTTTCGGGCGTCCAGCTGGCAGGACCCTGCAGATGCCTCACCCCACGCGAGCGATCCCGCGCACAGCGCCAACAGCATGAGACCCGACAGGAACGTACGACGGAGCAGATTCAACATCGAACGACTTTGGACCCGCGACCAGGGATGGGGAGGAAACGGTTCATTATGCCATGCGCTCGATGGCGTTCGCGTTCCGCGTGATCCCACCATCCGGGGATATCAAAGAAATCTCCAGGTCTGTTCTTCCGTCTTCTTTTCTGGCCCGACTACCAGCTACGAGACCGAGTATGTGCACGAACCGCTCGGTCCGAGAGATCTGGTGCAGCGCCCCCAAAGGCGTGCTGCCAAGGGAGAGCCCTGCCATGGGGAACCGAACCGACAGGCGCCAGCCACGCGGCCTCGCAGCTGCGCGGCTCATCGCAGCGTCCATGCTGGCTGCGCTTGTGTTCGCGACTATCGCGACGCCGGCACAGGTCGCCAGCAAGAAGAGCAGTGCTCGCCCTGCAAGTTCAACGGTATCGACCGGAGCGCGCTTGGTTCCCGAAACCATACGGGCTGTGGCGGGAGGAACGGATTCGGATCGGGCGTTCCAGGGCTTCTTCACCAATGGAGCGCCAGCTACCTCCACCTATCTGCCCTCACCCAATGCTCTGGTGCTGGATAGTCGCGGCAACCTGTACATTGCGGATTCGCGGGCTGGCGCCGTCTTCATGGTCGATGCGTCGACGCAGAACATCTCGGTTGTGGCCGGGTCGTATACGGGATCGCAGGGTGGTGAAGAACGCTTGACCACTGGCATGAAGCGCGGAGCACGTTCCATGATGGTGGGCGGTGGGGTGCTCGGGACGAACGTGTCGCTGGAGCAGCCCGTTGCTCTCGCGGTGGGGTCGGACGATTCGATCTACATCTGCGATATCGGAGCGAACGTCATCTACCGGCTCGATGGCGGTGGCTACATCTCCATTGTGGCCGGCAGCGCGGACAACTATGGGTACACCGCGGACGGCGCGGTCGCGAATGGCTCCATGCTGGAGAACCCTGACGGCGTGGCCGTTGATGCCAGCGGTACGATCTATTTCTCCGAGGCCGGGGCGAACGTCGTTCGGCGTATCGATCCGCAGGATGGCACGCTGCACACGGTGGCCGGGAGCTACTCCCTCGGACCTGGTTATGGCGGCGACAATGGCCCTGCTATCAATGCGCAGCTGCAGCAGCCAGCTGGTCTCGCGCTCAATACGCACGGCATCCTTTACATCGCGGACGAGAGCAATAACTCGGTACGTGCGGTGGACCTGGCCAAGGGCACGATCTCCACGGTTGCGGGCAACGGAAGTTATGGACATAGCGGCGATGGTGGTCCTGCAACGAGCGCGCTGTTCCGGCTCCCCGTCGGGGTCGCGGTGGACGCGGCCGGGCAGCTGTACATCACTGACCTCTACGGCGGAGATGTGCGCCGCGTGGATGCCAGCGGGAACGTCTCTACTGTTGCCGGGGGACAGCAGGGATACTTCCAGCTTCCCGCGTTTGGCGTGCCCGCGACATCGCTCAACCTCGGCCAGGTGTCAGGCATTGCGATTGATCCGAGCGGTACGGTCTACGTCTCCATGGTGGACACGGGGCTGGTGGCGCGCGTGGGGCCGGATGTCTCCATGCCATTTCCCGACCTGAACGTTGGCGCCTCGGCGACCTCCACCATCAGCATCGAGAACCGCACTGCAGCGGCCTTCACCTTCACGAGTGCGGGCTTCACCACGGACCAGGGGTCGTTCAGCGTGGCGGCTCCGCAGCCGAGCTCGTGCCTGGCCTCGATGACGCTGCAGCCGGGTCATGCCTGCGATGTCACCGTGACGTTTGCGCCTGCTTCCGCGACGGCCTTCACGGGGAATCTGCTGTTCGCTACCGAAGGCGGTGCGCAGATGGTTCCGTTGTCGGGCAACGGTCTGCTGCCAGCCTCCACCACGACGCTCACTCTCTCGTCGTCAACTGCGAATGCCGGAGACACCGTTACGTTCAGCGTGCAGGTTCAGTCGGCGGCAGGGACCGGCTCCGTTCCCACGGGCACGGTCACGCTGCAGGACCAGAACAGCGGGAACACCGTTTTCAGCGGCTCTCTGAGTGGTGGGCTCGTTGGCGGCGGGCTCACATTGGGCTCGGGCGACTACGAGCTGCAGGCGGTCTACAGCGGCGACTCTACGTACTCCCCGAGTTCCAGCGACGCCCAGGAGCTGCTCGTTTCTCCGCGCACCGCGACGATCACGGTTAGCTCGTCTCCTTCGGTCGCCAACATGGGAGACACGGTTTCGGTCTCTGCGCAGGTGAGTGGCAGTGGAGTGACGCCAACGGGCTTGGTGAGCTTCCTCGTCGATGGCAGCGTGGTTGCGACTGCCGCTCTGACGAACGGTTCGGCTGCGACGACCTTCAACGCACCTCCACCGGGTGTTCATCGCGTCACGGCGAGCTATGGCGGTGACCAGATCTACACCTCTGCGCTGACTAGTACTTCACTCCCGCTGACGACGCATGGAGGCCTGTTGCAGTTTCTCCCTGGGGAGACGACGATCCTTGCCGGCCGTCCCTCCGATGATCTGCATGGCGGCTTCGGCGGCGACGGCGGTCCTGCCACCAATGCCTATCTGCAGACCCCTACCGGCGTCGCCGTCGATGGCATCGGCAATGTGTACATCGCCGATGAGCAGAACAACGTGATCCGCAAGGTGGACACGGGCGGCACGATCACCACCGTCGCGGGCATTCCCTATGCGGGGAGCATCTACTCCACGCGCTACGGCGGCGATCATGGCCCTGCCACCTCCGCGTACCTCGACAACCCCGCCGCCGTAGCGGTGGATGCGGTTGGCAACCTCTATATCGCGGACTACTCAAACAACGTGGTGCGCCGGGTCGACGCTGTTACGCAG
>Ga0302187_10002882_pt1 | contig 14077 bp, 14 predicted proteins | sample II_Bog_E1_3_FD_202120 | JGI IMG/M metagenome (GOLD analysis project Ga0302187, IMG submission 202120) | Peat permafrost microbial communities from Stordalen Mire near Abisko, Sweden - II_Bog_E1_3 | ecosystem: Environmental > Terrestrial > Soil > Wetlands > Peat | place: Sweden: Abisko...
TTGCCCGCGAATATGGCATCACCCATATTGTGCTGGGCAGGCCCCACCATAAAAATTTCTGGAATTTCTGGAAACCAACCTTTCACGAACAGCTGCTCAAAGAGTTGCCCGATGTGGATCTGATTTTGGTGTGATTGCAGATGCAAAACCTGAGATCAATAAGTTGATGAAAAAACTGAAAAGAGAATAAGCGGTAACAATCTGGAATTCAGGAACTCAGGAAATGAAGTGTTGAAAGACGATGAATCATTTTCTGAAATTCTCACGCGGGGCTCGAGGAGTGCGTGGAGTGGGGAAAAATAAACCTAGAAACAGAAAATTACCATGAAGGGCATGAAGATAAGATGCCTCACAAGGAGAGGCCGAATGTTCAATCAGGAACTCAGGAAATCAGCCTAGAAACAGCAGTGCAGAATTTTAGACAGGATGGACATAAATACAGAAATCTTATCGTTCATCCAATGGGTGAACTGCCTTTTTTCGCCAGTAGCTGATTTCCTACAATCCTGTTCATCCTGTCCAATTGCCTTTTTAGGATAAAAGATTCCCCTGTATTTTTCTCCGCGTCCTCCGCATGAGACTGCTGTTATTCTTCTCAGGCACTTTAGGGCTATCACTCAACTTATACCGTTTTTTTCAGGGGGCGTGAGGGGTTTGCTCGAGAACTTTGAAGGCATCGCCCGCTTCTGTGGGAAGGGAAGAGAGGGCTGATTTTTTTGAAGCCCACGATGTGGTAAATTCTGCCTGCGTGATGAGAGAGGCATTCTTCCAACCCAGTTCCGTTCCCCAGCTGATAAGGTCGGTGAAATTCACATCGGCAGTCAGATCCTGTTTTCCAAAGCGTGCGTAGAGATCGCGACCCGTACGGCGTTGATGCCGATAGTAGGCCCGGAGCGAGCCTCCCATTCTGCGGTTGTAGAGCTGATTGTTCAGGTCTCCATAGTCGATGGTTAGGAGGGATCCCTCTTTCCAAAAGGGACTCCAGTCCTTCAGCCACTCCCGATACGAATCCAGACGCTCCACCCGCTGCCCTTCCGGGAGAGGACCAAACTGCTCGAACCAAGGGTCCGATGGCATCATCCTACCGAGGATCTTCTCGGAAAGGGTGCCTTCGCTGCTAATCCAGACACCGAGTTCCTGCCAGCCTTCGCCACTTTTCTGGAAAAGACGGCAGGGGAAGGCATCAACCAATTCATTGCTGAAAATCAGGGCGCGTCCTCCGGACTGTTTAAGGGTTTCCCCGAGGGATGTCATCCAGCGGACGCCCCGCCAGCGCAAGTTGCTTTTTTGACGCTTACGGAGTACGGGGGAGGTTTCGTGAATTCTGTAGTTCACGCGCCAGCGATTTTTCCAGCTGAGATGACGAAGAACAGAACGCGCCAGTGTTCCACTCCCTGCGCCGATTTCAATGACCGGGATGCTCCGCCAGCCTAGCTTCTCAGCTCGATGTTCAATCCAGGCAGCGATGGCCTGGCCAAGGTAGGGATCGAGGGTAGCGCTGGTGGAGAAATCGCCCGCTGCTCCCACATCCCGGATCTGAGCCGAGTAATAGCCGAAATCGGGATGGTAGAGCGCCTCCTGCATATAACGCTCAAAGGGAATGATCCCACCACACTCCTCCTGGAGTTCCAGCAGAAAGCGCAGCAGGTCTCCTTTCTTCATCAGCAGTTTAAGAGCAACTCCTTGCAGGCGGCAGTCTGTCCCGCAGGATCACCGGCCTGGAGCAGATCCGAGACGATGACCACTCGCCTTGCTCCCGAGGCGATCACTGTCGGAAGATTGGAAAGCTTGATACCACCGATGCAGAAGATCGGCAGATCGAGTATGGCATGGACTGAGCGGATATCCTCCGTTCCGATCGGTGTGTAATCGGGCTTGGTTGGCGTGGCGAAGAGCGGGCCGAATCCAAGATAGTCCGGGTGTTCCAAGGCTGCAGCGCTGGCCTGTTCGGGAGAATGGGTTGATTTTCCAATGAACTTCCCTGGGCCAGCAAGGCATCGGGCCTCCCCGACGGAAAGATCATCCTGTCCCACATGGGCACCGTCTGCACCGGCTTCTTGAACCAGCTCGGGATAATCATTCAGGATGAACGGGACGCCTGCTACCCGGCAGATCGGGGCGATTTCCATGGCCATTGCCAGGATTTCCTCCTGGGAGTTCCGTTTGGCCCTTAACTGAAGAATGTCAATGCCCCCTTCGATCAGGGCTAGTAGAATAGAAACGAGCCGTTCCTGCTCTACATAACCCGTATCAAGGATTCCGTAGAGGCGGCATTCGGAGAGTGGTTTCATGATTGAAAATCTCCCTCAAATAGCGCTTTCCACGAGAAGATCCTTCTAATCGTTGACGATAGGAACTCCGTTTTCGAGGAATTTTTCCAGGAAGCCCGTGTGATACTTGCCCTCTTGGAAATCAGCGTTTTGCATGATGGCACGGTGAAGAGGAATCGTGGTCTTGATGCCGATCACCTGATACTCACCCAGCGCACGAGTCATGCGGGCAATCGCCGCCTTTCGGGTCGATGCCGTGGCGATCATCTTGGAGATCATCGAATCGTAGTTCGGAGGAATCGGATATCCGGCGTAGGCATGGGAATCGATGCGAATGCCTCGGCCACCGGGGGCGTAGTAGGCCTCGATCTTCCCTGCGCAGGGCATGAAATTCTTTTCGGGATCCTCCGCGTTGATACGGCATTCGATCGAATGCAGGCGGGGCTTGGCATTGACGACATGGTCGGAAAGATGCTCTCCGGCAGCCACCTGGATCTGCTGCTTCACAAGATCACAACCGTAGACCTCTTCGGTCACTGGGTGTTCCACCTGAATGCGGGTGTTCATCTCCATGAAGTAGAAGTTCAGGTCGTCATCGACGAGGTACTCGATGGTGCCGGCATTGTAGTATCCGACGGTCTCACAGAGACGGATCGAAGCCTTACCCATTCTCTTGCGGAGATCCTCCGTCATGAGAGGGGAGGGACACTCCTCGAGGATTTTCTGATTACGGCGCTGAAGCGAGCAGTCGCGCTCACCGAGGTGGACGATTTTGCCGTGCTTGTCTCCGAAAACCTGGAACTCGATGTGGTGCGGGTTGACAATGAGCTTCTCGATATAGACATCGGCGTTACCGAAGGCCTTTTCTGCCTCCATGCGGGCGCTGTGAAATCCGGCAATAAGGGAAGGCTCGTTGTGGGCCATGCGCATCCCCCGACCACCGCCACCTGCGACGGCCTTGATCATGACGGGATAACCGATCTTTTTGGCCACCTTGATGGCTTCCAATTCGCTTTCCACCACGCCATCGCTTCCGGGTGAGATGGGAACCCCGGCCTTGCGTGCGCATTCCCGTGCGCTGTTTTTATCACCCATCAGCTTGATCGACTCGGCCGAGGGGCCGATGAATTCGATATTGGCCGAGGCGCAGATTTCAGCGAAATGGGCGTTTTCGGCTAGAAAGCCGTAGCCGGGATGAATGGCATCGACATCGGAAATCTCCGCGGCACTGATGATGCGGTCGATTTTCAGATAGCTTTCACTGCCGGGCGCGGGGCCGATGCAGATCGCCTCGTCGGCGAGCTGGACATGGAGGGAGTGAATATCCGGCTCGGAATAAACGGCAACCGTGCTGATGCCGAGCTCTTTGCAGGCCCGGATGATCCGCAGGGCAATTTCCCCGCGGTTGGCGATAAGGACTTTTTTGAACATGGGATCAGCGATTCCTTAGCTGACCCGGAAGAGAACTTCGCCGAACTGAACCGGTTTTCCGTTTTCCGCCACGATTTCGACAACCTTGCCGGCGATCTCGGCCTTGATTTCGTTCATGACCTTCATGGCCTCGATGATACAGACGACGCTCTCGGCGTTGATCGTCTTACCGACCTCGACAAATACCGGGGCTTCAGGGGAAGGGGAGGAGTAGAAGGTGCCGACCATCGGGGACTTGATCTCCTTATAGTTACTCTTGGCCGGTTCGGTGGCAGCCTTTTCAGCGGAAGGGGCGGCCACAGGGGCGGGTGCTGCGGCTGGGGCGGGAGCGGACCCGTGAATCACGGTGGCTCCACCTGCGGCACCTGCGGGGGTCTTGAGGGTGATCTTGAAATCACCCTGTTCGAATTTGAAAACGGCCAGGCCGTTCTTTTTCATCAGTTCGATCAGGGAGCGAACCTCCTGGAAATCCTCACTGCCCTTTGCTGGGGTTGCCTTGGGCTGGGACGGCTTGGCGGAAATTTTGGGAGCAGCCTTGGTTGTCTTGGCTGGTTTTGCGGAAGGCTTGATGGAGGTCTTGGATGTACGGGCCATTCTATAGTTGGTTGAAAGGGTTGATTTTGGTGCGACTTGTTGCTCGAGGTCAAGGGCGTTACGCTTTCTTTTCTCGAAGCGTTTTCTTTACACAGAGAGGGCTTCAGGTTCTACTGGTCGGCTATGTGGCTCCTCATGCCTATCCTCACAACAGTTCTCGTGTTCATTTGCCTGCTGATGATCCTGACGATTCTCATGCAGCGCCCCAAGAGCGAAGGTCTCGGTGCCGCTTTCGGGGGTGGACTGACTGACAACCTCTTCGGTGCGCAGACGACCACTGTCCTGACAAAATTCACTGTCTGGCTCGGCGGACTCTTCTTTGTGCTAACCCTCGTGATTTCGGTGCTACATGTCAAAGCCACGGTTGGACAGACCTCGATTCAGAAACTGTTGAGTGTCCCTGCTCCTGTTTCTTCCCCGGCGAAATAACTCCCGACAGGGAAAAGCGGCGCCCCTGTGAAGAAACTTTCACGGACAAGTGCGGCTTCCGTGTGGTGTCGCAAAGCCTCGGAACGAGGACCCGTTGTCTTCGTTCCCACGATGGGAGCACTCCATGAGGGCCATCTTGCGCTGATCCGACGCGCCCGCCGGGTAGCAGGGAAAAGTGGAAGCGTTGTCGTCTCCATCTTTGTCAATCCAACCCAGTTCGGCCCGAAGGAAGACCTCAGCCGTTATCCCCGTCCTTTCGCCCGCGACATGGCCCTCTGCCAAAGCGCGGGCGTTGATCTCCTCTTTCATCCTACGGCTTCGGAGATCTATGCCCCGGACGCCTCCGTCATTGTCACTGAATCGAGCCTCTCCAAGGGACTTTGCGGGGCTTCCCGTCCGGGACATTTCAACGGTGTGTGCACCGTGGTGGCGATGCTCTTTCAGATCACCCGTCCTGATGCCGCCATCTTCGGGGAGAAGGATTGGCAGCAACTTGCCATCGTTCGCCGGATGGTGCGTGACCTGAAAATTCCGGTTAAGATCCTAGGCCATCCGACCATCCGGGAGGAGGACGGTCTGGCCCTGAGTTCCCGGAATCTGCTCCTGACTCCGGAATCCCACCTGCTTGCTCCGCGCATCTATCAGGCACTGCTAGGTGTGGAAATGGAGGTGGAGGGAGGGGAGAAATCGGTGTCAAAACTCCGTCGCGGATTGCTCAAAGACCTCACAGCCATTCCGGATGCCGTGCTTGATTATGCAGAAATCGTGAACGGAGAAACCCTGGAGCCGTTGAAAAGACTTGAGAAAGGCATTTTCGCAAGAGCACTGGTTGCCGTAAAACTTGGGAGCGTGCGGTTGATTGATAATCTTGCTCTCTAACCTAAGGAATCGCTGATTTAATCGCATGATGACTGCTGTAGGACAAAAGGCTGATTTTTCAGGCGCGAAGCGCAGTGGCAATACCCCTGCGGTCTTGCCCCAGCGAGTAACGCCAAAAATCAGTATTTTGTCCGCAGCCCCATGGGGTTGCAGCGGTAACAGACCGGAGGCTGCGTTGGCTTTGCGCTTACAGCCCACTGCGGGGATGCTCGCGCAAAGCCGCCTTGCCAGCGGCCCATTCCTTCCGCAACAGTCTCGTTGCGATTAAATCAGCGGTTCCTCAAATGAAAACCTTTGATCATGTGGTGGTTGGAAGCGGTATAGCCGGACTGACCTATGCCCTGAAGGCTGCTGAAAGGGGAACTGTGGCCATTGTGACCAAGAAGTCGCGTGCAGATTCCAATACCGCCTGGGCTCAGGGAGGTATCGCCTGTGTGACCAGCAATGAGGATTCCATCGCCCTTCATGTGCGCGACACCCTGATTGCCGGAGATGGTCTGTGTGATGAGGAAGTGGTGAGGACGATTGTGAGCGAGGGGCCGGAACGAATCGCCGAACTGGTTGCCCTCGGGATGAATTTCGACGAACGCTCCACCCCTGAGGGTGGGAGGGAGCCAGATCTAGGTCGTGAAGGGGGACACTCCAAGAGGCGGATTCTGCATGCGAAGGATGCGACGGGCTTCGAGATCGAGAAGACCCTGCTCGCCGCCATCGCCGCTCATCCCAACATCACGGTGATGGAGAATCACATGGCCGTCGATCTCATTACGACCGGCAAGCTTGGCTACGCCATGCAGGACAGCTGCGTGGGTCTCTATGTCCTCGATGAGGCGAGCGGAGAGGTAGAAACCCTCCGCACCGATGTCACGGTACTTGCCACGGGGGGATGCGGACGCGTCTATCTCTACACGACCAATCCCGATATTGCGACGGGTGACGGCGTGGCGATGGCCTGGCGGGCAGGTGCGGCGATCTCCAACATGGAGTTCATGCAGTTTCACCCGACCTGCCTGTACCATCCGCAAGCCAAGTCCTTCCTGATCACCGAGGCGGTGCGCGGGGAGGGGGGCATACTGATCGACGAGAAAGGTCACCGCTTCATGCAGAAGTATGACGAGCGTCTGGAACTGGCACCCCGCGACATTGTGGCGCGCGCCATTGATGCTGAGATGAAGAGGACGGGAAAATCGTGCGTCTATCTCGATATTTCCCACAAACCGTCCGACTTCATCCGGGAGCGCTTTCCGAACATTTACGAAACCTGCAAGGGACTGGGGATCGACATCACGCGCAAGCCGATCCCCGTCGTCCCGGCCGCCCACTATCAATGTGGCGGTGTGAAGACTGACATCAATGGCGAGACGACGCTGCGCGGACTCTACACTGTTGGCGAGGCGGCCTGTACGGGGCTCCACGGGGCCAACCGGCTGGCGAGCAATTCCCTGCTAGAGGCACTGGTCATCGCCCATCGGGCCGAGGCCAAGGCGAGCCGGAATCACCATCGTCAGGAGATCGAGATCACCCTCCCTGAATGGCGTCCCGGCAAGGTGCAGGATGTCGATGAACTGGTCGTGATCTATCACAACTGGGATGAGATCCGCCGACTCATGTGGGATTATGTTGGCATCGTCCGCACCGACAAGCGCCTCCAGCGGGCCGCCCACCGACTCTGCAATCTGCAAACGGAGATTCAGGAATTTTACTGGAATTTCAAAATCACCGCCGACCTGCTGGAACTGCGCAATCTGGCGACCACCGCCGCGCTGATCGTCGATTGTGCGCTGAGCCGTAAAGAAAGCAGGGGGCTTCATTACACCCTCGATCATCTAGGCCACGATGACGCAAAATTCCTCCGGGACACCGTCCTTAGGAAGATCTAGGGATTCTCAAAGACTCGGACGAATGTCGGCAGTCCGTTTCTCAGGAAAAAAGGGATAAGGCAGTTTTTGCGATCCTCTTCCTGCGCCATGTCGAGGGGATAGACCTGTCCGTCAATCACCGCCTCCCAATGGAGATTGGGTGACTGCTTGATGAAGAGGGCGCTGTTACCGGGAGCCAGCAGGGCGAGCTGCTGCGCCGTTTTATTTCCCTCAGCGGGGGATCTCAGGATGAGGAGCTTGGAGGGCATCGCATTCACCACCCGGTAGCGGCAGAGATCGTTGGTTCCGGTGGCTGCGGGGTAGCTATGAAACTGAAGATTGGGGTCCCACGGTTTTGCTTCGACCACCGGAGGAAGTCCAATGGCCGGAAGAGTGTCGGGAGGACCGATGGTGCTCAGATCGCCGGTGATCAGCAGCGTTTGGGAAGAGACCGGCTGGAAGGATATCTTGTGCTCTCCGAGGAGCATGCCGTTGGTCGTGCGGGCGATGAAGTCGATGTTGGTGCTCTTCAGCGGCTCGTCGGCTGTCCAGGTGCCTTGCGGGAAAAACGTGTAGGTGGGACGCTTCACTTTGGCGTCAGTAACGGAAGTGGCTGTGCTCAGGGCGATGGCCGGAACACAGGTGGCGTTCACAATCGTGATCCGCACCTCAGGGGAGGGAACTGGCGTCGGTGCCGCCTTTCCGTGATGGAGCTGCGCCTGTGCCAGGAAGAGAGTGGTGAGGAACAGCAGGTGCATCGGTGCGGGGATGATTGAATCAGATGCTCCTGTCTGGAAGCAACGGCCAAGCGAAGAAAATCAGGGAACAAGCCTGTGGAAACAGGCTTGTTCCCTGATTTTCAGATTAAAAATATCTGAGACTTTGTTAATGCCACTGGACATCTTGGAGGCTTGTCACAAGCCGTCCTGAAGAATCGGGAACGAGTTTCAGGAGGGCTTCCAGAATTGAGCGTCCGGTTGGTTTTCCTTTTGGATCAAGGGCCTCACCGACGACAAAGAGTCGGTAGGTTCTGCTCTGCACGGTGCAATGGCCGATGATTTTGCCAAAGGCTTCCTCGCGTGCCCGGTCAAAGACATCCGCAATGGGGGGCGTCGCTCCCAGCACATTCCGGGAGAGAGCGGGAATGTAAGATTCCGCATTGCAGAGGTTGGTGGTCAGGAGGCGCAGATCGGAAAGGCGGGTGAAGGGACGATTCTGCTCCACCAGCGTGGCAAGCTGATCGGCGGCTTCGTTGCTGATGAAGGAATTGGTGAAGCGACTGTCGGATGTCACCGCGATGCAGCTGAAGAGGGTGGTGAGGACAGGATGGGAAGCGGTGTTGATGTTGATGCGTCCCGGTACCCCCGCATTCGTGGAGAGCGTGTTGGTTCCGGGCTGGCGTCCCTTGTCGGCAAGGGTGAAGAGATCGAGGAGTTCGATGGCGCGTTTGCCCTCAACATCCCAGGTCGCCGTGGGGCTCAGGACGCTGAATTCCGGCTGGCCAATGCGGAGGGTGCGTCCTCCCCCGGAGCAGAAGGTGGAGAGGGGAACACCCGCCGCAGGGGACTGAAGGAGATCGTCCACCTGTGCCGGATCAATGATATTCCCCAATTCGCCGAGTGAGAGCATTGGGCCCTTCCTGATGACGAAGGGAGCCTGAGAACCCTCACCGCCAGGCTGGTAGGAGGTGAGGATAAGATCCGGGGTTTGTGCTGCCGAGAAAGGAGGATTACCCCGGACTGGATCGACCGGAATGCGATCCCGACGCGTCCAGGTCACGGCGGGATCCATCAGGACGCCCCGACCTTGGACTCCGGCGGGATTGATCCCGTTCCAGAGGGTTTTTGAAAGGTAGTTCGTGGCGACGCTCCATTTGTAGTACGAGAGGTAGGTGGCGTTGGGATCGCCGACAAAACGGTAGCTACCCGGCTGGATCGCCTCGTCGGCTGTATCGGGCTCGTTGCCCTTGTCCGACGTGGTGGACCAGGTGGGGATGGTTGCGATCTGCCAGCGGGGAGTGGCATCCTGGAGGGTTTGCGCCAAGTGGTTCATTCCGCCGGCGAGCGTGTCACCGGGAGTTTTGGGAGGACGGGATCGGTCCACAAGGAGGCCGTTCCAGCCAAAGGTAAAGGACTGATGATGTAGGCCATCCGCATTGCCATCTGGACCGTTGATCCAGCGGGGAGGATTGGTGGTCGCCTCGGGGGAGTTCCAGGTTTCCCGAACCGGATCAAAGGCGATGACGGTGAATTCATTCGGACGCAGGGCTGGAAGCGGCGGGGCGGTTTTATCGTAGGTGGCGAACGGTCGGGCCACCCCGTTGCCGAAGAGAACCTTGGCACGGTTGCCGATGATGATCCTCGGAATGCCACCCGCGGGGATGGTGCTGGTGGTCGGATTCCAAACTTCCACGAAATAGCGGCTTTCAATGGTGGTGCTGTCGCTCGTCAAGGCAACGCGCGTGCAGCACTCGGCGATCTGGGTCACCAGGGGAACGCGATCCCGTCCGATGGCATCACCGCTCGGGGAGCAGGTCGGCCCCTGCTCTTTGGAGATGTAATCGACGATATTGCAGGCGAGACGTTTGAGATAGAGGGTCGGATCCCCACCCTTTCCTGCAAGGGAGGGGTCGCGCTGCTTGAACTTGGGGAGATTTTTGTCGATAACTGCGGCGATTTTTTCCGCACGGGTATAGGGATCGGCACCCCAGGCCGGATTGGTGGCAAGGTCATTGAGGTTGTATTTCGGCAACCCTCCTTCAGGGAGTCCTTCCGGAATCAGATCAGGGACACGGCACGCGTCACGGGTGAGCAGAGACCGCTTTTCGTTGTAGCTCTGGGGATTGCCGAAGGCCGTTTCGAAACTGCCGAGGGTCGGTAGGTTGGAGGCGATAGAGCGCAGGCGCGCGGCCTGATTCGTGGTGAAGAGGGGAGGTGTGCCGTTCGTCAGGGAGAGATCGCCCGATCCCTTGTCCCAGTCCACGGGATCCGTGCGGGGATTTCCCAGATGGAGGAGAGGATTGAGCCGGGCTGATTCATCGGTGAGGACGTAGGCATAACGCCCGATGATTTTTCCTTCCGAGTTACGAATTTTTTCCCAGAGAGCTGGATAATGACCAGTCGATGCGATGAGGCCTCCCTGAATTTGCTCCCCATCGTTTTTTGCGGGGGTGCCGGCAAGAAGCGGATCATTCAGGTCAACCGTCTCGTTGGGATTGGTGGAAAGGCGTTTCTCGAAGAGGGTGTCGAGGGTCCCCTCTGGAAGTTTCGGATAAGCGGCTGTCTCCACCAGATCGTGGGAAAAGAGCGGCAGGAGCTGGGCCTTGTTGGTGAGATTCGCGTTACCAAGCACCACACACGGTGCCACGTCCTGTTTTGCTTTCCCTCCATCTAGTCCCGTGAGGAAGGCCGGTCTGTTGGAACTGGCCCTCAGAAGCAGCGAAGATGCGGCGGCGGCACCCGACTCTGCGGCGAGATAGGACTGCTCCCCTGCTGCTGCCGTGGAACTCGTCACGCGCTCAATCCGGCCACCATGCAGCATGGCGAGGAGCAGCAGGCTGATGAGCGCGAGCACTCCCAGAACCGCAAGGATCGCGGAACCCCGCTGCGGGGAGCAGGTTCGACGGATGTCAACGGGTGGAAGCATGATGGAGAAAGTGCTTAACGAGTTAAGGAGTATTCGTGCCCGCAAACCCGCGCTGCGGGGGCAGGCGGAGGATGGTGGTATAACGGAGAAGCTGATCGTCACGGAGAGGGGTAGTGTTATTTCCCGATCGTTCATCCCGTGGCGTGGCGAGTGAAATCAGCAGTAATCCTCCTGCAGCGCCATTTTCTTGGAGCCGATGAATATCGAGTTTTACAAGTCGTCGTGCGAGCAGTTCGGTCGTCGCCGTGTTCTTAGGGTCTGCGGACTGATAGAGTGCCTGAAGTTTGTTGCGCTCAATGGCACTGGTCACGGTACCACCTGACGCGTGAAAGCGGTAGAGATTGGAGGTCCCTTTTACTTTCGGATCTGCTGCGATGAAATATCCCGTGGCGCAGAGGTCTCCCTCATTGCCCGTCTCTCGTTTCTCGTGGGGATGAGAGGCGAGAAAAAAGAGCCCTGATCCTGCAGTAGGCGGATTCTCATCCGTGATGATCAAGGTGCTTGGATTCGTCGTGATCACGGCTGAGTGGAGATCCTCGGTGATGAGTTCCAGACCGGCCCGCACTTCCCGTGATGCGTCGCGGTTCTGCTCTCCTCGATGCCAGAGGCTCGCTGTATGATCTGCCATCCCGATCAGCAGGATCAGGATGACAACGAGGATGGCCGAGGAGATTAGAACCTCCAAAAGGGTAAAACCTCCGACTGGCGAACAACGAGCAACGGGAGTTGCGTTGTGGCCTGCACAGCAGCCCAAAGGGCGAGGGCTTCGGGAGAAGCCGAGGCAAAGGAGGTAGGACTGCGAGGAACGAGCAGCCCCTTTAGGGGCGAGCGGCGTGGGCACGCCTGAGTTCAAACCCCGGGAGGTGGTGCCAATGAGTGCGGCAGGTCGGCTTACTCTCATGGTACGGGAGGGGTGAGGAGACGTACAAATCGCGTGATGGAGCGTCCTGCGGCGGGTGCGGAGGCAGGGGAAGCCACACTCACCTCGGCGGTGACGATGCCTGGTAGCGTCGGTTTTTCGATCAGGCTGAGGGTGACAATCTCCGAGGCAGCATGGTCGGAGAGAGGCTGTTCAACCTCCTCTGCCGAGAGTTTGCGGATTGGTTCGCCGGAGGCGTCGTAGGCGATCGAGTAATCGGTGTTCTTACCACCGCTAAGCGTGATTTTTTCCAGGACCGGGAGATTGTTGCTCATGCCCGTGGCGAGTCGGAACACTCCTTCTGGTGACGGGAGTGCCTCCATCACGCCAGAAGCAATAAAGAGTGCCCGGGTTTCCTCGTCGCTCTCTTTCTGGGAGCGGAGGGCGGAGGGGAAAAGGGCCAGGAGTGCCGTGACCACGACGGCAAAAAGCCCCAGGGCGATCAGGATTTCCAAGAGGCTGAAGGCGGTGTGCCGTGGAACAGCAGATCTGATTCTCATTGGTAGAGGGCGCGTCCAGTGGCGCGTGATAGCGTGATGGATTCCGGCAATGGAACGGAGGCAGCATCCAGGCCCAGAACAAGCGGATGGCTTCCGGGCAACGGAACCCCGATACGACCGGACCGCTGGAACATCACGGCCCCATAATGTGATCCTGCCGGAGGTGTCTGGGTGTTGCAGGCGGAGAGCAGGAGATCGTTGGGAGGGGGTTCCTGCATCATGGAATCCACTGTTTCACAAAACGAGATCCCATCAGGCAGGGACTGCCATCGATCGAGTGGCGTGATCACGTTCCCCTCTTTGGAAAGAAGTCGCAAGGAGTCGCAGGCGGTTCCCTCCGTGTGCTGGAAAATCACCCAGACATCCTTCTTGCTCGTGATGGCCGTCTGGCGAGCGCGTTCCAATGAATCCATCACAAGGCTGGTTGCAGCCTGTTTGGAGCGGGAGCGGGCGATCATTCCCCAGCCGAGGACGACGAGTGCTGCCAAGGCGATGATCAGGCTCATGGTCACCACTATTTCTAAAAGAGAAAACCCCCGGGAAAAAATAGAAAAACGCCGTGCTGTCGAAGAATGAAAAGGCCGGTGTCGCACGGACGCAGAGCTTGGAGGAAGAAGCTGTCCTGAGCTACTTAAAATGCCCTGATGGTGACGAATCCGATCCAGATGCCCGCCACGCAGAGGACCACCGAGAGGAGTACATTGAGGAGGGCTCCGCTGAGGTTTCCTTGCTCCAGAAGCAGAAACGTCTGAAGACTGAAGGAAGAGAAGGTGGTGTATCCTCCGAGTACGCCGATCATCAGGAAAGTGCGGGCGGCAGGGGAGAAGATCAATTTGCCCGGATCTGAGGTACTGTACCCTGCTAAAAGGCCCATGAGGATGGCACCCGTGATATTCACCACGATTGTGCCAAAAGGAAATTCATCACCCATCCAGCGGGTGATGAGATTTGTCATCATGACGCGTCCGACAGAGCCGATTGCTCCCCCTAGTCCGGCCAGAAGATAAGGATGTCTAAGCAGCATCGAGAGAGAGGACATGATGATTTGAGGTGTTGGTTCGTTCTGTGTTCTTTCCTAACCGGCCATTTATTTAAAAACCAGCCTGCAAATCACCAGAGAGGCGGCGACTCCGGCTGCATCGGCAAGAAGTCCGGCAGCGAGGGCATGACGGCCGCGACGAATCGCCACGGAACCGAAATAGACAGCCAGCACATAGAGGGTGGTCTCGGTACCGCCGAGGATGGTTCCGGCAAGCTGGGAGGCATAGCTGTCGGGGCCGCAACTCTTCACGATTTCTGCAAAAAGTCCCGTGGCGGCGCTTCCGCTCATCGGTCGCACCAGCACAAGAGGAAGGACTTGAGCAGGGAGTCCGATCAGGTCGAGAACCGGAGAGAGGGCGCGGGTCAGGAGGTCGATGCCCCCAGCAGCTCGGAAGATCCCGACAGCGACCAGAATCGCAACAAGGTAGGGGAAGATGCGGAGGGCGACCTGGATTCCTTCCTTGGCCCCCTCGATGAACTCATCGTAAACAGCCACACCCCGCAGGGCTG
>Ga0302187_10002885_pt1 | contig 14070 bp, 11 predicted proteins | sample II_Bog_E1_3_FD_202120 | JGI IMG/M metagenome (GOLD analysis project Ga0302187, IMG submission 202120) | Peat permafrost microbial communities from Stordalen Mire near Abisko, Sweden - II_Bog_E1_3 | ecosystem: Environmental > Terrestrial > Soil > Wetlands > Peat | place: Sweden: Abisko...
GTCCGGGAGCCTTCGAGACATTTCGGGATTCTAGGAAGCAATGGGCCAAAAACGGATGGGACTTTATCCTAGACGTCAGCGACGGCGTGTGGGGCGTGGCATTGACAATACACGGCGAGATCGGCGCTGGGATACGACATATCGAACAATCCATTTTGAAACGGGACCTAGAGGGCCACCGCCTGCTCGCCGATACGTCTCGAAGTTATTTGTGCGCGATCTACCTCGAAATAATATCTGGAACCGAAAGACCATCCGCCAAGCTCCTCTTGCGCAACCTGCCGACTTTGTTGACGGTCATGTTCACCGCTCGACGGCGGATCGTCTGTTTGGTCCATGAAATTCAGCAAAATCCGCGATACGACCCCAACGGCTTTGTCATCGGCCGCTGCGAAATGTACCTAGGCTTACTCTACAAAGCCAAGAAGAAGCGGGCCCTAGCCTTTCAACATTTGACCGAGGCGAAGCGCATCATCTCGCAATTCGGGCCGACGCCGGTGCTGGCAAAAATCGACGCAGCGCTGGCGGAGATGAGGTGATGGGATGGAGGAGCGAACAATCTCCATCCGCAGGATCACTCTCGGCGTCGCAGCGCGACTGGCCACTTTCCCCCCATTGCTGTCTGTCGGCCGTCGGCAAACTCGCCGGCGGTAGCGGCGAGGATTCGCGTAAAAAAGTCGCGGCTGCGAGTGGCGTGACGTCGACTCGGCCTGGCCGACCGGCCCTCGGATGTGGGAGCGCCGAGTCCGCATGAAACGGAGCGCGCGAAAAGCGTATATGATAAAGGTTATTATCATATACCAGATCCGGAACGGCAAGGGCGTAAGGTCATTTTGAACATTATTTATCGTAAACGTTTTGAGGATTAACTGGCGCGGTCTCCCCCGGCACGTCAACGAAATCGACCCCCTCGCGAGCCAACCGGCAGCCGCCCAAGGCTTTGTCGGTGGCGTGGAAGGCGCCGGCTGTCTGTCAAACTGCCCCCGCTACGTGCAGCGCCGCCGCCTTAGCGGCCCCGAAGCTGTCAGCCGTGCCGCTTGAGACCAAGTCGGGGAGAGCCTCTTTCCCATTGTTTCTCTCAACCCTCCAGGTCGGCACGCCCTGATCGAAGGACACCTCCAGGATCAGTCCGGGCAAGTCAGCAATAACGGATCCCTCAGGCCACATTGGCGTGGGAAGCGGTTTCCATTCGACATCAGCCATGTGCGTCTCCATGTGGCGGCGGCGAGATGAAGCATGGAGTTTGCCACCCCGACGCGCCGATCGCCATTGGCCGGTCGAACTCAGCGGCGCATCGGCTTGATCTTCCAGTAGCGGACCTATGGCGCCGCAGCCCCTCTACCCACAGATAGTTCCGGTATCGCGCGATCGTCGGTCAAACAATCCGTGCCTATCCGCTCAACGCAGATACCCACTACATATAGATGAGCCGCGCGCTTGATGGAACGGCAGAGATGGGCGGAGTGCTGTCCGACCGCTTTCGGCGCCGGCGCGGCGAAACCGGACGTTCATTTGTGGGCGAGGTTTTGGCCGGAAACGGAATCGCAGGTTTGGACGATGGCTAGGGTGGAGCGGAAATTCATCGTCGATCGGCGCTCGGCTTCTGTCGCCCTCCGGCTGTGACCCCGACGCGTTTCTGGACACGGACGAAGGTCTGCGCGATGATCTCCAGAGTGATGGTGGGGAAGCGGGCGTGGACATTGGAGCTTGGTTAAGAGACCTCGGCCTCGGCCAATACGAGGCCGTATTCCGGGAGAACGAGGTCGAAGCGGATGTTCTGCCCGACCTCACGGAAGCCGACCTCGAAAAGATTGGGCTTCCGCTCGGTCCGCGAAAGCGCATTCTTAAGGCGATTACGAAACTCAACACTCCGCCCACGCAAGCGGAGCCGACGCCTTCCGTAACCGCAAAACCCGACGCCGCCGAGCGCCGCCAGCTCACTGTCATGTTTTCCGATCTCGTCGGCTCAACGGCGCTCTCCGCCCGGCTCGATCCCGAGGACATGCGGCGGGTGATCCGCGCCTATCAGGACGCGTGCTCCGGCGTGGTGGCGCGCTATGACGGTTTCGTCGCGAAATTCATGGGCGACGGCATTCTCGCCTATTTTGGTTTCCCGCGCGCCCATGAGGACGATGCGGCGCGCGCCGTCCACGCCGGGCTGGAGATCGCCGCCGTGGTCGCCGGCTTGCAGACGCCCGCGCGCGAAAACCTGGCGGCGCGGATCGGCGTGGCAACCGGGCTCGTCGTGGTCGGCGACATCGTCGGGCAAGGCGCGGCGCAGGAACAGGCGGTCGTCGGCGACACGCCCAATCTGGCGGCGCGGCTTCAGGGCCTCGCCGACGCCGGCGGGGTCGTCATCTCGCAAGCCACGCGCCGGCTCGTCGGCGACGGGTTCCGTCTGAAGGACCTCGGCCGTCACGCGGTAAAGGGCCTTGCCGAACCCGTCGAAGCCTGGGCGGCGCTCGGCGTCGCCTCCACCGAGAGCCGTTTCGAGGCGGCCCATTCCGCGCGCCTCACCGCCTTCGTTGGCCGCGAGGCGGAGGCGTCGGACCTTCTCGAGCGCCAGCGCCGCGCCTTCGAGGGTCGGGGCCAGATCGTGCTGATTTCCGGCGAGGCGGGCATCGGCAAGTCGCGCATCGCGGCATGGGCCTCAGAGCAGGTCGCCGCTGCCCCACACACCCGGCTGCGCTACCAATGCTCGCCCTATCACCGCGACAGCGCGCTCTATCCATTCGCACAGCAGTTCGAGCGCGCGGCGGGTTTTGCCGCCGAGGACAGCGCGGTGGCGAAGCTGGAAAAGCTCGAAAAAGTGCTGGCGCTCGCCACCAATCGCTTGAGCGAGGTCGCGCCGCTGATCGCGGCCATGCTGTCGATCCCCTCGGGCAATCGCTATCCGCCCCTGAACTTCTCGCCCGCGCAGCAGCGACGGCAGACGCTGTTCGCCCTGCTCGATCAGATGGAGGGGCTGGCGAACAAACAGCCGGTGTTGATGCTGTTCGAGGATGCGCATTGGGCCGACGCGACTTCTCTGGAAGCGCTGGATCTCGCCATCGAGCGCGTGCGCAAGCTGCCGGTGCTGCTGCTTATCACCTTTCGCCCGGAATTCGAGCCACCCTGGAAGGGCCTGCCCGAAGTCGCCGGCATCGCACTCACGCGCCTGGAGCCGGCACAGGCGGAGGCGCTCGTCAATCAGGTCGCTGGCGGGCGGAAGCTGCCGGCGGAGGTGCTGGCGCAGATCGTCGCCAAAACCGACGGCGTGCCTCTGTTTGTCGAGGAACTCACCAAGAACGTGCTCGAAAGTGGATTGCTGGTCGAGGAAGCCGATCGCTGGCGCCTCGACGGCCCGCTGCCGCCGCTGGCGATTCCCTCGACGCTGCAAGACAGTCTGATGGCGCGCCTCGACCGTCTCGCAGCGGTCAAGGAGATCGCGCAGATCGGCGCGGCGATCGGGCGCGAATTTTCTTACTCCCTGCTGCACGCCGTGGTCGGCCGCGACGAGGCGATTCTGAAAACCTCGCTCGCGCAGTTGGAGGAGTCCGAACTCGTCTTCCGCTCCGGCGAGCCGCCCGCCGCGCGCTATACGTTCAAACACGCGCTCGTGCAGGACACGGCCTATGAGAGCCTCTTGAAGAGCCGCCGGCAGATCCTGCACCGGCGCATCGCCGAGGCCTTGCGCGACAAGTTCCCGGACATCGTGGCGGCCGAGCCGGAATTGATCGCCGTGCATTACACAAGGGCGGCGCTCACCGAGCCCGCAATCGTCCACTGGGGCAAGGCCGGCGACCTCGCGCTGCGCAGGTCCGCGTTCAAGGAGGCGATCGCGCATTTGGGCAAGGCGATCGAGATGACGGAGGCGGGGGAGGCGCAGAAAGGGGGAAAGGGCGCGAAGCTGAAGCTGCAAGTCGCCTACGGCAACGCGATGATCGCCTCATATGGTTTCAACGCCCCGGAGACAACGACAGCTTTCACCCGGGCCAGCGAAAGCGTCGACGAGGACAGCCAATCGGCAGAACGTTTCTCGGTCGCCTATGGCTTGTGGCTAGGACCTTACATGCGGGTCGAAGTGCCACAGATGCGACAGATCGTCGGCGCGTTCCTTCGCGACGTCGAAGCGCGTGGACCAGCGCCGGAGGCGGGCGTTGCACATCGCATTGCTGGCGTCACGCATTGGATCGCCGGCGACCTCGTCGAGGCGTGCGAGCACTATGAAAGGGCGCTCGCGATTTTCGACCCTGTGCGCGATGGCGATCTGGCCTTCCGGTTCGGTCAGGACGCAGGTGTCGGCGCCCTTGCCTATCAAGCGCTTGCGCTTTGGCCTTTCGGCGAGGTCGAACGCGCGGTCCGGCGCCAGGAAGATGCAATGGCTCGCGCCTCCGAAATCAAACATGTCGCCACCGCAGCATACGCCAGCATGCATGCGACGATGTTCGAATTGATGAGGGGCAATTTCGCGGGCGCGGAGCCAATGGCGGACACGCTCGCCATGCTGTCGCGCGAACATGACCTGAAATTCTGGGCGGTGTTCTCAGCCTTTCTCGAAGGTTGGAGGTTATGGCGCGGCGACGATCCAACGCGCGGACGCGAGGAGATGCGCCGCGGTCTCGCTTTGCTTCGCGAGCGAACGATTGTCATTTTCGATGGGCTCCTGCGATGCATATACGCCGACGCTGAGGCCGAAAGCGATGATTTCGCAGCGGCGTTAGCGTGTCTCGAACAGGCGATCGAGACTTCCAAACAAGGCGGCGGCGGCTGGTACGACGCCGAGGTATTCCGCACGCGCGGCGAAATCCTCCTCCTGCAAAATCCCGCCGACCCCGCCCCCGCCGAAGCCGCCTTCCTTGCCGCCATCGCCATTGCGCAATCGCAGAAAGCCCGCAGCTTCGAACTGCGCGCCGCGCTGGCGCTTGCAAAACTCTATCAATCAACCAACCGCCTCGTCGAAGCCCACGACGTCCTCGGCCCCGCGCTCGAAGGCTTTGCCCCTGCGCCGGAGTTTCCGGAGATCGCGGAAGCCATGCGCGTCCTGGCCTCAATTCAACCAAGCCTCTGAATGTGACGCAAGTAAAGCATCGGTGAGTACTTACCGCTCGAATCATTCCCGCAAGACGGTCGGAGAGGTTCGTAGCCGCAATGTCTGCCTTCGAGAGGCCATAATTCGCGCCTGAACGGCGCAAGTGGGTCGATTGCCGCCGATCAGGCTGACTCAATCCGGCTCTCCGTCACGTCTACATGTAGCAGGTGTCTGCGTAAACCGGATAGGCGTGAAACGATCGTTGAATGGTCACGCCCGGATGTCCGGAAACATCGACCTTCGGGCTGAGCCCCAAGCAACTGAACCTTGAATTGCATAATCGCGCCGAATATTTCCGGCCCGGTGGGGGGAAGTGGTTCATGACACTTCCCGCTCCGGTCGTGCATGTGGCGGAAAGAGACCAACGGAATCGTGAACCCACAAGGTCGCGACACCCTCTTTTTCGCACAGCGCGAGCGCATCGAGATACGCTTGCGCCACGGGCTCACTCATTTCGTCCATCATGGCGTGAGTTACGACCAGGTCGGCAGGAACGACGCAAGCGCGCACGTCGCCGTACGGCAATTGGAAAACCCGAAGTTCGAGCACGTCTTTGCCAGCGAGGGCGTCCTGACGATGTTCGATGATGCGGGTCACGATCGGGACTCGTTGAACGTTGCCGCCGCTTCCAGGAGCTGTTGCGCGCCCCGTAGAAAGCTCTCGGCCTCCGCCATTGACCCCGCCTCGGCTTGCCTCTCGCCAATGCTCAGCCGCACCGTGCGCCCGGATCGCCCGCCGAGCCACGCCGTGACGACCGTCGTCAAAGGCGGTCGGGTCGCCTGCGCGAGGGGAATGATGAACTCGCCGAGGTAACCTCCGGCTTCATTGGCGCCGTGATAATACATCGGCGTTGAAACCTCGACGCCGGACATGCGCAGAAACTGTCGGTACCTGCCGAACGCCGACTGCAAAGCGCCGGCGACGATCCGGGGATCATCGGGGGCGGGAATGAGAGAAACGCGGGCGCGGGCGAAGGCCATGACGACGCTATCTCAAAATATGATAAGATCATCTTCCTACACGAAAGCGCCCCGGAAAGGGCGTAAGGTGAAGAACCTGTTCCGAATGTTCTCCCGCTCTCTCTCCCGCTGGGATTCGAAGCCTGGAAGGGAGACGGAACCGGCACGAATCGACTTTGGCGGATCGTTCGCGCGTTTCTTCCCAGTGTCCAGATGTCGGTTACGCCGTCGCTTTGCGCGGGCGACCGGGCTTACGTTTCACGGGAACCTCGGGCGGAGGCACGAGCCCCTCGCTCTTTGGCTCAGTCTGGCTCTTGGCGTCGGGCGGCGGCTGAGGCGCGGCCGCCTCGCTCGTCCCGACGCTCGCCGGCGAAGCGACGACAACGTTGTTCACGTCAATGCTCGCCGGCGTGGGCGCGACCACCTCGATCGTGCCTGCGCTCACCGCCGGGGCGACGACGTAACTCTCGCGCATTTGCCCGAGCCCGATGGCCCTCGCCAATGCCGATCTTTGCGCCGCGTAATTGGGCGCAACCATCGGGTAAGTCGAAGGTAAGTCCCATTTCGCGCGGTACTGCTCCGGCGTCATCCCGAGCTTCGCGAGGTGCCGCCGTAGAGATTTGAATCGTTTGCCGTCCTCAAGACAGATCAAGTAATCCGGCGTGACCGACTTGCGGATCGACACCGCCGGCGCCGGTGCATCGATGACAGCCGGCGCAACCTCCGCCCCCTCCGCGAGCCTTTTCACGGCCGCATGCACCGTCTCGATCACCGCCGCCAGTTCGGCCCTCGGCAGGGAATTGTTCGAGACGAACGCTGCCACGATCTCGGCAGCCAGTTCGATCGGGTTCAATGTCGCCACAGCGCCACCCAAGACGTGAGTTTCCTGCGGAGATACTTACGCGCGCGCCTCAGGCGCGTCGATGGCCGGGAGATTTCCAATCAGCTTCTGCACCTGATTTATGCAACGCGACATTGACTTGCGACCCGCCGTGGTGAGCTTCGAACGTTCCCGTATACGACCGTATTTGGGAATGAACTTCGGCTTCAAGCTTTGGTTCGCAGGGCGCCTATTACGGTCGGTCCACGCCAAAAACGCGGTTCCCGAAATCTGGCGCCCTGAAGGCCAAGATGCCGAATGCGAGGGTCCAGATGTTGCGATCCAAGATGAAGAGCTTCTCGGCAAGGCCGCCGAACGGCGCCTTTGATATGACCACGCCAACCAGCACAAAAAGAAGCAACACCGAAAGCAAAGCGACGGTTGTCAGAAAGGGCTGGTACGCCTTCCAATAGGGGTCGTGCCTCAAGCGCGAAGAGATCATTACGCTCCCTACGGTGAAGAGCCCCCAACCCACGAGTGCGTCCAGCAGATGAACGGCGCCCAGACGGGTTGTTGGCGGCGCTCCCGGCGGAAGGATATCGGTCGGAAAAACAAAGTCGATGACATAGGTGACGCCGACGAGGACCAGCAAGACAACCCCGATCCGCGACAACGCCTCCGATGGAATCAGAAGGACGATTGAGACGGCGAGGGCGAGGCATCCGAGAGCCGACGCCAAAAACGCCGATCCATAGATCCATCCTCCCGGTCCGACCGCATAGTCGCTGATGTAGTCACTGAAGAAATTGTACTGCGTCATGACAACGTGAGCGCCAACCGCGGCCGCCAGGAAATAGGTCGTAGCCAAAATCGAAACCATGGCGGCGATCATGCCCGATTTTGTCAGCCGCGATCCGACTTTGCCTGACGGATTGGCTAAATGAGAGGGCGAGAACGATGTCGGTGGGCCGGCCTCACTGTTTTCGGTCATATGGCTCCAAATTGCGGCCTGGTAAAATTGCGGCCTGGTGAGTCCGAGGGCTTGCCGAGGTCTTTCGGCAAGCCCTTTGCTAGGCCGCCACCGGTAGAACAGCGGGCGTGACGAGATCTGCATCGGCTAGGCCCAGACGGAATATTTTGTTGCTTGTCTTCCAGAACACCAGTTCGCGCTCTGCCGGACTCGGAAGCACGTCCTCGACGATCCGCACATGCTCTTCGATGCCGTAAGGCACCGGACCGAAGTCGGAGCCGAACACCACTCGATCCACGCCGCACATTTCAACCGCGGCTCGCATTCCAATTGCGCTGAAACCCATGCAGTCGACAAGGATGTTGGTCTTGAAATAGTCGGATGGCGACCGCTCATTCGTGTAAGGCTTGCCGGCCGGTGGGTTCTTGATCCCGTTGTAGTTGAGGCGCCAACAGAATTCGAGGCGTCCAAGGATAGACGCAAGTCCGCCGCCCATATGGACGATCAGCACCTGGAGCTTCGGGTGGCGATCGAACACGCCGGAGGCGATCATCCGCGCGCCGTTGACGGTCGAGTCGAAGGGGCGGCCAACCGCCTCGTTGAGACGGTATTGCATGAGCGACTCGTGCCCGATCGACTGCATTGGCGGATGAATGTGCACCACGATGTCATTGGCTTCCGCAAACTCCCACAGCCATTCCGCCTTGGGGCTGTCGAGGAAGAGGCGATCCGCGCCGTCGCCGTAGCTGGACGCCACCGCAATCGCCTTGGCGCCGCCCTTGTTGATCATTTCCTCGACAACGGGCCTACAGGCCTCTTCGAGTGCGTGTGCGTTGGCCGCGGGTGCGAACTCGCCGGGATAGCGATTCATGATCTCCACGTATTCGTCGTTGAAGAACTTGAGACCCTCGACCGTGCTTGCTCGGAGCAAATCCCGGGCAAGCCACTCCACCTCGCCGCCATTGGTCATGAGGCTGAGGGTGACGCCGCCCTTGCGCTGGATAGGCATGGCGTAGTCCAGATCGAAGACCTCGCGATAGGCCATCAAGTCCAGAGCGTTGGTCTGCGGGAAGCCTTTTTTTGGGTCGAGCAGGCCTCGCTCTTCGATCTTGGCTAGCATTTTTTGTCCCCACGGGTGCCGATGGGTATCGACAATTGCCCGGTGTTTCGTTGCGCTGTCCATGTCATGTGCCTTTGCTGAAGGGCCATCGAGTCGCAGATGCACAGCCCGACCTTGAAGTGAGGAAGTGAGAAGGCTTTGCTAAGCGTCGGATTGGGAAAGCGGCAAAGCAAACAGATCGACTCTGGGTCAATCGGACATAAGGCGACAGGCTCGGAAACTACTCGTAGCCGCCACCACCGGCCTTTACCCGACGATCGTGTCACGACCCGCCAACGCAAGCACGCTACGCGTACCCTCCGGCGAGTTGCGTCTTGGCGATTCGCCGCAGATCGGGATCGCTGCTGTACAATGTCGCCTTCTTTCAACGGCGCCACGAAACCAGACTGGCCACCTCCGGTCATCAGCTCACGCCGATGTTCCCGCAAACGAACATATTCGGGAATAATCTTCGGTCTCATAGTTTGGTCCGCCTTGCGCCTAAAGTTAGCTCGGCGAATTGGACGCCCAATATACTGCTGCCGCGATGGCGGCGGCGGCGGGCAGTGTCAGCACCCAGGTGACGACAATGCTCTGCGCCACGTTCCAACGCACCGCCGAGGTTCGACGCGCGGCGCCGACGCCGACGATAGCGCCGGTGATGGTGTGGGTCGTGGAGACTGGAAAGCCGAGCGCGGTCTCCATGAACAGCGTAATTGCGCCGCCGGTTTCGGCGCAAAAGCCAAGCATGGGCGTTAACCGGGTGATCTTCGAACCCATCCTGTGGACGATGCGCCAGCCACCGAACAGCGTGCCGAGCGCCATCGCTGCCTGACACGAAAGCACGACCCAAAGCGGCACTTGAAAGCCATGCGGCATGTAGGCCCTCTTTCCGGCAAAGAAGGACCGACAGGTGGAGCTGGCCTCGGCTTCCGGCCACCAGATCATCGACCGGCAGATATGGGAGATGGCGCGCATTGACCAAATACCAACTCGTCGCCCCAGTGGGGCTTCGAACCGTCACGTAATGGGCCTAGACAAAGATTGACGATCGTCTGTTTCGCACTCGGTTGTCTAACTCTTTAGAATGGCAAGGGGTTTACGCGATAGCCGTTAACCTAGGATTTTGGAAAGGATCTGCGGTGACCCCTCTAGCCGAAATCCGAAACGACTCCTGGCGCATAGGACCCATCTGGCAACTTGCCGAGAATGATCATTTCCAGTACCTGGTCCTTGGTCGTGTCGGCCACACGGCCGGTCCAGACATGACGGCCGTTCTTCATGACGCTCACGCGATCAGAAAGATCGAAAACGTCGTGCAGGTCATGACTGATCATGATGATGCCGATACCTTCGGACTTCAGTTGACGAATGAGATTTCCAACCATCTGGGTCTCGTGCGGTCCGAGCGCCGCGGTTGGCTCGTCCATGATGATGATTTTGGCGTTGAACTGCAACGTTCGCGCAATGGCCACCGCCTGCCGCTGGCCGCCGGAGAGGCTGCCGACCGGAGCATGAAAGTTCTGGAAATGCGGGTTTAGGCGCTGGACGACCGACATCGCGTCCCTCTCCATGCGTGCTTCGTCCAGCATTCCGAAGCGATTCACAATCTCCCGGCCAAAAAAGATGTTCGCCGTGGCGCTCAGATTATCAGCCAAGGCGAGCGTCTGATAGATGGCTTCAATTCCCACGCGCTTGGCGTCGCGCGGACTGGAAATCTGAACAGAAGAGCCCGAGACGGTTATCTCTCCTTCATCGAGCGGATAGGCTCCCGCGAGAATTTTCATCAGCGTGGACTTGCCAGCGCCGTTATGCCCGAGCAGCCCCAGGACCTCCCCCGCATACAGCGTGAGATTCATGTCCTCGACGGCGTGCACGCCGCCGAATCTCTTGCTAATGCCGCGCATTTGAACGAGCGGAGCGTCGACGGTCATGGCTCACTCTCCGAATCTTGACCTAGCGTCATCGTCGGCGTCGCTGATAGATGACGTCGAACCAGACTGCCGCGAGGAGGACCATGGCCTCGACGATTTGCTGCATCGCGCTCTCGACGCCCAGAAGTACGAGGCCGTTGAGAAGAGTCTGGATCAATGTGGCGCCGACGATGGCGCCAAAGATGCTTCCGGATCCCCCGGCGAGAGAAGTGCCGCCGATCACGCAGGCCGCGATGACTTGCAACTCGAGCAGTTGCCCGATCGAAAGCGGCGCGGCGTCGAGACGCGCCGTCGTGATCACGGCGCCGATCGCGGTGAGAGCGCCCACGATCGCAAAAGCGATCATGACTACCCGTTTCGTTGGAATGCCCGCCAACTGCGCCGCCTCGGGATTGCCGCCATAGCCATAGACGTAGCGGCCGAATCGGGTCATCGAACCGACGAAAGACATGACCCCGGCGATGACGATCAAAATGACAACAGGGACGGGAATGCCGCGGCCAACGGCGCTTTTCGGGTATGTGTAGGCGTTCATGGTCGCCGCGAATGCGATGACGACCGCCGCGAGGACTGCGACGAGCGCCAGATCCAGCCAGACTGGCCGGTTTGCAAATCCTACGCGGCTGCGCGAAGCGCGCCGTTGGGCGATCAGCGCCGCGACGATCAACACAATCGCGGCCGCGACGATCCAACTCCATAGCACTCCGATCGATCCATCGCCGAACAGGCCCAGGGTTTCGTCGATCGGCGTCACCGTTTCGCCGCGCGTCACCAGCCAACCCGCCGAGCGCCACGCCATCAAGCCCGCGAGTGTCACCACGAAGGACGGCAGGCCCAGATAGGCGGTGATCGCCCCTTGCGCCGCGCCGCACAGGGCGCCGAGGACCAACACAAATAGGATTGAGATCCACCACGTTCCCGGCGCGCCGATATGCAGGACGTTCAACTGCAAATAGGCGCCCGAAATGCCGAGAAACGCCTCCAGCGAACCGACGGAAAGATCGATGTTTCGCGTCACGATGACCAGCACCATCCCCGTGGAGATGATCCCGACGACGCTCGTCTGAACGGCGAGATTCCAGAGATTTCGAGGCGACAGGAACAGGCCGTCCGTCAGCACGTTGAATACGATCGCCGCGACGACGAGCGCCGCCAGCATCGCCAGCACGCGCGTGTCGACGCCAGTGAGCGCCGTGGCGCGACCAATGATGCCTTGCGAGCCAGTGCGCGTTGTCGCCAAGACGTTTTTCTCCCCGGTTCGACAACAAAGAAACGCTGAGTCGCGCCGGCCTCGACGGCTACGTTGCGACTTATTGTCGGTTTTGTCGATTGACAGACTAGTGGGTAGCGGATCAAAGTGCAAGCGCTTGCATTTCGTGCGAGACTAGCGATCCCTTGCCAGGGGGGTCGACACAGGGAGGACTTCATGCCGAAGATCATCAACCTACTTTTGGCGGGCGTCGCCATCGTCGCGGGGACCGCGGAAGGGGCGCAAGCCGCCGACAAGCCCATCGTCGCGGTCAGTTGGTTCAAATTCGCCGATGAACGCTGGAAAATCGACGAGGCCGGCATCAAGGCGGGCCTGGCAGGCTCGGGCATGGAATATGTGTCCGCCGATGCCGCCAATTCCGACGAGAAGCAGATTGCCGACATCGAAAATCTGCTGACGCGGCAACCAAAGGCGCTCATCATCATGTCGGGACAGGCCGCGGTCGGCCCGGAGGTCAAGGCGGCTCTGGCGAGCGGAGTGCCGGTCATCGCCTACGATCAGTTGATCGACGAGAAGGGCGTCTTCTACGTGTCCTTCGACGCCAAGCAAGTCGGTTATTCGCTCGCTGCGGGCATGCTCAAATACGCGCCCAAGGGCAACTACGCCATCCTCAAAGGCGACAAGGGCGATCCGAACACGCTCGCGATGTTCGGCGGCTTCATGGAGAAGATGAAGCCGTCGGTCGACTCCGGCGCCATAAAGATTGTCGGCGAACAGTTCGTCGACTCCTGGCGACCGGAAACGGCCAAGTCCGACATGGAGCAGATACTGACCGCCAACCATAACAAGGTCGACGCCGTCATGGTGATGAATGACGGCATGGCGTCCGGCGTTGCCAAGGCGCTCCAGGAGCAGGGCCTCCAAATTCCCATCTCCGGACAGGACGGCGCGGGAGGCGCGCTCAACCGGATCGCGCGCGGAGAACAAACCTTCACAATCTGGAAAAATTCGATGACGCTCGGCGAGGCGGCCGCGAAAGTTGCGCTTGCCTTGATTGCCGGCAAGCCGGTCGAAGGCATGAGTTCCGTGGTCACGCCCAAGGGCAACAAGCTGGACGCCGTCTTGCTGCCGGTCGATCTGATTGACCGCAACAACCTCGACGAGCCGACAAAGGTCGGCTGGACGACCAAAGCCGTGGTTTGCGCTGGCGTGACCTCGGATCCGCCGCCGCTCTGCAAGTAAGCGGCGCCGAGTCTCGGGGCCAAGTTCATATCCGACTCGTGGGGCGCGCGTGGAGCGCCCCGCGAGAAGACGGGCTCCGCGGGCGACAAAGGTATTGCGCCTCCGGGAGTGTGGAGCCGTGGTGCGAATGGGCGGGGGTTTGCCGGCGCCGCTGACGGGAGATTTCTCATGCTGCGAATCGGAATTCTGGGTTGCGGCCGCATTGGCAAGGTTCATGCCCGATCGGCGATGCAGAACTCCAGATGCAAGGTGATGGCCGTGGCCGATGCGCATCCGCAAGCGGCCAGGGCCCTCGCCGACGGGTCGGGCGCGCGCGTACAGTTGGCCGACGAAATCATCGCGTCCCCGGACATCGACGCCGTCATTATTTGTTCTCCGACCGACACCCATGCCGACTACATCGAAGCCGCCGCTCGGGCCGGAAAGGCGACGTTGTGCGAAAAGCCAGTCGATCTTTCCGCCGATCGCATCGCGGCCTGTCTCGAAAGGATCGCGCCGGCCGGCATTCCGCTCATGATCGGCTTCAATCGTCGTTTTGATCCCAGTTTCGACCAGCTGCAACAGCAGTTGCGCGCGGGACGGATCGGCGACATCGAGAGCGTATCGATCATCTCGCGCGACCCGGCGCCGCCGACGGCTGAATATATCCGCCGTTCGGGCGGACTGTTTCGCGACATGATGATCCATGACTTCGATCTGGCGCGATTTCTGTTGGGCGAAGAACCGGTCGAAGTCTATGCGGCGGGCTCGGCGCTTTTCGACAAG
>Ga0302187_10002889_pt1 | contig 14059 bp, 10 predicted proteins | sample II_Bog_E1_3_FD_202120 | JGI IMG/M metagenome (GOLD analysis project Ga0302187, IMG submission 202120) | Peat permafrost microbial communities from Stordalen Mire near Abisko, Sweden - II_Bog_E1_3 | ecosystem: Environmental > Terrestrial > Soil > Wetlands > Peat | place: Sweden: Abisko...
TTTATCCTCTGTTGTGTATCTCTTATTCTTCATCGTCTTTGGGGTTGGTTTTCCCCGAAGACTAACACACCATCTGGCTCAAATCAGCCGAGTCACGTCATCAAGACGGGCAAGGGAGAGTTTTGACGGCCCCTCTCCGACTGACGATCCGGATGCTTATCTCGTGGGCATCATGGAATGGGAGACTGCACTTTTCCGCCTCTTTGAAGAAAGGCTCGTGGCAGTGAGGCTTGAGCAGGGATTTGAAAAGGACGGGGGAGGTTACGATGTCGAATCCTTCATCTCCTTTTCCCGGTCCATCGGTAACCGCCGCTTTTCGCGCGCGGGTCATGCCTTCGAACACCATGTCAAGGCAGTCCTCGGATGTCATGGCGTCGAGTATGGCTGGCACGTCAGAACGGAGGGAAAGAGGACCCCTGACTTCATTTTTCCAAGTGCCGAAAAATACCATGATGCGGCATTCCCTGCAGAAGTGCTCAGGATGCTGGGAGTGAAGACAAGCTGCAAGGATCGGTGGAGGCAGATCATCAATGAGGCGGCCCGGGTTGGACGCAAGCACCTTCTCACCTTGGAACCCGGTATTTCAGAGGATCAGACAAACGAGATGCAGGAGGAGAATGTGGTCCTAGTTGTGCCCAGTTCCATCCATGAAACCTACACATCTAGTCAAAGAGAACGCCTCCTTTCAGTCACTGAATTTATTTCAGAAGTGAAGGCCCTCTGACCTGACCCCAGAAGTGGGACACATCAAAACTGAAGTTCCGTTGGATTTGGTTGCTTGATGTTGTGGGTGATTATTGGGTGGATTGCAACACTGGGCGTAGGGAGCCCTCCCTTGACAGCTTGGCACTTCAGGATGGATTCATCGAAAAGGCGATTCTTTGAGAAAATCACTAGGCTGGTTTCATGATTCCAAAAATCCCTTCATATTCATTACTATATTTTAATTTTTACACTGTAGATATTTCTTAACTGAATCAACTTTTGTCGCACAAGTGGCATAAGTTCATTAATAACATCGGCTGGAAAATAAGAGTTCTGTAGATATTCAATATTTTTTTCTACCATTTTAATAGCAGCTTTAAGATGGTCTAAGCCCATATCATTCATCGACTGTTTTTTGCCTTCGCCATCTTTCCACCAATCTTCGGTAACATTTACAGGGTATTCAATATAATATAGCGGATGCTGAAGTTGAGATTCAATTAATTTAAGTTCATCTTCAGATAGAGTTTTTTTCATAATTTATGCACATTTTTTACTAGCCTCAAATGTTTCAAGTTTTCTTCTGATATGGTTGGCTTGGGCCTGTGCCATTGGTGGTGGAAATGCCTCACCAATCATTGATGAGATATGACCGATTCCCAAATTTTTTGGGAATCTATATCTTCCTGAAAACCCCTGAAGAAGGAGAGACTCATAAAGCGTAAGACCACGATTATCTTCAGGATGAATGAACCTTCCCTTTGAAGGATTGTGGCTTGATCGGGTAATTGTGGGCGCAACCTCATCCCACGCAATACGCCCATAAACATCTCGAAAGCCACACGGATACTTACGATGGCACTCCAAGACCATATCGCTCGATAACTCGCTACGGTTTTTCCTGATGCTATTAATTCTCTTCTGGACGATTGGAGTGAAACTTTGCCTAATTCTATGAAGCGGGCGGCGATGAATCGAATCTGGATCCGGCAGACCAAATAAAACATCACGAACATGTCTCTTCCGATTCAACTTGGGTGGAAGTCCGATTTCTCCCAACCGGCATCCAATGAGAATCATCCGCTTGCGACGTTGCGGAACACCATAATCCTGAGCGTCCAATACTCCCTCTGAGAAGACATACCCAAGCGGTTCCAGTTTCTGTTTAAATTTTTTAAGCCTATCGTCTTGTAATAAACGTGGAACATTTTCGATTAGAAGGCACTTCGGAAGGAGTCCTGTGGTTAGGCGCAAAACTTCGAATATTAGTTCGTTTCTAGGATCATCAGCAACTGCTCCTTTTTTGGTCCTCAAAGAGGAGAAGCCCTGACAAGGAGGGCATGCAGCGAGTAGATCAAGCATTCCAATTCCCATTTGAAGCGTATCGAGAAGCTCATTCGCAGTGATGAAACGTATATCCTTTAATATAACTGCTTCTGGGTAATTCAACTTATAGGTATCCCTAGCTTCAGGGCGAATTTCGGCGCATGCTACCACATCAAAACCGGCTTTTCTAAGACCAGAACTCAAACCACCGCATCCCGAAAACAAATCCACAGCCTTTCTCATAATCTGAAATAATTATAACTCACGCCCCCTTGAGCTACGGAGCAGTAGTGGTTGATCAATTCCAACTCTTGTAGAGAAGCTCCAATAGCGTGATGACAATTTCGCCACCATTACTTCTCTCAAAACATTTATATGGTCAAACCCGTTCGGAAGATGAGTCGTAATTCTATCAATTTGGAGTGAGATAAGATTTTCTGGCTTGGAAATAAAAATATATTTCTTTTGAGAGAGTTGAAGAAAAGTTGATCCGTGGGGTGGATCACTAATTTGAGAATCGTTTGCTTCAACACCCTTAAGAAATAGTAAGTTTTTCTCTCTCGCGCAATCACATGATTGAGATATGCATACCCAAACAAACTCAGGCTCAACACCTTCTTTTTTTCTGAAAACAGAACCTCTTCGGACTGGTAATTGGTTATTTTGAGGATTACTGATCACCTCACAGAAAGCCCCAAAATTGCAGATACTCTTGATGAATTCAGAAATCGTACTTAGCCCTAACTCATTTTTTAATATAGCTTTTACTTTACTACGGATTTTTTCCTCTTTCTCCGTAGCAATTAGCGGATGAACTTTTTCTATAGCTTCAATAGCACTTGCATTAGTCGCTATTTGTCGCTTCGGATCAAGTTCGGAACTTAGCGAGGTGAATGCACTGTTCCGATCTATCCAGTTTTCTTTGGTAAGATGGCTATCTTCTGTAGTCTTAAAATCTGAAAATCCAGCTGATTCTTTCAGATCTTCAAATAAATTCTCTAAGATCGTCACGCCAACATTTTCATCATTGTGAAGAGCTTCTCCTAAAATCGCAAGATCTGTATTCATTGGCAAATTTGCAAGCCATGAATGGGTATGAGATTTTATTCTCCCTGCAATTTCAATCGCTGTCCAATGTAAATAGTCGGGATATACCTGAGATAGTTTCGTGTAAATAGTTTCATACAAATTAATTGCAGACTCATTCTGGAATGGAACTTTGGATAACAAAAGAACGTATATCCCCCCATTTTTATGATGTAGCCATTCCTCCTCTCTATTAAAATCTTGGCCAAATATGCGCGAGAACGAATCACTTAAACCCTCCTCTTTCGAAAGCACTATAATAATCCGATTGCCATGATCTTTTATAAGTTCGTTAATTATTTCTACTGCATGAGTTGGCTCTGTAGAGCCGAGTTGCCAGTCTAAAATGAGTATGTCGGCTTGTTTTGATAGTTCTTGGCATATAGTTAGTTCAGAATTCACGTCACTGTAAGGATCACCATCGTCAGCAGCTGCAACCTGTTGGAATTCCTTCAAATGACATATGATACCATTTTGAGCAAACTCATTGGCAATTCTAATGAAGAAATTCAGGTAACGAAACTGCGAGGCTTCTTCAACTGCTGCCGGTTTAATTTCGTCGTCAATCCATAAAACACTTCGCCAGTATTTTTTGGTAAGACCTCTTCTCAGTTCAATTGTGGTCATTGTCTAGTCCCTTGTTCTTGTGCAGAATGGTGAAGTTTGCTCCATCGAGTGCACCTAATTCAGGTTTTGGAGAATAATAAAGGTTGTAACCAATACCCAACAGAGCTTCCCGAGCAATATATAAACCAAGCCCTCTACCATAAGGGCGTCTTGAAAAGCCCGGTTCAAAAATTCGTTTTACATCCCGCGCGTTTACTCCGGGGCCAGAATCCGAAACCGTTAACAAGTCACCCGAGGCTGAAAGCCGAATATGAGGCGCATTTGACCCTTTTTTGCACCAATAAAGCGCATTGTGAAAAATATTATGGATAGCACCTAAAAAAATAGGCCTTTTAATTTGGTGCCATATACCTTTGCGAAAATTATCCGTAACTTCGATTAAACCTATCTCTTCAAAATTCTCTTTGAATCTCTTTTTTAGAAAATCTTCTATTTCATCACCACCTATGGAACTCTGAGTAACCGTACGCCTGCGAATGAGTGGATCGAATAATCTCATTCTGGAATCGATGATTTCGAATGAGTCCGAGAGTGTTTTAACAATATCTTGCTGCTCTTTCGGGAGCATATTTTCTAATTGTTTTATGGATGATCTAACACAATCAACCTGTTTTTCATGCTCATGGTTTGCAGCTTCCAGAATAAGCCCCAGTTGAGCCACCTCTACGAGATACGCCTGCCGCTCTTTCAGTATAGTCAATTCCTCTGCTTGTTCGGTAAGGATTATCGATCCACTTGCTTCGTCAGTCAGATGGGAAATGCTATCAACCAGTCGGTTCAGCTTTGGGATGACTTCTGATTCGAACTTTTCCTGCTGATACTGAATGGATTTTTCAAGCCTTTCTGCCAGTTCTCCGGTTGCATCTTGGGAAATTGCTTTGATGGTGATGCCATCAAGCTCAGCCTGACGAATTTCGATTAGCTCATTGATGATCTTCTCTGCATATTCTTCAAGATCATTGTGAATATGTAGTGACTTATTCAGTGCTGGGGAAAGTATTTCAAAGATTGTTTGTCTTATGTTCTCATCAGCTTTAGCAATTCGTTTTAGTATCCCCTTTTCCTGCTCCTCAACGCTCCTGTATCTTGAAGAACGCAGTTGCAATTCCTTGGCTTGCCTTGCGATCTCCTTATCTAAGTTAAGAATCGCGATATTGCGATCGGTAAGATATTGATTTCCAGATTGTAGCGCATCCCCTTCCAAAACAACCCCAACGGGTGGAGTACTAGGGGTTTTTCTCAGTTCAACTGCCATCTCCCTAAGTGCTTCAAACGCTTCTTCACATGCAGTAAGGTGCGTTCCCGGGACGGCATTTAGCTCTGATACTAAAAGCCTGCGAGAGGTCTGTACCTTTTCCTTAACCCGTTGGTTGAAGTCGCGAAGCCACGCCTTGTGAAGGCATATACTTTCGATGTAGTCTACCTTTTCCTTTGCAAGACGTGCTTTTGCTGCTGCATTTTCCTTTTCTTGCTGACGTTGCTTCTTGTCATCACGATCCGACTTTCTTCCAAAAAAGCTATCAGCGAGATCCACGAATAGATCCTCGGTCCATAGACGAAGGCCCCGCATCGGCCCGCTTACTATGAAGCCTTCTCTTCCAGCTTTCTCTTGGAGTGGTGTCTCAATTTTAGAAGGGAAAAAGATGCCGCCGAACATTCGCCTCGAAGAAAAATAGTACCGTCCTGCATTCCTTAATCGACGCTCCTCAAATCCAGCAAAATCATTCTCAACACCTCCATAAGGTTGAACTCTTACTCCATCTAGGTATATCGAAAATCCTCCCGCATGCTTAAGCCGTTTCTCAATTTCTCCGTACTGGTCTTGAGGGAGTCTGGAATAACTTTGGTCTCCTTGGAGATAACCAATTTCAACTAAAAATCTTCCTGGAGATGAGCAATTCTTGGGCAATCGAATCAGTTGATGCTCGTATGAGATTTTTTCCTGCCCGTAATTTTGGATGAATCCTCTTGCAAATCCATCTGCCGAGACCTCCACGCGAATATGATGATCACACTCCTTGAAGTCACTAGGTTCCCAGTAGCGGTAGGTTCTTTGAAGAATCTTACCTGAAATACTGGGATGAATCTTAAGGCTTCTCTTCTTTGCGTAGGAATGAAACGGATCCCAGAAAGTTGAAAAGGCGTGGTAGCTCTTTAGTTGATCTGGTGGATAATCATCCGAGGGTACGATTTCGGATCGTCCTTTTTGAAATAAGTCCTCCACCTGATCAGTCGTTTCAAAAATGCAGAAGGTTGTTCCGGTTTCCCATTTTAATGGAAGGTTCGGGAAGAACTTTGAAACATCAATGTTAAGATCGTTTTTGAGTTGCTTGCGAAGTTCCAAACTCCATCGCTTATCCTCAAGCATATCGACAATCTCTGGAGAAGTGCGCAGTTCCTGAAAAAGCGATGCTATATTGGAAAGCTTCGGTGAAGATTTTAACTGGATGTAAGGGACGGGGAGTTCTTCGAAAAGTTTTGTTGGATGTCTGAATAAATGCCAATGAACTAGGCACAAAGTACCCTGCTGTTCGTTTCCCTTACCCCAGACGGTCCAAAGCAGGGTTATCCTCCCAAGTGTTGCGATTGATAGCCGTCCAATCCCCTTTTCTCCGTAAATGGTATGTTTCAGCCAATTTCGCTGCTCATCGTCGGCAAACTTCATCCAGCCTTTGTCTGATTCCGCGACCTCAGAAGTTTCTCTACTGTGCTTTGAATCGGTAGCGAGTATTAGCCATTTTTCAAGAACATCTTCGACACGCATACCCAGCCCGTCATCACGGATAGTAAGCACTTGAGGCTTCTCCGACAGATCAACCCATACATTTCGCGCACCGGCATCGAGTGAATTTTTGAAGAGCTCCCCCATGGCAGTGGGTACATCAGCAATTTGCTGTCTGCCCAAAAGATCAATTACACGGGCCCGGCTTCTGAAAGTTGCTGATGTCATAAGGAGGTAGAATCTGTATAAAGAAGGCAGTGGGAAGTTGCGATTTTTTTCGAGCTTCTGTGCCTGCTGGGGGTCTCAGTCTGCTGCGTGTTCATTTTCACTAGATCTCCTCTCAGACCCTTTCCATCCCTCCAAGAACGAATCATATTACTGGTTTGGTTGGTTGGTCATGCCATCGTTCCATATTTCTTGGACGTCGGAGGATGGACTAGAAGATGGAGAAATTTCACTCCTCGTTGGATCCCCAGGGTGAGATTCAATGAGAGGCCTGAGGGTTGGCGGGAAAATTTCGAACCAATTCTCAGCGTCTTTCCTAGTAGCCTTTTCGTCATAATTGCTCCTGATCTTTTCAACGGATGTTCCAGCTTCTTCGGCGACCTGCGGGGCATTTCGGACCAATGCGAGCCGGTAGGAAATGAATGAGTGCCTCAGAACATTCTGCGGCCATGGATTAATGCCGAGTTTTTTGGCGATTGCTGTGACTTGGTTGAATCGATCTCCGTGAGGGATAATCAGACCTTCTTCTTCACGGCAGGATTCGAGCCAGGCGGAGCAAGCCGGCAGGTAGGGCGCTAGGCGCCGCCTCTTCTTTTTTCTCGCTATGATCCGGGGCAACTCAATGTGGTCTTCTTTGACCATTCGCCAATGCAACCTGGAAGTCTCTGATCGCCGTACTCCTGCGAAAGCTCCCAATGCGAGGACAGGGATGAGGCGTCTGGGAAGAACATCAAACAAGGCTCTGAGTTGGTCCGGCGTGAGAAGGCAAACATCATCGATTCCCTCGTCATCTTCCCAGTCCTCCCGAGACTCCTGAGCCCATAGCGCTGAGTCTACCCGGTCGATTTCAGTCTGCATGTCGGGCAGGTAACCAATACGACGAGCCCAGCGAAACATCGTACGGTTGTTAGACCAACGATTCTGTTTCGTCCTCACTTCGACAGGCATTGAGTTGATCCACTCCGTAAGTTCGCTGACGTGGAGATCGAGGATGAAGCGAGAGCCGAATCTATCGGTCAGAAGTTTTGTGTCATTGGTGAGGCTCTGAAAATGACGTTTAGATCGCCTACTCTTGCTCTCAAGAAATTCGGCACGCACTTCCTCAAGCGTGCGCCTTTGTAACGGGCGTTTGTTCGCTTTGATAAGTCGCGCCGCATCAAGGATTGAACATTCTGCCTGGCTGCAGATCTCCACCGCTTCTTCGTATTCCTGAAGGGCAAGGCCGGTTAAAATCCGATGCCGGACTTCACCTTTTGCCATGCGAGTCGCGATTTCATCAGCGAGCGTGTGTGCCTCTTCCCTGTTGGAGCGTGATGTGTTTTTACGCTTACCTCCCTCGCGCCATTCGAGACGCCATGCCACATATTCCTTCCCATCCTTAATCTGTTCTCTTCGCGTGATGAGCACAGGTGGTCCTCCTCGGGTGATTTTCACCCTGCGATTGGATTTGGTTTTGGTTTTGGGGTTTTGGGCTATCATCCAATTGTGTTGGTTTGACTCCCCTTCCCATTTCCACTTTTTGTGTCGGCGATCGACAGGCAGCCCACAAAAAGCATCTCTCCATGGTTGTACTATGGAGGCAGCACGATAAGTTCAGCGGTCAGAAGAAAGGCCGCTCGGGGCAACATCTCGGAATCAGGAGATGCTGGATCTAGGAGGAGAAAAATCTACGTTACCCTCGCAAAATGCGGGGAAAATGCGGGGAAACGGCCTTTTTAGGGCATTTAACAGAGTAAACCGGAACCGCTTCGAATCCCGTTAGGGTCGCCACTTCATTTTTCCGCAAAACTCCGCAACTTGCCGTCAAACAGCAGGTTGCAAGGATCCTCCTAGGCAAATCGCGGAAACAAGATACGGCCAACATGCAAAGAAATTTTGGGTTTTCTTAAGTTTTCCAAAATCTTAGGGAACTGAGCGAGTATTTTGCTCGGCTCCCTTGGGCATGAAATAATCATTGCGAACTCAACACGATTTCCCTGATCACCTGCAAGTTCCCCAGGACGGTCTGTCTCCCGGCTTCAAAGAGGAGATCAGCAGTTCCTCGTTTTCCCCAACGATAACGGGGTACGACAGAATTTAAAACCGTCACCTGTTTGCCCCTGAGTTTTCCACATTCGATTGCCAGAGCCAGCAGGCGATCCGTCACGATTTGATGCGCCTGACCAAATGACTGTGCGACAGGGATCGGTCTCCCCTCTGTAAACTGGGGCTGCCCATGCGTGATGACATGAACCAAAATCCGGTTAATGCGGTCGTCCTCGACAAAATGATAAAAGGGAGAGGAGTCAGAGACAGCCCCGTCCCAATAGAAATTCCCCTCAATTTCCCTGCTTTTGAAAAGCCCGGGTACGGAGCAACTCGCCACGATAAATTCCACAAGAGGTCCATTTTTGATGATCTCAGAGCACCCTTTTGTGAGATTGGTCACGGCAATTGAAAGCTCCGCAGTCGTGCATTCCTCGATCCGACGATCTCCCAAAAACCGTCTAAGATAGGAGGCCACTTTGTGTCCACTCAGCAGTCCGTTGTATCCCGGGATATTTGCCAGCATTCCAAGGCAACGAAGCACAGCCCGACATTCCAAAAAACTCCGCACCATCGATTTGCCGGAAAGAATTCCCCTGATTTCCACAGGAGAGAACCCGGCCGCATAAAGGCCGCCAACATACGATCCGGATGAGGCTGCGCCAATATGACCGGGAAATACCTGCGCCTCGTTAGTCAGTGCATCGAGGAATCCCGCATGCACATTGAACCCGAGTTCGGAGGAAGCCAAAGAGAGGGCTAGTCCATTCGTGCTTTTACCATGACAGGATTTGGGCTGAGTCATCTCTACGAAGCTTCAAATCCGATGGAAAAGTCGCGGGTGGGTGAATTGGTTAGCGGTTGACCGGATGGAGCCCCTTTGTCAGGGTTCTTCTTTTACACGAGTTATTACAATACTATGGCCGAACCAGTTGATTCCAAGGAAAAGCAAACAAAAATCATGAAAATTATTTCCTCCGAAATTCTTGAAACAGACTCTGATTTTGACGAGAACACCGATCTTTATTCCGTTGGGCTGGACTCGATGGCAACCATGCAATTGGTAATTTGCATCGAGCAGAATTTCGGCGTCAAGTTACCGGCGAATAAAATCACAAAGGAAAATTTTTCTTCCGTTGCCGCCCTGGCCCGAATCATTTGAAAACGCATCCTGGCCTTTCAGTCGCTTTCTTAGACTGAATAGTGCCGTTCGCTTCAATACCAATGGCCATCTGGTCAAAAAGACTAGCCGGATTGACCGGTGCGGATTGCTTTATCCTGGCATTGGATCGGATGATGAAACGCCGCGGGCAGCACGGTCTTGCGGGCCAGACACATCTTCTTCTGGAGAGCGTTCCAGACCTCACCGCTCTTCGTGAAGGGGCCGCGAGACTTTGTGCTGAGCATCCCTTGCTGGATGCCTATGTTCAAAGGAATCCTCTCACTCTTGAGCCCTCTTGGAGAATTGAACATCACAGAAAAAGTAATCTGCCATTGAAGCTATGGAGGGAGCACGGTTCCGCGCAGCATCCTGAACTTGATGCCTCTATTGTTGGGTCTGCTCACGAGCTTTCCGAAAAGATTCTCAACGGATTGCTTGAGGAGAAAGCAGGACTGCGAAATCTGCGGCTTGATCTGATCCTTTTGCGCAGCGGGGGAAGTCAATTACTGCTCACTTGGAATCACCTTCTGTTTGACGGAAAAGGAGCTGAATTTCTGGCAAGCGCCTTGATTTCTGCCACGATTGGTCAATCCAAATCACCCGCCAAGAACTCGCGTATCGCGGTTGCAAAACCCCTTAGTCTTTGCCAACAGATTCAAAAGACCAGACCTGTTCTTGATCGCTTCTTTAACCTTGTTAGCAATAAGTATCAGTCACTCTCCGGCCCCCGAGCAGATGCGGGATCGCTGCACTACAAGCTCCTGCAATTCACTCAGAAGGAAACAGAGAGCATTCATGAACGCGCAACAAATTTATCGGGTCTGTATACAGTCAGCTTCTACATCGCCTGTGCAGCCAGGGCACACAGAATGGCGTTTCTCTCTCGCGGCCAGGATCCCTCACATTACGTCGTCAGTATTCCTGTCCAAATCAGGAGGAAGGGAGGACAGAATGATCCCTTTCAAAATTGTGTTACGATCCTCTTCTTTTGCCTTCAAAGGGACGAATTGGAATCCCTCAATACGGCGGTAGCATCAGCTCAGAGACAATTTGAGGAAATGACCCGTTCAGAACTTGGACACGCGTTCAGCATCGTCCTGAACCTCATGCGGCGGCTCCCGGCGCGCCCTTACATGAAGTTTTTGGAGTCGCAATTTGCCGGGGAAGTCACCTCCTTCTTCCATTCCTCAACAGGCAACTTTGCCCTGATCTCGGACGAGTTGTGCGGAGCCATGGTCTTGGATGCCTACCATGTTCCCTCCGTCTCGGCTCCGCCGGGTTCAGGACTTTTTTTTAGCGAGTATTCCGGAAGGATTACCGCGACATTTTCTTGGCGCGAACGATCAGCAAGCGAAGCAGAAGTCGATCTTATCCTGAATCAACTTCGTAAGGATCTGATCCAGAACCCTTCAGAAGTCATCGGATGAAAGCAGATGTCGTGGTTGTAGGAGGTGGAAGCTCAGGTATTGCCGCAGCGATCTCCGCCGCGCGTGCCGGGGCGACAGTAGTCTTGGTTGAACGGCACGGAGTCCTGGGTGGAATGGCCTCAGTATCATTCGTCCATTCGATCTGTGGGCTTTATCGGTTGAGAGAGGGCGTTTCAGATCCCCTGCTTGTCTCCAATCCAGGATTCCCCATGGAATTCACGAAACTCCTCATCGCATCCGGAGGGGCTAGAGGGCCGGTGCGCATGGGCAGACTCGATGTGTTACTTCATCAGCCGACAGCGTTTGCCCAACTTGCAGATCGACTCGTGGAATCACTGCCTAACCTGTATGTCCTTTTCCATTCCGAAATTTCCGATGGGGTAACGGATGAGGCTGGAGAAATCACCTCGCTGAATCTTAATTGCAGCAGCTCCCGAATATTCCTCGAACCAAAGGTTGTCATCGACACTACTGGAGATGCAGAAATCGCTTTCCTGTCCGGTGCTGAGTTTGAAATTTCCCCCCTGGATAAACTACAGCGCCCGTCCTATATTTTTGCTCTCAGCGGGGTTCATCCTTCAACCATGAGTGAAAATGGCAGACTGGCACTAGCTCACACCATCAGTACTGCGGTCATGGAGGGACATATCCCTGACGGGGCTTTGGGAATTGCATTCCGTCAGGGAGTCGAAAACGGTGAAGTTTGGGGAACTATCGATCTTCGCGGCGATCATTTTGATCCCAACAATCCGCATTCCCTCTCTGTCATAGAAACCGAGGGGCGTCGACTCGCTTATCAAATCACGGGATTTCTTAAGCGTCATGCCAAGGGGTTTAAAACTGCTTTCATCACTGCGCTCCCCACCCGTGCCGGCGTCCGAGAAAGCAGAAGGGTGGTCGGTCATTACCAACTCACGGAGTCTGACATTCTTTGCGGCAACCGCTTTGATGATGAAGTCGCCTTTGCATCCTGGCCCATGGAGCTACGTGAAACCGCCAGAGGCCCAAAGTTCCGATTCCCAGATGCTAATCGTTCCTGTGGCATCCCTTTGCGTTGTTTGCGTTCACGGAATGTGGCGAACCTGTTCGTGGCGGGACGGTGTATTTCCTGTACCCATGAGGCACAGGCTTCCATTCGAGTGATAGGAACCTGTTTTGCCACTGGAGAAGCTGCTGGCAATGCCGCCGCAACGATGGCCCACTCCCGCCGCCATCCTTGAGTTGATGCCCGCAATTTCTTAGAACCTTCGGCATCACTGTGAATATAGCAGAAGAAATATTTCAGCGTGCCACCCTGAACGCCATCGCAGTGATCGAGGCGGACATCAGCCATACGTATGGTGATTTAGAAAGGCTCAGCAGAAGTGTTGCCGAAACATTAAGAGTAAAAGTCGGAGTGAATAAAAAGGCCCTGATCGGTCTGAAGGGGAAGGATGGTTTGGATTATATTGCCCTCTCACTTGGGATTCTGAGATCCGGATCCTGCTTTGTGCCGATTGCCACGGAGCTTTCCCCATCCGAGTATGAAACCCTGATTTCTACTCTTAGCCTTGATGGCGTGATCTCATTTTCCGAAGAGGGGGAGGGCCCGTTGAATTTCTCCTATTCCTCCTTCGAGAACCATCCCCACGTGAAAACCCCCGGTTGGCGGGAAGAATTGGGAAAACTCAATCCGGCCTTAATACGATTTAGTTCAGGCACGACAGGCGCATCCAAGGGAATTCTTCTATCGCATGAAACTCTGCGCCAAAGGGTGGAAGCCGCGAATACAGGACTTCAAATTGGCCAACAAGACAGAGTGCTCTGGGTACTATCCATGTCGCATCACTTTGCCGTTTCCATCATTCTCTACCTCTGGAACGGTGCCGCTATCATCATCCCCTCCTCCCATCTTGCGGAAGATTTTCTTTCTGCTGCAAACAAGCACGGGGTCTCAGTTCTTTACGCATCGCCTTTCCACTTTGTGCTTCTTGCTGCTGCACCAGATCTCCCCAAGTGGCCTTCCTTGAGAATGGCTGTCTCCACTACGGCAGCACTCCCACAGGAGGCCGCGGAGGACTTCGCCGCGGCTTTTGGGGTATATCCGGCGCAGGCACTCGGCGTCATGGAGGTGGGCCTCCCGTTTTTAAATCATCCCGATCCGAAAACACATTCCTCATCCATAGGGCGAGCGCAGGCTGGGTTTGAAGTAGAATTGCGTGACAACGAAGGTACGAAGGTCGATGCAGGATCGCTGGGCGAGCTCTTCATCAGGGGCCCTGGCATGCTCGATGCCTACATGGCTCCGTGGAAACCAAGCGCCAATATCTTCTCGGCGGGGGGATGGTTTTCAACCGGAGACATCGCCATCGCCGATGACGATGGCTACTATCCCACCTATGGATGCGTTCCCGTTGCCGAGGTCATAAGCTCCGGTGACCCAAAGGTTTCCCCATTGCAACTCTCCATGCTCTGTCGGAAAAATCTGGCCCGATATAAGATTCCAGTTGAGATTCGATTCGTGGAAAGCATCCCGAAAACGGTGAGCGGAAAAATCATCCGCAGATGAAAATCGTGATCTTGGGTGGAGGCCCCTCGGGAAGTGTTGCCGGAGCTCTCCTGGCGCAACGAGGTCAAGATGTCGTTATTTTCGATGAGGATAACAGACCGGATACCATCGCAGGAGAGTCCCTTGTTCCTGGTGTGATTCCCATTCTCCGCCGTCTCGGGATTGAGGATCTGGTTTCAGATATCGGGGTGCTGAAACCGGGGGTC
>Ga0302187_10002891_pt1 | contig 14055 bp, 11 predicted proteins | sample II_Bog_E1_3_FD_202120 | JGI IMG/M metagenome (GOLD analysis project Ga0302187, IMG submission 202120) | Peat permafrost microbial communities from Stordalen Mire near Abisko, Sweden - II_Bog_E1_3 | ecosystem: Environmental > Terrestrial > Soil > Wetlands > Peat | place: Sweden: Abisko...
GGCATGCTGGTGGTAGTCCATCGGGCCTCCTGATCCTCTGCGTCTTCGCAAACACAGCTAATCAGGTCTCGGTCCGATGGACAACCTATTGAAACCTCACACCTAGACCTCGGTTCAATGGCACTACCGGCAACAATCGCAGCGAGGATGCGTCGAGACTATCAGCTCGTCGCTCATCTAGTAGCATCGAGGCACTCGACTTGGCTCGAAAATTGTGCGACTCGTCGAGGGCCGCTATCGCATGACGAACTCACTACCGACCGGAGAAACCTTTGTCAGAAAATCTTTCGAACATTCACCAGCTTTCTGAAGTCGAGTCAGTTCATGCCTCATCCGGTGAAGATGTTCCTACGAAATCAGCGCCAATCGGTATCGTGTCCGAGGGAGTGAGTACCGCGGTTCAAGGAGTTTCGCTTTCAGCGCTTGGACTTCCCGACACAAGATCGGTTCGAGCGAGACGCTGGAGCCGGCTAAGCTCGATCCGTGTCGCCAATTTCAAGGCGATCAAGGAGGCGACAATACCACTCGGGGATGTGACGATTCTTGTTGGCCCGAATGGGTCCGGAAAGTCCTCAGCTCTTCAGGCAATCCATTGGGCGGCACGAGCTGCAAGTTATATTCTCCCCAAGAACACGAAAGAGATGATTTCGTTCGAGCGCCTCGATTACTTACCTTCGAGTGAGCCGTTGCGCACGGCCCATCGGAGTGAACTGAGATCCGAAACGAATACCCCGGCAACTGAAGTCGCATTCATTCATTTGCCTCAAGGTGAAGAATCGGCCCAAGCCACTGTCCGAATTCGCGCAGCGAGGAACAAAGGTGGAATTACCGCATCGATAGACGGCGGAGGCTGGGTCACGCCGTACAAGCAGCGCGTTCAGTTCATTACTGCTTATATTCCAGGATTGGCTGGCCTATCAGAGCGCGAGTCGATCCTTGCTCAGCCCTCTTTGAGGCGTCAGGCGGCGAGCGGAGACGCAGGAGGGGTTCTTCGAAATGTGCTCCTCAATCTTTGTAGCCGGCGAGTCGGCGAATCAGACGACTCGGGCGGTACCAAAAGACTGGGACGTCTAAACGAACTTGTATGTCAAATCCACCCGGGAATTGAGATCGACATATGGTTCGACGAACGGGAGGACTATCACATTTCAGCGGTGTACAAGCACGACGAAACTGCCGGTCAAAGCCGGCCCTTGGAGACTGCGGCTACCGGGGTGCTCCAAGTCGTGCAGATCTTCGCCTATCTCATACTCTTTGAGCCGAAGATCATGCTGATCGATGAGCCCGACGCCCATCTGCACCCTGATAAGCAGGAACGTCTAATCGAAACCCTGGAACGTGCTGCGAAAGAGTTCGAGACGCAAATTATTCTGACGACACACAGCCCTCACATCACACGGGCAGCAAGCCCATCCGCAAAGCTTGTTTGGATGCATCACGGTGAAGTCGCCACAGATGATGACGATGCCATCCGTCGGCTGCTTGGTTGGGGCGGCCTCGATAAAGCCGCATTTTTCTTCGTTGAGGACGAGGATGACAAACCGATTAGAGCAATTCTGAGACAGTGGCCGGAACTCGGCAGACGGATCGCAGTCTGCAGATGCTTCGGCATCGACAATCTGCCGCAGGACAAACTTCTGAGCGGCCTGTTGATAGACGGCGAGATCAAAGTCACAGCGATCGTCCATCGAGATCGTGACTTCATGACTGACCAGGAGGCGTTGAAGTGGAGAAATTTCTACAAAACGACGGGTGTGTTTCCTTGGGTTACCTCGTCGGCGGATGTTGAAGGGTACTTTTGCGAAGTTCCATATCTCATGGCACTTTTTCAAATCACAGAGGACGAGGCTAATCTCTGGCGTAATGAAGCTGCGAAGACTGTAGGAAAAGCCCATGATACGTTTTTGGAGAAGCGCAAATCTATTGTTCGCGCTGTCTGGCCCAATGGGGGATCTCCTGACGCAGAACAGATGTGGCAAGACTCGGGTGGGAAGACCCCGGACACGGTCAAAGGAAAGAAGCTACTAGCAGCATTGAAGGTTATGGCCAAGAATAATGGCAAGGATGACAAGCTTTTAGGCGCTTTCACAATCCCTTCCTCATTCGAGATCGCTACTGACTTGAAAAAAGTTATCGAGGCTGCAGTCGAAGCAAATCCGGTCTCAGAAATCTTGACGGAGTAACGCTGCGCGACTTAGAGCTCACTTCGGAGACGAAGAGATCCGGTCGATCACTGAAAGACGATGCTCGGGCGACAAATGGCTATACCGAGCAGACATTGTGATCGTCTTGTGGCCCGTGAGTTCTTGGATCTCTTTGATCGAAGCGCCAGCCATTGCGAGCCAAGAACAAAACGTGTGACGATTCGAGTGCCAGACGTAGCCAGCGATGTTGGCGTCCTCAAGAGACGGAACGAACCACGACCTGGTATCGAATCGTGGGCCTTGGCGCGGGAACACCATATCAGCAGCCTTGCTGGTCTTCTTCTGCAACTGCTTGAGAGCCGAGACGGCATCCGCGTTGAGGTGAACCGTACGAGCGGAGCCATTTTTCGTTTTGGTGAGGTCTATCGTCCGCCTATCAAGATGGACCTGTCCCCAAGTGAGTGAATACTGTTCAGACAATCTCATCCCCGTATTTACGGACACGATGAACTCTGCCAGATGTTCAGGGAATCTCGCTTCAATGGCCTTATGGAGTGTGTCGTATTCCTCCCTGCTCAAGAAACGCAGACGCCCTACACTCTCGCGGCGATGGCGAACTTGCCGCGCCGGATTCACAGTCACCTTGCCGTTATGAAGACCTTCCCGATAGCAGAGGGAGATGAAGGCCTTATAGCGATTCGCCGTTGCTGCAGTCTTGCAGTGCGATCGGAGCCAGTGTTCAAGCTCCTGCGGGGTGACTTCGGCAGCGGGGCGTGAGCCAATTGCCTTGCGAACAATTTCCGCCTTACTGATGTAGCTGCGACGATCCTTGTGATCGGCGACGTATTCGAGCGCATCGTCGATCAGATCTGAAAAGTGCAGGACTTTGCTGTCGCGAAGCTCTGGCAGCTTGCGGCCCACGATCGCATCCGCCTTCCGCGTTTGGTAGAGTTTATTCGCGTCAGACTTGCGGCCCACCTTTTCGCGATGCCTCTTGCCGTCAACGTAGTAGTTGATCCACCAGATACCGCTCCCCGTGGGATGTTCGTACACACCTCTCGGCATAGACCCTCCGATGGCTGTTTTTGCGGATAGCACAAATTCGCTAATCCCATTCTACAGGCATGACGGCTAAACAATCATCAACCGGCGAGCCTCTGCGGGTGATCGGACCGTGAGAACTTCTGGAGTTCGATCATGGGTATCAAAACCCGTGCCCCAATCCCTGTCAACGAAGTGTCCACCGCAAGCTGAGTACCGGGGGCAACCCTGATTGACTACGACCAGTTGGAATTCCGTCACTTGAAGTACGGCTGGTTGTTCATCATCGCGCAGGCAAAGCAGCGAGGTACTTCACCTTGATGTAAGCAGAGGCGTACGCGATGAGCGCGAAGCTGGCGGCATGGCTCTCTGGGAAGCCATAAAGGGCGAACGAACTGATGTTCTGAATTATGGTCTCTTGCGTTTTAATATCGAGTCCGTTAGCGGTCATGCCATCCCGCAGACGACCTTCAAGATTCTTCATCCGCTCCCACGAGCGGCGCATTCCCACGGCTCGACGAAGCTCTTCAGCTTCCGAACCGGTGAAGTTGGCAACTACCATTGCCATGCGCAAGAGCTGCTCTTGGAAGAGAGGAATGCCGAGTGTTCGTTTCAGCGTTGATTCAAGAGATGGGTGAGGGTACGTCACTTCCTCCTGCCTCTGCCGACGCCGCATATAGGGGTGCATCATCTTGCCGACGATGGGGCCAGGACGGATGATGGCTACCTGGACGACGAGATCGTAGAACTTCTCAGGCCGATTGCGAGGCAGTGACGACATCTGCGCCCGGCTCTCGACTTGAAACATCCCAATGGTGTCGGCTCGCTGTAGCGTTCGATAAACTTCCTCGTCTTCGGGCAGTTGTGCGAGATCGAGCTGTTCGCCGTGATGCTCGGGCACAAGTGACAGGCAATCCTTCAACACGGCCATCATCCCGAGGCCGAGCAAATCAACCTTGATGATTCCTAGGTGTGAGGTTTCAATAGGTTGTCCATCTGATCGAGAACTGTAAGCTGTGTTTGCGAAGACCCAGCGACCCAGGAGATCAGATGGACTATCACCAGAATGCCCGACTAACGGTGGTCAGTCGAGAGCAGATGTGCAGGAAGGTTGTTGAGGATGGCGTGACGTTGAAGCTGGCCGCGGCCAGCTTCAACGTCGGCGCGAAGACGGCGGCCAAGTGGGTGCGGCGTTATCGCGAAGCTGGAGTTGCGGGGCTGTCGGATCGCAGTTCGAGACCGCAGAGGCTACGCGCAGCGACCTGCGATGAGCTTGTGGCGCGGGTCGAATCGTTACGACGGGAGCGTTGGACAGGGCACCGGATCGCGCGGCAGACCGGGCTGAGCCGGGCCACGGTGAGCCGCATCCTGCGCCGGCTGAAGCTCAACCGCATGCGCGATCTGGAACCTCCGGTCGCCATCCTGCGCTATGAGCACGCGGCCCCCGGTGATCTGCTGCACCTGGACATCAAGCGGCTGGTGCGCATCGCCAGGCCCAGCCACCGGGTGACCGGCAACCGCCGTGACAAGGTCCCCGGCATCGGTGCCGAGTACGTCCATATCGCCATCGACGACCACTCGCGCATCGCCTTCTCGGCCATCTACCCAGATGAAACGAGAGCTTCTGTGCTGCACTTCCTCGACGCCGCGCTGGCTTACTACGCGCGGCTCGGTATCCACTTCCGGGCCTTGCTCACCGACAACGGCGTCAGCTATCGCTCGTACGCCTTCGCTGACCGCTGCCGCGAGCGTGGACTCAAGCATCGACGCACAAGGCCTTACACGCCACGCACCAACGGAAAAGCCGAACGCTTCATCCAAACCGCCCTGCGCGAATGGGCCTACGCCCGCACTTACTAGAACTCCGCCGAGCGAGAACAGCACCTCGCGCCCTGGATCCATGAATACAACTGGCACCGACCTCATGCTAGCCTCGGTCTGTCGCCACCTATCAGCCGAACAGGACTTGATCGGAATAACCTGTTGAGCCTCCACACCTAGGCCGCGTCAAGGTGCCACGGCAGGAGTTTGTGGCCAGCGTCTTCACGGAGCCCCAAGTCGGCGACGCTGTAACGGAGCTCTCGCCGGGGTGACGTGGTAAGATTTCCTTGTTTCCTTGCGGAGGCCACATGTTGGCGAAAAAGACCGTAAAGAACCAGATCACGCTCCCGAAAACGGTTGTGTCGCGGTTTGGCAACGTCGAATACTTCGATGTCAGTACCGACGGCGAAACGATCATGCTTCGGCCATTGCGGGAAAGCCGGGCAGACGATGTTCGTTCCCAGCTTGAGAAGCTCGGGATTAGCGAGTCTGACGTCACGGATGCTGTTACTTGGGCGCGGGCAGGGAAGTGAGTCGCAGGCTCGTCTTTGACACGACGACCGTCGTGTCTGCTCTCCTCTTCCCGAAGGGCCGGCTTGCATGGCTCCGCCAACATTGGCGAGAAGGGGATTGCACTCCACTCCTCTCGGCGTCTACCGCTGCGGAGCTTAACCGAGTCCTGGCCTATCCGAAGTTTCGCCTGACTCAGGAGTTCGTTCGAGAGCTGCTTGCGGACTATGTGCCATATTGCGCAATCGTCGAAAAGATCCAGCACTGCCCGCAGGTCTGCAGAGACGAGAAGGATCAGCCCTTCCTCGATTTGGCCATCAGCGGGAACGCTGATCTACTCATCAGTGGTGACAGAGACTTGCTTGCACTTGCAGGACAAACAACGTTCCTGATTGAGACACCGGAAGCCTATCGATTGCGAGTTGGGGAAACCGCAGGCTAGCGCTCAGCGCGGTTTACTGCCTTTGTTTTGCAGAGGGAGAGCCTTAGAGGGCTTGTTGAAGAACACCGAATCTACGCTCTGGTGTTGAGCCTTGGTCTGCTGTCTCGGCTGATTTTGGTTCGATTCGGATAGTACGGTGCGTGTGTTGGGGTTTTCGCGGCCCATTTGGGGTCTTTTTGCGCTGCTTCAGGTGTATTGCTGCTTGAGGTCTTCGGCTCGTTGTTGTACGTCCCCCACTTGCGACTTGCTGCGGATCTTCCTACAGCAATCGAAAACGTCCGGCACAAGGGAGCGAATCCTCTGTGCTGCAAGCCGCGCCGAAGCGTCGAGGTCGGGCCGCACGACGGAGAGATTGGCAGCCGGGCGAATCTCCACCGGCGCTCCGAGGATGACGACCGGGATGCCCCGCGCCAGCGCTCGCTCCACCACCGTGTTGAGCGCAAACGGTGTGGTGGGTGTGAGCACAATCCCCGCGACGCGACGCGACGGTCGATGGCCCGGTCCACCAGGCGAATCTGCTGCTCGGTATCGTCGCCACCACGGGGCCCATTCCAATACACCGAGAAGCCCGACCGCGCCGCAGCCTCGGCCAGGCCGGCATGTTCGGAGACCGAGAACGACGCTGCCACATCGCGCGGGATCGCCGCGATGACGTGCGGGCGCAGCGCAACGCGCAGCAGCGCCCACGCCAGGGCTGCGGCAATGCAAACTGCGATCGTCATCGCTGCAGTGAGCCAGCGCCTGCTCATCGGGGCGGGCGCCTCCGGATGGAATCGAGTCCCGCGCTGTGAACGAAGCGAAGGGTAAGCGCCATGGCGGGATGAGATTACCTTGCCTAAGGCTGCCCCGTCACCTGCGAGGGTATCTCTATAGCGTTCTTGCGAGTGACGCCGTACTTTCATGGGGGGATTATTTTTCGCGAATGGTTTTTCCCCCCACACGGCGCAGGCGTGTAAAATCTGCCATACGCCGTCGCTAACATGTTTATTTCGGGCTTGTTTCTCATGTGCCCAAGTGTCAAGAAATTGGGACGTTCTGTCCCCGTTCGTGACACAGGGGTGTAATTCCCTCTCTCGGGTTTGACCCGGGAATTGCGATTCTTTGCTGAGCTGGTCCATGAATCACACCGTCGAAGTTTGCTTGACCTCGTGATTTCATCAGAAAGCTAGAGGAGGGTCGCGCACTTTGGCGCTCCGTTCCCGCTATCCAGGGTGAAGCAACTCGGCGAAATCAGGGAGACGATTGAAATGAAGTCCAGAAGCTATTCCAGGTGTATCGTTCGCTTCACCGCAGCCGCAGGCATCGCTCTGGTGCTCGGAGCCCATCCGGGAATCGCCCAGAAGAAGTCTGCCCCAGCTCCTTCCCATCCGGCGCCTGCGAAGTCGGCACCAGCGTCGCATTCCAGCGCGTCTGCCAACCACGGCGGCGGCACATCATCGGCCTCGCATCCGGCAAACACTGCGCCGCATGCTAACGGCAACACCACGATTCGAACGGCCTCCGGCGGCACCATGCATGTACGCCCTGGAGAAACCGTGCGTCCAGGACTGCACGGCGAGACTCGCGTCATGGATCCGTCCGGTCATATTCGCCACATGGATAGCCCAACCATGCGTGCGGACTTTGGCCGCAATGGCCACGTGAATGCCTTCCACGTGAAGAATGGTGCAGTCTCGCAATCGATGTACCGTGGGCCGGGCGGCGTTCGCATCGTCGAGGGATTTCATCCCTCTCCGATGGGTGGCGGCGGAGTGCGAGTGGTAAGCTACGGCGCGCGACGCGGATTTGTGGAGCGGCCTATCTACGGTCGTGACGGGTATATGCGTCGCTCGTATCTTGCGGGAGGCCGGAGATACGCTGTCGTCTACCGCGGATATCGCTACCACGGAGCTTACTTTTACCGTCCTGTGCCGGCGATCGTTTATGCTCCCGGCTTTTACGGTTGGGCCGTGCAGCCCTGGGGTCAACCCGTAGCGATCCCCGTCGGATTCGTCGGCCAACCCTGGTATGGAGCCTATGGAACGGCCTTTGTTCCGTACCAGACCTACGCAAGCCCGGATCAGTGGATGACCGATCAGATGCTGGCTCAGAATATGCAGCAGGCCTATGACGATGGCGCCGCTGCCGCGCAGGTCGCGCCGGGTGCTGGGCAGGCGGCGTACGAAGCTCCTCCAGCCGCTCCTCCCACTATCTCTCCAGAGCTCAAAACCATGATCGACCAGCAGGTGAAAACCGACGTGGCCGAAATGGCGCAGGCTGCCGCAGCCGGTCCTGGGGCGCTTGCGCCACCCGTCATGCCCAACAGTCCTGAGGAGGTTCCGGAGGCACTGCGTCCAGGCCACACCCTCTTTCGTGTAGGAATGACCATCACCGCCGCGGGTGATGATGACAGCTGCACCCTCAACTCGAATGACTGGGTTGTTCGTATGGGGGACATTCAGAACGATGGGACCGTGGCCGTGCGCGTGGCGACGAGCCGACCCTCCGAGTGTTCCAAAGGCTCCGTCGTCAACATTGCCCTCAACGACCTCTCCTCCATGCAGAACGACCAGGATGAGCAGATGATGGCGCTGGTGACGATGCTCTCGACGCAGACCGGCAAGGCGGGCATGCCGACGGGACCCGCTGACGGAAATGGTGGCATACCGGTTCCTGGGGGCCAGACGTCTGCTGACGTCCAGGTGGCCGACCTGTTGAACAAGGAACAGATAGACGCGAACGGGAATGAGGCTGCCGTGACCGCCACGGCAGCCGGGGGCGGCTCCTAAGTCGCACCCTTCGCCCGCCGTAACGGCCAGGGCCGGACAGCTCGCAAAGCTGCCCGGCTCGCCGCGGCGGCAACGTTCGATTTGACTTTGGCTTATCGAAAAATCTCAGGTTCTGAAACGTCTCTCTTGGGAGTCCTATGCTTCCGCATCGTCGAGTAACTTGGTTGTCAAGCGTCCTGTGGCTCGTCTCCGTAGTAAGCGGAGGAACCGCCCGCGTTGCGTCCGGCCAGGCAACCACCTCTTCGCAGGCCACCACTTCGCCCGCCGCCATCGCATTGCGCGATCAGATCAACAGCGCCATGGATGTTTCGGTCTATACCGGAAGCATCGACCAGCTGGGCCCACACGTCGTCTTCAATCACGTGGGCGCGGCGTATATGGTGCGACGTTCCAACGTGCTGATTGCCTCTTACTACGTCAACGATAAGAATCTCGGCAAGAGGGTACTGGTACCTGCTGAGGCCAAAGGGCGCTCGTATCCGATCACGAAGTTCTGCCACAGCGATTCGATCTTGGCCCTTCCCGAAGCCAAGCTGACCACGCTTACCGATGGTTGCCGCCATAGCCTCGCCATCGGGCGCGCGGGGCTGATTCGTTCCGGACGTCAATTTCTCCTCACCGATGTCAACGTCTTTCCCGAGCAGGATCAGGTCAGCTTTGTGCTCCTGGACAATCACAACGTCGGCAACAAGAAGGATCCCCGCTACCTCGCTGGTGTGCGGGTGCAGTTCCCCCAGGGATTTCTCCGGACGGCTACCGGGGCTCAAGTGGCAGCAGGCCTCAAGCCCCTGCTCGCGAAGGTAGACGATCCGGAGGCCATGAGCTTTATGCCAGATGCCCCGGCGCCTCCGTACACGCTTGAAGATCAACTCAACACGATGTATCGTGCGACCAAGTTTGTCGTCGCGAGCGAATCCGTCGAGCCCGATGCGACCCTGCAGGTCAAGGCGGATCGCTTCCTTCGGGGATTCGATATGTACCAGGGACTCGTGGGCTGCAACTCCCAGACCATCTCCAAGGGACAGTTGCAAAAGCCTGCTTTCCTCTGCCGGACGATCTTGGGATCGGAGCCTGACGGCCATCACTCGACCTTTGCCAAGCCAGCGGACCATCTCGAGGTCGCGGCCATCAAGATCGAGCCTAAGAAGGATAAAGATGTCGTGCGCATTGAGTTGAACGACTGGGACCAGCAGAGCGGCGTTGATGCACCCCACCTCTCAGACATCTTCAATATCCAGATCAACGGTCAGGCTCTCGACTACACCTCGAATGAGGACAAGACCGGCTTCCACGCCGCGCTGCAGATGGAATACCCCAAGGGCGCACTGGAAAGCGGCGGCCTCAAGATGGTCTCTGACGATATCGCGGCCATCTTCGTCGTGACGGGTGGAACTACATCAGGGCCTCCAGTACTGGCTGGAATGCCAGGTGCTGAAGCCCTGGCTCCGGGCTTCAGTAACTCGCCTGCGGATTCCACCGCGCCTCCGTCCAATGCCCCCAACTTTTCCGCGGCGGGGGCCGCACCGCTATCCCTTGAGCAACAGCTGGAGACGATCTACAAGCTCACGCAGCTTTCCCCTTCCTCCGCAGTGGTCACCAAAGGAACGGTGCTTCATGTTTCGGGGGACAAATTACTCGTAGGAACGCCGATTGCCAAGCCGGCTATGTGCAGCACCACGGTGACCGACGGCAAGCCGACTCCTCCTGTCGCCTCTTGCCTCGCGCCACTGCGTCTCTCGTTACAACGGCATGAGTCCACCTACTTTGCCGCCAACCAGGCGGTCGATGTCGTGGCGATCAGTGTCGATGTTCCGCATGAGGCAATCGAGTTCACGCTGGTCGACGACGGAGCCGCTCCCAAGTACCACACCAAGGTTCGCTTCACCTTCGCGCAGGGGTATCTCGAGGGTTCGGACGCAGGCCAGCTTGCGGATGTGGTCAGCACCGTGCTCACGGTAGGCGGGGCGGCGACTCCGGCTCTGGCGCCTGCACCTGCTCCGGTGACGGGCCCCACACTTGTGACGCCGACGGTACCTGCTGCGCCCGCGCAGCACAGTGCGAATCCTGGCACCGTCTCCGTTGGCATGACCAAAGCGCAGGTCCTCGCAATTCTGGGTAAGCCCGCCAGCGTCCAGGTGAAGCAGGCAGCAACGGTCTACGTCTACGCCAACGTCGAAGTGACGTTTGTAAACGGCAAGGTAAGCGAGGTGCAGTAAGGCGCCGTCTGCCTGCTGACACTGAGCAGGTCTCACGGCAGGCCACCGCATCGGAGGGGTGGGTCCGGGCGAGTTCCGCTATCGCCCGGGCCAGAAGGACTCGGATGGAAAAGTTCGTGATCGGCCAACAGGTTGGCAACTATATCCTCCTTCGCTTCATCGGCGGTGGAGGGATGGGCGAGGTCTGGCAGGCCAAGGACATCTTTATTGATCGCCCCGTCGCGCTCAAGGTGATCAACGCCAATCTCGCGGGCCACCCGGAGGTTGAGAAGCGGTCACGTGAAGAGGCTCGCATCCTCGCTTCGATCGACGACAATCCCAACATCGCCAGGCTGCACACCTTCTTCGAGTACCTCGGCCAGCCTGTCATGGTTATGGAGTTCGTTGACGGCCTCACACTGCGCGACATGGTCGAAAAAGAGGGAGCGATTGCGCCGGAAGTCGCCGTCAATATCGTGCGCCAGGCGTTGTCAGGCCTGGGCGCGGCGCACCGCAAGGGAATCGTCCACCGCGACATCAAGCCCGCGAACATCATGCTGACCACCACCACCGGTGTGGTCAAGGTGATGGACTTCGGTATTGCCAAGGCGCGCGACGGTGCCCGCCTCACGCGCACCAACACCACCATAGGCACCTATTGCTACATGTCCCCCGAGCAGATTCGGGGCCGCGAGCTCGGACCAACCTCGGACATCTATTCCATGGGTGTCACGCTCTACGAGATGCTCGCTGGGGTCGTGCCATTCAACTTCGAGTCGGAGTTTGACCTCCAGCATGCGCACGTAAACACGCAGCCGCTTTCCCCTGCGGTGCACAACGCCAAAATCCCGGCGCCTCTTGCGGCTGTGGTACTCAAAGCACTGGAGAAGGATCCGGACAAGCGGTATCCCTCTGCTGCGTCCTTCAGCGACGGGTTGGCGGCAGCCGTCGGTGGGATACCGCCCCATCCCGGTCCCTCGCGGCGTGCCACGCCAACTCATCCAGCCACGGTGTTCGAAAACGAGGTGCGCCATGACTTGGAGGATGGGGCACAAGCCTCGCGCCGGTCGAACTCGGGCACGACCCTCATACTCGGCGTCGCCGGCGCAGTCCTGGTCGCGGGCATCGCAGCGTTTGCTTACTTCCACAACAGGAATAACCAACAGGTCGAGGAGCATCGTACCTCTCCTCCTGTTCCGGTGATCTCCTGCGGCCATGGCACCACGCTGATCGACGGCAGCTGTATGCCGAATCAGGTTGCGGTCCATGACCCGAATTCAGACGTGCCAGCGCCCCTCGATAAGCTGCCGAAGGACGTTCCCAAGAGAAATGATGGCTCTCCTCATGATGTGGACACTCGTCCACCACAACTGCCACCTCCAGACAATCCCATACATAAACCGGAGACGTCCGCATCACTCAGCGGGAGGTGGTCGGGAGGTATCGGCGAAGATATTGAGGGTAAGTACGCGATCACGACGCCCGTGGATCTGGAACTCGTCGAATCCACCGCGCTGGATTCCAGCCACAAGCATCCGATCTCCGGAAGCGCGTCTTTCTCGACCGCTAGTAGCGCGCCTGTGCGGTGCAGCCTGGAGGGAAGTACATTTGACCCTGGAACAAGAGATTTGAGGCTGGTCTATCACTGCAGCCATCCCGCAGGCGGAATTCCACCCTTCTTCAATGTCCCCACGACGTTCCATGCGGTGGATCCGGCCGTATCGACGCTGAAACGTGGGACCGCGTATACCCAGACGGCAACCGCAAACTTTGTCCGTGGACAATAGCAAGGAGCTAGACGCAATGGCTGAGAACGAAGCTGCAGCTGTTCCTGATCCGCATTCGATTACCCGCTGGTATAACGAAGCGGCTGCAGGCGACTCCGCTTCGCGCGATCAGCTCCTGCGGGCCGTGTATCACGAGCTACATCGGCTCGCCGCAAGCTACATGCGGAAGGAAGCAAGAGGACATCTGCTGCAGCCTACGGCGCTCATTAGCGAGATGTATCTTCGGCTTTTCGGCGCGAGAAATGTCCCCTCGGTAAACAATCGGGGCCACTTCTTTGCCCTCGCCGCTACCCAGATGCGACGTGTTCTCGTGGAGCAGGCCCGTAATCGCGATAAAGGAGGTGGTGCGATTCTGGTGGAAGAAAACGAAGCTCTGATGATCGATACCTCACGCCGCGCGGACCTGCTTGAGATCGACGAAGCCCTTAGGGAACTCGCCGAGATTCACCCTGATGCAGCCCAGGTCGTTGAGTTGCGGTTCTTCGGCGGCTACACCGACATCGAGACCGCAGAGATCGTAGGACGGAACTTCGCGAGGGTTCGTCGCGACTGGGAGTTCGCCCGTGCATGGCTTCTCGAACATCTGGATCATTCGTAAGCTGCTGACGAGAGCGAACCGGATGTGCGGGTCGCGGGATCTCAGCACCAGGCGAGCCGTTCCCATGAGGTCGCCAGCGCATCCGCATGGAAGATGCCGCAACAGGAGATTCGCTCTAGTCTGAGCTTGGCAGCGAAGAAAGTTGCTTCCTCAGCTCATCTGCTGTGCGGGTCACTTCGGCGCTCTGCAGCAGGGAAGAGGGAACCCGCGACAGCACCGCCATCGCCTTCTTGCAGCTCTCCAGCGCTCCACTCACGTCATGCAGGCTCGGCTGGGAATCGCTCCACTGCGCACGCGAAACGGTAAGGTACGAATGTGTCAGCGGTACGACCAGTTCTGGATGGCCCTGCGTCAACGGCGTCACGCTGTCCAGCCACTGCAGGTTGGTGGATACCGCGCGCTCTGTCTCGCTGCGGCGTACCAGAGGGCTGCTCATTACCTTTGGAAACGTCGTCTGGTAACTCTGGTCGAATTGCTGCAGCGCATCCTCAAAGCTGCGAAGATCCTGCTGCGATGCATTGAGAGTAGGGATATGGATCTGAGGCGAGAGGTGCTGCAGGTCCTGGTGGATATTCCAATCGTCCCAGCCCAGCCACGAAAAGGCCACCAGCATCGCGGCAGCCGCGGAGGCGCGCACGGCATAGCGCGTCAAGAAGCGCGACGCTACGTAAAGCCCGGCACCCTTCCTTGCTTGTACGGTGCGCTGGCTGAGGTACCGGTCAAGGTCTTCTGCGAGCGCCTTGGCCGAA
>Ga0302187_10002892_pt1 | contig 14051 bp, 10 predicted proteins | sample II_Bog_E1_3_FD_202120 | JGI IMG/M metagenome (GOLD analysis project Ga0302187, IMG submission 202120) | Peat permafrost microbial communities from Stordalen Mire near Abisko, Sweden - II_Bog_E1_3 | ecosystem: Environmental > Terrestrial > Soil > Wetlands > Peat | place: Sweden: Abisko...
CGGTCGGCCACGCTGATCAACGGATGGCTGCGGTCACGGTTCACCGGTGCACCGATGGTGGATTCCTGCATCCGCCCGGGCCTCGGCATCGCGTCGTCGCGCTGACCGTCGCACGCGTCCGACGCGTCGCACGGACCCGGCACCTGTCACTCGACGCCCGGACGGGCGGAGCGCCTCAGACGTCGAGGAAGCGTCGCACGGCGAATGCCGATCCGACGACACCGACGCCGATGCCCACCACCGACACGAGCAGGCAGGTCCCGAAGACCTCCCAACCGCTGAGCGACATCTGGGCGATGATGCTGTTCGAACTGGCCGCCGTCGCGGTCTGGTCCAACGGGATGCCCCAGTAGAGAGCCAGGACCACGAGTACCGCCACGCCGGCACCCAACATGCCCTGGATCATCCCTTCGGCCATGAACGGCAATCGGATGAACCAGTTGGTGGCTCCGACCAGTTTCATCACCGAGACTTCGCGTCTCCGGGCGAAGATGGCCATGCGGATCGTGTTGAGGATCAGCACCGAGGCCGACAGCAGCAACACGATCGCCACGGTCAGGAACACCCACTGGAGCACCCGGATCACGCTCTGCATGGTCTTGATCTGCTGGCCCGGGTACTTCACGGCGTAGATGCCCTGCTTGCCGTTGAAGGCCTGGTAGACCGCCGGTGCCTGGGACGGATCGACCAGCTGGCAGCGGTACGACGCCGGGATCTGGTCCTCGCTGGTCACATTGCTCTCGTCCGGCGGCAGGACGCGCTTGGCCTCCTGGTAGTCGTAGAGCTGGTCCCGGTAGATGCACGACTTGATGTACGGCGAATCCTTCAGTTCCGTGGCGATGGCTTCGGTCTGGGCGTTGCCGACGTTCGGGTTCACCCAGACGATGGTCTGGACGCCGTTCTGCCACAGTTCGGTGGCCTTGGAGGCGCCCTGCTTCATCAGCAGCGACGAGCCGACCAGCGCCAGCGACACCGCCACCGTGAGGATGGCGGCGACGGTCATCAGACGGTTGCGCCACAGGTTGGTGGCGGCCTCCTTGCCGACGTAGGCCGGGGAGATCGCCATCAGGGCCGGGCCAGCGAGGTGCCGGGCACCTCGAGGTCGTCGTCGGCCGTGGGCATCTGGTCCACCAGATTGCCCGTGGGCGAGCCCGCGCCGGCGGCCAGGGTGGTGCTGTCGATGTCGTAGACCCCGTGGGCCTGGTCGCGGACCAGGATGCCGCGGTCGAGTTCGATGACCCGTCGGCGCATCTGGTTGACCATGCCGGCGTCGTGGGTGGCGATGATGACGGTCGTGCCCGTCCGGTTGATCCGGTCGAGCAGGCGCATGATGCCGAGGCTCGTCGTGGGATCGAGGTTGCCGGTGGGCTCGTCGGCCAGGAGGATGAGGGGGCGGTTCACGAAGGCCCGGGCCACGGCCACCCGCTGCTGCTCGCCCCCGGACAGCTCACCGGGGAGGTTGTCGCGCTTCTTGGCCAGTCCCACGAGGTCGAGGACCTGGGGTACCTGCGCGGCGATCACGTGCCGGGGACGGCCGATGACCTCGAGGGCGAAGGCGACGTTCTCGAAGACGGTCTTGTTGGGCAGCAGCCGGAAGTCCTGGAAGACGCAGCCGATGTTGCGTCGCAGGTAGGGGATGCGCCACTTGGCGAGGTGGCCGATCTCCTTGCCGGCCTCCCAGATGCGACCGGAGTCGGGCATCTCCTCGCGCAGCAGCAACCGGATGAAGGTCGTCTTGCCGGAACCCGACGGGCCGACCAGGAACACGAACTCGCCCTTGTCGATCTCGACCGAGCAGTCCTGGAGGGCGACCGTGGATCCCTTGTACGTCTTGGTGACGTTCTGGAATTTGATCATGAGGGTGCGGTGGTGCGGGGCAGCGCAACGGAGGGGAACCGTGGGCGCACAGGCGGAATGTCCGCGCTGGACATTGTACCCGCGGCGTCGGCTGAACTGCGTCAGCCCCTCTGACCTCGGACGACGCGTTCCTCCGTCCGGACCACACCGTCAGCGACGGGTGACGTGGCGTCGAGCGCGGCTGGCGACTCAGGCGGCGCCGCGTCCGGTCTCGGCCTTGCGACGCAGCTCGGCCTCGATCAGCATGTCGAGATCGCCGTCGAGCACCGCCTCGACGTTCCCCGTCTCGGCGTTGGTGCGCAGATCCTTCACCAGCTGGTACGGCGCCATGACGTACGAGCGGATCTGGTTGCCCCAGGCGTTGTCGGTGCGGTCACCCGAGAGCTGGTCGAGGGTGGCCTGGTGCTCGAGCCGCTGGCGCTCGGCCAGCTTGGCCCCGAGGACCTGCATGGCCTTCGCCTTGTTCTGGGTCTGGCTCCGCTGGTTCTGGCACGTCACCACGATCCCGGTCGGGATGTGGGTGAGGCGCACCGCCGAGTCGGTCTTGTTGACGTGCTGTCCTCCGGCGCCCGACGACCGGTAGGTGTCGATGCGGAGGTCCTTCTCGTCGATCTCGACCTCGCCCGACGGGTCTTCCAGGAACGGCACCACGTCGAGGGAGGCGAAACTGGTCTGGCGGCGGTGCTGCGCGTCGAACGGCGAGATCCGGACCAGTCGGTGCACGCCGCGCTCGGCGGCCAGGAGCCCGAAGGCGTAGCGGCCCCGGACGATGAAGGTGGCCGACATGAGGCCGGCCTCCTGGCCCTCCGTCGCCTCCTCGACCTCGATGGTGAACCCGCGGCGCTCGGCCCACCGGGTGTACATGCGCAGCATCATCTCGGCCCAGTCCTGGGCGTCGGTGCCCCCGGCCCCGGCATGGATCTCGGCCACCGCATCGCCGTCGTCGTAGTCGCCGCCGAACAGGGCGCGCAGTTCGAGTGTGCCGAGCGTGCGGTCGAGATCGGCGAGCACGTCCTCGGCCTCCTGGCGCAAGGACTCGTCGTCCTCCTCCTGCATGAGCTCGTGCAACGTCTCGGCGTCGGACAGGCGCTCGTGGAGTTTGCCCAGCACCTCGAGGTCCTCGGTCACCCGACCGAGTTCCGTGGTGACGGAGCGGGCGTTGTCGGCGTCGTCCCACAGGTCCGGCGCCGAGGCCGCCGTCTCGAGTTCGGCCCGGCGGGCGGCGAGGGCGTCGGCTCCGAGGAACCGCTCCGCCTCCTGGATCCGGCCGGTCAGCGACTCCAGCTGTTCGGGGATGTCCACCCGCTCGGGCTCACCCTCCCCCCGGCGTGCGGCGTCGGCCGCCATCTCAGTTGGCGCCGTGGCAGAGCTTGTACTTCTTGCCGCTGCCGCACCAGCACGGCTCGTTGCGGCCGATCTTCTCACGGTCCGACTTCACGATCGGGGCCTGGGTCTCGGTGTCGTCGTAGGGGAGGCCCGGTTGACCGCCCAGGCCACCGGCCACGGCGGCGGCCGCCTCGAGCTCGGCCGGCGTGGCGTTGGCGAACGCCGCACTGACGGCGGCGTCACCCTGGACCGGATCGTCGGCGGCCACGTAGCTGGCCTGCGCCAGATCGGGCTCGGCGGCGGTCTCCTCGGTGAGCACCTGGACGTGGAAGAGGTAGCGCAGGTAGTCGTCGTTGATGCCGTCCATCAACTTGCCGAACATGGCGAAGCCCTCTCGCTGCCAGGCCACCAGCGGGTCCTGGTTGCCCATGGCCCGCAGGTTGATGCCCTCTTTCAGGTAGTCCATGTCGGCCAGATGGTCCTGCCAGCGCTGGTCGATGATCTGCAGCATGATGTCCCGCTCGAGCTGGCGCGCCGTCTCGGCGCCGCCCGGAATGGTCTCGTCCCGCTCGGCGTAGAGCTCGAGCGCCTCGGTGATCACGCTCTCGGTCACCTGGCCGGCCGTGGCCGCCTCGGCGAAGTCCTCGGCCACGAATTTCGTCGGGTAGTACTGGGTGAGCTCGGTGATGAGGCCCGGCAGGTCCCACTCCTCGGGATAGTCGGAGGGACACGAGGAGGCGACCACTTCGGTCAGCGTCGTCTCGAGCAGCTCGACGGTGTCCTCCTGGAGGTCGTCGCCCTCGATGATCTGGTTCCGCCGGGCGTAGATCACCTTGCGCTGCTCGTTCATGACGTCGTCGTATTTGAGGACGTCCTTGCGGGACTCGGCGTTGCGGCCCTCGACGGTGTTCTGGGCCCGCTCGATGGCCTTCGTCACCATCTTGGCCTCGATGGGCATGTCGTCGGGGAGGGCCCGGCCCATCACCCAGTTCATGGCACCGGTGGCGAACAGTCGCATCAGGTCGTCCTCGAGGGACAGGAAGAACCGGCTCTCGCCCGGATCGCCCTGGCGTCCCGACCGGCCGCGCAGCTGGTTGTCGATGCGTCGGCTCTCGTGGCGCTCGCTACCCAGCACGTAGAGACCGCCCTTGGCGCGCACCTCTTCGCCCTCGGCCTTGCACCGCTCCTCGAACTCCTTTTCCATGCGGGCGAGCTGGGCTGCGCCCTCCTCGGTCTCGAGGTCGATCCCCTGGGCCTTCGCCTCCCGCACGGCCAGGCCCTCGGGATTGCCGCCGAGGATGATGTCGACGCCACGGCCGGCCATGTTGGTGGCCACGGTCACGCCACCGACGCGCCCGGCCTGGGCCACGATCTCGGCCTCCCGGAAGTGCTGCTTGGCGTTCAGCACCTCGTGGGGGATGCCGCGCTTGTCGAGCAGGCGCGACAGGTGCTCGGACTTGGACACCGAGGCCGTGCCGACGAGGACCGGCTGGCCGGAGGCGTGCCGCTCGGCGATGTCCTCGACCACCGCGGCGAACTTGGCGTCCTCGGACTTGTAGATCAGGTCGGGCTGGTCGGCGCGCACGAGGGGCCGGTTCGGAGGGATCGGGACCACCGGGAGTTCGTAGGTGTTGGCGAACTCCGAGGCCTCCGTCTCGGCCGTACCGGTCATGCCGCCGAGCTTCTCGTACATGCGGAAGTAATTCTGGAGGGTCACCGTCGCCCAGGTGTGGTTCTCCTCTTTGATCTTGACCCGTTCCTTGGCCTCGACCGCCTGGTGGAGTCCGTCCGACCAGCGCCGCCCGTCGAGCGTGCGGCCGGTGAACTCGTCGACGATGCGGACCTCGCCTTGGGCGACCAGGTAGTCCTTGTCCCGCTTGTAGAGCTCCTTGGCCAACAGGGCCTGGGACAGGTGGTGCACGTAGTTGACGGCCACCGCGTCGTAGAGGTTCGACACGCCCAGCTGCCGCTCCACCTTCTCGATGCCGCTCTCGGTGGGGACGACGGTGCGCTTCTCCTCGTCGACCTCGTAGTCCTCCTCGGCGCGGAGGGTGCGGACGATCCCGGCGAACTGGTAGTAGAGCTGGGCCGACTCGGCGGCGGGTCCGGAGATGATGAGCGGCGTCCGGGCCTCGTCGATGAGGATCGAGTCGACCTCGTCGATGATGGCGAAGTGGTGGCCGCGCTGGACCATGGCCTCCTTGGAGCGGGCCATGTTGTCGCGCAGGTAGTCGAACCCCAGTTCCGTGTTGGTCCCGTAGGTGACGTCCGAGTAGTAGGCCGCACGCTTCTCGGCGGGGTCGGAGATGTCCGGTCCCACCCGGCCGACGGTGAGGCCGAGGAACTTGTGGAGACGACCCATCCACTCAGAGTCACGGGTGGCCAGGTAGTCGTTGACGGTGACCACGTGGACGCCGTTGCCGGCCAGGGCGTTGAGGTAGACGGGGAGGGTCGACACCAGCGTCTTGCCCTCACCGGTCTTCATCTCGGCGATCCACCCGAAGTGGAGCGCCATGCCGCCCATCAGCTGGGCGTCGAAGTGCCGCTGCCCGAGGACGCGCCAGGCCGCTTCACGGACGAGGGCGAACGACTCGATGAGCAGGTCCTCCAGGACCTCGCCGTTGTCGAGGCGCCGGCGGAACTCCACGGTGAGGGCCTGCAGTTCCTCGTCGGAGCGCGCCTCCATCTCCGGCTCGAGGGCGTTGACCAGGGGCACCAGTTCGGCGAGTCGCCGGACCTTCTTGCCCTCGCCGGCGCGGAGGACTTTCGAGAACACACTCATGGGGGCCCCACTCTACCGTCGGTGACCTCGCCCAGGTCACCGCAACGGCGTGTCCGACCGGTCCCCGGTCCCCCGTGGGGCCCGGGCGACCGGCGGATCCGCGGGTCGGGGCGGTCAGGCGGTGCGCACCTTCCGATACAGCGTGCCGGTGGCGGCCATCCGATGACGGGGTTGGGACCGGCCGACGATGCGGCCCTTGGTCCGTTCGATCTGGTGCTCGAGCTTCTCCACCACGAGGTCCACGGCGATGAGTGGGACCTGGCCGACCGCCTTGGCCCGGATGGTGTGGCCGTGTCCGGACATCACCACCTCGCAGCACTCACGGGCCGAGATCCGTCGATTGTGCTCCTCCGAGAAGTGGACTTCGGCCCGTTCGAGACCAGGACAGTGCTCACCCACGTGGCGCACCTTCTCCTCGGTCAGGGCTCGAACTTCGTCGGACACGATCTTCCTGCCATGCGTGATGACTACGTCCACTGCTTCGCCTCCTCGGCATCGTTGATCGACAGCTAGTGCAACAGGTGGCCGGTCCTCCTGATCGGTCGGTGAGGGGATGGGGTGGGTGAAATCGTGAGCGGCGTGCGGCTGACCTGGTCTTTGACCCCACACTCGCCTGCGGGGAGCGTTGCGGCCGGGACCCGGCGGCGGCGACCGTCTCCGGTCGGACACCCAGCGGGACCGCTGTGGACACGCGTCTGCTCCTCTCCGCCCGCCCCCGACAGCCGGGGACGCCACGGGCAGGTCTTACTCCTAAGCCGCACCATGCTCAGCAACCATGAGTTGCCTTACGTGGGTCGTTTCGCCTGCGACTGGCTTCGACTTGCAACCACAGACCCGCACGCTGCTCACGGCACAACCATACGCCCCGGAGGCGCGAAAAGTAACCGTTGCGCTACGAGTTCACCGGGACGTCATCCAACCGCAACACGGCGTTCCCGGCTCAGGCGTCGCCGCTGGTCAGCTGCTGCTTGATCTCGTCGATCACCGGCACCGGGCCCGGATCGATCCCCTCGTGGTCGGCCAGGTGGAGCGCCACCACGTCGCCGACCAGCGCCAGGTCGAGGAGCTGGGCCAGGTCGCCCTCGCCGGAGGCCCGTACCTCGACGACGTCGGCCATGACCTCGCGCAACGCCTCGGTCACGAGGTCGAACCGCCGGCTCACCTGGGGGTGCTCGGCGTCGTGCCGCAGATTGACCAGGGTGATGATCTGACGGGTGGCGTCGCCGTTCTGACCCCAACCGGCGACCTCGTTGTGGCACAGCTCCGGATGGACGTTCCAGAACGCCGGCGACTTGGCACTCTCGTTGATCTGGCACTTCCACCGGAGAGCGGCGGCCGCACCCAGGTCCTGGCTGCTGTGGACCAGGGGGATCGTCCGGCCGATGCGACGGGCCGTTGACTCGGCCACGTTGCCGGACCGACCGAGTTGGTCCCGTCGGCGGGTGAGCTGGTCCACGGCCAGGTCGATCCACTGCTGGGCCCCCGGGAAGAGGCCGATGGCCTCGAGGAGGACGAGCGGTGGGATCGCCATGGCCCCGAGTGCGGTCCGGGCCTCGGGGATCGACACGGGCACCGGCACCAGGGGTACGTCCCACTCGCCGGACAGACGGACCAGCTCGCCGCCTCCGGACACCACGATCAACGCAGCCCCGGCTTCGTAGGCCGCCGTCGCCGCCTCGACCGTCTCCTCGGTGTCACCGGAGAACGACACGGCCAGGACGAGCGACCCGGTCCCCACGTGGTCCGGCGGTACGTAGCCCTTCACCACGGTGACCGGCACCGGCATGAAGGGGGCGGCGACCGCGGTCAGGACGTCGCCGACGATGCCGCTGTCGCCCATCCCGAGGACGACCACGTTCTCCACGTCGTCGTGGGCGGGCAGGCTGTCCACGGCGGCGGCGGCCTCGACGGCCGCCACCACCTGCTCGGGCAGTCCGAACGTGGCGTCCCACACACCCCGCGAGTCGAGGGCCGCCGCCTCGATGGTCACGCCCCGGTGGCTGCGCTCGTCGGGACGGCGCCGCCGCCATCCGCCTTGGCGACCAGCCGCGCGTCCTCGGCGGCGTCCACGGTGGTGGCCTCGTCGATCAACATCACCGGGATGCCGTCACGCACGGGGTAGGTCCGGTGCAGCCGGGGGTTGAACAGGAGCTGCTCGTCGGCGAAGTAGAGGAGCGGGCCCTTGTCCTCGGGACAGGCCAGCACCTCGATCAGCAGCGGGTCCAGGGTCATGGATGGTTCCTCTCTGGGTGGGTCTCGTCGTGCTTCCTACCGTTGTTCCGACAGAACGGTCGTGGGCGGGCCCGTGTCACGGGCCGAGCAGTCGGGCGATGGCCTCCTGCACCTCGGTCACCCGCGCCGCACAGGACGCTTCGTCCGGGGCCTCCACGTTCAGGCGGAGCAGCGGCTCGGTGTTCGAGGGGCGCAGGTTGTACCACCAGTCGCCCCGGTCGACGGTCAGCCCGTCGAGGCGGTCGGCCGTGCCCAGTGCGCCTCCGGCGGCCTCGACCTCGGCGGCCATCAGCTCGACGGCGCCGGCCGGGTCGTCCACCACGGTGTTGATCTCACCGGAGGCGGCGTAGCGCTTGAAGGGGGCCAGCAGTTCGGAGAGAGGTCGGCCCGTCACGCTGAGCAGCTCGAGGACGAGCATGGCGGCGATGATGCCGGAGTCGGCACGGTAGTTGTCGCGGAAGTAGTAGTGGCCCGAGTGCTCCCCGCCGAAGACGGCGCCCGTCTCGGCCATGACCTGCTTGATGAAGCTGTGGCCCACCTTGGTGCGGATCCCCACGCCACCGTGCTCGGCGATGACCTCGGGTACCACCCGGCTGCAGATGCAGTTGTAGAGCACGGTCGAGCCCGGGTGCTTGTCGAGCAGCGATGCGGCCACCAGGGCGGTGGTCAGCGACCCCGAGACCGGTTCGGCCTTCTCGTCCACCAGGAAGACCCGGTCGGCGTCACCGTCGAAGGCGAGGCCGACGTCGGCACCGGAGGACAGGACGAGCTTCTGGAGGTCGATCAGGTTCTCGGGCTGGATGGGGTCGGCCGGGTGGTTGGGGAAGTTGCCGTCGAGCTCGGGGAAGAGGATCTCCACCTCGAACGGGAGCCCGGCGAACACCACGGGCGCCACCAGCCCGCCCATGCCGTTGGCCGTGTCGGCCACCACCTTCAGGGGACGGAGCACCGAGGTGTCGACGAAGGACCGCACGTGGTCCGCATAGGCCTCCAGCACGGACCGGTGCTCGAGGGGACCCAGGGTGGCCGGGTCGGGTTCGGGTGGACCGTTCGGACCCCACTCCTCGAGCAGCTGCTCGGCCGTGGCCTGGATCTCGGTGAGGCCCGTGTCGCGACCGATCGGCCGGGCCCCGGACTGACACAGCTTCAGCCCGTTGTACCTGGCGGGATTGTGCGAGGCCGTGAACATGGCCCCCGGGGCGTCGAGGCTCCCGGCGGCGAAGTACAGCAGGTCGGTGGAGGCGAGACCCAGGTCGATCACCCCGGCCCCCTCGGAGCGGGCGCCGAGGGCGAACGCCTCGGAGAGTTCGACCCCCGACTCACGCATGTCCCGGGCGACGAGGATCGTCGGCGCACCCGTGTACCGGGCCACGGCGACGCCGATGGCTCGGAATTGGAGGGCGTTGAGGTCGTCGGGGACGACGCCCCGGATGTCGTACGCCTTGAACACGTGGGAGAGGGAGGCCATGGCCGGCCCATCCTAGGCCAGGCCCCCGTGGCAGGATCTGAGTATGTCGACCCACGCCCCACGGGGCACGAAGCGTCGTGCCGCGCGATCGGCCGTGCTGGTCGTCGTCCTGGTGACGACCACCGTCGCCTTCGGATCCGTCGTCGGATTCCCCTCCCCGCGGGCCTCCGCCGGACCCGCCCGGGTCGCGCGTCCCGCCGCGGCGACCATCACCAGCACCCATCTCCTGGTGGCGTCGAGCGCCGACCCGATCGGCGGCGGCTACTGGCTGGCCGCCACCGACGGTGGCGTGTTCTCGTTCGGGGCACCCTTCGAGGGTTCCGCCGGCGACCTCCCCCTCCGGTCCCCCGTCGTCGGGATCGCCCCGAGCGCCGACGGCCGGGGGTACCGGCTGGTGGCCGCCGACGGGGGCGTGTTCGCCTATGGCGACGCGTCGTTCCTCGGCTCCATGGGCGGGTCGCACCTGAACCAGCCGATCGTCGGCATGGCCGCCACCCCGGACGGCCGGGGGTACTGGCTGGTGGCCTCCGACGGCGGCATCTTCGCCTACGGCGATGCCCCCTTCCTGGGTTCCATGGGTGGGTCGCACCTGAACCGGCCGATCGTCGGCATGGCCGCCACCCCGGACGGCCGGGGGTACTGGCTGGTGGCCTCCGACGGCGGCATCTTCGCTTACGGCGACGCCCGGTTCCAGGGGTCGACCGGGAACCTCGTGCTGAACTCGCCGGTGGTCGGCATGGCCCCGGACAACCGCACCGGTGGCTACCGACTGGTGGCCGCCGACGGCGGGGTCTTCTGCTTCGACGCGCCGTTCGCCGGGTCCGCGACCGGCCTGCTCCACCGCGCCGCCGTGTCGATCGATGCGACGGGCGGCGGCTACCGGATCGTGTCGACCGACGGATCGGTGTACTCCTTCGGGGGCGCCCCGTTCCTCGGCTCGGTACAGGTACCGCCCCTGGTCGGCGAGGTGGTCACCATCGACCCGGGCCACGACGGTGGGAACGGCTCCGATCCGGGCTACATCGACCGGCCGATCGACGGTGGGAACTTCACCGAGCCCTGCGACACCGCCGGGACCACCGACGTCAACGGCTATCCCGAGCACGCCTTCAACTTCGACGTCGCCCTGCGGTTGGCGGCCCTCCTCGAGGCCGGTGGGGCCACGGTCGTCCTCACCCGGACCACCGACACCGGGGTCGGTCCGTGTGTCGACGTGCGGGCGGCCATCGGCAACGCCGCCGGGTCGGACGCCGCCATCTCCATCCACGGCGACGGAGGACCTCCGGGAGGGAGCGGCTTCGCGGTCGACACCCCGCTGCCCGTGGTCAGCTCCATCAGCGACAACGTCGCCATCGTCGGTCCCTCGGACCTGTTGGGCGATGACGTGCGCGACGCCTTCCTGGCCGGGACCGGCCTCCACGTGTCGGACTACACGGGCACCGACGGGATCGTCCCGCGTGCCGACCTCGGCGGGCTCAACCTGTCGACGGTCCCCAAGGTCCTGATCGAGTGCGGGAACATGCAGAACCCCGGCGACTCGGCGTTGATGGAGAACCCCGGCTGGCGTCAGCGGGCGGCCGTCGGACTGGCGAACGGCATCACGCAGTTCCTGGTCCAGCGCGAAGTCCCCTGACCCCGGTCGTCGCTCGTCAGCGGGCGGCCGTCAGCGGGCGGCTGTCCGCCGTCGATCGTCAGCCGTCGCTGTCGGTGCCCGACAGGAGCCCGATGACGTCGTCCGACATGGCGTCGCACAATTCCGCCAACAGTGCCATCCGGTCGGCCAGCCCGTCGGCCACCAGGAGGCGCTGCAGGTCGAGGCTGACCAGTGGGGCCATGTCGCAGAGCTGCCATCCCACTTCCTGCTGATCGCCGGTGATCCGGAGGCTGTGGGGCAGGGCCGGCACGTCACCGAGCTCGGACAGCAGCGAACGAAGTCGCCGCAACGATCCCTCGGCCCCGGTCAGCAGCTCGGCGGAGCACGCGCCGGTCGGGTCGGGCAGGTCCTCGACGAGAGCGCGGGGATAGGGCTCCTCGGCCAGCCATTCGTGCACCCGGACGCGGCGCACACCCGTGGCGACCACCAGCATCCGCCCGTCCTCGAGCTCGGCCACGTTGGCGATGCGGGCGACGGTACCGACGTCGACCCGCATGTCGCCCCCTCCCACCTCGGAGCCCCGGGCGATGAGCACCACGCCGAACTCGCCGTCCGCGTCGAGGCAGGTGGTCATGAGGGCGCGGTAGCGCTCCTCGAACACGTGGAGCGGCAGGCCCGCCTCGGGGAAGAGGACCGTCGACAACGGGAACATGCCGAGTGGGTAGGTCATCGCGTCACCGCGTCGCTCCCGCCGCCCGCCGGGCACGCCGTCCCCGCCCGGCACGCCAACCGACGACCCCGAGCGCCACGACGATCACCAGGGACACGAGGGTGATCAGCTGACCCACGTAGTCGGCCGGCACGCTGCCGTAGGTGAGCGTGACGTCGTGGCTGGTCGGGACGACGATCATCAGGTTCGGTGCCGTGCGCCAGGGTCCGTCGGCACCGGTGGCCTTCCAGTTCGGGAAGTACGAGATGCGGACCTCGACCGGCGTACCGATCCGGTCCACGTGGAACGAGATGCCCTCGTCGGTCTGACGGACGTCGGACACCGTCGTGGTCGGTTCGTGCACCGCGGTGACGGCCTTCGACCCGATGGGTACCCGCGTCCACGACGAGGGTCCGTCCGCCGCGGGCACCACCGACCACCGGGCCGGGTCGTCGTACCAGGCGGCCGCGGGCGCCAACCAGCTGGACTGGCTCGCCCCGATCCCCTTCCACACCACCGGCTGGTTCTGGAGCGGCACCACCGTCGCCGTATCGGCGATCTTGTAGACCTTCCACGTCGTGTCCAGGGGCTCGCCGTTGTACGAGGTCTTCCAGGGCCCGGTGCTGCCGACCAGAGTGGCACTCGGATCGGCGTCCACGGCGTCCTGGACGGTGGTCGACGACGTCAGCAGGTACGGGACGCCCATCTGCTGCAGATGGCGGATGCCGAGCGCCACGTCGAGGCCGCCGTAGGTGAAGGCACCGTTGGGGACGACCGCGTCCGAAGGATCGGGCGACAGTTCGTTCTGGTTGATGAAGTGGAAGGGGGTCGTCGAGGACGACTCGAAGAGGAGTCCCTCCATCGAATCGATGCAGCCGTCGGTGAAGTACGGCAGGAGCATGAGCGACTCGGTGGTGCCGAAGCGGTTGAGGCTCGGGTCGTACTCCCACATGGCCCGACCGCACCCGTGGGTGGCGCCGACCGAGGTCATCATCTGGATCACCGACTGGAACTCGGGGTAGTCGGGCTTCTCCTCGTAGCCCGAGTAGTTCCACTCCGCCCAGGCGCTCGGCTGGTTGGCACCCACCGTCACGCCGATCTTGGCCAGCGTGGTCGCCGGCAGGACGAGCGGGGGCACGACCGCCAGGCAGGCCGCGGCCAACGCCACCAGGGGACCCACCACCGCACCTGCGGCCACGGCCGTGGGCACCGGCCGCCGGAACCGGCTGACCCGCATCCCCGGTGCCCACGCCAACGGATCCACCGTCCCCATACGGATCCGGACGGCCCGGGACCAGACGCTCAGGCGTCGCCGACGCCACCAGCGGGCGACGAACGCCACCACCTCGGCCAATGCGTAGCCGGCCAGCAGGTAGAGGCAGAGGAACCACATCGGCAGGAACCGGACGTTGTAGAGCTTGGACGCCGGGTCCACCATCAGGGCGACCGCCGACAGACCCGCCATGATCACCAGGAACAGCGCCACCCGGTTCCGTCGGACGACCATGGCGACCAGGCCGACGAGGTCGGCGGCCAGCACCCACCGGGCCGAGCCGGGGAACAACAGGTGCGGGTAGCCGAACACCTTGGTGTATCCCATGTTGGTCGTATACGGCTGCTCCGCGTAGAAGGGGAGCAGCCACCAGGCCGTGAGGCCCAGGCCGAGCAGACCGGCCACGACCGACCATCCCACGCGCTTCAGCCACCGTCGGCCGGCGACCGCCGCCCGGACCCCACCCGTCAACGTCCGCGTCAGGTCGGCGTCGAGCACGAGCCAGACGAAGGCCCCTGCCGCCGCGAAGATCGCCGGGAGCAGATGGCACAGCAGCGTCACCGCGAAGAGCACGGCGGCCAGTCCCCGGTGACGGCCCGTGCGCAGACCGGCGGCCACCACGCCCAGGAAGAGGAGGGACAGCGACAGGCTCAACGAGAACGAGAACTCCCCGGCCAGGGTCGACAGCAGGTTCCCGCCGTAGATCGTGAAGCTCGGCTCGAACAGGAAGGGCAGCGTCGCCGCGGCCAGGCAGCCCGGACCGGGGTCCTTCAGCCCGGCGAGCCGGCCGAAGGCCCAGGCGCAGAGCGG
>Ga0302187_10002901_pt1 | contig 14031 bp, 10 predicted proteins | sample II_Bog_E1_3_FD_202120 | JGI IMG/M metagenome (GOLD analysis project Ga0302187, IMG submission 202120) | Peat permafrost microbial communities from Stordalen Mire near Abisko, Sweden - II_Bog_E1_3 | ecosystem: Environmental > Terrestrial > Soil > Wetlands > Peat | place: Sweden: Abisko...
TAGACCAGGCTCTCGTCGGCAAGGGTGGTGATGTCCCCGTGCGTGTCGTAGATCAGGTTCGCTGAGGTCAGGTTGGTGCTCAGCAACTCTCCTGCCCCGGTAGGGGCGTGGGTGACAATCACGGCATCCTCCCGCGAGGGCGCCACGTCAATGGATGACCGATGCCCTCGGCATCACCACGATTGCCACGGGACCAAAGTCACTATCAGCCCTGGGGCGAGGCTGCGAGAGTTGACGTGGAAGGGGCGATAAGAATGCAACGCCAGGTCGAGATCCGCGGTCCAGCCCGGATGACTGTCCTGGAGCCTTCGGCGCTCAGCCAGGCGATGCTCCGGCCGGTCCGCATCCGTTACGGTGGCCGCGACTTCATCGCCGCGCCTGAGATGGCGGGAATCTTCCTGCGACATGCCCAGCAGTTGATTGACGACGGAGATGCCCAACTCGTCCCGCTGCTCCATCGGGATGGAATCGAATTGTTGCTGGTGGCGGAGGGAATCCCGCTGACCGTGCACGAGGCACCCGACAGGTAGCGCGCTGGTCCAGAGTTCTCGAGCGATTATCGGCAGGTGTTGGCAGTCGGCGCAGGCTAGAGAAACACTGGGATTCTGGGCGGACTGACAAACGGTAGGTGTCAGTGGAAAACGGGTGTGCTGACGAACGACTGACGAATTGTTGGCGACTCCCGAATCTCCATTAGGACCCCGATTCCGAGCAGAAGCCCGAGTGCGACACTCATGCGTGCACCGGTGCCAGGACTGCTGCCGGGTCGAAACCGGCCCGCTGGAACTTGTGGTGCGTGACGGATAGCACCCGTCGCCTGCAGCTCTCCGTCTCGTAGCGCGAAGATCGAGCTGGCTTCCAGGACTGACCCGACCGATTGCCCACTCGCTGCGACGATCTCGACGACCCTGCGCTGCAACTCGCAGTGCACGACCACATTCATCGAGCTCGCGACCGTCGGAACCACGAACTTGGAATCGATGTTGCGGCCTGCGAACAGCGGCAGCGTGCACAGCTTGGCGAGGGCATCCCGGGCAGTGTTGGCATGGATCGAACACATGCCGAGGACCCCTGAAATTCGAATAGAGCGATTATGCAAAAAACGAAATTCTGTGCAGTCCCAACTATCCCTGACGATGGCGGGAATCGAGAACGCACGACGAACCGATCACTTCAGGGTCGGGTACAAAGGCGTCTCCTCTCAGTGTTGCCGAATCGCCAAAGCCTCACGGAATGCCGCCAACTGCTCGTCGAGAGCCTCACCCTTGACTATTCGGGGCAGGAACCACGTCCAGCGCAGCAAACAGAAATTTGCAAGGTAACGCGAGTTGCCGTCGACAAACTCGATTTCAATCGTTCCCAGGACCCATTTACCTTGCAATACCCGCGAGATTCGAACATCGGCGATCGCGCTTGTTGGGACCGCCGCGAGTTTTCGCGGAACACTGCCACCTCCGAAAAGCTGAATGGACGATGCGTCAATCACGACGGACCCATAGCTGACTGCTCGCACACCTAAATATTCCCCACCGAACGCACCGGTAAGCCGGCGGATCTGTGGCACCAGTTCAGGGTAAATGTTGATCTGTGCCACGAACGATCCGGGGTATTTCCGATGTAAAGAGCGAAGGCGTGCATCATTTCTCAATCCGAACCAGGCAAAAACTCCCGCAATAATGACGATCCCTATCACGACGCCTTCGACCGATAGCGCTCCCTGCCGAGCTAAAGCGAAGATCGGGATTGCGGCCACGACAGCGAAGCAGGCAATGCCAATCCAGCTTCTTGCCCTATTCACTAAGTACGCACCTTTCGCAACTTTCCACGCACAATGCTCAGGCTACCGCCCTTGATTTCCCATCAACCACGAGACGCCCGTGTTTATTGGTCCAAGCGCTCCGCCAAGGCCGCCCGTCGCAAAGAATTTTCCTGCGCCAGTTGCCGTCTCGGGGATCATGCTCCCCACGGCTGCCCCAGCGCCACCAAAGAATGCTCCTGCGACGGTCATGCCAATGTCCATCTGGCAATCCTGAGAGTATCCCTCGGCGTTACAGGTCTCCGAAGCTGCAGCAGCGCCGGTCGCCACCGAAGCGACTAGGAAGATCGGCGCGAGCTCTTCGGCGCCAGGTATTATCGCGCAAGCCACTGCTGCTATTCCAAATATCGCCGACAGGGAGTTATACATTGACGCGTTCTGGTGGGCTTGATCGAGCCGTTTTGCGTTCGCCGCGCGTTTTGAAGCCCTAGATACCGCGGCATTGACTGACGTGAGCGCGGAACTTCCGTATACGGGCTTCGATGACTTCAGGGAGACGAAGTAGTCCACATCGCTGTAGCCGCGAACTCCGGTTCCATGCTTCCAAGATCCCGACTCATACATGCGGTATAGCCCGAATGTGTCTTCCAGTTTCGACTCGATAGAAACTCGATGGGACGATGCTTTCGACCTGTCAGAAGCCGTCGGCGTAAGCCACCCCAGGTACACATCGAACGCTTCACTGACACTCTTTGCCATCAAGCATCAACCTCGTAGGTCTGGCCGCTTGTCTTTTGAATATTTCTCTTGGCTCGCCAATAAGCGTAGGTACTCGGCGGGTCCGCAGTTTTGTTTACATCGTCACGACGAACCGTTAGCTCGTTGAGACCATCCAACGCGTCCGGATAGGACATGGTCTTTAGCTTGAGAGTAAGGAACTGCCTAGCCTGAGTCTGGATCTCCAGAAACGCGTTCCCCGAGGACGACGACTGTGAGACTCGTCTGGACGGATTCAAGGTTGTGAGAGCGGCTCCAAAGGCGGCGGCGATGAGAGCCAAGACCCCTGGGACAAACGTCGCGTCACGGGCGGCCAAACCGGTTCCAGGCCGCGTCCCGGGGAGTGGTGTAAATCTCGGTGTTGTTGAGCGTCGTTTCGTCGACGTGAGAGGCCATCGTGCGATGGTCAGTGAGAACCGTTCAAAGTTACTCACGAAGGACACAAACACACGATGGCCATGGACCAGTCTGCCTTGCTCGACCTGCTTGCTCAACTGAAACTCACCGATGTCACCGACCGGATCCGGGTCGCGACCGAAACTCTGTACCAGGAGCTGATCGACGCAGAGGCAACTGCGTTCATCGGTGCTGGCCCGTTCGAACGCAGCGCCGATCGCACGGCGCTGCGTAACGGAACCCGTCCGAGGACTCTGTCGACGACGGCTGGCGATCTGGATTTGAAGATCCCGAAGCTGCGGGCCGGAACCTTCTTCCCCGCCCTGTTGGAGCGCCGCCGCCGCGTCGACCAGGCGTTGTTCGCCGTGGTGATGGAAGCGTATTTGCATGGGGTCTCCACCCGGAAAGTGGATGACCTCGTCAAAGCGCTCGGTGCCGAGACCGGGATCTCCAAGTCGGAGGTGTCCCGGATTTGCGCCGGCTTGGATGCGGAGGTTGCCCAGTTCCGGGACCGGAACCTTGCCGCGCTGGACTACCCCTATGTGTTCCTCGATGCCACCTACTGCAAAGCCCGGGTGAACCACCGCATCGTCTCCCAGGCGGTCGTGGTCGCGGTGGGGGTCGCTGCCGACGGGCGCCGCGAAGTCCTCGGCTTCGACGTGGGAGACACCGAGAACGAAGGATTCTGGACCAGCTTCCTGCGGGGCCTGAAAGCCCGCGGCCTCGACGGGGTGAAGCTCGTGATCTCCGACGCGCACACCGGGTTGAAGAAAGCGATCAACACCGTGTTCCAGGGTTCCAGCTGGCAGAGATGCCGGGTCCACTTCATGCGCAACGTGCTTTCAGTCGTCCCGAAAGCCAGTCAGGAGATGGTGGCCTCCATCATCCGCACCGTGTTCGCCCAACCCGACCCCGAGCATGTTGCCGCCCAATTCGAGGAAGTGACCCGCATGCTGACCCGGTCCCACCCGAAGGTCGCCGCGATGCTCGGCGAGGCCCGCGACGAGCTGCTCCCGTTCGCCTCATTCCCACGGCGGCACTGGCGTCAGATCTGGTCCACAAACCCGCTCGAGCGGGTCAACAAAGAGATCAAACGCCGCACCGACGTCGTCGGGGTGTTCCCCAACCCGGCCGCGCTGCTGCGCCTGGCCGGAGCGGTCCTGGTCGAACAACACGACGAATGGGAAGCCGGCGAACGACGCTACTTCTCCGAGGCGTCCATGCTCGAACTCGCGGCCACGAACACGACCGCTCAAACCACCGTCGAGGAGGTGACGCCCATCCCCGAACTCACTGCGGCATAATCAAAGAACTGACCCGCACGGTGTCGAGAAACTCCACCACTCAACGGGACGCGGCCCGGTTCCACCCGCAATAGCGGCCAACACCGCTGCAGGGACGCCGATGAAGATGTTGAGTGAACGCCAAAGCTTCATTTGTTCAAATTGGACCTGGGCGCTCCATAGAACGCTCTCGTGAATCCGCAATGTTTCCTCGGCAACGGGTTTCAACTCGTCGGAGATATCGGATGGCATGGTCAATCCAGTGGGACTTGCCTTCTTCACCTTCTTCGCTACCATGTCCGTTCCTCCATCTATGTTGACTTCTGCCCTGATTATGACCGAATGCGAGGACATTGCAAGCGAGGTTCGTAGCTATTTCCACAACACCATCGGTACATCCCGCAGGGGTGGGATTTTGGCCAAAATCGGCCAAAACCATGTACCGATGCCTGAGACCTAACAGGACTCGAACTCTTTAACAGGGGCGCCACTGTCTCCTCGCACCAACGCATTGCGGATCAAAACAACGTAAAAGGCCCCGTCGGTACAACGGGACCTCTGCTATAAATACTCATAAACATGAATAATGCTTATGTTTGGTGCACCTGTTGCAAAGTTACTGCAATCGTGTCGAAGCTACTTTTCGACTAGAGAAATTGCTGGTCAGAGCAAATAAAGACACGGTCGTGCGAACGCCCCGATCTCGCGTGGTGACGACCAAACCGGCCCCAAAGAAGCTCTCTCAGGCTTCAAACGAGGCCATCATCGCTGCTTACGCGGATGGTGCACGAGTTTCTGAGCTGGCCAAGCGATTCAACGTCAGCAAGTGGACGATCAACCACCGGCTCAACGTGGCCGGCATTGAGCATCGTCCCCACTCCATGAGTCCGGAGCAAATCAACCAGGCCGTCGAGTTACGAACCCAGGGCTTATCGATCAAGAAGATCGTCCCGATAGTTGGGTTCTCGGAAGGGACGATCTGGAGTGAACTCAAACGACGGCAGCCTGAGGAGGGCGATAACTAAGCCGCCTTGTCATCCTGATCGCGCGCGTGGTGTTCCCTCGTGAGGTTGAGCAGGATCGCCGCGATGCGGTCGGGATCAAGATGCGGTGTGACTTGACTGAATACGCGGAGCTCCGTCGGCGCACCTTTCTTCCTTACCGGTGCTGCCTGTCTGGCGGCGACGTAGACCTCAACTCGAGGGATGAGCACGTTCAAGCGAGCAAAGGCTTTGCCCGCTCGCTGCGGGGGTCAACGACATGCCCTGTACTCTCGCATCGTCAACTTCGAGACCGGGAGCGGTCAGCGCTTGGCCATACCCGCAAGGATTCTGCTATTCCGTACGCCGCGCCACGACGACATTATGGTAACGATGCCAAACAATAGGATCAGGACCTGCGCCAGGATTGTGAGTGATGTTGCGCCAGGGATCAAATAAAAGAAGCTCAGCACGAGGGTGAATCCTGGATAGAACACGGCGCGCCATTTCAAAGCGCGCGCCCCTGTCGTAGCCTCACGTGCCGCCCAAGCGGTCACAATTGGTCGAATTTCCTGATCTGCTACGAATTCTCCGCGAATCACCATCGTTCTGATTTTGACGCGCTGCGCTCGTGATAACGCAGCATCACGTAACGGGTCTGATTCCTGACCAAGCACCACTCCTGATGCCAAAATTCCTGCAAACATCAATATTATTCCGACGATTCCCAAGATGGCAGCCAAGATCGGAGGAATGGTAAACATAACTGAAGTCTCGCTATCTACTTGTTCCCGTGAACATCATCATCCTTCACCTCCCGGATGCCAATCGGCTCGATGCGTCTCGCGGCCGAAACGATGAACAAGATAATCAGAACGATAAGCCCGATGATGTTCACTCCGACTTCCAAGAAGTAGTTCCCTAACGCCGCTGAAGTTGCTGACCCATATCGCGCCCGAACCAATACCGTAAGGAGGCCGCCGATGTTTGCCGCCAGAGCGATCGAGAGTCCAGACGACAATACCCAAGCCCACTTTCGGCTACCAGTCAGACGCCACCAAGGACGGCTTCGTCCGGGAGGGTCTAGCGCACCTCGGAAGATTCGGGCTCCTAGAACAAATGCCCCAAAACTTAGAACGCTTGCGACCACAGCGACCACTGCCGTCGATATTCCCGTTGCCGGGAACACACGGACCCATGTTTCAACAATTGCCGTCACCACGAGCAAATAGACAAGCTTGAAATACCATTTTCGCAGTTCAATCGATCGGCGTCCTCGCCCCGAGCGAGAAGCCGGTTGAAACTTATCTTGGTTCACGTCGATTAAAGGCATACTCAGCCGACATTTGCACCAGGGCAGAGCCCCATTGGGCTGTCGTTACCACACTGTGGAACGACGGTGACGAGTGGCACGAAAAAGTCGACCACTCCCTCGACCACCGCACCGCCGACGGCGAACGCGCCTTCTCCGAAGGCCACCAAACCGGCGCCAGTCGCCGACAATCCCTCGCCGATTCCCTCTAAGCCCAGTCGAAGCCCGATCTGAAGAATGGCTCGCTCTGCAGCAAAGTCTGCGATGAGGCGGGCAGCGAACTTGACCGCCCCAACAGCAACCTCGCCGACGGTTTCGTCTGTCGCAGCAGATATCATTTGCACCGCGTTTTCGGCCCTTCGAATGATTGGAAGGCCCACCACCACTATGCCAATGACGCAGAGGAGTCCGCACACCGTAGTCGGTGGCTTCGATCGGCCTGGGTTTCTTTTCGCTGCCACTTCAGCCATGACGCTTCTCGTGAGGGAATACGAGCCGTCGATTAGCATCATTCGTCCGCTGAGATCTGAACCATTGACCGGGTCGTTGGGGTAGTTGTAGTCGTTCGCGTTCCCGCCCGCGACGGGGTCGACGGAGAGGAACCTGCCGAGCAGGGGGACGTATTGTCTGGCTCCCATTTCGATGGTGGCGATGTCGGCTGAGGTTTGGTCTTGTTTGAGGTGGGAGCCTTCCCACCCGTAGCTGGTGCCCGCGACGGTGGTGTTGGCGAGGGTGCTGGTGTTGGCGGTTTGGGTTCCGATCAGTCCGGTCGTGAGGTTGATGGGGTCGCCGAATGGGTCGTAGATTGCGATCGACCCGGTCCGAACGCCGCCGGTATTCGCGGTGACGGTGTCGTCGCCGTGGAGGTCGGGGTAGGACCAGACCTGACCGGGGCCTTGAATAGAGACGGTAACTCCGCCGGGGAGGCTGAGGGTGGTTTCGTTCACCGCGGTGTTGCTGGAGTTGAGGGTGAATTGGATCCCTCCCCCGGTGGAATAATGCACCGTTGTCGTTGTGGACCCGATGGTCGTGGACATCCCTACGATCGCATCCGTGGCATCCCTGGTGTAGGTGACTGTTGCTCCGCCTGCTCCTGTTGTGGTGGTGCTGACGTGCCGGCCGACCTGGTCGTAGGTCATTGCTTGGTCTTCGAGTGCGGTGATGTCGCCGTAGGAGTCGTAGGTGAGGTTCTGCGACACTCCGGCTGCGGACACCAGGTTCGTGGACAGTAGCGGGGACGCCCCAGTCGGAGCGTTGGTGACGCTGTCGGAGGTGAGCCGGTCGGTGTTGTCGTAGCAGTACGCGACGGTGGTTGCGGTGGCCCCGTTGGTGGAGTCGGACCAGGATGTGCGGTTGCCGTCGGCACCGGCTGCCGTGTTGGCCCCACAACCCCCGGTTGACGCATACCCATAGGCAAGGACGTTCTGCGGGATCGTGGCCGCGGTGAGCCTGCCGTCGGCGTCATAGCTGTAGGTGGAGGTGTAGTTTGTGGTCCCGGAGGTGAGGGTGTCTTGCAGCACACGTCCTGCTTGCGACTGGATTGTCGCGTCAGTCAGCGTTGGTTGGCCGGATGCGAACGACCAGCCTTCTCCCGTGACGGCGCCGGTCGCGCCGTAGGTCACTGAGGACAGTGCCGTCCCGTTCCCGGCGTTGCCGGTACCGGATGGGTAGGAGACTCCGGAGAGTTGCTCGGTGCTGTTGTAGGAGGGCACAGCGATGACGTTGCCGTTCAGCGTTTCCTGAGTGAGTGACCCATCGTTGTCGTATGTGTAGGCGAGGGTTTGCGCGCTTCCCCCGCTGCCGGACGGTGGGGTCACCACCGACGAGGTCAACTGACTGAGGACGTTGTAGGAGTTCGCGGTGACTGTGCCCCAGACGTCGGTGGTGCTGGTGGTGCGGCCGATGAGGTCAGAGACGGTGGTGATGGTGCCGGCCGGGTCGTGGACGGTTGAGGTGAGTGGGTCGCCGAGCCGGTTCCAGCTGCCGTCGTAGCCGCCTGCGGAGTAGGTGTAGGTGACGGTGCGGTCCGGGTAGTCGATCTCCCGCACGGCCCCGCGGGTGTCGTAGTAGGTGCAGGTCCACCCGGTTTGCCCGGTCGATTTCTGACCCACGATCCTTCCCCACACGTCATACACGTATTGGGTAACTGCAGCGGATCCGGATGCCGGGGTGGGTCCGGTCTGGTAGGCGAGCATTCCGTACTCGGGGGTGGTGGTTGGTAGTCCACACACGGCCCCGGTGACACCGGGGAGGGATGCGATCGTCCCGGTGGCGGCGTAGTAGGTATTCGTCGAGGTGGTGCCCGATCCTGCCGGTTTGGTCGAGGTCAGCTGCCGGTCATAGAGAGAGGAACTCGTCTCGTAGGTGGCGGTGCTGGTCAAGTTCATGTGTCCGGTTCCCGGATCGACTGTGGTTGAGGCGACCTGACCGAGCCATGGGGATGACCCATAATTGGTGGATGTTTCCAGTTCCGAGGGAACGGTGGCGCCGCTGACGGTGCTTGATTCGTCGGTTTTGGTGTCGGTGACGAGGCTGTAGTTGGGTGAGAAGGCGCTGCCGGGAATGTAGACGCTGCTCCCGCCCGGTGGGATCCAGGACAGGTTGACTTGCGAGTTGCCGGTCGTGGCGGTGAAGTCGATGCGGATGCGCACAATCTGTCCCGCGGTGGCGGTGAAGTGGCTCGTCGCGACGGTCAACGCGGCGGGTGTTTGCACCAGCAGTTGATCATTGAGGTACACCTGTTCGCTCTGGTCGGCGTAGGCGCTCATGGAGTAGCTGCCCGCAGACGGGAACGTCAACGTCCCGGTGATCTCACCGGAGAAATTGGTTCCGGGGATTCCTGGCGCGGGTGACGACGCGTACCAGTCCTCATTGATGGATCCGTCGGAGGTGCCCACTCCGAGCGCGAATGCGCTTGGTGCGCCCGAGCGGGTGGGGTTTGCCCAGTAGACAACGTTCAACGCTCCGAGTGTCGCCGGTCCGCTGCCATGGCTGGCACCGTTGTCATATGTGGTTGCGGTGTGTGCGGGCGTGACCGCGCACGTCCCAGACGGAACCCCAGTGGCGTTGAAGCAGGTGTATGGGGCTGGCCCGTAGCTATCGGTGGGTCGTTTCTCCCAGTCGTACACCGTGGAGGTTTCCATACCTTGGGGATTCACAGAGGTGAGCAGGTCGTCGCTGTTGTCCCAGGTCTTGGAGTCAGAGAGCCCCATCGCGTCCACGTCGCCGGTGCTTCGTAGGGAGCTGTTGTAGGACGCGATTCGTGCGTGGCTACCCGTCGGCAGGCTCAGCCCTACCTCATCGACACAGGTCGTCCCGTAGGCGCCAGACTGCAACGCGCAGGATGCTGATGGGGCGTAGGAGTAGTCCTTCGTCGGCTGCGGGGCCGATGCGCCATCGGGCACCGGGAGCATCACCGATACGGCCTCACCGGTGGTTCCGTTGTACGCGATCGTTGTTTCCTCGGCTTCAACCCCGGTCAGACTGGTGACCCCGTGAGCGGCAAGCCAATCATTGGCAACGGGGTTCACAATCCCAGATAGCAGGTACCCGAACGCCGTTGGAGTGTAAGTGAAGTTGGTGCGCGCACCACCCGGGTCGAGATCTTCCGCGAGTTGACCATTCACGTCGTAATACAGCTGTGTGGTAGTCGAATCCGGGTAGGTGATCTGGCACAAGTACCCCACCGGTGGGGCTTCGAACGTCTGGGTGCTCGTATTCGAGGGTGGCGCGCAAACCCCACCGGTCGCCCCGTTCGTTGCCGTCGCGTACGTGAACAGCACCTGCCTGGTGTAGGTCGCCGGCGACCCTCCATTCGAGGAGAGCGGATCGGACAGGCTCGCCAACTGCCCGTTCGAGTACGTCGACACCGCCTCCGCCGGCTTTTGCGCATCAGCGGGCGACGTCGCCGAGACAACCTGGCCAGCCGAGTTGAACACGTAGACGGTGCCGGAGTCATCCGTGAAGGTGACAATGCCGGCATTCAGCGACACCACACCATCCTCGCCCGCAGGCGGGGCATAGCCGGTGCCACCCGCCACCTGCGTGTAGGTGTGCGTCGCACCCGCCACGTCAGTGAACGTGATCGAACCGCCACTGTTTTGTTCGGAAACGTAGTTCGCCGCATCGCCCGCGATCGGCGCCGACCCGGACCAGCCGCCCGGCAACGATTGCACCGAACGAGTAAACCAGGTGCTGGGAACAATCTCCTCCACATTCGCACCCCCCGGGATGGTGTATTTCACCCACAGTTGCAGGTTGGCGGGGTCGACTCCGTCGGTGTACTGCACCACGATTGACTGGGGCGCGCCCGTTAGGGCATGCGCGGTGCCGTAGAACTTGACCCCACCGTTCGCTGCGGTCTGAGTGACCACGTTCGTGCCACCGATTGCGACATTCACCGTGTCGTTAGCGATGACCCCGAAAGTGAAATTTCCCGCGAACGGTGCAGTGACGTACCCCGTCCACTGAGCCAACCAGTTCTCCGACGGGAACCCGACCACCGGCGGAGCCGCCGTCCAATCGAAGGCGAGCTGCGAGTCCGTACGTTGAAGCAACTGCGGCGTCGTCGGCGGGAAGGTGAACACCGGGGTCGTTGTGCCCGTCGCGATCGCGTTGTAGTACGTGCCCGTCAGACCCGAATTGCTTGCCGCCTCCGAGTTGTAGGTGAACGCCATCCCCACGGCCCCGCCGACGGTCGAGACCGTGGGCGACGAGAACGATGCGGCAACATTACCGTTGGCGAGATTCACAGTGACCGGACCGGCCGTGTCCGTCGGTGCCGGGCCGGAATCCGTGACCCGCAAATTCACCGTGAAGTGACTGATCCAGGTCCAATAATTGTCATAGCTGTCCTTCACCAGAACCGTCCATGTATACGCGACACCGTCTTGGAGTACCCCGGCTGGAACTTGCCATTGCAGCGGGAAAGTCGACGACGCAGGGAACAGCGGCGAGCTGACAACCTGACCGCTGACCCCATCACCACCCGTGGTGACGCGGAACTGGTAGTCAACAATCGGCGTCGCACCCGCAGTGCCCGAAGCCGCGACCGACAGAGTGGGCTGCAGGCTCGGGACCACCGAACCATCCGACGGTGACGAATTGGTCTGCGAGATTGTTCCTGGAGTGTTCGTGGTAAACCACGGCGCCGAAGTGATCGATGTCGACCGGATGGCACCGTTCTGGTCCTCGACCGAGGCTTTCCAGTAGTACTTGGTGTTGGGCGACAGGATTCCATGAGGAACCTGCATATAGGGCGACGAGGTCGTGAAACCGCCCGAGGTCCACACCGGCGATGTGTCAGGGTCCGGATTAGTCGACACTTCAAAGCTGTAATTGTCGGCGCCGCCCGCGGGATTCGTGTTCGTCACCGAGAGGGTCGGCATAATGCCAGAAGTTGACCCGCTTGTCGGGCCCGCGACAGAGACCACAGGAGCCGCCCCGTAGTTCAACCACAGTTGCGTCGTTATCTGCTTATAGGTGTACGACCCCGCGGTTTCATTCCCGACCCACATCAAAGTGCCGCCATCGCTGCCAGCGTTGATGTACCCCTGATATTGGCCGCTGACGCCATACGCCTGGCCTGCCGACAAACTTCCCGTGTTCATCGACCACGGAGTAACCTCCGTTCCCCCTTCGCCGTTGAAGGCCCACGCGTTCGCGCTGATGACCTCGCCAGGCTGTTGAGTCGCTGTCCCCGCGACGTATTGCATTTCGAAGTACGAATTCGGGTGAACCTCGTCCTCCCAGTTCACCGGATCGGACCCGTCCATTGAGCCGTACTGGTAGTACGCCACCGTCCGCCAATAGGTGTCGCCGCCGGCACGCGAGTTCCCCACCCCGGTCTCGCTCGCAATAGTCGTGCCGTTCGATTCATACGCCGTGAACGACGTCTCCCCCGGTTGCCACGCAGGGTCGATCGACACCGGGTACACCCGCGACGGATCCGTCAACCACGCCCGATCCGGGGTCAACGTCAACTGCCAGTCCCCATCCGCCGTTTGAGAAAAAACGAAAGGGACATCCACGAGCGCTGCCTGCGACTGGCCAGCAACACCCGACGAGTCCCACATGATCGGATCCGGGATGCTGTACTGCACCACCCCGTTCGAGTCCGTCAAATAAATCGACGACCGATCCGACCGCGACAAGGTGAGCCCCGGAGCGTGAATCAACCAACTCCATGTCGTCTGGGAGGCAGCAGGAACAGCCGAGAGCACCAGCGTCTCCTTCACCTCGGACGGCGCCACCTGGTACTGCAGGTTCTCCCCCGGTAACGCCCCCGAATACTGCACCGCGCTTCCCGCCGCGGACGCGTCCGACCCCAACCCCTCCTCCGCACTATGCAAAACGGATGCCGACGGACGAGACGCCGCCGCCGTCGACTCCCCTTCGAGGAAGAACGACACCGGATAGGAGCCCGTGTTCAACGACACATCAGCGCCCGAGCCCAGCTGGGCCGCGAACTGGGGATGCAGCGGGTTATTCGCCACCGAAAAACCGCCCGACCCGGTGTTCGCCGTCACCGCCGTGCCAATCGGAGTCCACGTGCCATCCGATTTCTGAAAATTGATCGGCGTCGGGGATAACTCCTTCGTCTGTGTCCCATCCGCATTCTGGAACACCGTGTCATCGGCACCATAACTCACCGGATACGACGTGATCGGACTATAGGAAGAGTTCGTCGTGGGCTTAGGAAAAGTGACCGCCGGAGCGGACTTCACCATCAGTGTCGGCGACGGCCCCTCATCAGTCGCCGCCGCACTCGGCGGCGGAATCGTGCCCACACCCACCGGAGGCGCCGGTACCGCCGACTCCGGGACAGCGGTGGAACTCGCCGACGGCCCCGGCGGGACCGGGCCACCCGCATACGCGGGCGAAACGACCCCCACCGTCAAAGCAATCGAAACAATCGCGGCGACAACCGCACTCCGACGAAGACGCAAAGGGGACAACAATGACTCCAACCAGGGGCGTGAAGCAGAGCAAACACGGTGGACAGAGCTGTCCTCAACTGGAAACTATTGGCAGGAACCACCGACGCACAATGGTCCGAACAGAAGAGGCCCCCGAACTGGGGTCAAAAGCCGAGACCGGACGCTGGGAGCCTGCAGGTCAACATTGCGGACAAACATTGCAGAAAGTCCCGCACCGATTTCAAGCAGCCCAGCATCTCCAAATGCGCACGCACCAGTCCCACGCGTACCCCACTACCAGCACCCTCGATACCGTCACCGCAGACCAGATCGACCGCCAGCACGCCTTCAACGAGCAGGTCCCGACTTGGAGATGAATCCGCAACCACACCACGCACAAACCCGGCCGCTACCGACCCCTCCGACACCCCAGCAACCCTTAGCGTCGGATATTTCACGAATTCACAAGCCACCCCATCTACATCGTCGTCTACGTTCTGATGGCCATCGGCATCCTCCGATTGCGCTCGAGCGAGCCTGACCTTAAGCGACCCTTCAGGATGGGCAACACGCCAGCGGCTTGGGTCGTAGTGTCGGTCTTTCTGCTGGT